>Ga0070659_100003673_pt1 | contig 10939 bp, 11 predicted proteins | sample KBSC23metaG_FD_64666 | JGI IMG/M metagenome (GOLD analysis project Ga0070659, IMG submission 64666) | Corn rhizosphere microbial communities from Kellogg Biological Station, Michigan, USA - KBS C2-3 metaG | ecosystem: Host-associated > Plants > Roots > Rhizosphere > Soil ...
GGCGAGACGCGCGAGTTGAACCTGCGCCTCGAACGCGGCAACAACCTGCGCGACATCTTCGCTAACAACGCCGACACACTTTCGCAGATCGACCGCGCCATCGCGCACGCGGACCGCAATTATTTTGTGATCGCGCTCGGCTCCGCACGCCGCACCGCCGACGGCTCGCGTTACCGCACGCCGGAAAACTTTTACGAGACGCGCCGCGCCAACAATGTCGCTACGCTCTTCAACCTTGACGCCAACCTCACGTCGCTCGAAAACTGGGCCGTGGATCTGGACTACCGTGACGACCGCAAAGCCGTAGACGTCATTCAATCGGTGTTGCATGCGTTCATGCCAGGCGTGGCCTTCGACGGCATCAACCGCTACAACCGGCAGTTGTTGTTCAACACGCCGCAAGGCGTCGTTCCGATGGAACAACTGTCGGAAGGTTATCAGAACATCGCTACGTGGGTCGGAGACATCCTTTACCGCATCACCAATTTGTTTCCCGATTACCGCAAGCCGCTCATCGCGCGCGGCGTCTTGCTCATCGACGAGGTGGACCTCCACCTCGATCACGCATGGCAACGCATGTTGCTTCACTTCTTCCGCGAGCAATTGCCAAACTTCCAGTTGGTGGCCACCACCCACAGCCCGCTCACCGCGAGGCTGGCCGAGCCCGGCCAATTGTTTGCGATCGATCGCGTGGACGGCAACGCCCGACTGACACCGTACAGCAGCCATCCCGAACATTTTCCGTTGGACCGCGAGTCCGTTGCAGTTGTTTGAAAAGATTGGAGCAGGAAGTGTATGCGATTGCTTGCCACCAAGGCGTTTGCGGAAGGTGATTAGCTTTATACCATGTCCGAAGCAGCGACCGATAAAAAAGCAATACTGAAAGAGTTCCAAACCCTCCCGAGTATCGGCAAAGCGTGTGCGCTGGACATGTGGAACATCGGCTTGCGCAGCGTGAACGATTTGAAAGGGAAAGACCCGCGAGCGTTGTACGATAAACTAAACGCGGTGACGGGCATGACGCATGACATTTGCATGTTGTACACGTTCCGCTGCGCCGTTTATTACGCTAGCGAACCGCAACGCGATCCCGAGAAATTGAAGTGGTGGTATTGGAAAGACAAGACGTATCGCGAATCAAAGCCGTCGGCGCTGTAAGCGAACTCAATACTCTTTGATGAAACTCAGGGAAGCCTTTTGGTATTTCGGCAATTGGTTCACGGTCCCAACCGTAGTGTTGTAAGGACTTTGCACGAGGTTCTCATTGTAAAACCAATCGGGGATGTTGCCGCCGGGATCGAGGTGCACTTCCAATTCCATGCGCACGCTGTCTTTTGAGATCGGCGTGAGCGTCAACACGGAACGGAAATTCTTTACGCGCACGTAGCCTTTCTTTTCCGGTATGAAATCCTCGTCGCCGATCTTCGCAAACGTCACCACCTTGGTGGTTGGATCCTGCGTCACGTTGAAATGCGCCACCACGTCGCGGTCGCTGAGCGGCCAGGGCAAGCCCGTTACCTGGTAGTTGTAAAACTCCGTCGGGCTGATGGTTTTGAGCGTCGCCACTGATTCGCAGCCGTACATCCAGTTCGGATAATTCTTGGTGTCGAGCAACAACGCGACGATGCCGGACAGCGACGAGTGTACCGTGTTAACCACGCGCGCCTGATCGTAACTGTAGCCTTTCAACGGCCGCGTGTAAACCCGGATGCCGTTTTCGTTTTTCTTCAGCACCCAATCGGACGCGCCGTCACCCGTTGCCAGCGCGGAGCAGCATGCCAAACCGAAAATAAAAACGAACGCGCGTTTGAAAATCATTTGAACCGTTTGTGTCTTCGTATAACGCCGGATTACCGTAAAGGTGCAACTTCCAATACGGCGAACGGATGCGTTTGGTTGCGGTTTCGACGGTTATGCCGTTTCCCAGTCCTCTGGTGCGATTTTTTACCGAACTTTCTTCAAACTTATCGGCTATGATACATGCCCGTTACCGCCAGCTCCTGATCGTTTTGACGTTTTTGCTTTCCGTTGCCGCCGTTCAGGCCTTCACGTTTCCGCCCGACGAAGACAAGCCGAAAAATCTGAAAGTACTGCCGAAGAATATTTCGCACGAGGAGTTGATCGCCGTGATGCGCGGGTTTTCAAAATCGCTCGGCGTGCACTGCGACTTCTGCCACAAAAAGCTGGAGGAGGGCTCCGCCGGCAATCCGCCGAAAATGGATTTTGCTTCCGACGAGAAGCCGGAGAAAACAACGGCGCGCGGGATGATGAAGATGACCGCGTCGATCAATAAAAAATATTTGCACAAAATGGGAGGCGGACACTTCGAACAGATCACCTGCGTGACCTGCCACATGGGACATACTACACCAATCGTGAGCGTCGATTCGCTGAAGAAGCGGTGAGCCTTTGCTCTCAACCGATACTCAACCCGGTTGTTTCCTGGCGGTAATCGTATTGCAAATCCTCGTGCATCCCTTCCAGCGCTTTGTCGATTTTCTTCAGCTGCATTTTGTACATGTTCACCAACACCGTGTTCTTTTTAAAGCCGATGCCGGAATCCCGAACCTTCGTTAAGAAATAAATCAGCAGTTCCACTTCGACATGTTTCGAACCGGCGAAGCGAATGAACTTGTTGATCTGTCGTAAAATCTTACGCAAACCTTTTTTAGCCAGATACAAATTGCCGCCGGAACGCACCTCGTCGAAAAGCAAATCCATTTCCGCTTTCACACCGTCCACGTAAGCCCGTTCGTCGTGCGCTTCGAACAGCAGGTACGTGAGCAACTCCTTGTTTTCTTTTTTGAAACGCGCGAGGCGCGAGCACAACTCCACCAGCTTCGCCGGAGGAAGGTGTTTGAGTTCGTCTTTTAATTCGTGAAGCGTCGCCGTCTTGATGTTTCAAAATTACGGCAACCCGCAAATGAGGCTTTATCGCCGGACGGTGTACGGATGCAAGAGTTGGACGTTGGTATTATACTTTCCTGCCGCGCGGCATGGACGGCATCTTAAAAATCGTTCGGCCGATCGGCGGCATCGTGTCTCCCAGCAAAAATCCCCAGGGTTTCAGGTAGTCGATGCGGTCGAAAATGACTTTCACGATGGCCGTCAACGGAATAGACAGAAACATGCCGGGCACTCCCCACAACGCGCCACCCACCAGGACGATGACGATAGACACGAGCGCGTTCAGCTTCACGCGCGACGCGACGATGCGCGGTACGATGATGTTGTTGTCGATGAACTGCACGAGCATGTACGCACCGATCACCAGCAACGCGGCCGTGGGGGACAGGGACACCAGCGCCATGATAACCGGAAGCGCGATGGCGATGATGCCGCCGATGTACGGTATCATGTTAAGCAGCGCGCCGAGCGTGCCGAGCAAAAACGCGTACGGCACCCCGATCAGCAGCAAGCCCGTCGTGTTCAGAGCCGCCACGATGGCGGCTTCGATGAGCAGGCCGAGCAGGTAATTCTGCACGAGCGATTTTGTTTCCAGCAACACTTCCGCCACCACTTCGTGCCGGTCGCGTTGAAACAACTGACGCAAAAAATCCATCAGCAGCGGTTTGTAAAATAAAATAAGAAACGTGTAGACCGGCAACAACAGCAACGTCACCAGCACGCTGCTCACCGCACCGAGGGTTTGGCTCAACACCGACATGCCGCTGCTCATGCCGGCGCTTTTGGATTTCGCCAGCCACGCGTCCACCTGCGACCGGTCGACGTTGAAGCGTTCGGAAACCCAGGCCACGCCGCTTTGCAACAGCGTGATGGTTTTTTCCCGCAACAACGGCATGGCTTCCGAAAAATGACTCGCCTGCGAGATGAAAAAGAACAACAGCCCCGCCACCAGGGCCATACCCAGCACCAGCGACAGCAGTATCGAAAGCACACGACCGACGCGGCGACGCGTCAGCCAATTAACCAGCGGGTTGAGCAGAATGGCGATGAGCGTGGCAAACACCAGCGGCAGAATGATCGGCCGGCCGATGAACAAAATGAAAAACAAAGCAACCAGCCCGACGAGGATTTGCATGAACTTGGTGTAGACGGGAGTTGCGGTGTCGTTGGTCATAAGCGTTGGGGTAAAAATCCATAAACGGATTCACAAACCCGTCCTGTTTAAATAACGTGCCGGATCGAATGCGTGCGGCCTTCGTCTCTCACCGTGCGACGCTTTCAACCCGACGTTTCTTCCGACAATAGTTTCAGCAACTCTTCCAAAAGAGGCCGTTGTCCCGCGATGATTTTTCTCGATGCCGTTTCGATGTCAAACCATCCGGCTTTGTCCACCTCGGGCACGTCCGTCCACTTGCCAGACCTCGGCGGGAACTCCATGCGGAACGTGTTGCTTTTCACGCGTGACACGTCAAGGTCGATTTCGAGGGCCCATGCCTGCACCGTCTTCGATGGGTTTTGCTTAACGGGAGACAACGCCGTTGGCCGGCCTGGTGGAAGCGCCTGACCGAGTTCTTCTTCGAACTCGCGCCGCGCCGCAGCCAGCGGTTCCTCGCCGTCTGCGATCTCTCCTTTCGGTATTGACCAAACGCCATCGTCCTTGTTTTTCCAAAACGGACCGCCGGGGTGCACGAGCATGACCTCCAACGGACCGTTGACGAACCGGTACAACATAATGCCTGCGCTGATCCTGGGCATGATCCAAAGAAACGTAAAACGTGCCACCAGGCCGTTGCGCCGCCGCCGGTGTTGCTATCTTCACGGCATGACGATGACCGAACGCATGAACGCGATACAGGACCGGCTGTTGGATCATATGAACGATCCGGATCCAACTCCTGCGGGTGTTCTGGCAACATTCGAAGACGCCCATGCCACCATGCGGGAAGTGGCCGCGCTGGTCGACTCGTACAGGGAGCAACCGAACGTGTCCGTACCGGACGACTTGCAGCAAGCGATCGCACTTGGCGCTGGATTCGGTGTGCTGATGCAACGCGTGAAAGCGCACCTCGACGGCGTCACGCGTCGCGTTTGAAAACCCTCTCGGCAACGCCGACTAGAACCGTTATTGCTTTACGAACAAGACCTGCGTCGTGGTCACGAGGTCGTTGAAAACGACGTAGTAAAACCCGGGACGCAACGACGAAACGTCTAACGCGTCGCCGGATCGGTAGTTGGCCCCAGTCAACACAATGCGTCCCGTTAAGTCCCGAATGCAGACTTCCATAGGATTCAAAGTTTTCAAGCCGGTCACGGTCAACACGTCCTGCGTTGGATTTGGAAACACCCGAAACGTGTTGGTCGTCGCTGGTATGTAGGAGGACAAAGCCGGATTCAAATGCCACCCGATGTCCCGCAACACACCCAACGCAACTGGTCCGGGATCGTGGTTCGCGTTTCCCGGCGTGCCGTCGGGGGTCATCATTTCGTTGGCGTTTCCAGCGGGGTAGGTGGATTCGTTCAAATGGCTGGTGCTGCTTCCGAGGCTGAACGTAACGGGTGCGTAAGCGCGCGGCTTCAGGTCGTTGTTCGCCAGCACGGCGTACGTTCCGGCGATGTAAACGTTGTTGGACGTGAGCGCAGCGCCGAGCGCGGTGCTCGGATTGGGAAAGGTGTCGAGCTTCGCGCCGGTGTTTTTCACCAGTAACCGGTCGTAGACCGAAGGCAGCGTGTCCAGATCGGGCCATGGAAACGTGGTGGTGAGCGGCGCAAAGTCAGTGGCCTGCAACAAGCCGAACGAACCCACCGTTCCTGTTTTTTTTGCCAGGCTCACGAATCCAAAACCGTGACACATCTCGTGCATGGCGACGCTCACGAAATCGTACTGCGACGACGGCACCGCACCGGCGGTGTCGAAATACCATGCGGCTGACGCGTTGAGGTACAAATCAAAATCGGATTCGCCGGGATTTTGCTCCGTGCCGGTTATCGCGTTGGCAAGGGACGTCGCGTACCAGGTGTTCGGCAACGGCGCACCGTTGAAATCGCGCCGGCCGTTCGGAAAAGTGATGCCGAGCATGCCAGGCAGTAGCGGAATGAAATACGCGTTCACTTTTATTGGCACGCTCGATTGCAGGATGCCGCTCCACCGGTTGGCCGCGTATTGAAAAGCCGTTTGCGCCTGCGGCGTAAAGCCGTTGTAAGTGACGTTGAACACGGCGGACTGCGAGCGTGCGCCGAACGGCAACACCGCCATGAAGAAACAAGTAACGAAACAAAGCGTGTTCAAAAAGCGAATCATGGAAACGGGGTGTTGGGTGCGTTCAAATTTAAGAAACGTTCGCAGCGAACATGTTCGCGTCCAACCATGACGATGCTGCAAACAAAAAACCCGGCACGCTTGCGTGCCGGGTTTTGAAAGGGTTGTCCTTGCGTTATTGAACCACCAGGCGGCCGCGGTGCAACACCGTTTGGGTTGCATCGGTCAGCGCGTATTGGTAAATACCCGGCGTCATGGTTTCTTTTGACAACACCGTTTGGCCTTCCTTCACGTCGTAACGACGCAATTCCTGGCCAAGCGCGTTGAACACCGTCAGTTGCAACGCCGCGCCGATGGATGCACCGGTGACCGTCAACGACGTGGTTTCGCTGAAAGGGTTGGGGTAAACGGAAACGCCGACGTTGCCGGACACGGAAGCCATGCCGACCGTGAACTGCACCTGCACGGAACCGTCGATGCTGCAACCGTTGGCGTCCATAACAGTGTAGGAATACGTGCCCGGAGCAAGTCCGCCGATCGAATCCGCGAACTGGTTGTTGCTCCAAGAAAAGAGGTAAGGGGCCGAGCCGCCGGAAACGTTGAGATGGGCCGAGCCGTTGCTGCATGTGTTGCACGTCGCGTTGGTCACCACGATACCCGTCACCGCGAGAGCGGTTGGTTGGGTGAGCACGACGGTATCCATGAAGACGCAATTGTTTGCGTCGGTCAGCGTCACGGTGTAGGTGCCGGCGCAGAGATCGCTCAGAAATTCGCTGTCGGAACCGTTGCTCCACAGGATCGAATAAGGCATGGCACCCGTCACCACGGTTCCGATGGCGCCGTCGCAGGCAGCGGCACAGCTCGGAGCGGTGGCATTGGCTTCCAACGAGCAAACCGCCGCCGGAGCCGACAGTTCGATGTCGTCCACTGCGAACGACGGATCGGTCCCGGTGCCGTCGTCGTTGTTGACCCAGTTGAAACCGATTTTAACGTTGGGGTTGTTGTCCGCGCTCGACGGCAGGCTTATCGAGAACGCCGTCCACGTTCCTTTGGGCGCGCACGAACCCAGCGGCGTCTTCGCAGGGTTGCTGAGCAAGGTCCACGACGTGCCGTCGTAATACCAAAGGGTGGCGTCGTCGTTGGTGCCGTCGCCGTTTTCAAAATAATTGAAAGCGAGCGTGATGTCGGATTTGCCGGAGCAATCGATGGCCGGCGACTCGGCCCTGCGGCTCGTGGCCGCGCAAAAACCGAAGCTACAGATCCCACCCGCGTTGTAAGTGGCGCCTTCGTCGCTCGTGTTGAAGCCGGTTATTTCGACCGCGCCGAGGTGAAGGGTGCGGTTGGTGAGCGACGCGTTGTTCGTGCAGCCGCTGCCGCAATTGCCGAGGCCGGTGCCGGCTTCGGTCGCGCTCACAAACCATTGGTTCGCGTAATCGTCGTTCGTGCCGGTAGCGGTGACGGTCCAGGCGCCGTCAGGGCCGCTGTAAGTACCGGCTTCGTTGGCCTGCGTGCAGCCGGTTCCGAAATCCTCGGTCCAGAATACCTGCGCGTTGGCCGTTCCGGCCGCGGCGAGCAACACAAAAAGTAGAATTTTTTTCATGAAAGATGGGATGGTGAAAGAATTAGTTTTATGAATCGCGCCAAATATAGGCATTACGAATGGCCAGAGATACACATTTGTTAACACCAACCTATGAACGGAGCTTCGCAGATGGGTTGTCCTTCCGATATACGGATGCGCGTTGAACCGGGAAACGGGAACGGCATTTGCAGGAAGCGGCGCACACGCAAAAATTCTTGAAACAGTTTCGTTACGTCACGTTTGTTCTGGCTTCGTTGCTTGCCGTTGCTTCCTGCCAACACGTTGATAAACGGAAGACCGCGGTCGCGCCGCAGCGCGTCGTGAAAGACACCGCGGCGCGGATGCCCGAATCCCCGCCGTTAAACGTGACCTATCGCCTGCTCGTGCTGAACGATTCGATTTTGAAAACACTCGGACAGACCTACGACAGCACGCAACTCTACACGGTTTTGGGTTTGAACCGCATCGACCTCCGCAAAGTAAAGCAGACCGACACTCTGGTAGTGCCGGACACGCTGGTGAGGGACTTCAACGCGTACGCGCCGTTTCCCCGAAGTATCGCTTCGTTGGATTCGGTGAAGAAAATTTTGTTGTGCAGTTACCCGCTCGAAGCGTTTGCCGCTTACGAGCGCGGTCGGTTGGTACGTTGGGGTCCGACCAGCATGGGAAAGAAAAGCACGCCGACGCCGACCGGGTTGTTTCACACCAACTGGAAATCGAAAAGCACGGTGAGCACGGACAACGCCGATTGGATTTTGAATTGGTATTTCAACCTCGTGAACAACACCGGCGTGTCCCTGCACCAATACGAGTTGCCGGGTTATCCGGCCAGTCATTCGTGTGTGCGACTGCGCGAAGACGACGCGCGTTGGATTTACTACTGGGCCGAACAATGGAAGGTCTCGCCGGACGGCCGCGACGTCACCGCGTACGGTACACCCGTGGTGATTTTCGGAAACTACGATTACAAACAACGCGCGCCTTGGCTTAAGCTGGCCGAGGGGGACAACGCGTTTCGTTTAACCGAAGATTCTGCCAACGTCGTTGTGCAACCTTACGTGCCGACGATTCTGCAACGACAAGCAACGCGCGACTCGGTCGTCGCCGCACTGGCCGCTGCACCGGTTGCGGCGAAGTAAACCTCTTGATGGAACGGGATTTTAGCCGTCGCGACCAATGGAAGGTCCGTCGCTCGTTATCCTGAAAGAAGAAGTGCAACCGTTTGTTGGAAAGAAAATTCTATCCGCGACCGGCAACGCGAAGTTCGGGATTGAACGAATACAGAATCTAAAAGTCGTCGACTTCAAGACATGGGGTAAACATTTTCTGATTTGCTTTCCCAAGTTTTATTTGCGCGTTCACTTTTTGATGTTCGGGTCTTACCGCGTGAACGAAACGAAAGAACAAGCGCCGCGTCTTGCGTTGCTGTTTAAAAACGGCGAACTGAATTTGTACAACTGCGCGATACGGCTCGAAGAAGGAAACCCCGACGACGTCTACGACTACGAAGTGGACGTGATGTCGCCGACGTGGAACGCCACCAAGGCGTTGAAAGCATCGAAGGCTAAACCGGATGCCTTGGTGTGCGACTTGTTGCTGGACCAAAACATTTTTGCCGGTTCCGGCAACATCATCAAGAACGAAGCGCTGTTTCGACAACGCGTGCATCCCGAGAGCCGGGTAGGAGCGTTGAAGCCAAAACGTCTGAAAGGGTTGATCGACGAGACGCGCAACTACAGTTTAGAATTCTACGAGCTAAAAAAGATTTACCAATTGAGCAAGCACTGGCAAGTGTTCAAGAAACGCAAGTGCACCAACTGCGGTGGACCCGTGGAGCAACGCAAGACGGGAAAACTCATGCGCCGCAACTTCACGTGTTACAACTGCCAGCAACTATTTGTTTGAGTGAAAAGTGAACGGTGCTTGCGCCGGCGTCAGCAAACTGTTCACCGTTCACTTTCACTGTTCACTTTTTTCTGCTGTTTCAGCGGTAAGTAAACCAAGAACTTTGAACCCTTGCCGGGCTTGCTTTCCGCGCGGATAACGCCCTGGTGATTCTCGACGATTTTCTTGCAAATGGCCAAACCGATGCCGGTGCCTTTGTAGTTGGCCGAGCCGTGCAAGCGTTGAAAGATGCCGAAGATTTTATTCGCGTATTGCGCTTCAAACCCGATGCCGTTGTCTTCCACCGCGACGCACGCGAAACGCTCCGCGTCGAGGTTCAAATCCTTCGCTTCTTTTTTCGTGATCGGTTTTTCCGAGATGGTTACGGTCGGCGTTTTGCGGTCGTTGAATTTGAGCGCGTTGGAAATCAGGTTTTGAAACAGTTGGTGCATTTGACCCAGCGCGGCTTCCACGTTGGGCAACTTGCCGACGTTGATTTTTGCGTTGCGTTCCTTCACCGTGATTTCCAAATCGTCCAGCATGCGTTGGATCGTTTTGTTCAAATCGGTTTTCTCGTACGGGATGTCTTTGTTCGAAAGTTTGCTGAGCGTCAACACGTCGTCGATCAACAGTTGCATTCGGTTGGACGCCGTGATCATCTTTTGCAGGTACACCGCTTCGCCGTCCAACTTCGGGCCGGCCTTCGCTTGCAGCAGGTTGCCGAACGCCTGGATCTTGCGCAGCGGTTCTTTCAAATCGTGCGAGGCGACGGAGGCGAACTGCATCAAATCGTAATTCGATTGTTCGAGTTGCTTGTTGGTTTGTTCGAGCTTGCCGGAGGTGCTCTTCAACGTTTCGTAGTTCTCGGCGATGATGTCGGCGGCGCGTTTTTGATCCGTCACGTCCGTGAACGTCACCACCACGCCGTCTTCCATTTTCACCGCCACGGTGTTGTACCAGGTGCCGTTCGGGTTTTGGTGTTCGAAGTTTGCGGGCTTGCCGGTTTCGATCACGTCTACGTAGCGTTGGTATAAACCGGATTTCGTGTTCGGGTATTCTTTGAGGTAACGCTTGCCAAGGAGTCCGCCGCTACGTTGACCGATGATTTTATCAACGGCCTTGTTCACCGCAATCCATTCCATGTCCACGAGTTTGCCGTCGACGTCGCGAACGGCTTTCAACGCCATGATGCCGCTCACCGACGAATTGAACACGCCGTCCAGGATGCTTCCTAACCGTTTCACTTCTGCGATGTCCACGAAGCTCACCACCACGCCGTCCGAGGTTTTGTCCTGGCGCACGAACGGGTT
>Ga0070659_100003677_pt1 | contig 10934 bp, 10 predicted proteins | sample KBSC23metaG_FD_64666 | JGI IMG/M metagenome (GOLD analysis project Ga0070659, IMG submission 64666) | Corn rhizosphere microbial communities from Kellogg Biological Station, Michigan, USA - KBS C2-3 metaG | ecosystem: Host-associated > Plants > Roots > Rhizosphere > Soil ...
GCTCAGAACACGCTTGGCGTTACCGCGGTCCATCCCGTTCCGGCGGAGATGATCCTCGCGCAGATCGACGCTGTGGTCGCCGATATTGGCGTCGATGCCGTGAAAGTCGGGATGATCGGCAGCGCCTTTGCCGCCAAGCAGGTCGCGGTTCGCCTGCAGGAGCTTAAATCGGTCGATCCTGAGCTTCCGATCGTGTTCGATCCGGTGATGGTTGCCACGAGCGGCGCTTCACTCGCTGACGACGATACGGTTGCAGCGTTCGGGCGGCTGATGGATGTGGCGACGCTCGCTACGCCGAACCTTCCCGAGCTGAAGCGCCTGACTAGCGAAGAAGACCCGGTTGCGGCGGCGCTCCACCTCGTCGGGGCGCACGGCTGCGCGGTGCTCATCAAGGGCGGGCATGAAGAGGGCGATGCGCTCGCCGATGCCCTGATCGAAGAAGACAATATGACGAGCTGGCAGGGCGCGCGGATCGATACTGACGAAACGCATGGCACCGGCTGCACGCTTGCCAGCGCAGTCACGACCTATTTGGCTCAGGGAGCGACGCTCGCGGATGCGGTGGCGCGGGCGCGCGAGTTCGTCCGCGTTGCGTTGTTCGAAGCGCCGGGCCTGGGGCAGGGCAGCGGCCCGATCGGCCAGCAGAGCGTCCGCCTGGATGCCGGACCGCAGCTTCGACTGAACCAGGTTACCGTGACGGGCACCAACTACGAGCGTTCGGTCGACTTCTACAAAAAGCTCGGCCTGAAGCAGATCGTCGACAATCCGCCGGACTATGCGCGGTTCGAAACGGGTGGCGGGGCGACGCTCTCGGTCCAGATTGATCCCGAGGAGAAGATCATCGCAACGACGGCGATCTACCTCGAATGCGATGATCTTGACGATCGGGTCGAGCAGCTGGCTCGAAGTGGCCTGCCGTTCGAGCATGGCCCGCGCAACCAGCCATGGATGTGGCGCGAAGCGCGGCTCCGCGATCCGGACGGGAACATTATCTTCCTCTACAAGGCGGGCGAGGCCAGACGCTTCCCGCCGTGGCGGATGACAGACTAATCCACAAAATACATGGGCGCCTACTGGCGACTCGCTGAGCGTTTCCATAGGCTTGCGTCGATGCCGAGGCGCTGTTCCTTCAAGCTCGAGCTCGAATTCCCGCAACCGCTTGCCGGAGTCGATGAGGCTGGCTGCGCTCCGCTCGCAGGCCCGGTGGTTGCTGGCGCGTGCATCCTCAATCGCGACGGCTTTCCGCGCGGCATCGACGATTCGAAGAATCTGCCCCTCGCCAAAAGGGAATCGATCTACGCCAAGCTGACCAAATGCTCGGCCTGGGGTGTCGGCGTCGCGACGGTCGAGGAGATCGACAGCATCAACATCTACTGGGCGCGGATGCTGGCGATGACCCGCGCGGTCGAAGCGCTCGGCCTCGATCCGGCCTGGGTCCTGGTCGACGGGAATGCGACGCCGCGCTGGCAGCGTCCGTCCAAGGCGATCGTCGACGGCGACGCCAAATGCCGGTCGATCGCGGCCGCCTCGATCATCGCTAAGGTCACCCGCGACCGGATGATGGCTGACTATGCGCGGACCTATCCGGGCTACGGCTGGGAGCATAACCGCGGATATCCGACGCCCGATCACCGGCGCGCGATCAACGACCTCGGGTTGACGCCGCTCCACCGCCGAAGCTTTGGCCTGGTGCGTGAAATCGAGGCGCGGAAGGCCCAGCCGGAGTTGGGCTTCGGAGCAGTCGCGGCGGAATGAGCATCATCATTGCTATGCTGTTGGCTGGTTCGCAGCCGCAGTTGGCAAGGGTTGGCGACTGTGGTTGGGCTCGCGCACGGTGCCTCTATTCGAACGGTTCGCAGATTCATCGCCTCTACCTGCGAGGCAGCCACCACGTGCTTTCGCTCGATATTCCTGACGAAGGAGACGCGAGCGCCGAGGATCCATTCCGTCACATTTATGGTCGATTCACGCCCTTTCGGGACGAAATCCACGGCGATTTTTACGTCTGCGCACGGGAACGCCGCATTGAGGGCCATATGCAGTCGGTCCACTTCATTCGGATGAAGAACTGGCGGATTGTTCACCGTTGAGTCCTTCGAGTCACACCACCATCGCTTGAGTCTTCGTGCCTCTCTCGGACTCAACATCTTGTGGTCCCGCCGGTGCGGACTCGTTCCGTTCCTGCGTCCCGAAATGAGTCGTTAACCCTTGTTCGCTTGACCGGGAGTCCCGCCTGACTCACCCTTGCCGGCAAGAGAGTAGGGGCCTGGTTGGATGAATCTCATCGCCCGCGTTGCGGACACGGGGACGGCTGTGCGCCCCACGCGGCAGCAGCCGCGCGAGCTGGTGCTCGACACTATCCTGCAGGGCGATTGCATCGCCGAGATGGCGCGCCTTCCCGACAAGTGCGTCGACATGATCTTCGCCGACCCGCCCTACAATCTGCAGCTCGGCGGCGACCTGTTCCGGCCCGAGGGCAGCCGCGTCGATGCCGTCGATGACGAGTGGGACAAGTTCGAAAGCCTGACGACCTACGACAATTTCACCCGCGACTGGCTCGAGCAGGCGCGGCGGATCCTCAAGGACAATGGCACGATCTGGGTTATCGGCAGCTATCACAACATCTACCGCGTCGGATCGCTTCTGCAGGATGCCGACTTCTGGATCTTGAACGACATCGTGTGGCGCAAGACCAACCCGATGCCGAACTTCCGCGGCACGCGCTTCACCAACGCACATGAGACTCTGCTGTGGTGCGCCAAGGACGAGAAGGCGCGCTACACCTTCAATTATCGTGCGATGAAGGCCTTGAACGACGATCTTCAGATGCGATCCGACTGGTTGCTGCCGATCTGCAGCGGCGGTGAGCGCGTCAAAGGCGACGGCGGCGGCAAGGCCCATCCGACGCAGAAGCCGGAGGCGTTGCTGTACCGGATCCTGCTCGCCTGCACGAAGCCGGGCGATGTGGTGCTCGACCCGTTCTTCGGTACCGGCACGACGGGTGCGGTAGCTCGGCGGCTGGGGCGGAGCTGGATCGGGATCGAGCGCGAAAGCTCTTACGTGAAAGTCGCGAAAACGCGGATCAACTCGACTTTGCCGCTCGACGAGAGCGCCATGCAGACCGTCGCTGACAAGCGCGAACAGCCGCGAGTCGCGTTCGGGGTGCTCGTCGAAAGCGGACTGGTGCCGCCGGGGACGATGCTGATGGACGCCAGACGCCGTTGGACGGCGTCAGTGCGGGCGGACGGCTCGATCGCTTCGGACGCGCATTCGGGTTCGATCCACAAGGTCGGAGCCGCGCTTCAGAACGCGCCGTCCTGCAATGGCTGGACCTTCTGGCACGTCGAGCGGGGCGGCGCGCTTCAGCCGCTCGATGCGCTTCGCCAGCAGCACCTCGCCTCGCTGGCTTGAGGGCTTGCTTAGTCCGCCACCGCCGGTGACAAGAGCCGCATGAGCTGGCCGCTCAAAGTCTCTCTGGCATGCGTTGTCGCGCTGCTTGCCGCGGCGGACGCGCCTGCGCAGGAGGATGACCAGCGCCTGCAGGGGGCCGTTGCCAAGCTCCAGGCTGAGCGGCCCGGAACCGTCGATGCCTACGTCATCGTCGCCGCGCTCGACGCCGATCCCGTGTTCAACCGCGAAGCTCGGGAAGCCGGCCGGGTCTTGGCTCGGCGCTTCGATGCCGAAGGACGGACGCTCGTGCTCGCGCATGACGAAGGCGATGATAAAGCTGACGTGGAGGCATCGCCCCAAGAGCTGGCGCGCGCCCTCGACGATGTCGCCCTGAAGATGAACCGCGATGAGGACGTGCTCGTGCTCTATACGACAAGCCACGGGTCTCCGCACAACGGGCTGAACTTCCGGGATCCCGAGCGCGGCGAAGCGGTAATTACGCCGACACGACTCCAGGCCATGCTCGATCACACGGGCGTCAAAAACCGGTTGGTCGTCCTCCAGGCCTGCTTCTCGGGCCAGTTTGTGCCGGTGCTGCAGGGGCCACGAACAATCGTCGCGACGGCCGCCTCCGCTCAGAAATCGTCGTTTGGGTGCGCGGCCGGAAACGACTGGACTTTCTTCGGCTACGCCTTCGTCAATCAGGCGATGCGCACGCCCGACACCTTCGAGCGCCAGTTCCGCCGCGCCTGGGTCACCATCCTCGGGTGGGAGCAGAAGGCGGGCTACGATCCGTCGAGCCCGCAGATCAGCATCGGCGCCGACACCGCAGCCTGGCTCGCAGCGCTCGATGCACGCGAGCCCAAGACGGCGAGCGCGCCGGTCGGACGTCCTCCCGAAGAAGTGGCGCAATAGTGAGGACACTTATTCGCCCAACGGGCTTCGTAGATTCGCCGTTCGGCCATGATGGGAAAGTCGCGCGCCTCGCCGGCGGGTTGAGCTGGTTCGCAAGCGTCGAGCTGCTGAAACTCGACGATTTTGACCGACGCATTTCGAGCGACCTGCTCCCTGTCGAGGGGATCGAAAGCCGCTTCGACGAGGACATGGCTACGCAATGGTCGGCGCTGACCGGCATTCGGTCGCCGCTCCAGCTGGGCGCCAGAACCGTCCGTCTCGACCAGCCGCAGGTCATGGGCATCGTCAACGCGACACCTGATAGCTTCTCCGACGGCGGGCTTTTTGCCGACGCCAATGCCGCGGCCGAAGCAGGCGCTGATATGGCAAGCCAGGGTGCGGCGATCATCGACGTCGGCGGCGAATCCACGCGTCCGGGAGCAAAGCCCGTGTGGGAAGGCGAGGAGATCGAACGCATTGGACCGATCATTCGCCAGCTGACCGCCGGCGGTGCCGCGGTTTCCATCGACACGCGCAAGGCTGACGTCATGACGGCAGCGCTCGAAGCCGGCGCGCGACTGATCAACGACGTGTCAGCGCTGACATATGACGATCGCTCCGCCAATATTGTCGCTGCCGCCGGCGCGCCGGTGGTGCTCATGCACCACAAGGGCAAGCCCGAGACGATGCAGGACGACCCGCGTTACGACGACGTGTTGGTCGAAATATATCAATGGTTTGAGGACCGCATCGCGGCAGCGGTCGAGGCCGGAATCGCACGCGACAAGATCCTGATCGATCCGGGTTTCGGGTTCGGCAAGAACGTCGCCCACAATCTCGAGCTGATGAATGGGCTGGCGCTGTTCCATTCTCTCGGCTGCCCGATCGTCGTCGGCGCAAGCCGCAAGCGGACCATCGGCGCCCTGTCAGGCGAAGCGCCTTCAGACAAGCGGCTCGGCGGAAGTATCGCCTTCGCGCTCAAGGCGGCTGAGCAAGGGGCTCAGATCGTGCGCGTCCACGATGTCTTCGAAACGGTGCAGGCGTTGCGGATCTGGCGCGGTCTGCGGGATCAGGCTCTCACCCCGCGAGTCTGATCTACATCTAACTATTACCCAGAATTCATCTTTCCGTCCGGCTGTTGCAACACAGCAGGAGCAAAGGCGTTCGCGCAGCCTCCGGGAGATATCATGGCCAGCGCAGCATCGCCGCGAGCGCAGCAAGTGCCGACCAGGCAGCGCGTCAGGAATTTCGGCCGCGGCGTGACGTACCAGATCGCTGGGCTTCCGATTGCTGTGCGCAGCAATCGAAGAGGCCGGACGCCCGAGCGGGTGATCCGGCGGGCTTATGCCCGACGCTATTGGAAGCCGCGGGGCTGGTCGGAACGGTCGCAGCTCGCTCTCGCGCTGGTCCTCTGGCCGTTCGTCCTGGTTGGACTGCAAATCGCCTTCACGTTGAAGAACGGCGGTGAGGTCGCGCGGAAATACGGGCGGCCCGTTCATCGCCAACTGCTGGACCAGCTCCATCTCTACCTGACGGGGGGCGTTCTTCCGCCGTGGTACTATATTTTCGAACTACATCGGCGTCCGGATGCGGCGACCGCTCGCGATCTCTTCTATCGGTGGGAAAGCAAGGCCGGCGTGCTGCGCTTGCTCAAGGAGGGCGCTTTGACGCCAATGTCCGAACTGAACGACAAAGCCGAATTCGCCAGGCAATGCCGCGACCATCAGATTCGGACCGCTTTGGTGCTGGCGATTCTCCGCGACGGTGAAGTGCATTCCCTCGCACAGTTGGAGGAGTTTGACGCCGACCTGTTCGTAAAACCGGTAACCGGTCGTGGCGGCAAGGGCGCACAGCGGTGGGACCGGGCAGGACCGGGACTGTACCGGGGCTCAAGTGGTCAGAAGATTACGCGCGACGAGTTGCTCAGCCAATTGTCGGAAAAATCGCGCCGAACGCCAATGCTCCTCCAGCAACGGCTCGAAAATCATCCGGATCTCGAACCGCTCAACAACGGGGCGCTGTCGACGGTGCGCGTTCTCACCTGCCTGAACGAAAAGGGCCATCCCGAGATTATTGGCGCGGCGACCCGCATGGCGATCGGCGCCAATCACGTCGTCGACAACCTTCACGCCGGTGGCATTGCCGCGGGCGTTAATCTCGAGACCGGGACTCTCGGCCGCGCGAGCAATTTGGGAGCCGACGCGCGGCTGGGCTGGCACGACCGTCATCCCGTCAGCGGCGCCCGGATAGCGGGAACTCGATTGCCGATGTGGGACGAGGTCCGCGAGTTCGCGCTGCGCGTTCACCGTGCTTTCAGCGACCGAGTGCTCGTGGGTTGGGACATAGCGATCACGCCCGACGGGCCGGTTCTGGTCGAGGGCAATGGCTCGCCTGATCTCGACATCATGCAGCGTTTCGCTGGCCAGGGCCTGCTGGCAGGGCGGCTCGGCGTGCTTCTGGCCTTCCACGTGTCGCAGTTGGGACTGGATCAGCGTTCCGCGGCCTAGGCGGCGGTATCGATCCCCAGCTCACCCAATTTGCGGTAGAGCGTCGAGCGCCCGATCCCAAGGCGACGCGCCACTTCAGTCATGCGGCCGCGGTAGTGGCCGATCGCCAGCCGGATGATGTCTGCCTCGATATCCTCGAGCGGGCGCAGGTGCCCGTCGTTCGTGAACAAGGTAACTCCGGATCCGCCGGCAAGGGCTTCGGCGCTGGTCGTATTGTTCGACGGCGAGAAGTCGTTGCGACGGCCGGAGAAGCGCGACTGAATCGCGATATGCGGGAAATGCTCCGCGGTGAGCGAGCTGTCCTCGCAGTTTAGTCCGGCGCGGAACAGAACGCCGGCGAGCTGGCGGACGTTGCCCGGCCAGCCGTAGCGCATAAGCACCGCAAGCGCGTCGTTGCCGATCGAAAGCGGCCGCGTGTCCGCCTGCTCGCAGAAGCGAGCCAGCAGGTGGCGGGCAAGAGCCGGGATGTCGCCGCTACGCTCACGCAGGGGCGGCAGGTTGACGGTAGTCGTGCCAATTCGCTCCGCGAGTCCGGGATTGAAATCATCCGGAAGCGGGCGGCTGCAGGTCGCGATCACCCGAACGTCGATCGAATAGCTGCCGTTGAGACCGACAGGGCGAACCTCGCCAGTTGCCAGCACTCGGTCGAGCCGTTCCTGCGTTTCCGGCGGGAGTGCTCCGACCTCGTCGAGCAGTAAAGTTCCGCCGTCGGCCTGGACCAGCTTGCCCACCTTCGGCGCGAACGCGCCCGGGAAAGCGCCTTTTTCGTGACCGAACAGCTCGCTGTCGATGATGTTGGCCGGAACGGCCTTGCAATCGAGCTCAAGCAGCGGGCCCTTGGCGCGAAGGCTTGCGGCGTGAATCGCCCGAGCGACCGTCTCCTTGCCTGTGCCGGGCTCGCCGATGATGAGGATCGGCAGCCGGTTGCGGGCGGCCTTCGCCGCCACCGCCAGGGAAGCGCGGAATTCCGGCGCAGCGCCGATAAGTTGCTCGAGCGACAGTTCCGGCGCGAGTTTCTCGGAGACCGGCGCAAGCTCTCCCGCGCCTTTCCGGCGGTCAGCATTGGCTGCGAGCGCTTCAAGAAGCCGCTCGGGAGCGACCGGGCGAACGAGGAAGTCGCTGGCGCCGGCGCGCATCGCGTCGACCGCCACCGAAACGCTGTCGCCGTGGCCAAGCACGATGATCGGCAACCTTTCGCGCTGTTCGCGGAGCTTCGCGATGATCTTGGGGCTCGCTTCATCGTCCCAAGCGCCGAGCAGGACCGCCTGAACTTCACGGCCATGCGGGCCCTGCAAGAGGGCATTGGCCATCTCGCAGTCGGCCGCACCGACGGCGCTCCAGCCGGCGCGCGACGCGACAGCGGAAATCAACCGGCGCTCGTCGGCGTCGGCATCGAGCAGCAATAGGGATCGAACGCGCTCTTCGGCCATCATCGGCTCCTTAAGAGCGCTTTTGTACCGCTCAGGGGTAAAGGGGCGCTTAAAGCGGTGGGGGTTGGGAGAGCGCCGCTGCCTTGTTATGGAGGTCGCCAACCGCAAGGGGAGACGCATGGCTGACGACGAATCGCTGCTCACCAATCCGCCGACGCAAGACGTGGCGATCCACGTCCATGATTATGTGCGGTTTATCAGGATGCTGAAAATTGGCGCGTTTACGTGCCTTGTGATCGGCCTCATCGTTCTTCTGATTCTGTAGTCAGCGTCCCAAGCTCCATGAAGATCGCGGTCCTGAAGGAAAATGCGGCGGGAGAGACTCGCGTCGCGGCGATCCCCGAGACTGTGAAGAAATTCGCTGGTCTCGGTGCCGAGGTCGCGGTGGAGAAGGGCGCGGGCGAGGCCGCCTCCATTTCCGACGCGGCTTTCGAAGCGGCGGGGGCCAAGGTCGCGAGCCGCGCCGATGCACTGAAGGGCGCGGGCATCATTCTTTGCATCAACGGCCCGGACAAGCTCGACGGTGCGGACAAGGGCGCGCTGCTGGTCGGGTCGCTCGATCCGACGCGCCGGCGTGGGGAAATAGACGGCTATGCGTCGGCTGGCCTCGATGCCCTGGCGATGGAGTGGATGCCGCGCATCACGCGCGCTCAGTCCATGGACATCTTGTCGTCGCAGTCCAACCTTGCCGGCTACAAGGCGGTGGTCGACGGCGCGGCAGCTTACGGGCGAGCTTTCCCGATGATGATGACCGCGGCCGGCACCGTCAGCCCGGCGAAGGTTTTCGTGATGGGCGTCGGCGTCGCCGGGCTGCAGGCGATCGCCACCGCCAAACGCCTCGGGGCTCAGGTTAGCGCGACCGACGTCCGTTCCGCGACCAGGGAGCAGATCCAGTCGCTCGGCGCGAAGCCGATCTTCGTCGAGAATGTCGCCGGGATCGAAGGCGAGGGCGCGGGCGGCTACGCGACCGAGATGTCGGAAGAATATCAGAAGGCGCAGGCCGAACTGGTATCCGGCCACATCGCCAAGCAGGACATCGTCGTCACTACAGCTCTGATCCCTGGGCGTCCGGCGCCGCGGCTGATCAGCGACGCGCAGGTCGCGAGCATGCGGCCGGGTAGCGTCATCGTCGACCTTGCTGCCGACGCCGGCGGAAATGTTGAGGGGACGGTCTCGGGCGAGCGCACGATTAAGCATGGCGTGACGATTATCGGCGCGGCCAACCTCGCGCGCAGCCTCGCTGCGGATTCGTCGGCCCTGTTCGCGCGCAATTTGTACAATTTCCTCAGCGCCTTCTGGGACAAGGAGAAGAATGCTCCGGTGCTCCCGGACGACGACGAGATCGTCAAAGGCATCCGCCTGACTCAAGGCGGCAAGGTCGTGCACGAGCGGCTAACCGTCGCCTGACGGTGGCAACGACCAGCGACATATTGGTGATCGGCGGTGGGATCGCTGGGCTGTCCGCGGCTGCGGCGCTGTCGGGCCACGCGAAGGTCACCGTCCTCGAAGCCGAAGAGCAGGTCGGGTTCCACTCGTCCGGGCGCAGCGCGACGATGCTGCATTATTTCCTGGGCGACCGGCTCGTCCGCGAGCTGACGCTCGCCAGTCGCGGCTTCATCGAGAATCCACCCGAGAGCTTTACCGACGCTGCGCTCGGCCATTCGATGCCGGTGCTGGTCTATGCCCGCGAGGATGAGCGAGAGGCGTTGGAAACGCTCGATGCCGAGATCTCGCAGTTCGCCGAGCTGGACCGGCTGGACCCGGACGGCGTGCACGAACTCTGTCCGCTGCTGAAGGGCGATGCGGTCCTTGGGCTGGTCGACCGGAGCGCGATCCGGCTCGACCCGCACGCTTTGCTGCAGGGCAATCTGCGTCAACTTCGCCATTCAGATGGTGCGCTCGTCACCGGCACTCGCGTCGCTTCGATCCAGCGGACCGGCGGATCGTGGGAAATCACGACCGAGCGTGGAGACGCCTATTCGGCGCCGATCCTCGTCAACGCGGCAGGGTCATGGGCTGACAAGATCGCCGAACTCGCCGGCGTGAGGCCGGTCGGCCTTCAGCCGCTGCGACGGACGATCATCACCTTCGATCCGCCGCCCGGGACCAACCTCGACGGACTACCATTCGCCAAGACGATTTACGACGAACTCTATTTCGCGCCGGAGAGCGGACGGCTGTTTGCGTCGCCGATGGACGAGGTGACGAGCGAGCCGTGCGATGCCCAGCCCGACGATTACGAAGTCGCCCTCGCGGCTTGGCGAATGGAGGAGCGAACGACGGTCAAGGTCGAGCATATCCACAGCAAATGGGCGGGGCTCCGCACATTCGCGCCGGACAGGCATCCGGTCGTCGGCTTCGCGCCCGATGCGGACTGCTTCTTCTGGCTGGCGGGGCAGGGCGGGTTCGGACTCCAGACCTCGCCGGCGATAGCGGCAATCGTCGCGTCGCTGATCGCCGGGACGCCGTGGCCGGTCGCCGAGATAAGGGCGGAAGAGCTACGCGCCGACCGGTTCGGGTAGTTTGCAGACGTCGACCCAGCGGTCGCCGACCAGGTCGAACAACCGCTCGGTCGGGACTTCCACCGACGTGTTGAGCGAGCCGCCCGCCGGATAGACCACGTCGAACGCCTGCAGCGACACGTCGAGGTAGATTGGGAGCGGCGACTTCAGCCCAAACGGACAGACCCCTCCGACCTTGTGTCCGGTCAGCT
>Ga0070659_100003683_pt1 | contig 10928 bp, 12 predicted proteins | sample KBSC23metaG_FD_64666 | JGI IMG/M metagenome (GOLD analysis project Ga0070659, IMG submission 64666) | Corn rhizosphere microbial communities from Kellogg Biological Station, Michigan, USA - KBS C2-3 metaG | ecosystem: Host-associated > Plants > Roots > Rhizosphere > Soil ...
TGATAGTGCGGCCCGATTCCCCGGGGAAGTCCCCAAACATCGCCGCCGCCAGCCGCTCGACCGCCGCCGCCGGCTGGGCGAGCGGGCTGCGGACCGGGACTTCGCTGCGGCCGCGGCCTTCCCAGATGACGCTGCCGTCCGACCGGCGCTTCAGCCGCACCTCCAGGCTGGTGCCGGTGACCGCGCGCGGCCCGCCGCCGCCGACGCCGAAGCTCGCCCCGCCGCCGCCGCCGCCGCGCCAGCCGCCGGTGCCGCCGCCGACCCCGATGGTCACCGGCGGCCGCCGCCGCGGGCCCTCATGCGTGCCCTGCTCGACATTGACGACCGCGACCTGCTCCGACGCGCCGACCGTGCCGACGACGGTCCAGCCGAGCCGCGTCAGCTGGCGCGCGACGATGTCTTCATAGGTGCGATATTCGGGGCTGTTGGTGAGCGCCGGATTGGCCGCTTCGACCGCGATGGTCGATCGGGCGATCGGCTGGCCGAGGTGGAAACGGGTGACTTCGGCAAAGCCCGGGCCGCCGGGGCCGCGCGGGCCGGGGCCGCCGCCCATCTCGGTCGAACAGGCCGCCGCGCCGAAGGCGGCGAGGAGGATGACGTTGCGCGAGAAAGCCGATTTCATTCCCTCACCTCATCGTCTAGCGGGCGCTTCATATACGGGCTGGAACGATCCGCCACCCGATTTCGCTGCATCCTAGTTTCGGAGCCGTCCCTTTCATGAACGATTCTGCCAAGCCTGCAATCCTCGTCACCGGCGGCGCCGGCTATATCGGCAGCCACGCCGTCCTCGCCCTCCTCGACGCCGGGTGGCGCGTCGTGGTCATCGACAACCTCACCACCGGCTTTCGCTGGGCGGTGCCGGAAGCCGCGACCTTTGTCGAAGGCGACATTGCCGACCAGGCTTTGGCCGCGCGGCTGATCGAAGAGCATCGCATCGGCGCCATCATCCACTTCGCCGGGTCGATCGTCGTTCCCGAATCGGTCGAGAATCCGCTCAAATATTATGAGAACAATACGGTGAAGAGCCGCTCGCTGATCGAGAGCGCGGTGAAGGGCGGCGTCCGCCACTTCATCTTCTCCTCGACGGCGGCGACCTACGGCATTCCCGAGCAGGTGCCGATCACCGAGACGATCCGTACCCAGCCGATCAATCCCTATGGCTGGTCGAAGCTGATGACCGAGCGGATGCTCGCCGACACCGCCTTCGCCCACCCGCTCAATTATTGCGCGCTGCGCTATTTCAACGTCGCCGGCGCCGACCCGCAAGGGCGCTCCGGCCAGTCGACGGCCGGCGCCAGCCACCTCATCAAGGTCGCGGTCGAGGCGGCCGTCGGAAAAAGGAGCCACGTCTCCGTCTACGGCACCGATTACGACACGCCGGACGGCACCGGCGTGCGCGATTATATCCACGTCAGCGACCTCGCCCGCGCCCATGTCGACGCGCTCGGCAAGCTCATCGAAAACCCCGCGGAAAGCTACGTGATGAACTGCGGTTACGGCCGCGGCTTCTCGGTGCTGGAGGTGCTCGACGCCGTCGACCGTGTCACCAACATGAAGATCGAGCGCAAATTGGAAGCCCGCCGGGCGGGCGATCCCGACGCCCTCGTCGCCGACAACGGCAAGATCCTCGCGACCCTGCCGTGGCGGCCGCAGCTCGACGATCTCGACACCATCGTCGCCCACGCCCTCGCCTGGGAGCGGGTGCTGGCGGAGCGCGCCGACGGCCGGTAAGACCCGTGCCGATGCAGCCGTTTTCGAACCAGGAGGCCGAACGGATCGTCCGCGCCGGCGCCGCCGCCTTGCAGCAGGGCCGCCCCGACGCCGCGCGCGCCGAATTCGAGAAGGTGGCGGCGAGCGGCCGCGCTTCCGCCCAGGTCTGGCTGCTCCTCGCCCATGCCTGCCGCGAGGGCGGCGACGCGGCGGCGGCGGAAGGCGCGCTCGACCGGCTGCTCGCCGGCGAGCCGCAGAACCTCTGGGGCCTGATCCAGAAAGGCGATGCCCGCGCCGCCGCCGGCGACGGCCGCGCCGCCACCGCTTTCTACAAGAAGGCGCGGCAGGTGGCGGCGGGGGTGGGCCAGCTGCCGCCTGATTATGCGCGGGAGATGGAGCGGGTCGAGCGCGCGATCGGCGAGGCGGAGGCGCACTACAAGGCGCATCTCGAAGAGGCGCTCGCCGCCCGCGGCTTCGGCCCCGGCGCGCGCAGCCCGCGCTTCCAGCAGTCGCTCGACATCCTCGCCGGCGAGAAGCCGATCTATTATCAGCAGCCGACCAATTATTTCTTCCCCGAGCTGCCCCACGTCCAGTTCTTCGACCGCGCGGATTTTCCCTGGGTCGCGGCGGTCGAAGCGGCGACGGCGGACATCCGCGCCGAGATCCTCGCCCTGATGGACGACGAGAGCGCCTTCCAGCCCTATCTCGTCGCCGCGCCGAACCGCCCGCGCACCGATTTCCACGGCCTCGCCGACAATCCCGAATGGAGCAGCCTCTATCTGTGGGAGAATGGCGCGCCGGTCGCCGAGAATGTCGCGCGCTGCCCCAAGGCCTATGAGGCTTTGCTGCAGGCGCCGATGCCGCACATCAGCACGCGCGCGCCGGTGGTGATGTTCTCCCGCCTCGCGCCCGGCGCGCGCATTCCGGCCCATACCGGCATGCTCAACGCCCGCCTCATCTGCCACCTGCCGCTGATCGTCCCGCCCGGCTGTGGCTTCCGCGTCGGTAACGAAGTGCGCGAATGGGAGGAGGGCAAGCTCCTCATCTTCGACGACACGATCGAGCACGAAGCCTGGAACGAGAGCGGCGAGGATCGGGTCGTCCTGATCTTCGACATCTGGCGGCCCGAACTCAGCGAGAGCGAACGCGCCGCGGTGGCGGCGATGTTCGAGTCCGTCGATTCCTATGGCGGCTGAGGAGGAGATCCGCGCGATCCACGGTCCAGTCCCTGCAGTCGGCTGAGCCGGGCCGCCGCCCGAGCCCCCTGCTTGACTTCACGCCCCCTGCCGACTAGGTGGGCGCCTCGCTTTTCCAGCAGACAATTCGACACGAACAGGCAGGCGTTTTCGAGCCATGAAGATCCGCAATTCCCTGAAGTCCTTGAAGTCGCGCCACCGCGACTGCCGCGTGATCCGCCGCCGGGGCCGCACCTACGTGATCAACAAGACCAACCGCCGCTTCAAGGCGCGCCAGGGCTGAGGGCTCCGGCACGGATGCCGCCCCCGTCCGTCACCCTGAACTCGTTTCAGGGTCCAGGGTTGGGCAGCGCTCCGTTCTCTTCATCGATCCGCGGCGCGGCCGCCACCCTGGATGCTGAACCAAGTTCAGCATGACGGTCCTCGCCCTTTGACCAGCGCCTCCCCTACCTCCACCCGCCCCACCGCCGTCGTGTTCGACGTCGGCAACGTCCTCTACGGCTGGGACCCGGAAGCTTTCCTCGCCCGCCAGATCCCGGAAGACGCGCGCCGCCTCGCCTTCATCGAAGAGACGGGGCTGTGGGACTGGCACGACAGCCTCGACGGCGGCCGGTCCTATGACGAGGCGGCGGCGGAGCTCAGCGAGAAATTTCCCGATTACGCCGCCTACATCGCCGCCTGGGGCGCGCGGTTCGGCGAGACGATCACCGATCCCGTCCCCGGCGTCCATGCCATCGTCGCAGAGCTCGACGCGCACGGCGTGCCGCTCTTCGCCATCACCAATTTCTCCGCCGACTTCTGGAAACCCTTCCGCGCCCGCGAGGACGCTTTCTTCGGGGTTTTCCGCGACATCGTCGTCTCCGGAGAGGAGAAATTGCTGAAGCCCGATCCCGCCATCTACTTCCGCGCCCTCGACCGCTTCCGGCTGCAGCCGCACGAGGCATTGTTCGTCGACGACCGCCAGATCAATGTGGACGGCGCCGAAGCGGTGGGCATGCACGGGCATCTGTTCACCGATGCGGAGGGGTTGAGGGCAAGGTTGGAGGCCGAAGGGCTGCTCTGATCCGCGCCGCTATTGAAGGCCGGTGACCACCACATCCGTTCGGGCTGAGCTTGTCGAAGCCCTGTCCTTCTCTTCGACAGCAAAGGCAAGAGCAGGGCTTCGACAGGCTCAGCCCGAACGGCTTTCAGTATCGACGTGCCGGCCCACCGAGGCCCACCGTGCAACCCTCGCCATACCTCGCGCGTAACGACTTCATGAGACAGCGTTGGCCCGCCCGCATGTGGCTCGTCCGGCACGGCGAGAGCGCCGGCAACGTCGCGCGCGACGCGGCCGACCGCGCCGGTGTCGGCATGATCGACCTTGCCGTGCGGGACGTCGACGTGCCGCTGAGCCCGCTCGGCCGGCGCCAGGCCGATGCGCTCGGCCAGTGGTTCGCCAAGCTTCAGGAAGGCGAGCGGCCGGAGGTGGTGATGGCCTCGCCCTATGTCCGCGCCCGCGAGACCGCCGACGCCATCGTCCGCGCCGGCGGGACGGCGGGGGACTTCGCCAAGGTCATCGTCGATGAGCGCCTCCGCGAGCGGGAGTTCGGGATCTTCGACCGCCTCACTACGGTCGGCATCCGCGAAAAATATCCCGAACTCGCCGAGCAGCGCACCTTGATGGGCAAATTCTACCACCGCCCGCCCGGCGGCGAGAGCTGGGCGGATGTGATCCTGCGGCTCCGCAGCGCGCTCGACACGATCAGCCTCCACTATGCCGACAAGCGCGTGCTGATCGTCTGCCACCAGGTGGTGGTGATGTGCATGCGCTACATATTGGAGGGGATGGACGAGGCCGAGGTGCTGGCGATCGACCGCACCAGCAGCGTCGTCAATTGCGGCGTGTGCGAATATGATTTCGAGCCGGACGACGCGGCGATGTGCGTGCCGACTTTGGTGCGATACAACCATTCCGCGCCGCTCACCCAGGAGGACGCGCCGGTCACGGCCGAGCCCGATACGATCGCAGGCGCCCGGTGACCGAAGTCGTCGAGCTCGACCGCGAGCGGTTGCGCGATTTCCCGCTCCCTTACCATCCCGACGACAGCGACAAGGAAGGGCGCGGGCGGCTGCTGGTCGTGGCGGGGAGCCGTGAGCTGGCCGGCGCCGCTCTGCTCGCCGGCATCGGCGCGCTGCGGGCCGGCGCCGGCAAGCTCCAGATCGCCACCGCCGCCAGCATCGCCGTGCCGCTCGCCATTGCCGTCCCGGAAGCGCGGGTGATCGGGGTGGAGGAGACGGAGGAGGGCTGCCTCGCCGCCGATGCGGTGGAAAAGATGATCGGCTGGTGCGAGGGCGCGCAGGCGATCCTGCTCGGCCCCGGCCTGCAGCACGGCCCGCCGCTCGACGCGATGCTCGACGGCCTGCTTGGCGCCGGCCTCGACCGGCCGTTGGTTCTCGACGCGGCGGTGCTCGGCTCGCTGGCGCCGCGGGCGGAGACGTTGAAGGCCTGGAAGGGCGTCGCCGCGCTCCTCCCCCATTCGCGCGAGATGGCGCGGCTGCTCGATTGCGAGGCCGAGGCGGTGGAGGCGGACCCCCTCGCCGCCGTCCGCCGCGCCGCCGAGACCTATGGCGCGGTGGCGATGGTGAAGGGCCAGTACAGCCATATCGTCCACCCCGACGGCCGCGCCTTCCGCTTCGAAGGCGGCGGCGTCGGCCTCGCCACTTCCGGCTCCGGGGACACCCTCGCCGGCATCGTCGCCGGCCTCTGCGCCCGGGGAGCCGACCCCCTCACCGCGGTATTGTGGGGCGTCTACCTCCACGGCGAAGCGGGCCGGCGGGTGTCGGCGCGGGTCGGGCGGATCGGGTTCCTGGCGCGGGAACTGCTGGATGAAATACCGGGATTGCTGCCGGAGTAACAACCTTCTGCCTCCCCAAGCGGAACGCTTGGGGAGGGGGACCACCGAAGGTGGTGGAGGGGTATTGGAAAGGGCACAGGCGAACCTCGCGAACAGGCCACTTCCGAGCGCTTGAATACCCCTCCACCACCTTCGGTGGTCCCCCTCCCCATCTGCGATGGAGAGGCACAGGGATTATCTCCCCTCCTGCGCCTTCCGGTGCCGCTCCAGCTCGTCGCCGATCAGGCGGACGATGTGGATGACGTTGGTCGAGCCAGGGGTTCCGAACGGCACGCCGGCGATGATGGCGATGCGGTCGCCGCCGCGGGCGACGTCGTGGCGCAGCGCCATGCGCTTGGCCTTGGCGACCATTTCCTCGAAGCTCTCGACGTCGCGGGTGCGCACCGCATGCGCGCCCCACAGCAGGCCGGTGCGCCGCGCCGTCGCCAGCTTGGGGGTCAGGACGAGGAGCGGCACCGAAGGCCGCTCTCGCGAGATGCGCCGCGCCGTCGATCCCGAGGCGGTGAAGCAGACGATCGCCTTCGCCCCTACCGTGTCGACCATCGCATGGGCCGCCTGGGCGATCGCGTCGGCGGTGGTCGGATCCGGGGTGGTGCGCGTGAAGTGGACCCGCGCCGCATAGCCGGGGTCCGCCTCGACCGAGGTGGCGATCGAGTTCATCATCGTCACCGCCTCGCACGGATATTGGCCCGAGGCGCTTTCCGCGGAGAGCATCACCGCATCGGCGCCGTCATAGACCGCCGTCGCGACGTCGGAGACCTCGGCGCGGGTCGGCGTCGGCGAGGTGATCATCGATTCGAGCATCTGCGTCGCCACCACCACCGGCCGCCCGAACCGCCGGGCGCTCTCGACGATGCGCTTCTGGAGCGGCGGCACGTCCTGCGGCGGCATCTCGACGCCGAGGTCGCCGCGGGCGACCATCACCGCGTCGGCGAGCTCGAGGATCGCATCGAGCCGGTCGATCGCCGCCGGCTTCTCGATCTTGGCGAGGAGGGCCGCGCGGCCGGCGATGATCTTCCTCGCCTCCGCCACGTCCTCCGGCCGCTGCACGAAGGACAAGGCGATCCAGTCGACATGGTGGTCCAGCGCGAAATGGAGGTCGGCATGGTCCTTGTCGGTCAGCGCGGCGAGCGGCAGCACGACGTCTGGAACGTTGACCCCCTTGTTGTTGGAGATGCGCCCGCCGACCTCGACCATTGTCTCGATGCGGTCGGGAGTCGCCGACAGGACGCGCTGGACGATCTTGCCGTCGTCGACGAGCAGCCGCGTCCCGGGCTCGACGCCGTGGAAGATCTCCTTGTGCGGCAGCTCGGCCCGCTCCGCCGTGCCGGGGGCGTCCGAGCGGTCGAAGACGAAGCATTGCCCCTTCTTCAGCTCGGCGCCGCCGCCCTCGAACTTGCCGACCCGGAGCTTGGGCCCCTGCAGATCGGCGAGGATCGTCATCGGCCGGTCGAGCTCCTTCTCGAGCCCGCGGATGATGTCGATCACCTTGGCATGGTCGGCGTGCGTGCCGTGGCTCATGTTGACCCGGAAGGCGTCGGCGCCGGCCTCGGCGAGGCGGCGGATCATCTCGGGCGTGTTGCTCGCGGGCCCGAGCGTCGCGAGGATCCGCACCTTGCGGGTGCGCGGGACGAAGCGGCTCGGGACGGTCTCGCTGGTGGCCATGGGTGGCCGAATAGCCACTCTTAGCGCCAGTTCAACCTCCCGCTTGGCGAAGCGCTTGAGCCGCCCGGGCCTCGGTTCTAGGGCTGGGCCTTCACGGATTCGCGCGAGCGGAGGCCGGGCGGAGCGGGGAGGCCCCGTCGCCGGGCGCCGCAGCGTTTTGAAAGGACAATGAAAAGATGGCGGACGCGGGGACTTCGATGGGCGGCAAGGGCAATGTGGCGGCGGACGAGCTCCGGCTGCTCATCGAGCGCGCCGAGCGCCTCGAGGAAGAGAAGAAGGCGATCGCGGACGACATCAAGGACGTGATGGCCGAGGCCAAGGCGCGCGGCTACGACACCAAGGCGATCCGCACCATCATGCGCATCCGCAAGAAGAAGAAGGAGGAGTTCCAGGAGGAGGAGGCGATCCTGGAAACCTACATGGCCGCGCTCGGCATGATCTGAGGGGCGGCGGCATGAGACGGTGGGGGACGTCACCCCGGACTTGATCCGGGGTCCACCTTCTCTTTCGACGGCAAGGGGAAGCAGGTGGATGCCGGATCAAGTCCGGCATGACGTTGCTCCTTTCTGATCGACGCCCCCGCCGTTGCGAAGGCAGCCCCCTCTCGGCTATCGCACCGCCGATCCCACAACGAAGGACGATCGCCGCACATGGCCGGCCACAGCAAGTTCAAGAACATCATGCACCGCAAGGGCGCGCAGGACAAAAAGCGCTCGGCGATGTTTTCCAAGCTCAGCCGCGAGATCACCGTCGCGGCGAAGATGGGCACGCCGGATCCGGACATGAACCCGCGCCTGCGCGCCGCCGTCCTCGCGGCCAAGGCGCAGTCGATGCCCAAGGACAATATCCAACGCGCGATCGACAAGTCGGCCGTGGGCGAAGGCGACAATTACGAGGAGCTTCGCTACGAGGGCTTCGGCCCCGGCGGCACCGCGCTCATCGTCGAGGCGCTCACCGACAACCGCAACCGCACCGCCACCAACGTGCGCACCATCTTCTCGAAGAACGGCGGCAATCTCGGCGCCTCCGGCTCGGTCAGCCACGGCTTCGAGCGGCTCGGGCTGATAAGCTATCCGGCCGGCGCGGGCAGCGCCGACCAGGTGCTCGAGGCGGCGATCGAGGCCGGCGCCGACGACGTCGAATCGGACGAGGAGGGCCACCAGATCTGGACCGCGATCGACGGCCTCCACGACGTCGCCCGCGCCCTCGAAACCGCGCTCGGCGAGGCGGAGAGCGTCAAGCTCGCCTGGCGCCCGACCACCTCGGTGGAAGTCGACGGCGACGCCGCCGCCCAGCTCTTGAAGCTCATCGACAGCCTCGAGGACGACGACGACGTCCAGACCGTCTGGGGCAATTACGAAGTCTCCGACGAGGTGATGGAGAAGCTTTCTTGATCCTCCCCGGGACGGGGAGGGGGACCGCACGAAGTGCGGTGGAGGGGGCTCGGCACCTGGCGCAGCCCCCCCTCCACCAGCCTGCGGCTGGTCCCCCTCCCCGTCCCGGGGAGGATCGATGATCGTCCTCGGCCTCGATCCCGGCCTCGGCTGCACCGGCTGGGGGGTGATCGCCGCCGAAGGGAACCGCCTCTCCCACGTCGCCAACGGCCAGATCCGTACCGACCCCAAGTGCGATCTGCCCGCCCGCCTCCTCGCCCTCCACGGCGCGCTGGCCGAAATGCTCGCCGCCCATCGCCCGGAGGCGGCGGCGGTCGAGGAGGTGTTCGTCAACGACAACCCGCAATCGACGCTCAAGCTCGGCCAGGCGCGCGGCATCGCCCTGCTCGCCGCCGCCGGCCTCGGCATCGCGGTCGGCGAATATGCGCCGCGCCTCGTCAAGAAGGCGGTGGTCGGCACCGGCGGCGCCGACAAGGCGCAGGTCCATGCCATGGTCGCCCGCCTGCTGCCGGGTGCGAAGATCGCCGGCGCTGACGCCGCCGACGCCCTCGCCGTCGCCATCACCCACGCCCACCACCTCGCCAGCGCGCGGCGGCTGGGTTGAGGGGTGGCGGGCTGATCCACACCCGTCATGCTGAACTCGTTTCAGCATCCAGTTCTCCGCCTCCCGGGCGCGCGACCAGCTGGACCCTGAACCGAGTCCAGGGTGACGAAATGGCGAGATGGGCTCTACCCCGCACCGCCGGGAGGGCTTCGACAAGCCCCGGGCGAACGGTTAGGCTCCTGCCGATGTCATCGATACTCGCCCCCCACCCATGATCGCCAAGCTCCGCGGCCTGCTGGACGGCGTCGCCGCCGACCATGCGGTGGTCGACGTGAACGGCGTCGGCTACCTCGTCTTCGCCTCGAGCCGCACCCTCTCCGCCCTCGGCGCATCCGGCTCCAAAATCGTGCTCCACACCGTCATGCAGGTCAGCGAGGACGATATCCGCCTGATCGGCTTCGCGAGCGGCGAGGAGCGGGACTGGTTCACCCTGCTGCGCTCGGTCCAGGGCGTCGGCGCCAAGGTCGCGCTCGCCATCCTCTCCGCCCTCTCGGTCGACGAGCTGCACCGCGCGATCGCCGCGGGCGACAGCGCGATGATCGCCCGCGCCAACGGCGTCGGGCCCAAGCTCGCCCAGCGCATCGCCCACGAGCTTCGCGACAAGGCGGGGAGCGTCGCCCTCGGTCCGGGCGGCGGCACCGGCGCGCCGCCGGCCCCGGGCAGCGCCTCCGCCGACGCCGTCTCCGCCCTCGCCAATCTCGGCTTCCGCCCAACCGACGCTTCCGCCGCCGTCGCCAGGGCCGAGGCTGAGCTCGGCCCCGGCGCCACCCTCGACGCGCTGGTGCGCCTCGCGCTCAAGAAGGCGGCGCGATAGGGCGCCGGGCCGCGCTCCGACCCACCCCGTCATCGGCGAAGGCCGGGATCTCGTGGAGGAAAGCCGCCGCGGCGGTTCCGGCGCCTTCTTCGTGGAGATCCCGGCTTCCGCCGGGACAACGGGGCGGATCGGCTCCGCAAGCGAGGCCAGCGCGTCCGCCGGCCCGCTCGTCATTTCCATTCACAATGTCAAAGAGCCGAACTCCGAGTCGTGATGAACATAGCAGGAATAGGAGAACATGTCAAGTACGCATTCCCGGTGCGGACTGTGTTGCGGAACGCCCCGGGATATCCTCTAAGGGCGTCGTGACCGACGACCGCCTCACCACGCCGAGCCGCCGCCCGGAGGATCTGGACGCGGCGCTTCGGCCCAAGAGCCTCGACGAATTCGTCGGCCAGAAGGCCGCGCGGGAGAACCTTCGCGTGTTCATCGCCGCGGCCAAGGCGCGCGGCGACGCGCTCGACCATGTCCTCTTCTTCGGGCCCCCGGGGCTCGGCAAGACGACTCTTGCCCAGATCATCGCCCGCGAGCTCGGCGTGGGCTTCCGCGCCACCTCCGGGCCGGTGATCGCCAAGTCCGGCGATCTCGCCGCCCTCCTCACCAACCTCGAGGACGGCGACGTCCTGTTCATCGACGAGATCCACCGCC
>Ga0070659_100003686_pt1 | contig 10924 bp, 10 predicted proteins | sample KBSC23metaG_FD_64666 | JGI IMG/M metagenome (GOLD analysis project Ga0070659, IMG submission 64666) | Corn rhizosphere microbial communities from Kellogg Biological Station, Michigan, USA - KBS C2-3 metaG | ecosystem: Host-associated > Plants > Roots > Rhizosphere > Soil ...
CAGCGGGGGCAGCAGCAGGGGCAGGGGCCTCCGCCTTCGCGGCCTTCTCAGCCTTCGCAGGTTTTGTTGCCTCTCCCGCGTCGGCTGCCAGCCACGTCTTCACTCCCTTATGACCGCGGCAGGCGCCTTTCTTGCTGGGAGCAGTCGTGTATGTACCATCCCTGCACACGCCTGTCGAACCGGCGGGTGCCGCCTGGGCCACTGCCATCTGCGCGAACATGAGCCCAACCGCAACAGCCATCAACCGAATCATCGTCTTCATAAACGCTCCAAAGTGAGATTTGCCGTACAACCGTCCATACCACCGCAAAATCCTACGCCAAACCCTAATGTCTGTCATTAATGAAGCCGATAACCTGACCGTAGCCCAACCCTCACGCTCACCCAAACGTCGCATCCTATGCTTCCGAAAGGGGATAGTGGTTATCGCACAGACTCCTTACTCTCAAGTTCAGAATCGAGGTGAACCAGATGCAGTTCACAAGCATGCAGAAAACCCCCTCCGCTTCCGCCTGGCCCTCGCAGCAGACTCCGACGGGCTTCTTTGACCTTCACCCCATCGGCGCTATTCTGCGCGGCCTGCTCATGTCGTCGCTGCTCTGGGTCCTCATCGCCTTTGCGCTCTACAGCGTTTACTCCTTCGTCGTCACCAAATAGTGATGCAAAGGACGTCGCCGGCTCCTCCCCGCCGCGCGACCTTCCGGCAACCTCAGTCCGGAGTGCAACTTCCCGCCGCAGCCTGTAGCATTCTATGAAGGATGTCCAGCACACCCCTCAGCCACTGGATTGGCTTCCATGTCACCATCATCGTTCTGGTAGCTCTTGAGTTGATCTATGTCCGGCACCAAGGACCGGCCAAGACCCGCATCACCTCGATTGTCTCCACCACGGTCTGGATTGCCGCGGCGCTTGGCTTCGGCATCTTCATCCTCTACACCCTGGGTAGCGGGTCCGCCACGGAGTATCTGACCGGCTACGCTATTGAAGAGTCGCTCTCGATCGATAACCTCTTCGTCTTTCTGCTTCTCTTTGACCTCTTCAAGATTGTGCCTGCCAAACAGCCCCTGGTGTTGTACTGGGGGGTTGGCGGAGCCATCATCATGCGCGGAGCCTTTATCGCCGCTGGAATCGGCCTGCTCGAACGCTTCCACTGGATCAGCTACGCCTTCGGAGCCATCCTCCTCTTTGCCGCCATCCGGATGGTGATTCCCAAAGGGCCGGAGGAGGCGACCCATACCCCACAGTGGATCAAGTGGCTGTCGCAGGTCCATCCCGTCAGCATGAGGCAGGACGGTTTCTTCGTCCGCGAGGGCGGTCGCCGCATGATGACCGTGCTTATGCTTGCTCTGGTGGCCATCGAGTTGACCGACCTCGTCTTCGCCCTGGACTCGATCCCAGCCGTGCTCTCCGTTACCCGGCACCCTTTCATCGCCTATACGTCGAACATCATGGCCGTCATGGGTCTGCGCTCGCTCTACTTCCTGCTGGCCCACCTGCTGACGACGCTCCGTTTTCTACACGTTGGCCTGGCCGCGGTACTGGCTTTCGCCGCCCTCAAGATGATCTCCGCCCCCTGGATCGAGATTGCCCCCCTGCTTTCACTGGGCATCATCGCGGCCATCCTGTCTCTGACGGTGGGCGCATCGCTGGCCATGAAGACCCGGCCAACGGGGTAAAAATACCTCATCGATAAAAATCGCCGTACCGGTGTAACCGTTGATATACAAGCATTACCGGTATCTAAATACCCCCCGCTGCGCTGAATTCCGATTCAGCAGGGAAATAGTTTTCCACTTTCGGGGAGACTTTCTTTTCCTTTTCCGGCCCTTTCTTTTCCTCCCCCTGAGGAAGTCCTCCGACCGATTCCGCTCTCCCCGGGCTCCAAAAGGCGATCTGTCAAGATTTACATCGCTTGCAACTATGCATTAAATCCCACACTTAGCGCACCTTCATGCACATTTATCCAAACTTAAGTCATCGTTTGGCAGGGAGCCTGCAACTACCCGGTTCACAAGGAGATACACCTATGAAAGCTGTCTACACCTTTCTCGCTCTGGTTACTTTCCTCTTCGCCACCGCTAGCCTCCACGCCGATAGTGTCAATCTCGTCATCAACGGCACAACCGTAGTTGGAACGCCGATCGCCAACGGATACAACTTCACCTACGTCGATGAGACGCTGGGCGTGTTGTCCAACGGCAACCTGCTCAACTCGGCTACGTCTACCGTCACCGCTACTTATGTGGATGCCCTTGGCACGCTGGGCGTCTTCAACTTCACCGATGTCTGCGCCAAGGTTACGGTTCTTGGACCTGCGGTTCCATGCCAGAACCTCGCGATCTCGTTCACCAACCTCACGCTTCCGATTGCGTCGATTGATGCCGCAGTCGCCGCGAACATCAACCTTGGCCTCGGCGTCAGCAATATCAACATCGACGGCTCGAACCTCGGCACGCTGAACATCCTCGACGCCAGCGTCGCCGGCGCCAGCGGAACAATCAACTTCAGCCCCGTCCCGGAGCCCGCGAGCCTCTCATTGATGACAACCGGTCTGCTCGGCGCCGCTGGATTCGTCCGTCGCAGGTTCACCTCGAACGAAGCATAAAACGGCCACATCCTCCTTTGGCAAACTGGCAGTGGGCCGCAGTTCCATCGCGGCCCGCATCCTTTTAAGAGAGATGCGGACACCCTCGCCGCCCGCATACGAGTACGTCTGAGGGTTATCCATCTTCCCTGCACGCAATCAGCTACGTCCTTCGCGCTTCTGCGCCACCACCAATCCACGCGGTGTGGGCAAAAACACGCACGAGAGCAGACCCTCGGCTTCCATCCGGAATGCCGCGTCGCGCACTACCTTCAGGTGCGAGCTGGCATCGTGCATCAGAATCAGCCCGGTCGGGCGAATTTGCGGCAGAAACCGCATCACCTCCTGCTCGCGGATGGGCATGTCGCTGTCGGAGAAGAACAGATCGACGGCGCCATCGACCTGCATCTCCAGACTCGACTCGTTGCGTAGCTCAATCCACTCGGCCAGCCCAGATGCCGCGACCTTCTCCTTCGCCTTCTGAAAGACGACCGGGTCGAACTCGCAACTGACGATCTTGCCGAAGCCGTTCGCCTTCAGGCCCTCGGCAATCCAGAGCGTGCTGACACCGAGAAACGATCCGGTCTCGACCACCAGCTCCGGCTTCACGGTTGTAATCAGCGTGCGCAGAAACTCGAGCACCTCCGCCTCCGCCGTCATCGAGTCGTACATGCTCCACCGCTCCGGGTGGGGACACTCCGGCGTCGCGCGATGATACTCAGCGAGCAACGCGCCCTGGGCACGCTCCGCCTGCAACATCACCTTGTGCTCCTGCTTCAGCTTCTTCTTAAAAAGCCCCATACCTCAGTTGCTCCCTTTCGCATTGTCATTCCGCAGCGAAGCGGAGGAATCCGTTTTCTTCAACACACAAATGCCAGCTTGCCCTTCTCCATCACCGAGTGCCGCGCCGACTTGCCATGCCGCGGAAAATCGTTGCGGAAATGCGCGCCGCGACTCTCCCTGCGGCCAAGCGCCGACTCGATGATAAGACCGGCAACCGCATGCAGGTTCCGCGCCTCGACCGCTCGCCGCGACAGGCCGCGCGGAATCGTCCGTGCCAGCGCCAGCCAACCGCGCTTCGCACGTTCCAGACCGGCCGCGTCGCGCAGCAGGCCCGCATCTTTCCACATCAACTCGCGCAGCTCCTGAATCCACTTCTCCGTAGCCACTTCGCCCGTAACTGTACCGGAAGAAGCCGCATCGTCCTGATCCCTGTTCCCCGATCCCTGTTCCCTGCTTTCTGCCATCATCGTCTCAGCCGCCAGCGCGCCGAAGACCAAACCCTCCAGCAGCGAATTGCTCGCCAGCCGGTTCGCTCCGTGGACGCCCGTGCAGGCCGCCTCGCCCGCCGCATACAGACCCGGCAGCGAAGTCCGCCCCTGCACATCCGTCTTGACGCCGCCCATCAGGTAGTGCGCCGCCGGACGCACCGGAATCAAATCGCGTCCCAACTCCAGACGATATTTCGCCAGAAATGCCGAGATGCCTGGAAAGCGTGCCTTCAGGTCCTTCTGCACGTGGCGCATGTCCAGATACACCGGCCCGTCGATGCCTTCCATCGTGATGGCGCGCGCCACCACATCGCGCGGTGCAAGCTCCAGCAGCGGATGATACCGCTCCATGAACCGCTCCCCCTTCGCGTTCACCAGATACGCCCCTTCGCCGCGTAGCGCCTCGCTCAGCAGAAACCTCGGCGCACCCTTCATCGCAAACGCCGTCGGGTGGAACTGGTAGAACTCCATGTCGCTGACCGCCGCGCCCGCACGATAGGCCATCGCAATGCCGTCGCCGGTAGCTACCGCAGGGTTCGTCGTATCGCTATAAACCTGGCCCGCGCCGCCGCTGGCCAGCAACACCGCGCGCGCCCGCACCACGCGCAGGCCGCCTTCGCCATCGAGCAGTGTTGCGCCCGCGACGCGCCCGTCTTCCACGAGCAGGTCAACGCTCGTCGTCCACTCCATCAGCTCAATCGCCGGAATCGCCCGCGCATGACGCAACAGCGAAACCGCAATCTCCCGCCCGGTAGCATCGCCGTTCGCATGGAGAATCCGCGAGCGGCTGTGCGCACCCTCGCGCGTGCGCATCAGCTCGCCGTTCTCGCGGTCGAAGCCCGTTCCCCACGTCAACAATTCCTCAACGCGCTGCGGCCCCTGCTCGACCAGCACCGCCGCAGCCTCGCGATTTACGAGCCCATCGCCCGCCGCAATCGTGTCCTCCAGATGCAGCGCCACATCCTCATCTCCGCCCATCGCCACGGCAATCCCACCCTGCGCATAGGCAGTGTTCGATTCCGCCAGCTCCTCCTTCGTCACCACCAACACCTTACCTACCGCAGCCAGACGAATGGCCGCGCTCAAACCCGCAATGCCCGCCCCGATGACCAGAAAATCCACGTGCTCCATATCTCGATGCTACTAGGTCTCAATGGACGCCCGTTAGCAAGAGCCTGAGACCTGAAACCTGAAACCTGATAGCTCATACCAAAATCTGGCCACCTGCTCAGAAATTCCCATGCGGTACGATTAACACATCGTGCCCGTCATTCCAGTCAAAACGCCCTCGGCCGCCTACGACGTCACCATCGCCTCAGGCATGCTCCGCACGCTGCGCCCGCGACTCGAAAAGCTCAATCAGGGCAAGCCGTTCCGTCCCTTCGTCGTCACCTCGCCCGAGATATGGGGCCTTTGGCAGAAGCAGTTTCTCGCCAGCTTCAAAGAATCGCCCACCGTGCTCTTTCTCCCAGCGGGCGAGCGCCACAAGCGCATGGCCAGCGTCGAATCGCTCGCGCAGCAGCTTGCCACCAGCGGAGCAGACCGCGACTCGCTGCTCATCGCCTTCGGCGGCGGAGTCATCGGCGACCTCACCGGATTCCTCGCGGCAATATACATGCGCGGCATCCGCTACGTGCAGGTACCCACGACGCTGCTCGCGCAGGTGGACTCCTCCATCGGCGGCAAGACCGGCGCGAACCTCGCCGCGGGTAAAAACCTCATCGGCAGCTTCCATCATCCGCAGGCCGTGCTGGCCGACACGGACGTGCTCGGCACCCTGCCCGCAGCCGAACTCCGCGCCGGCCTGCAAGAATCCATCAAGGCCGGCATCATCCGCGATGCGAAGCTCTTCACCTACATGGAGAAGAACGCTGCCGCCATCCTCAGCGCCGAACCCAAGGCCATCACGCATGTCGTCGCGGCCAGCGTCCGCGTCAAAGCCGACGTCGTCAGCAAAGATGAAAAAGAGTCCGGCCTGCGCATGATCCTCAACTTCGGCCACACCATCGGCCACGCCATCGAGGCGGCCACCAACTACAAGCAGCTTCTCCACGGTGAAGCGGTAGGCTGGGGCTCGATCGCCGCGCTCAACGTCGCGTTGGCCCGCAAGACCATCACGCTCGCACAAGCCGAACGCATGACCACGCTCATCCTCCGCTACGGCCCGCTCTCGCCCTTCAAAGCGACAGCACAAAAACTCGTAGCCCTCACCGCACGCGACAAGAAAAACCGCAGCGGCGTCCGCTCCTTTGTCCTGCCCAAAGGCATCGGCGCAACCCAGATCGTCCGCGACGTCACCGAAGCAGAACTCCTCGCCGCCACCGAGTCCATGCTCGCACTCATGCGCCACGAGACCGCGACAAAGCGCAAGCCATGACGCAGCAAACGCAGCCCGAACATCAACTCTCCACCGGGGCACGCCCCACCGGCGCAACCGACGAACACACCGCCGCCGAGAACGTGCGCGAGATGTTCGACGCCATCGCCCCCACCTACGACCGCGCCAACCACATCCTCACCTTCGGACTCGACCGCTGGTTGTGGAACCGCACCGCACGTGCGTTTCGCAAAACACTCCAGCATCCCGAAGCCGTCATCCTCGACCTCTGCTGCGGCACAGGCGACATGACGATGGCGCTCGACAAATATCGTCCTCAGCCCCAAAACCGGGTGCCCCATCTTCGCGACGGTCTTATCGTCGCTAAGGTGGGCGAGGCGCCACAAAATTCGGGACCAACCGCATCACAAATCGCACCAACCCTCGCTGCGGACTTCTCCCGCCCGATGCTTGCGCTCGCCGAGAAAAAGTTTGCCGGACACAACATCGTCGCCATCGAGGCCGACGCGCTCCACCTCCCGCTAACCGACAACTCCATCGACCTCATCACCATCGCCTACGGCTTCCGCAACCTGGCCAGTTACGAAGACGGCCTCGCCGAGCTGCACCGCGTCCTGCGCCCGGGAGGCCAGATCGGTATCCTCGAATGCAACCGGCCCGAAGGTATCACCGGCGCGGCCTACAACCTCTACTTCAAAAAAATCCTGCCGCGCATCGGCGGACTCATCTCCGGAGACCGCGCCGCTTACGCCTACCTCCCGGCCTCCGTCGAGCGCTTCCCCCGCCCCACGCGCATGTTGCAGCTCATCGGCGCCGCCGGGTTCGCGCAAGCCTCCTGGACCAGCTACACCCTCGGCGCCGCTGGCCTCTACCGCGCCACCAAACCCTGACCCAACCCTGTTCCCTCATCCCTGTTCCCTGTAGCATCTCTGCATGGGCCTCGCAGCCACCACCGCGCCAGCGCAGGACGCCAAACGTTCCGCCGCGCTCTTCAGCGTGCTGGCTGCGGCCTGCGTCACGCTGCTCAAGCTCATCACCGGCCTGCTGACCGGATCGCTCGGCATGTTATCCGAGGCCGCGCACTCGGGCATCGACGTCCTCGCTGCCGCCATCACCTTTTTCTCGGTGCAACTCTCCGGACGCCCGGCCGACGCGACCCACGCCTACGGTCACGGCAAGCTCGAAAGCCTCTCCGCCGCCTTTGAGGCCGTGCTCATGCTCGGCTCCGCCATCTGGATCATCACCGCGTCCATCGGCCGCATCACCACACGCGAGCATCTCGCGCTCACCTTCTCCGTCTGGCCCTTCGTCGTCCTGCTGCTCTCCATCGCCGTGGACCTCACGCGCTCCAGCCGCCTCCAGGCCGTCGCGCGCCAGTACAACAGCGACGCGCTCGAAGCCGACGCGCTCCACTTCCGCACCGATATCTGGTCTTCCTCAGCCGTCTTCCTCGGCCTGGCCGCCACCTACGCCGGCCGCTACTGGCACATTCCCACGCTCGAGCTGGCCGACCCCATCGCCGCCATCATCGTTGCATTCGTCATCCTCTACGTCACCTGGCAGCTTGCGCGCCGCACCATCGACGCCCTCACCGACGCAACTCCACCCGAGCTTCAGTCGTTGACCAGCGGCCTCATAGCCGACCTCGCCGCCATCCCCGGCGTGCTCTCTGTTGACCGCGTCCGCACCCGCCGCGCCGGTCCCAGCTACTTCGCCGACGTCACACTCGGCATGCCGCGCAACCTCACCTTCCAGCGGTCCGAGCAGATCACGCTCGCCGCCACCGAGGCCGTCCAGCGCCATCTGCCCGGAGCCGATGTCGTCGTCCACTCCGTCCCCACGGCGTCGCTGGCCGAAAGCGTCCACGACCGTATCCGCGCCGTCGCCGCGCGCTCCAACCTTGCCATCCACGACGTCACCGTGCAGGAGTACAACCACCAGCTCCACGTCGAGCAGCACCTCGAAGTCCCCGAGTCGATGACGCTCCGCGACGCCCACTCGCTCGTCACGCAGCTCGAAGCCGACATCCGCCGTGAGGTCCCCGAGGTCGCCTCCATCCTCACCCACATCGAAAGCGAGCCCGCCACCATCGAACGGCCCGAGTCGCTCGAACCCGACCGCCAGCTCGAAGTCCGCCTCCGCCGCGTCGCGCAGGCGTTCCCCGAGATCCTCGACATCCACGAGGTCTTCGTCACCCGCCTCAACAACCGCATCCAGGTAAGCTGCCACGCGACCCTGCCCGACGACCTGCCCATGTCCGAGGTCCACACCACCATCTCCGCCCTCGAAGACGCCTTCAAACAAGAGTGCCCCGAAGTCACCCGCCTCTTCATCCACCCCGAACCCGCCACCGACAACCGGCGCTAACCAAAGCTGCTTGTCCTTTTGCATTTCCATTCCGTAGCGAAGCGAAGGAATCTGCTGTTCACAAACTCGCTACCAACACACGTCATCTCGACCGAAGGCAGAGGCCCGCTTTGCCTTTGCCTTTGCCGTTGCAGTTTCTGCAACCGCCGCTAACGCTCGGGTGCCCCATCCATCGCGCTTTTTGCGATGGGTGGGAAAGCAGACATTCGCAGAGCCAGTTTTTGCCGTTGCCTGTTTTTTGCATTTCCATTCCGCAGCGGAGCGGAGGAACTACTATTATCAGATTTCGACCGACAGAAGGATTGTTGCCATGAACACAAACCTGTGCGAACCAACTGTAGAACTCGTGAAGACTGCCTGCGACAAATTCGATCATGAGAATGACGTCGTCGAGGGGGCGCTTAGTGAACTGTTTGCGATGTTTCCTGCCAACACCGATATTCGCCATGTCCTCCTCAAAGTCGTGACGCTCAACCGTCTGTACTCCACGCAAATCTTCGCTGTAATGGATGTTGCAATCCACATACATAGCAATGCCAGCAACATCGATGTTGCCTTGGCATCTGGTTTGCCTGAAATCGTCGATAAGATTGCCAGAGTTACTATTCAAGGAAAAGAGCGCAGCTTTTTCTCGTTTGCGACCAAATATTGTAGTTGGCACAATCCTGAATCGTACCCAATCTACGATTCGCACGTTGATAAGTACCTCCGGAAATTGCAAAAGCGGAAACCCTTTGCGAGCTTCTTCAAAAGAAATGCGGACATCCGGGTCTACCCCGTATTTCGGAAAGTAATGGTCGCGTTCAGAGATTTCTATGATCTTGGCTCATTCAGCTTCAAAGATCTCGACAAGTTCCTCTGGCTATACGGTGGAGAGTCACCTGTTGAGAAAACCGATCAACCGGCAGCAGGGGTAGATATATCCTTAACGCCATGAAGGTCCGCGTCCGCGCCATCAACCGCTTCTTCAACCTCGTCCTGGGCGCGCTGGCGATGTTCGCTGTCTTCCTTACCTCAGCCTTCATCTCGATGCGGCTGGCCATCCACGGGCGCGAGGTCACGGTCCCCAGCCTCATCGGCCAGACGCTTGCCGACGCAGGCGACCAGACCCGCCATCGCGGACTCCGCCTCAACCTCGAAGACCGCTTCTACTCGAATAACACCGCCGCCGGACTTGTCCTCGGCCAGTCGCCCGCGCCCGGGACCACCGTGCGCCACCAATACACTGTGCGCGTCACCGAAAGCCTCGGCCCGCAGCGCGTCGCCGTACCCGACCTCACCGGCGAATCCGAGCGCACCGCCTCCATCAACCTGCGTCGCCTCGCGCTCGACGTCGGCACGCTTGCCTACATGCAGGCCCCTGGCGAAGCAGGCACGGTCCTCGCCCAAACGCCCGGCCCCAACGCCTCCGGCATCGAACGCCCGCGCGTGAGTCTGCTGCTCAGCCAGCCCACAGACCCCAACACCGCAACCGCGCCGGCCTTCGTCATGCCCTCGCTCACCGGCCTGCCGCTGATGACCGCCGCTGCGCGCGCCTCCGCAGCCGGCCTGCGTGTCGTCAGCGCAGAGGAGATTAAACCGGCCGCTCCCACGCTTACGCCGATCACCACCGGCCCGGCGCAGCCTGCCGCACCCGCGCCCGCTACACCAGCCGCGCCCGCTATACCTGCCCCGCCCATGCCCGGCAGCTCCACCGCTGTGGTCGTTGCGCAGACACCACTGGCGGGCTACCGAGTGACAAAAGGCGACGCCGTGCATCTCTCCATCGTCTACTGAATCAATAGAATAGATTTATTCAGCACAATGCAGCCGGACGCACAGAGCACCCTGACCCAACCGGCAAGGAATGGACTGCACGAAACCATGATCGCCGAAATCATCGCCGTCGGCTCCGAGATGCTGACGCCTTATCGCCAGGACACCAACTCGCTCTTCCTCACCGGTCGGCTCAACGACCTTGGCGTCGAGGTCGCCTTCAAGACCATCGTCGGCGACAGCCTCGCGCACCTCACCACTGCCGCCTCCATCGCCATCGAGCGCGCCGACATCGTCGTCTTCTCCGGCGGCCTCGGCCCCACCGAAGACGACCTCACGCGCGAAGCCGCAGCCGCCGCGCTCGGCATCGCACTCCACCCGGACAACGACATCCTCGCGGCCATGTACAAACGCTTCGCCGCCCGCCAGATGGTCATGCCGCCCAACAACGCCAAACAGGCTGACGTGCTCAGTGGCGCAGACATCCTCGAAAACAAAAACGGCAGCGCCCCCGGCCAGTATCTCGACACCGTCGTCACTAACTCCGGGGGTGAGGCCCATCGCAAGATCATCATTCTGCTCCCCGGCCCGCCCAACGAACTCAAGCCC
>Ga0070659_100003694_pt1 | contig 10914 bp, 11 predicted proteins | sample KBSC23metaG_FD_64666 | JGI IMG/M metagenome (GOLD analysis project Ga0070659, IMG submission 64666) | Corn rhizosphere microbial communities from Kellogg Biological Station, Michigan, USA - KBS C2-3 metaG | ecosystem: Host-associated > Plants > Roots > Rhizosphere > Soil ...
CGGGCGCTGAGCAGCCGCAAGCGCAAGACGATCCGCAAGGAGCGCGCCGCAGCTCTCAACGGAATCGAGGTCCGAATCCTCCGCGGGCGGGAGATCGGCCGCGCCGATTGGGACGCAATGTGGGCCTTCTACCAGGACACGGGCTCGCGAAAGTGGGGCCATCCCTATCTCACCCGCGAATTCTTCGATCTCGTCGGGGAGCGGATGGGCGACCACGTGCTTCTATTCCTCGCCTGCCGCGGCGGGTTGCCGATTGCCGGCGCGCTGAACTTCGTCGGTCCCGACACGCTTTACGGCCGCTATTGGGGAACGGTCGACGAAGTGCCATTCCTGCACTTCGAGCTTTGCTATTACCAGGCGATCGAATGGGCGATCGAGCACGGCCTAGGCTCGGTGCAGGCTGGCGCTCAGGGCGAGCACAAGGTCGCGCGAGGCTATGAGCCGGTGATCACGACCAGCGCGCACTTCATCCCCAACAAGAGCTTCCGCGACGCCGTCGCGCAGTTCGTCGAGGCCGAGCGCGAGGGCGTCGCCGCAGAAGCCGAGTGGCTCCGCCGCGACTTGCCCTATCGCTCTTCGTCCTCCGAATAGAGCGCGACCGTCCGGCCGGTGGCGTCGGCCATCCCGCGATACATGCCGGGAGTCGTGAATCCCCACGCCGCTTCGCCGTCGGGCGCCACTGCGATCAGTCCGCCTTTGCCCCCGAGTTCCGCAATGTCGGCGAGCACGTCATCGAGCGCATCCTGCAGCGATTGGCCGGCGAGGCGCACTCGCTCGGCGAGCTGGTGGGCGGCGACGGCGCGGATGAAATATTCGCCTGAGCCCGTCGCGGACACGGCGGCGGAGCGATCGTCGGCATAGGTGCCGGCACCGATCAGCGGCGAATCCCCGACCCGGCCCCAGCGCTTGGCGGTGAGCCCGCCGGTCGAGGTCGCGACCGCGACGTGGCCGTCGACATCCACCGCGACCGCACCCACCGTGCCATATTTGATCTCGTCGTCGAACCCGCCTTCGCCGAGCAGCTCCTCGAGCTGGCGGCGGCGCTCGGGAATCTCGAACCACCTGTTCGCCACCTGCTCGAAGCCGCGGTCGCGCGCGAAATCGTCGGCGCCATGGCCGGACAGGAAGACGTGCGGACCGTCGTCGAGCAAGCGCCGGGCAAGGCTGATCGGGGCGCGCGTCGTTCTGAGCCCTGAGACCGCGCCCGCCGCTCGCGTGGGCCCGTCCATGATGGCCGCGTCGAGCTCGATGCAGCCGGTCGCCGTCAGGACGCTGCCGCGGCCGGCGTTGAAGCAGCTGTCTTCCTCGAGCACCCGGACCGCGGCCTCGACGGCGTCTATGGCCCGTTCACGCTTCTCGAGAATTTCCGAACCCGCCCCGAGCGCTGCCTCGAGCCCGGCGCGCGCGCATTTTTCCTGTTCGGGCGGAAGCCGGCCCGGCCGCATCGATCCCGCGCCGCCGTGAACCACCAGGCGCCAACGTGTTTCGGTCATGCGCGGCCAATAGCGAGGCGGCTTCGCGCGCGCCAGTTGACGGCCGCCGGGAAAACATATAATTATGATATCAGATTAAAAAGGGGGCTGAGATGGCCGACGGAAAAGCGATTGCACTGACCGCGACGAGCGAGCGCGAGGCGTCGACCTCGAGCGGTTACGTGATGCTGATTGTGCTGCTGCTTGCAATTTTGGGGGACGTCTACGGCATTCAGCGCCTGGCCCACGGGCCCGATGGGCTGGGCTTCGTCACCGTGATCGCGGCGACCGTGCTCTTCATCCTGGTGATGCCCGGCTTCTATATGCTGCAGCCGAACCAGGCGGTCGCGATCACCCTCTTCGGGGAATATCGCGGGACCGATCGCAATACCGGGTTGCGCTGGACCTGGCCGTGGATGGCGAAGAAGAAGGTGTCGGTCCGGGCCAACAATTTCATCTCCGACAAGATCAAGGTCAACGACCTTCGCGGCAATCCGATCGACATCGCCGCGCAGATCATGTGGCGGGTCGTCGATACCGCTCAGGCCCTGTTCGACGTCGACGATTACAAGCAGTTCGTCCGCGTACAGGTCGAGGCGGCGATCCGGACGATCGGCTCGCGCTATCCTTATGACGATTATGAACATCAGGAAGTGACGCTTCGCGGCAACCATGACGAGGTCGGGGTCGAGCTCAAGAAGGAATTGCAGGCCCGCCTGTCCGTCGCCGGGATTGCGATCGACGAATGCGGCTTCACCTATCTCGCCTACGCCACCGAGATCGCCAATGCGATGCTTCGCCGGCAGCAGGCGCAAGCGGTCGTCGCGGCGCGCCAGACGCTCGTCGAGGGCGCGGTCGGAATGGTCGAGATGGCGCTCGCCTCACTATCCGAGAAGAAGGTCGTCGAGCTCGACGACGAACGGCGCGCGGCGATGGTCTCGAACCTCATGGTCGTTCTCTGCGGCGAGCGCGACACCCAGCCTGTCGTCAACACCGGCACCCTCTACCAATAAGGAGCGGGCGGCGTGCCCGAGCGCAAGGCCTATCCGCTGCGTGTCGACCCCGCGCTTTGGGCCGCGGTCGAGCGCTGCGCCGCGGCCGAGCTTCGAAGCGTCAATGCGCAGGTCGAATGCCTGTTGCGAGAGGCGCTCTCGGGCCGCGGCGTGAAGCTGAAGGCGCCGGAGATGCGCAAGCGCGGCCGGCCATCGAAGAAGGAGAAGTGAGATGTTCATGGCATTCCATTCCAGCCCTCGGCACAAGCCGATCCTGATCGCCGCCGCGCTCTCCCTGCTTCTACTCGGCATCGGCATTGCGATGAGCTTCGGCTGAGATGAGCGACGATCCCGACTGGTTCGCGCCGAAGCGCTTCGGCTACGGTGCGGGGCTTCCGATCAGCTGGCAGGGCTGGGCAGTTACGCTCGCCTATGTCGCGCTGATCGCTCTTGCGAGCTTTGCCATCCGATACACCTGGATCGGATATGCCAGCATCGTCACGATTCTGACGGCGGTGTTCATCGTCATCTGCGCACGCACCACCAAAGGCGGGTGGCGCTGGCGTTGGGGGGAGAAGGATCAGTGATTGAAGTTCTGTTTGCAGCGGCGGCGGCGAGTGCCGCGATCACGGCGCCCGGACCGCAAGGCCCACTCGAGGGGACGCTGCTCGAGGCGGGAAAGAGCGCGCCGGTCGTGCTCATCATTCCCGGTTCGGGCCCGACGGACCGCGACGGCAACAACCCGCTCGGAGTCACCGCGGCTCCGTACCGGCTGCTCGCCGAGGCGCTGGCGGCGAAGGGCGTGTCGAGCGCCCGCATCGACAAACGCGGGATGTTCGGAAGCAAGGCGGCAGTCGCGGACGCGAACAAGGTGACGATCGCCGACTATGCGGCCGACACGCACAACTGGGTCGAGGCAATCCACAAGCGCACCGGCGCGAAATGCGTCTGGGTCCTCGGACACAGCGAGGGCGCGCTCGTGGCGCTGGCCTCGGCGCAGAACCCAGATGGAATGTGCGGCGTGATCCTCGTCTCGGGTGCGGGCCGCAGGATGAGCGACATCATTCGCGAGCAGCTTCGCGCAAACCCGGCCAACGCCCCAGTGCTCGACTCGGCGATGGCGGCGATCGACTCGCTCGAGCAAGGCAGGCACGTCGACGTGACCGACATGCATCCTGCGCTCCAGCGCCTGTTCGCGCCGCAGGTGCAGGACTTTCTGATCGACATGTTCCGCCAGGATCCAGCCAGGCTCGCCGCGGCGGTGAAGCTGCCCATGCTGATCGTCCAGGGCGAACGCGACGTTCAGGTCTCGGTGGCCGACGCGAAAGCGCTAGCGACTGCCCAGCCGAAAGCGCGGCTGGTCCTGATTCCCGCGATGAACCATGTGCTGAAGGACGTCGCGAGCGACGACCGCGCCGCGAATGTCGCGACCTATGCCGATCCCTCGCTGCCGGTCGACAGCACCGCCGTCGATGCCATCGCAAGCTTCGTGAAGCGCTAACCCACCGAGAGGTCGCGCTGCTGGTTGACGAGCTGCCACTCGTCGAGGTCGGAGAGCATGATCCGCCCGGCCTGCTCGGCGAGATCGGCGGCGCGTGACAAAGTGACGTCCTTGCGCAGCTCCTCGTCGATCTGGCGAAGCGTGTTCGAGGTCGCCATCGAGCGCACTGCGTCTCCCCCGAAATCGGCCTGGAAGCGAATGCCGAAGACGGCCGTGCCGAGCGCGGGAAAGCCGGCGGACACGAGGGTGAACCAATTGCCGTAGGTGTTCACGAACGCCAGATTGGCGCCGTAAGCGATGATCGTAGCGACCGACACGATCAGCGTCGCCACGAACAGGCCTGTGGCCACCTGCTCCAGACGATGATCGAGCTTCTCGATCTGCTCGGCGTGGCGCTCGTGATAGGAAACCTGCGGCTCCACCTCATGGGCGGCGATGGCGCGGGCGAGGCGCGATGCGCAGTCGGCATCGATGGAGCCCGAGGGGCAACCCATCGCCCGCCAGATTCCGCCGGCGTACCATTCGATCCAGCGCTTCGCGATCGGATTGGTTTCCGTGCCCGGCGGATCGGGCGCGGCGATCCCCAGCAGCTTCAGCGTGCGCATCGGCCGCAGCCGCTCGGCGAGCTGGCGGTAGTCGAGCCACCGGCGATGCCACTCCTGCTTCGTCCCGATGTGCGCGTTGAGGATGATCGCGATGGTGATGAGCATTTCGAGGACGGCTTCCTCGAGCTTCAAATGCGGCGCCATGAACGCCGCGAGGCCGAGGCACACGGCGACACCGCCGAGCACGAAGTTGAAGATATGCCCGCTGCGATAGGTCTGCGCGAAATGGGTCGCCAGGCGATCCGCCCAGCTATACGCCTCCTCAAGGACCCCGATGGGCGCGAGGATGTTGTGCGCCTCGGCGCAACCGACGCGGTAACGCTCCCACTCGTCGTGGATCTGCGCGGCATAATATTTGTCGGTGTAGCTCTTCGGTTTGAAGCTTTTGACCCCGGCGGCGGCGAGCAGCAGCGGATATTCGATACGGGCGCGAAAATGCCGCAGTCGCTCGCGCCGGAACCCTTTCAGGAAATTCTGCTCCTGCTCGTCCGCAGGCGGCATCAGCAGCCCGGTAAGGAGCGCGTCGACGTCGGCGCGGTCGAGCGGCCGTGCAACGCCCGGGTCGTCGGCGACGGTTACTACCGTCGGATCAAACGCGGCCCACAGCACGCGCGCTTCCTTGTCCGCGTCGATCGGTACGTGAATGATCGAGGTGCCGCGTGTCAGGGCGAGCTGGACGACCTCTCCCGTTCCTCCCCGGCCGCGCGGCGGCTTGCCGTCCCAGACCGCGATGAGCACGTCACAATGCGCCACGGTGGCGCGGCCGGTCATGATGTAGGCGTCGAGGCTGTCGTCGGGATCTCCCGGCAACTCGAGCAGGCAGGCGGAGCGTTCGAGCAGCGCATCGAAGCGGTCGCGGGCGTCGTCGCTCGCCAGGCTTGCGCGATATTGCTCGCGCGAAAAGGGGATGATCGCCTGCAGCTCCCAGCCCAGTTCCAGCGCCAGCGTCGCCGCGATCTGGTCGGCCCCGTCGGCAATCGGCGAGACGAATCGAAGCCGCACCGGTCCCGGCGCGAAGCAGTCGCGCTCGCGCTCGAGCAGGGAGCGCCCCGATTCTTCGATAAGGATGAGGGTCTCGCGCACCAGCTCGCGAAGACGGTCGACGTCGCCTTGCGCCAGCACCTCCGCGCGGTGGCCGGTGACTCCCACGGCTAGGACGAACGGGATGGCGGGCGGACCGGTGGCCGCTCGAGGCTCGGCCTCAACCATCAGGTTCGACGTCGGCTGATCCAGATTTTGTTCCCGGCCGCTGAGGTTGCGTTCGTGCGTCAGCGCCGCCGAGCGACGATATAGGCGACGATCGCGGCGACGACGAGTGCGACGATGGCGGCCGTCACCGCCGCGGTCATCATCACCGAGCTGGTGCCGGGCGCCGCGCCCCAGAACGCCGAACCGCCGTTCTTGATGTCGGGATCAATGGGATTGACCGCCTGGCTGCCGTTCTTGACGAAGTTCAGCCGGTACGAAAGCCACGACACTCCCTGGCCATGATTGAGATCGGTGAAGGTGAGCGTCGTTGCGTCGGTCAGCTGCGGATTGACGATCTGGCCGTTGGAATTGTTTCCCTGATGGCTCGGATGTTGTCCCTGCCCCATCATCACCCAGAGCGCTGCATCACCCGTCTGCGGGTAGGTTGTGGGCTTGTTCGCCGGGGCGAAGCTGATGCCCGCAGCATTCTTGATGGTGACGGTGAAATCGTAACCGACCTTGTTCTTGGGCAGATCGATGACCGGATAAGGGGTCGGCGGATTGGCGCCGGGACCGCCGCAATTGCTCGCGGTCACGTCGCAAAGCACCCACTGCACTCCGTTCGAGCCGTTGCTCGGCTGAACCGTGATTGGTCGAGGCGTTCCCATGCTTGCTCTCCCCCCGTTGTCGGCTTTGAACCTTCGCGCCGGTTAGGCGCTGCCGCCGTTCTTGATGATCGGATCGGCGCCTTCGCGATTGCCCTGGGCGTCGACGAAATTGAGCTGGTAATGGACCGTGCAAGGCTCGCCGCTATTCTCGTTGCGAACGACGAGCTGCTTGTCGTTGCACGACAGCACCGTCGTCTGGTCGCAGGAGGCGCCCGCCGACGGACAGCCCGCGGCAAGGTTCTTGTCTGCCCAGAAAGAGTCCGATTGATCGAAACGCAGGTCGCGCCCGGTCTGGTCGTCGAGCATGAAATGGATCACCTGGGGGCCGGTTTTGGGCTTGAACTCGATCGTCGAATTCGCCGCTTTCTTGCCGTCGATCTCCCAGTCCACCGGTCCGTCCGAGCCTTTTGCAGTCACGTTCACGTTCACCATCGACATTCCCCTCGTCAGCCGACGCTTCGAGCGTCGCGCAAATATAATGGATCCGCGAAGCCTACGGCCGCGAGCCGCTGCGCAAGCGCATTGGCCTCGGCAGTTCGTCCAGTCGCTTTGAAGATGACCACCCTGCGCGCCATGTAACTTGCCCGGTCGGCTACTCCCGCGGGCCAGCTTGCGCTTGCCTGCTTGAAAGCGGACGTGGACATCGGCCCATTGCCCGCTGCCCGCAGCGCGAGGCCCTTCATCAGCCACGCGTTTGCTTCGGCAATGGCGGCATCCTGCGAATGGGTCCGCGCCGACTCGGCCTTCGCTGCCGCGAGAAGATCGTCGGCGTAGCGCCCGGCCTCGGAGGCATTGTTACGGGCAAGCGCGAGGCGCGCCTGGAGTTCCAGGCAGCTGCTGCGGAGGTCCAGCCGCCATTCGACGACCGTTCCATCTCTCGCAATCAGGCGGTCGGTGGCATCGCACGCTGGGGTGATGAGGGCCGCGGCCTCGTCGACGGCGTTGGCGGCGAGCTTCGTCCGGGCAAGCCCGAAGTTCGCCCATGTCGCCATTTCGCGCGTTTCGGTATTGGAAGGCTCGACCGCTTCCAGCCGCGCCGCGAGCTGGAGCGCGCTCTGGAATTGCTCGACGCTCTTCGGGATGTCGCCGCGCTCGGCATTGATTCGGCCCGCCGCGCGATAGGCTCCGATCGCCTGCGCTTCGTAGCCGGCGTCGGCGTGCGGATCGCTGATGAGCGGCGCGAGGATCTGGATCTGCTGCTCGCGGGCCGACAGCGCATCGTCGAGCCGGCCCTGCCGCTCCCGCGCCGTCGAAAGCCACCCGAGCGACTCGATGAGTGCCTTTTTATATTCGACGTTCGACGGATCCCCGGCAGCAAGCCTTTGGCGGTCGCCACGCGCATTTTCGAACGTTGCGGCCGCTTCGTCGTAGCGACCCTCGTCGTTGAGGATCACGCCGAGATTGGTGTCCGCGTAAATGCCCTCCATCTGCCACTTGGGGTTCGACGGATCGATCTCGATCATGCGTCTGGCGAGGCGCTTATATTCCTGAAGCCCGCTTTCCGCCGGCTTCAGCTGTCCGCGCGTGTGCGCGATGTCGGCGAGATAGAAGACGTTCTGCGCATGGTCGAAAATGCGCTGCGGGTCATCGGGCGAGCGGCGCAGCGCCTCGGCGGTTCCGGCGAAGGCCGCCCGGTAGAACCGGACCGCCTCGTCGAGATCGCCGCGCGTGCTTGCGACCTGGCCCAGCAGGGTCAGCGCCCGCGATCGCTGTGCGAGCGCCTCGTTCGACAAACGGGAGGTGTCCTGCTTCTGGTAATAGGCCAGGGCTTTCGCGCCGACCGAATCCAGCACGTCGAGGCGTCCGAGCGGCTCGAGCTTGTCCTTGAGGTCGCCGAGCATGAAGCCGACCAGGCTTTCTGCTTCGCGGCGCTGGTCGCGCGCCTCGTCGCGGGCCTGGATCGAGGTCACCGCAAGCGTGCTGGTGACGGCCATGCCGGCCAGCGAGGCGGCGGCGAGTGCGGCGAGCCGCCGCTGGCGCCGCGTCTGGTCGCGCTGGACCAGCTCGTCGAGGCCGACTCCGAGCATGCCGGCCACCAGCTTGAGGAATGCAATTCTCTTGCCGTCCCCGATCTCGCGAAAATCGGCGGCGAGCGGCTCGGCTTTCTTAGAGGTCCGGTGCCCGCGGCGATCGTATTTGTAGCGAAGCGCCGGCGGGAAGCATTCCTCCTCCTCGCGGCCCGGTGTGTCGCTGGCGAACGGCTCTCCGGCCACGATTGCGGCGAGGACGCAACCTTCCGGCCTCGTCCGCTTGAAGGATTCGATCTCGAGGTTGGTCCAGCGCGACTTCGCCGCCGTCGGCGAGCACAGCACGACGAGGAATTGAGAGGCCGCCAACGCCGCCTCGATCTCGACGGCCAAATCGTCGCCGGCGGAGAGGTCATGCTGGTCGCGGAATATCGGGGTTAGCCGCCGGGGCACCACGCCGGTCGCGGTCAGCTTTCCTTCGAGCGACCGCGGCACCCGAAACCGCTCGAGCTCGCGATGGAGCCAGTCCGCGAGGTCCCTGTCCCGGTGGCTGTAGCTGAGGAACGCATAGTAACGGGTGCGAAGGCGCGGAGCGCGGCCCTCGGCCGGCTCGGACCGTTCAAACCTCGGTAATTGGGCAAGCCTGGTCATACGCCGCCCCCAGCGAGTCCCGTTAAGCCCGTTAACACAATGCGATAAGAGTCGCGATTGAACTTTTGATTCGCCGGTCGCGCCTTTGCCCGAACCTGGCCAGCGCCTATATGCCTGCAGCAAAAGAGGTATTCATGTCTTCCATCCGTCCCTGGCGCGATATCGAGCGGCGCAAGTCGCGGCAGATCATGGTCGGCTCCGTCCCCGTGGGCGGAGACGCGCCGATCAGCGTCCAGACCATGACCAATACGCCGACCGAGGACGCGGCAGCGACGATCGACCAGATCCGCCGCTGCGAGGAGGCCGGCGCGGACATCATCCGCGTGTCGTGCCCGACGGCCGAAGCGACGGCGGCATTGAAGGAAATCGTGCGCGCGGCGAACGTGCCGATCGTCGCCGACATCCACTTCCACTACAAGCGCGCGCTGGAGGCGGCCGATGCCGGCGCGGCCTGCCTGAGGATCAATCCGGGCAATATCGGTTCGGAAGAGCGGGTGCGGGAGGTGATCGCCGCCGCGCGGGCCAACGGCTGCGCGATCCGCATCGGCGTCAATGCCGGAAGTCTCGAAAAGGATCTGCTCGAGAAATATGGTGAGCCGTGTCCCGAGGCGCTCGTCGAGAGCGCGCTCGATCATATCCGCATTCTCGAGGACCATGGCTTCCGCGAATACAAGGTCGCCGTCAAAGCCAGCGACGTGTTCCTCGCCGTCGCTGCCTACCAGCAGCTCGCCGACCAGGTCGATTGCCCGCTGCACCTCGGAATCACCGAGGCGGGCGGCCTCATCGGCGGCACGGTCAAGTCGGCGCTCGGAATCGGCAACCTGCTGTGGGCCGGCATCGGCGACACGATCCGCGTTTCGCTCTCGGCCGAGCCCGAGGAAGAGGTTCGGGTCGGCTACGAGATCCTGAAGTCGCTCGGCATCCGCAGCCGCGGGGTGCGAGTCGTCTCCTGCCCGAGCTGCGCGCGGCAGGGCTTCGACGTGATCCGGACGGTCGAGGCGCTCGAGCAGCGCCTGCAGCACATCAAGACGCCGATGTCGCTTTCCGTCCTCGGCTGTGTCGTCAACGGCCCCGGGGAAGCGCGCGAGACCGATATCGGGATCACCGGCGGCGGCCAGGGCAAGCACATGGTCTATCTCTCCGGCGTGACCGACCATCACGTGCAGGACGCGGACATGATCGACCATATCGTCAAGCTGGTCGAAGCGAAGGCGGCGGAGCTGGAAGCCGCCGAGGCGCAAGAGCGGACGCTCGACGCAGCGGAATAGTCGGCTAAGCGGCGCGGGTGCGCCGCATCGACCGTACCCTCCAGGCTTTTGCCGCTGCCCTCGGCGCAGTCGCGGTGCTGTCGATCATGGACGCGGTGATGAAGCACCTCGTGATCGCGATCGGGATCGTGGCGGTGAGCATCTGGCGCGCCGTCGCGAACCTGATCATCAGCGGCGGGCTTTACCTGCCGCGACGCCGGTCATGGCCGAGCCGCAAGGTTCTCTGGATCCACGTCAGCCGAAGCGTCGTGGTGACGGTCATGGCGGTGCTGTTCTTCTGGGGGATCGGGCGGGTGCCCCTTGCGCAGGCGATCGCGCTCACCTTCATTGCACCGCTGATCGCGATGGTGCTTTCACCGCTCTTGCTGAAGGAAACGCTGAGCGGCCGCTCGATCGCGGGCGCCATCGCGGCCTTCGCCGGCGTCGTCGTGATTGTCCTCGGCCAGGCCCGCGCCGAGGTCCGCCCCGACGTGCTGCTGGGCATCGCCGCGATCCTGGGCTCTGCGCTCTGCTATTCGGTCAATATCCTGATGATGCGCTGGCAGGCGCTCGCCGCGAAGCCGCTCGAGATCAACTTCTTCCAGTCGCTGGTGGTGATGGCG
>Ga0070659_100003695_pt1 | contig 10914 bp, 9 predicted proteins | sample KBSC23metaG_FD_64666 | JGI IMG/M metagenome (GOLD analysis project Ga0070659, IMG submission 64666) | Corn rhizosphere microbial communities from Kellogg Biological Station, Michigan, USA - KBS C2-3 metaG | ecosystem: Host-associated > Plants > Roots > Rhizosphere > Soil ...
CGAGCTTTCGCTGCTGCAGGATCAGGTGGCACCCTTCCCCGGCAGCGCGGCGCGCGCCATCGTCGAGCGCGAGCTGAATGCCTCGATCGACCGGCTCTATGCACATTTCGACGAGGCACCGCTGGCCTCCGCCTCGATCGCCCAGGTGCACGCCGCCACCCTGCATGACGGCCGCGAGGTGGTGGTGAAGGTACTGCGCCCCGGCATCGACGCGCAGATCGCCCGCGACGTGAAACTGCTGCGCTCGCTGGGCGAGCTGGCCCAGCGCTGGCACCCGAACGCCGACAAGATCCGCCCGCTGGACGTGGTGGCCGAAGTCGAGAAGATGCTGGAGAACGAGCTGGACCTGCAGCGCGAAGGTGCCAGCGCCAGCCTGCTCAAGCGCAACTTCGACAGCGGCGTGGATCTCTACGTGCCGGCCGTGCACTGGGAACTGACCAGCGCGCGCGTGCTGACGCTGGAGCGCGTGCACGGCATCAGCAGCGACGACATCGCCGCGATCGATGCCGCCGGCCTCGACCGCAAGGCGCTCGCCGCCAAGGGCGTGCGGGTGTTCTACGAGCAGGTGTTCCGCGACAACTTCTTCCATGCCGACGCCCACCCCGGCAACATCTGGGTCGACCCCTCGCGCACCGGCGAGCCGCGCTTCATCGCACTGGATTTCGGCATCATGGGCTCGCTGCCGGAGGCTGACCAGTACTGGCTGGCGCAGAACTTCATCGCGCTGTTCGAGCGCGATTACGCCCGCATCGCGCAACTGCATGTGGCTGCCGGCTGGATGCCCGCCGACGTGCGGCTGGACGAACTGGAAGCCGCGGTGCGCACGGTGTGCGAGCCGTACTTCACCCGCCCGCTGTCGCAGATCTCGCTGGCCGAGCTGGTGGTGAAGCTGTTCCAGACCGCGCGCCGTTTCGAACTGACCCTGCAGCCGCAGCTGATCCTGCTGCAGAAGACCCTGCTCAACATCGAAGGTGTCGGCCGCATGCTCGACCCGGAGATCGACATCTGGGCGGTGGCGCATCCCGTGCTGAAGCGCATCCTGCGCGAACGCTACAGCCCGCTGCGCACCCTGCGCGACGTGCGCAAGCGACTGCCCGAATGGCTTCACCACGCGCCGGAATTTCCAGAACTGGTTCGCGACGCGTTGCGCCAGACCGGCCGTGGCGAACAGCGCACGCTGAGCGATCCGGCGGTGCTCAAGCTGATGCACGACAGCACACAGCGGCAGCACAAGCTGCTCGCCTGCGGCCTGCTCGGCAGCGCGCTGTTGATCGGCGCGGCCCTGTTGTGGACATCGGCGCCGCAACACGGCATCTGGCCGCCGCTGTGTGCCGGCATCGCCGGTCTGCTGGCCTTCGCAATCGGCTGGCCACGCTCCCGCTGACCTGTACGCCGACGTAGGGCGGGCGGGCACCGTCCGCCGACTCCTGGCGCAAAGCGGCGGGCAATGCCCGCCCTACGCTGCCCCCGCAACCGCATCGCCCCTCGCCCGACAAGCTCGCATGATCGAAATTCTCTACCAGGACGACGCGCTGATCGCGGTGAACAAGCCCGCGAATCTCGCCGTGCATCGCTCGAAGCTGGTCGGCAACACGGAAGAGTTCCTGATCGACCTGTTGCGCGAGCAGGTGGGTGATAGCGTGTACCTGGCACACCGGCTCGACCGCGCCACCAGCGGCGTGCTGCTGGTGGCGCGCAGCAAGGAAGCCGCCGCCGCGCTGGGCGAGCAATTCATGGGGCGCTCGGTACACAAGCAGTACCTGGCGGTGGTGCGCGGTTGGCCGGAACCGGCCGAGGACGTAATCGACTACCCGCTGCCCGGCTCGCGCGAAACCGGGCCGCGCCGCGAGGCGCGCACGCACTACCGGCGGCTGGCCACGATCGAGGTACCGATCGCGCTGGGCCGCTACCCGCAGCAACGCTACGCCCTGCTGCTGGCCGAACCCGAGAGCGGCCGCTTCCGCCAGATCCGCAAACACCTGGCGCATATCCACCACCCGGTGATCGGCGACTGCCAGCACGGCCGCGGCGACCACAACCGCCTGTACAAGCAGCACTTCGGCTGCCACCGCATGCTGCTGCACGCGTGGCGGTTGCGCTTCGCGCATCCGGTCACCGGTGCCGCGACGGAGATCGAGGCTCCGCTGGACGATGCGTACACGAACCTGCTCGTGCGCTTTGGCTGGGCGTTGACTGGCGCTCAAGCCGTCCCATCCGTTCACCCCCGGATCGGATCCGGGGCAGGCTCTGAGCGCAGACCGTAGGACAGCATGCGGGAAGCGGCCATGGAGGGCCGCGGCTTTGAGGAGCGAGGAAGTCGAAGGGCCGGGCCAGATGGCACTTCGACTCCGCTCGCCAACGCGAGCTACGCCTGTCCTGAGCTTGCCGAAGGGCTCAGTGCGAACGGAAGTTTTTCAGTCGGTTTGATTTCGACGCTGATCAGATTCCCCCGTAAACTCCTCGCATGTTGATCGTCAGCCCCCGCATCTCCCTGCCCGAATCCGAACTGGTCGAGCGCTTCCTGCGCGCCGACGGCCCAGGCGGGCAGCACGTGAACCGCACCGAGAGTGCGGTGGAACTGCGCTTCGACGTGGTCAATTCGCCGTCGTTGCCGGAGGAAATCCGCGCACGCCTGCTGGCGCGGCGTGATCGCCGGCTCACCGCCGAAGGCGTGCTGGTGATCCAGGGCCGGCGCTTTCGCGACCAGGGGCGCAACCGCGACGACGTGCGCGAACGGTTGGCCGAATTGATTCGCAGTGTGTTGCAGCCGCCCAAGAAGCGCGTCGCCACCCGGCCGACCCGCGCCTCGAAGGAGCGTCGCCTGGCCGGCAAGCAACAACGTGGCAAGATCAAGCAAACGCGTTCGCGCAAGCCGGATCTCGAATGAAGGGACGCCTGTTCACTCCCGCCCAGCTGCCCGCACGGATGCCCCACCTGCGTGACGGCTGGCAGCGCCGCGCCTGCCGGGGCGTACTGCGCCTGTGCGGCTGGAGCCTGGCCGGCGAATTCCCGGACGTCCCGAAGCTGGTATTGATCGCCGCGCCGCACTCGTCCTGGTGGGACGGCGTGTGGGGGCTGCTGATCAAAGTGGCGATCGGCGCGGACGTGCATTTCATGGGTAAGCAGGAACTGTTCTTCTGGCCACTGGGCAGCCTGCTGCGTCGTCTGGGCGGTGTGCCGATCGACCGCGGCGCCGCCAAGGGCGTGGTCGAGCAGATGATCGACCAGTTCCGCCAGCGCGAAGGGTTCTGGCTGGGCATCGCCCCGGAAGGCACGCGCAAACCGGTGAAGCGCTGGAAGAGCGGCTTCTGGCACATCGCCCACGATGCCGGCGTGCCGGTGTTCCCGGTGGCCTTCCACTACCCCGACAAGACCATCCGGCTCGGGCCGCTGTTCGCCACCAGCGCCGACATGAGCGCTGACCTGGCTCGCCTGCGCGCATGGTACGCGCCGTTCAAGGGCAAGCACCGCGACGTTTGAGCGATCCGTGTTCCTGCGCCCGCCATCGAACCGCGGCGACAGCGGTTCGCCTACTCCTGCAACAACACGTATTGGCCGGCCTCGCCGTAGCGGAGGGGCTTCTTGCCGACCTTGACGCACAACGCGTCGCCGCAGCGGGTGATGGTGCCGCGTTGGGTCGCCTGCAGAATGTTCTGGCCAAAATGGGCCTGGGCGAGTTCCTGCATGCTGCGGTGAGCCACCCACGCGGCACCACCAGCGGCCAGCAGGGAGCCGAGCAGCAGCGCGAGCAGGCCATTCCAGACCAGGGTACGCCGGGCAGTGGTCAAGCCATGGCGTTGTTCATCCATCGCCCGCGCTGCGGAATGTGCGATGTCGGCGCTCTGCTGCAGTTGCTGCCGGAATGAAGCCAAGGCCTCCGTGGCAGCCTGGGTCACACCCTGCCGTGCCTGATGGTCAATAACCCCGAGTGCACTCTGCGCAAAGTGCTCGCCGCCTGCATCCAGTCGGCTCACGCCTCGATCGATGGCGACGGAGGCCGCTTCGAGCGCTTGCACGGTCTGCAGGTTGCGCGCATCAAGCCGGTCGGCAATCGCCAGCAGCTTGGCCAGAGATTGGCGAACCATCTCTACATCGTCGGCAAGCGGTGTGTTCATGGGTACGTCCTTGTGGTTCTAGCGACTGAATCCCTGGGCACCTTGCTGCATCGGCGGCTGCAAGGCTTGCTGTGCGGCCTGCTCGCGCAGTTGCGTTTGTAGTTGCGCATCCCAACCGATGTTGAAAGCGTCCGCTTGCTGCTGGAACTGGCGACCATCCGGTGTGCACAGGTATTCTTGCGCCGCACCGTGGCAGGCCTGATCCCACACGGCGTTGTCCGGATGCTGCGACGCTCGGTACATGCGATCGATCCATTGATCGAGTTCGCTGGGCGCGGTGCCGGCGCGTCGCGCCGGCGCATCGGGCAGCGGACCGTTCGGCATGGGCTGACGCTCGAACTGCCGGCTCAACACCTCACTGCGCGGCGCGGCGTTGTACGGGTCGGGTACATGATGTTTCTCGCGCCGCGGCACTTCCAGCTCGTTGTAGCCGCCCGGCTCAAGCCGATCGATCTTGGGAGCGATGCGATAAAGCAGCATGCCGTCTTCGGAACGGTGGATCACCTGAAAGCGCGGATCGTCGGGCTCCGGGATTTTTTCGAGAATCGGCCGGTCGCTCAAGCCATTCACGTAATCGATCACGAAGTTGCCGGTATGGATCGACAGGCCGTCGCGGTGATAACCGCCGCCGACGTCCGAATGCGCACCCGGCACGTACACTCCGGCGAAGCGGCCGTCCGGCGTGATGCCCGGATCGATGATGCGATCGGACTTGAACAGGCTGCGATGCTCGTCCAGCGCAATGAACTGGATACCGGAGATCACCGAGGGCGGCAGGCGGCGATCCTCATGCATCGCATGACCGGTGCCCACGGGGTCGAACAGCGCCACCGCCTGAGCCACCTCATGTGCCCCGACCAGCGCCGGCTTGGTGTACTCGATATGGGTGATGTGGTGGTGGGAGTCGTAGGTGTAGTGGGCTCCATCGCGATCCTGGATGCCACGCTCTTCCACGATTCGGGTGAACAGGGCGACTTCTTCCGCGCCACGGCTGAAACCGATACCGGCCACGCGGATTCGCGCATGCGGATCATCACGCAGCCAAAGCTTAGCTTGGTCAATGAATTGTTTGTACATCTCCTCGGCACGCTCATCCACGGTGTAGCCAGTCATGTCATCCCACACCCTCGCAAAAAACGCGTGCTGCTGGGTGCCGGGGCCCGGGACGTAGCCGGCGCGAACACGGTCGTTTCCGGCCGCATTGAGATCCCTGATCTGCCTGACGACCAACCCGACGTTAGTGATGTGATCCGGGTCATGGATCATGTCGTTGCCGGTGCCGTCCAATGCCGCCACGAACAGTCGCTCATGCGGGTTGTCGGCATGCAGCAACACCGGCTCCTGGAAGGAGGCCAGTTGCTGGCGTGCCTCGGCATAGATCGGCAGCCTGGCGGTGGCGGCCTTCCAAGGCACACCATCATCCTGAACGTCGTCCGCATCCATCCTGTCGTGTAGGCCCATGCGTGCGCTCCTTGCTCAGTAGGTATGGGTCCAGGCCAGAATGACATCATTCCGGAAATCGCTGTACTTGTTGCCGGGGATTTGTTCCGTCTTGGTTGTAATCATGGCACTCATATACACACTAATGGTGCGATCGTTGATTTCGAGAAAGATGCTTGGGCCATCACCCCAGGACTTGTCGGGGATTTCGGAGTCAGGCACGCGGTACAACACGCGTTGATCCTTGAAGATCGCACCGATATCCACCTTGGCCTCGTGCGTGGCATTGTCCAGCGATGTCCACGTCACCTCGGCAGGAGGGGGAAAATTGTGGATACCGATGGTCGAAGCCAGACCCCAGCGATCCCTGTAATCCGGCGAGGACGGCGGCCCGGAAGGCCGCTCGTCCGCCTTGTAGGGCGTGAAGTTCTGGTTGGCGTAGATCACATGGCAGCGAAGGGTGTTGTAGCAAAACACATCGAAACTGTGGACATAGAACTTCAACGGGAACATGGACGAGGTCTCCTCGCCTTTCGAGTTGTCGGGCTGGGTGGACATGACGGATTGGCATCCCGTGGTCAGCAAGAGAAAAACGGCGGCAGGCACGACGATGTGGAAAAACCTTAATCGCCTGGACATGGTGTCTTTCGCCCGTAGCGTCCATTCGTTCATTTGCAGGGATGGGCTATGCACGAAAGTCATAGATCGACCGTCGAATGGAAATCTGCTTCATCCAGTTCGATAACCAGCACTTTTTCCCCGTCGCCCGGGCCGACCAGCTCTCTTTTCAAAATACCCCGAAACCTGCCTTTGAATGCAGCCGAGTCGCCGATCGCCCAATCCTTGGACGGCTTCAGAACCGTCTGCGAGGAAAGGCGACCCAGCACAGCCGTCTTGCTCACATCCTCCGCCAGCCCTGCACCGCATGGATAGATGATTATCAGGTTCTCCTGATGGGGCGCATCGCTCACGGGTACGCCGGCACAGCTGACGAGCTCGACCTCCTGCCCAATCAGTGCAACCTGGCCATGAAGCTGTTCCAGATCGACGACCCTGGCGTGCGAAGACCGCGTCGCCGCGATGGCACACGACGTCGAGACGAGCAGAAATGCCATGGCGACCAGGCGCTTCATTCTTGACCCCCGAAAGCTTGGCGCGCGGCAGTCGCCGACGCGGATGCTGCGATTGTCCGGACAAGCAGCAAGCCCACCGTGACAGCAGGCAACGGATGTCGACGGCAACGGCGCACAGGCATGGCAGAATCCTTTCTCGGCAAAGTACGGCGCGTTATAGCGTATTCCGGCTCAGCCGGATGTAGGCGCATGCCGCGATTTTGATCACGGCCATAGTCATCAACCGACCGCGCTGCTCCCGGCCGATTACCGCCCCGAATGCCCCGGCTCGTCGTGCTCGCGATGGGTCAACAGCCCCGGCCGCACCAGGTCGATGAAGGCGCGCGCCTCGGCACTGAGGAACTTGCCCTTGCGCATCACCACGCCGTAGCTGCGCTGCGGGAAGTACTGCTTCATGTTGCGCACCCCTAGTCGCGCGCTATCGGCTTCGCTGATGCAGATGCCGGTGACGATCGAGATGCCCATGCCCATCGCAACGTATTCCTTGATCACGTCCCAGCCGCCCACCTCGATCGCCACGTGGTACGGCACCTGGCGCTGCTGGAACACCAGGTCGACCAGGCGGTAGGTGGACAGGCGCTGGGGCGGCAGGATCAGGCCATACGGCGAGATGTCCTCCAGCGTGATCTTGTCCTTCGCGGCCAGTGGATGATCGGGCGGCATGATCAGCATCGGGTCGTAGTGATGCACCGGTGCCCAGGCGATGTCGTGCGGCACGTCGAGCATCGAGCCGACGGCGAAGTCGGCCTCGTCGGCGCGCAGCAGGGCCAGGCCGTCCTTGCCGGTGACGTTGGCCAGTTGCAGTTGCACGGCAGGGAAGCGCTCGCGATAACGGCGCACCAGTTCGGGCAGCAGGTACTGGATGGTCGAAGTGCCGGCGGCGATGGTCAGCCGGCCGGCCTGCAGTCCCTTTACCTTCGCCTGGAAGTCGCGATCCAGGGTTTCCCAGCCCTCGACCAGCGGCCGCGCCAGTTCGTACAACGCCTCGCCCGCGTCGGTGAGGTTGATGCGTCGGCGGCGGCGCTCCAGCAGACTCATCCCCAACTCCCGCTCCAGCGCCTGCAACTGCAAGCTGATGGTGGGCTGCGACAGGTACAACGCCTCGGCGGCACGAGTCAGCGTGCCCAGTTTCACCACGCTGACGAAGGCACGCAGCTGCTTGTGGCGGTTGCCCTTGTAGTAGAAACGGCTGCCCGCCTCGTCGGCGCGTTCGGCGGCGGCGCGCTTTGTTGCTGCGCCGCGGCGTAGCTTTTTCGGCTTGTTCAGCGCATCGGTGGGCTTTTTCATTGCTATTTTTCAATCAGTTGAAGTACATATTGCTAGCGCTCATAGTAATGATTGAAACATTCACTTTGTCAAATACATGATTTCTACCCTAGCTTCGAGTCATCCACGACACGGAGCGAGTACATGGCAGTCCCGCAGGAAAAACTCGATATCGGCCTCGCCGAGATCCACGCCGACCCGGCCGGCTACGAAGGCGTCCTGACTCCCGCGGCGCTGGGTTTCCTGGCCCGGCTGCATCGCCGATTCGACGCCACCCGACGGCAGCTGCTGCAGGCGCGGCGCGAGCGCCAGGCGGTTTACGACGCCGGCGGCCTGCCGGATTTCCGCGCCGACACGCTGGCGATCCGCGAATCGGACTGGAGCGTGGCACCGATCCCGCCCGCGCTGCGCGATCGCCGCGTCGAGATCACCGGCCCGGTCGAACGCAAGATGATCATCAACGCGCTGAACTCCGGGGCGAAGGTGTTCATGGCCGACTTCGAGGATTCCTCGGCGCCCACCTTCGCCAACCAGCTCGACGGCCAGGTCAACCTCCGCGACGCGGTGAACGGCACGATCGCGTTCACCGCGCCGGAGGGAAAAAGCTATCGTGTCAACGACAACCCCGCCGTGCTGGTGGTGCGTCCGCGCGGCTGGCACCTGCACGACAAGTTCTTCAGCGTGGGCGGCGAGCCGATGGCCGGCGCGCTGGTCGACTTCGGCCTGTTCGTGTTCCACAACGCCCGCGTACTGCACAGTCGCGACCGCGGTCCGTACTTCTACCTGCCGAAACTCGAAGCGATGGAGGAAGCCGCACTGTGGGACGCGGTGATGGCCGCGGCGGAGGACGAACTGCAACTGCCGGTGGGCACGATAAAGGCCACCGTGCTGATCGAGACGCTGCCGGCGGCGTTCCAGATGCACGAGGTCCTGCACGCGCTGCGCCGTCGCGCGGTCGGCCTCAACTGCGGGCGTTGGGATTACATTTTTTCGTATCTGAAAACCCTGCGCGGCCATCGCGACCGCCTGCTGCCGGAGCGTGCCCAGGTCGGCATGACCGCGCCGTTCCTGAAAGCCTATTCCGAACTGCTGATCCAGACCTGCCATCGCCGCGGCGCGTTCGCGATGGGCGGCATGGCCGCGCAGATCCCGATCAAGGGCGACGAGGTCGCGAACGAGGCCGCGCTGGCCAAAGTGCGCGCCGACAAGCTGCGCGAAGTGCAGGCCGGCCATGACGGCACCTGGGTCGCACACCCGGCGCTGGTGCCGGTGGCCCAGGAAATTTTCGACGAATACATGCCGACACCGAACCAATTAGGCGTGCTGCGCAAGGACGTGCGGGCGAGCCGCGAACAGCTGCTCGCCGCGCCGAACGGTACGATCAGCCGCGCCGGTTTCGACAACAACGTCGAAGTCTGCCTGCGCTATACCGCCGCCTGGCTGGATGGCCTCGGCTGCGTGCCGATCCATCACCTGATGGAGGATGCCGCCACCGCCGAGATCGCCCGCGCGCAGCTGTGGCAGTGGCTGCATCACGGTGGCCTGCAATTCCCCGACCACGCTCCGATCGACTTCGCGCTGTTCGATCATGCGGTCGCCGCGCACACCCACCGGCTGCGCGACAGCCAGCATCCGGGCGCCTCCCGCGCCGACGATGCTGCCGCCCTGCTCACAGCGATCACCCATGCCGAACGACTCGGCGACTTCCTCACTTTGCCCGCCTACGACCAACTTTGACGAAGCCTTCCTTCTCCCCCGGCGACCCAAAGGGAGTCCCCTTGCGGGTGAGAAGGTGCCCGAAGGGCGGATGAGGGTTCGGGCGGAGTGCGACACCACGCTCCGCCCGAACCCTCACCCCAACCCCTCTCACCCGCAAGGGGACTCCCAAGGTCGCCAACGGGAGAGGGGCACAACATCACCGGAGCCACGCCATGAAAAACACGCTGCCCACCGCCGAACAGATCACGCTGGACTGGAACAACAATCCACGCTGGGCCGGCGTCCAGCGCCATTACTCCGCCGAGGACGTGGTGCGCCTGCGCGGCACCATGCACGTGGAGCACTCGCTGGCCCGTCACGGCGCCGAGCGCCTGTGGAAATCGCTGCATCAGGAAGACTTCGTCAATGCGCTGGGCGCGCTCACCGGCAACCAGGCGATGCAGCAGGTCAAGGCCGGGCTGCAGGCGATCTACCTGAGCGGCTGGCAGGTCGCCGCCGACGCCAACGTGGCCGGCGAGATGTACCCCGACCAGTCGCTGTACCCGGCAAACTCGGTGCCGCTGGTGGTCAAGCGGATCAACAACACCCTGCTGCGCGCCGACCAGTTGAACCACGCCGAAGGCAACCACGAGATCGACTGGCTGGTGCCGATCGTGGCCGACGCCGAGGCCGGTTTCGGCGGTGTGCTGAATGCGTTCGAGCTGATGAAGGCGATGATCGAGGCCGGCGCCGCCGGCGTGCATTTCGAGGATCAGCTGGCCTCGGTGAAGAAGTGCGGCCACATGGGCGGCAAGGTGCTGGTGCCCACCCGCGAGGCGGTCGACAAGTTGAACGCCGCGCGGCTGGCCGCCGACGTCGCCGGCGTGCCGACCCTGATCGTGGCACGCACCGATGCCGACGCCGCCGACCTGCTGACCTCGGACATCGACGCCAACGACAAGCCGTTCATCACCGGCGAGCGCACCGTCGAGGGCTTCTTCCGGGTCAGGCCCGGTCTGGATCAGGCGATCAGCCGCGGCCTCGCCTACGCGCCCTACGCCGACCTGATCTGGTGCGAGACCAGCAAGCCGAACCTGGACGATGCGCGCCGGTTCGCCGAAGCGATCCACGCGAAATTCCCCTGCAAGATGCTGGCCTACAACTGCTCGCCCAGCTTCAACTGGAAGAAGAACCTGGACGACGCCACCATCGCCCGCTTCCAGAAGGAACTGGGCGCGATGGGCTACAAGTTCCAGTTCATC
>Ga0070659_100003696_pt1 | contig 10913 bp, 12 predicted proteins | sample KBSC23metaG_FD_64666 | JGI IMG/M metagenome (GOLD analysis project Ga0070659, IMG submission 64666) | Corn rhizosphere microbial communities from Kellogg Biological Station, Michigan, USA - KBS C2-3 metaG | ecosystem: Host-associated > Plants > Roots > Rhizosphere > Soil ...
CCGGACAACTGCGCCGGCAGCGCGCCGCCCAGCTTCTGCCACACCCGCCACACCGCCACGCTGGCGGCCAGCAGCGCCGGCTGGGTGTTTTCCGTGCGGTTGAGCTGATCTTCCGGCCCCTGTTGGCTCAGCGCCCACAGGTCGACGCCCGCACCCTGCGAGGCCTCGTCGAACACCGCCTTCACCTCGCCGTGCGCCGCAGCCAACTCGGCCAGCATGCCGACCGACTGCGAACCCTGGCCGGGAAAGACGAAGGCAAGGTTGGAAACCGCATTGGCATGCATCTGGACAACTCCCATCAATCTGTAAGCAGGCTTCCACCCCGGCCCGACGGCAGGAGCGACCCGCTTTTCCGAATCCCGAATCCCGAATCCCGGCTCTCAATACCGCAGCAGCGCCGAAGCCCAGGTGAAGCCACCGCCGAACGCCTCCAGCAGCAGGTTCTGGCCGCGCTGCACCTTGCCCGAGCGCACCGCGTAGTCCAGCGCCAGCGGCACCGAACCGGACGAGGTGTTGGCGTGCTTGTCGACGGTCACAATGACCCGCTCCATCGATATGTTCAGCCGCTTCGCGGTCGCCTCGATGATGCGCAGGTTGGCCTGGTGCGGGATCAGCCAGTCCACCTGGGATTCGTCCATGCCGGCGGCCTGCAGGGTCTCGCCGACGAGGGAATCGAGCGTCTTCACCGCGACCTTGAACACCTCGCGGCCAGCCATGCGGATGCGTACGCCGTGGTTGGGCTCGTCCTTGAAGCCGGCCGACACGCCGACCGGGTTGTACAGCAACTCCTTGTGGCCGCCGTCGGCATGCAGGCAGGTGGCGTAGATGCCCGGTTCGTTCGAGGCTTCCAGCACCACCGCGCCGGCGCCGTCGCCGAACAGCACGCAGGTTTCGCGCTCGCTCCAGTCGACCATCCGGGTCAGCGTCTCGGCGCCGATCACCAGCACCTTCTTCGACTGCCCGCTCCTGATGAATTTGTCGGCGATACCCAGCGCGTAGACGAAGCCCGAACAGGCCGCGTTGACGTCGAACGCGGCGCAGCCGTTCGCGCCCAGGCGGTGCTGCACCAGGCAGGCGGTGGACGGGAAGATGATGTCCGGCGTGGTGGTGCCGAGGATGATCAGATCGAGTTCGGACGGCTTGACGCCAGCCGCTTCCAGCGCACGCTGCGCGGCGAGAAAGGCCAGGTCGCCGGTGGTCTCGCCGTCGGCGGCGATGTGCCGCTGGCGGATGCCGGTGCGGGTGCGGATCCATTCGTCGCTGGTGTCGACGATCTTTTCCAGGTCGGCGTTGCTGACGATGCGCTCGGGCAAGGCACTGCCGGTGGCGATGATGCGGGAATAGATCTGGGTCATTCAACTTTCCATCGGCAGGGGCATGGGGCCGACCGGCCGGTCGACCCCAAAAGACCGTACGTTACGTTTCCATGTCCGGGAACGCAAAACGGCGCGTCGCCGCGCCGTTCCGGATGATCGCCCGGCAGGGATCCCGCGGGATCCCGGCAAACCGGTCAATCCTCGACCGACACCGCGGCCTTGGCCTCGATCACCTTCTTGCCGCGATAGTAGCCGTCCTTGGTGACGTGGTGGCGCTGGTGCACCTCGCCGCTGGTCGGATCGGTCGACAGTTGCACGGTGCTCAGCTTGTCGTGCGCACGACGCATGCCGCGGGTGGACGGGGTACGGCGGCTCTTGGCAACAGCCATGGTAGTTCTCCAACTGGAACGTGGTGAAATGAATCGGGATGGTCTTGCATCGGACGGCCCGGATCAATCGACCCGGGCCAGCGGTTATTTCTTCAGCTCGCGCAATACCGCGAACGGATTCTCGGAGCGCCCCGCGCCGGCGGAATCCTCCTCCGGGTCGTGGCCTGTCACTTCGTCGGACAGCCGGCTGTCCGGGTTGACCGGTACCAGCGGCAGCGCCAGCAGCAATTCGTCCTCTATCACATCCGCCGGGCGCAGGCGGCCGTCCTCGGCTACCAGCAGCGGCTCGCACTCCGGCGGCAGCCCCGCCTCCTCGCGCTCCTGGCTGATCAGCCCCAATCGCGTCCGCAACGACACCGGCAGCACGAAAGGTTCAAGCGAGCGCTGACAGGTCAGGATCAACGGCGCGCTGGCACGGACATCCAGGTAACTCGTGCCGAGCTCGTCGCGCCCGAAATCCAGCTCGAAGCTCACCTCGCCATCGGTGCTCGCCAGCGCCTCGCGCAGGCGCCGCAGGCTCGCGATGGGCAGCGTTCCCTCGAACGAACGCCGCGCCGAGACCATGCGCCAAGCGTCCACGGACTCTGGCAATGTCACGGACATAATCGCGGAATGGTAGGTTTGCGACGCCTCGAAGTCAACCTGCAGCGCCACGTCGGGGCGGGTTCCCGCGCCGGCAGCCCGCATTTTGCCTGATCCGTCCCCGATACTGCAGACTGGATCCTCTCGCCTGCCGAATCCCTTGCCCTTGAATGCCTACCTGACGCTCGGCGTGGCCGCATGCTTCGCCATCCTGATCCTGCTGGCCGGCGGCGCCGTGCTGTTGCGCAAACGCCAGAATCGCCGCGGCGGCAGCATCCGCGACCTGCTCGACCTGGCCGATCGCCTGGAGGCGGATCTGAAAACCTGCCGCTCCGGCCTGCAGCAGGCGCACGCCGTGATGTCGCTGAACCCGGATCTTCCCGCCGCCAGCGAGCAGGACGCACGCCACGCCGTTGACGCCGGCCTGCGGGCGTTGTTGCAGCAGCGGCTGTGGATCCGCGACCGCGCCCCGGCCGCCAGCCAGCACGAATTGGACGAAACGGCCACCTCGATGCGCGATGCACGCGATCGGCTGCAACCCCTGCTGCGGGCGCTCGATCAGGCGCAGGCCGATCTGAACAGCGCGATGCGCGAGCAGATCCGGCGCGAGTCGGACAGCTGATGGGTGCCCCGCTCGCGACACCTCGCATCGTGCTGGCATCGACGTCGCGCTACCGTGCCGAACTGTTGCGCCGCCTGCTGACGGACTTCGATCAGGCGGCGCCCGACACGGACGAATCGCCTCTGCCGGGCGAAGCTCCCGCCGCCCGCGCGCTGCGGCTGGCCATCGCCAAGGCACAGGCGGTGGCGCCAGGATGCGGTGGCGCCCTGGTGATCGGCTCCGACCAGGTCGCCGAGCTCGCGGGCGCGATCCTGCGCAAGCCCGGCAGCGTCGAGCACGCGCGGGCCCAGCTCAGCACCAGTTCCGGCCACGTCGTGCACTTTCATACCGCACTGTGCCTCTTCGACACTCGCAACGATCGCCAGCAGACCCTGGTCGACCACACCCGGGTTCGCTTTCGCACGCTGGACGGCGCCGAGATCGATCGCTACATCGAGCGCGAGCAACCGCTGGACTGCGCCGGCAGCTTCAAATGCGAAGGGCTGGGCATCGGCCTGTTCGAGGAGATCGACAGTCGCGACCCCACCGCCCTGGTCGGCCTGCCGCTGATCGCCCTGGCGCGCATGCTGCGCAGCGCGGGCCTCAGCGTGCCGTGACTCTCAAGGACGGCCTGGCGCGCCCGCTACACTGCCCGATACTTGACGCCGGTCGCACCGACACCCCACCCCAGCCAGTCGAGAGCTCATGTCCGCCATCACCCAGCCCCGTATCGAGCCCCTGCAGCAACGCCTGGAAGCCGCGATCGCCCAGGTCAACCGCGTGCTGCTGGGCAAACCGCACCAGGTGAAGCTCGCCTTCACCTGCCTGATCGCGGGCGGCCACCTGCTGCTCGAAGACGTGCCGGGCGTGGGCAAGACCACTCTCGCCCACGCGCTGGCCGCCACCTTCGCGCTGGAGTTCCAGCGCGTGCAGTTCACCAGCGACCTGCTGCCATCGGACATCATCGGGGTCAGCGTGTACGAACGCGACAGCGGCAAGTTCCGCTTCCACCCGGGCCCGATCTTCACCGGCCTGCTGCTGGCCGACGAGATTAACCGCGCCAGCCCCAAGACACAGAGCGCCCTGCTCGAGGCGATGGCCGAGAACCAGGTCACCGTGGATGGCCAGACCCATGCGCTGGCGCAGCCGTTCTTCGTCGTCGCCACGCAAAACCCGCTCGATCTCAACGGCACGTTTCCGCTGCCCGACTCGCAACTGGATCGATTCATGCTGCGACTGTCGCTGGATTACCCGGATGCCGGCGCCGAACGCGCCCTGCTGACCGGCAGCGACCGCCGCGACCTGCTCGCCCAGCTTGCGCCCCAACTGGACGCCGAGGCCCTGCTCGCCCTGCACCAGCGGGCGCAGGCGATCACCGCCAGCGGCGCCCTGCTCGACTACCTGCAGGCCCTGCTCGCGGCAAGCCGCCGCCATCCGGAGATCCGCGCCGGCCTGTCGCCGCGCGCCGGCCTGGCCTTGCTCGGCGCCGCCCGCGCCTGGGCCATGCTCAGCGGTCGCGGCCACGTGCTGCCGGAAGACATCCAGGCGCTGTTCGTCCCGTTGGCCGCGCATCGCCTGCTCGCCGCACGAGGCGTCGACGGCGCGACCCTGGCGCGGCAGTTGCTGACCGAGGTGGCGGTGGACTGATGCACGACCTGCTGCAACGCCTGCAGCGCCGGGCGGAACAGCGGCTGCCGGCGCTCACCCGTTATCGCCGCCCCGAATCCCTGCCGATCGAGCTGCATCGCCGGCGCATCTACATCCTGCCCACCGGCTTCGGGCTCGGCTTCTCGGTGCTGCTGCTGGTGATGCTGGTCGGCGCGCTGAACTACAGCAACAACGCCGCCCTGCTGCTCACCTGCCTGCTCGGCGCGGCGAGTGCCGCCAGCATGCTGGTGGCGTTTCGCAGCCTCGATGGCCTGCGCCTGGATCACGTCCGCGCCGGCCACGCCATCGCCGGCGAGGCGATGGAGCTGGTTCTCGCCTTCCACTCCCGTCGGCCGCGCAGCGCGATCCGGCTGGATCTGGCCGACGGCACCGCCGCCTTCGCCCTGGACGGCCGCGAGGCGATCGAAGTGAAACTGCACTTGCCCACCCATCGGCGCGGCTGGCAACCGCTGCCGCGACTGCGCCTGTGGAGCACCTGGCCGCTGGGCCTGTTTCGCGCCTGGAGCTGGCTGCATCCCGATCAGGCCGTGCTGGTATGGCCGCGCCCGGAAGCTGCGGGCCCGGCACCGCAGGCAATGGTCGACGACGCCCGCCACATGCGACTGCACCGGGGCGAGGAACTGGCCGCGTTGCGCGACTACCGGGCAGGCGACCCACAGCGGCATATCGCGTGGAAGGCCAGCGCGCGCCACGACGACCTGCTGGTGAAGGATTTCGAGCAACCTCGCAGCCAGCCGCAATGGCGACTGGATTGGCGCCGGTTGCACGGCATGGACGACGAAGCGCGCATCGCGCGGCTGGCGCGCTGGCTTAACGAAGCGCAATCGCAACGTTGCAGCTACAGCCTGTGGCTGCCCGGCAACGACATCGGCAGCGGCAGCGGCCCGCTGCACTACGCACGCTGCATGGATGCGCTGGCGGGTCTGCCGTGAGTTTGGCACGGACACGCAAGACCCCGCTCGTGGCGGTCGGACAACGCAGCTTCGACTTGCTGAGCCTCAGCGTGGCCTTCGTGCTGGCCGTGAATGCCGCGCACCTGCCATGGTGGCTCAGCCTGGCGCTGGCGTTCACCCTGGGCTGGCGCTGGTGGCAACGGCGGCAGCGCAGCGGGCGCGTCCCTGCCTGGATCAAGCTGCCGCTGCTGGCCTTGCTGACCCTGGCGGTGGTGGTGCAATACGGCAACCTGTTCGGGCGCGCCCCGGGCACGGCGCTGGCGATCGGGCTGCTGACCCTCAAGCTGCTCGAAACCGAAACGCGGCGCGACGTGCGTGTCGGCGCCGGCTTTGCCTGTTTCACCCTGATGACGGCCCTGCTGTTCGACCAGGGCCTGGTCAGCACCGTGGTTGTCGCGCTCGGGCTGCTGCCGACGCTGGCGACCCTGCGCGCGCTGGAACCCGCGCAGCCATCGACCGGCATGCGGCGTGCCTTGCTGCCGGAGCTGACGCTGCTGGCCGCAGCCCTGCCGCTCGCCCTGCTGGCCTTTCTGCTGGTGCCGAGGCTGAGCGCGCCGCTGTGGGGCGCGCCAGCCCGCGACCAGGCCCGCACCGGGTTGAGCGACCGCATGAGCCCGGGCGCCTTCACCGAACTGCTGATCGATGACAGCCCCGCCATGCGGATCACCTTCGACGGTTCGCCACCGCCGCCCGACCAGCGCTATTTCCGCGCCTTCGTGATGGCCAGGTACGACGGTGTCAGCTGGAGCTACCGCGACGCCCCCGGCGCGCCGCCGGTGGCGCTGGACGTCACGCATGCCGTCGACTACCAGATCCGGCTGTTGCCCACCCACCGCCGCGTGCTGCCGACCCTCGACGTGCCCATGGCCGCTCCCCCGGATGCCGCGATGCGCCGGGATCGCGTGGTGATCGCCGCCAGACCCGTCGACGGCGCACTCACCTACGCACTCCGTTCCGCCACCGAGTACCGACTCGAACCCCGTCTCGATGCCGACCGGCGCCGCTGGCTGCAGCTCCCCACCGGGTTCAATCCGCGCACGCTGGCACTCGGCCAAGCGTGGCGCCAGCACTACGGCAATGACGATGCCGCGATCGTACGCGCCGGGCTCGCCCTGTTCCACGACGGCGGATTTCGCTACACCCTGGCGCCGGCGCCGCTGGGTCGCGATGCCATGGACGATTTCCTGTTCGACACCCGGGAGGGATTCTGCGAGCACTATTCCTCGGCGTTCACCGTGCTGATGCGCGCCGCGGGCATTCCCGCGCGCGTGGTCACCGGCTATCAGGGCGGCTACTGGAACAAGCTTGGCAATTACCTGCTGGTGCGAAACTCCGATGCGCACGCCTGGAGCGAAGTCTGGCTGGCCGGCCGCGGCTGGGTGCGAGTGGATCCGACCGCCGCGGTTCGCCCGGAACGAGTCAGCCTGGGCGCGGCGGCGGCCGCCGGCGATCAGCTAGGCTGGTATCGCAGCGACTGGCTGCAGGGGTTCCGCAATCGCTGGGATGTTGTCAACCGCTGGTGGGATCAAGGCGTTGTGGCATTCGATGCGCTTCGTCAACGCGCGCTGTTGACGCCGTTCGGCATCCGCGACACCGACACGACGACACTCGGCCTGCTGCTCGCCATCGGCAGCACCTTGTTCATCGCGCTCGGGCTCGCGTGGGCCTTGCGGCGGCGACAACCGCGTGAGCCGCTGCGCAACGCATGGCGTGAGCTGGAGCACAAACTGGCGCGGCGGCACATCGTTCGTCGCGTCGGCGAGGGCCCGCAACATTATCTGAGCCGCGCGGCGAGAGCCTTGCCGACGCAGCGCGAGGAGCTGGTGGAATTGATGAAGCAATATCTGGATCTTCGATACGCCCACGACGAACCGACGCCTGAATCGGTCCACGCATTCCGGCGCGCCGTGCGGGATTTTCGGGTAGTGAACGTGGTCAAATGAACATCGCCGCAATGAAGAACGCCATCGATACCGACGGAGAAAACCTCATGTCTCTTTACCGTCCCCTCACCCTCGTCGCCGCCATCGCCCTGCTGGGCGGTTGCGCGACGATTCCCCAACCACTGCAAGGAACCTACAGCGGCGTCTCCACCGCCAGCGCACGACAAGGCGGCGCAGGCGGCACCGCGGTGCGTTGGGGCGGCGAGATCATCAAGACCGAACCCGGCCCGCAGCAGACCTGCTTCTTCGTGCTGTCGCGCCCGCTGGATAGCCAGGCGCGGCCACGAACGGGCAACTCCGGCGAGAACGATGGCCGCTTCGTCGCTTGTCGCGACGGCTTCTACGACCCCGAGGTGTTCACTCGCGGGCGCGAGTTGACCGTGACTGGAACCCTGCACGGCACCGTCACCAAGAAGGTCGGCGACTACGACTACGCCTATCCGCGGGTCGAGGCCAACGTGGTCTACCTGTGGCCCAAGCGCCAGCCCCGCGCGGCCTATCCGCCGGGCTATTACGACCCATTCTGGGGCCCGGGCTTCGGCCCTTACTGGGGCGGCCCCTGGGGCTACCCGTACTGGGGCGGCCCGCGGGTGATCGTGGTGCGTCCGCCGGCCCCGCCACCGCCGCCGAAAAAATAAGCACACACGAAAACGCCGGCGCGAGCCGGCGTTTTCGCATGCGCATCGCCTTGGCCACTCAGCCTGGCGGCCAATGCAGGCGTCGGCCCGCCAACAGGTGTACATGAATGTGGAACACCGTCTGGCCGCCGTCCTCGTTGCAATTGATCACGGTGCGGTAGCCCTGTTCGGCGAACCCTTCCTGCCTGGCATAGGCCGCCGCGGCCAGCAGCAGCTTGCCCAGCAACGGCGCATCCTGCGGCGTGGCGTCGTTGAGCGTGGCCAGCGGTTGCCTGGGAATGAACAGCACATGCACCGGTGCCTGCGGGTTCAGGTCGCGAAAGCCGAGCACATCGTCGTCTTCGTAGACGATGTCGGCGGGAATCTCGTGCCGGAGGATCTTGCTGAAGATGGTCTCGCTCATACCTGTTCCTTCGATCGTTCGATTCAATGGCGGTCGATTCAGTCCAGCAGTTGCCGGCCGCCGAAGGCGTGCGCCAGTGTGCTGCGGTCGACGTACTCCAGTTCCCCGCCCAGCGGTACGCCGTGGGCCAATCGGGTCGGCCGCACCCCGCCGGCGCGCGCCAACTGGGCCAGGTAGTGCGCGGTCGCGTCGCCCTCCACGGTGGGATTGGTGGCGATGATCAATTCCTCGATTTCACCCTCGCCCAGGCGCTGGGTCAGCTGCGCCAGGCCGAGTTCTTCCGGGCCCAGACCATCCAGCGGCGACAACCGGCCCATCAGCACGAAATACTGGCCGCGGTAGCCGGTCGCCTGTTCGATCGCCGCCAGTTCGGTGGGCGACTCCACCACGCACAGCACCTGCCGATCGCGACTGCCGCTGGCGCACAGCGCGCATACCGGCTCCTCGCTGAAGTTGCGGCAGCGCTCGCAATGCCCGATGCGCTCCATTGCCCGCGCCATCACCTCGGCCAGCTTCAACCCGCGATCGCGCTCGCGTTCGAGCAGATGAAACGCCATCCGCTGCGCACTCTTTCCGCCCACGCCCGGCAGGCAGCGCAGCGCTTCGATCAGTTCGGCGAGGAGTGGAGAGCTGTTCACTGGACGTCCGGGATTCGGGATTGGGGATTCGGGACTCGCAAGATCAAGAACATGAGACAACGCGCTCCGCTTTTACCAAATCCCGAATCCCCAATCCCGAATCCCGGCTTCAAAACGGCATCTTGAACCCGGCCGGCAGGTTCATCCCGGCCGTGACGCCGCCAAGCTTGTCCTTGCTGGCCTGGGCCACCTTGTTCACCGCGTCATTGACGGCAGCGGCGATCAGATCCTCGGCCATCTCGGGGTCGTCGGCGAAGGTCTGCCGGTCGACCTGCACCCGACGTACCTCGTGCGCACCGGTCATCACCACGCTCACCAGCCCGCCGCCGGCGCTGCCGGTGACTTCGAGCCGGGCGATCTCCTCCTGCGCACGCTTCATGTCCTCCTGCATGCGCTGGGCCTGCTGCATCAACTGACCGATCTGTCCTCTCATCACATGGCTCCGGGTTCGTTGCCCAAGGGTTTGACGGACTGCGGCACGACGCGCGCGCCGAAATCGCGTTTCAAGGTCTGCACCAGCGGATCGTCCTCGATCGCCTGCTCGGCAGCGGCCTGCGCACTGTCGCGCGCCTGCGCGGCGCGCGCGGCCGGCGTCGGCATGGCCGCCGCCTGGCTGGGGCTGACGAAGCGCAGGCGAATGCGTTCGCCCATCGCCTGGCCGATGCGCTCTTCCATCTGACTGACCATCGGCTCCACCGCCATGCTCATGTGCGTCGGCTGCAGCGCCAACACCAGGGTCTGGCCGTCGCGCTCGCGCAACACAGCATTCTGCGCCAGCACGCTGAACGGACCGCGCAGGTCGGCTCGTTCGATCAGGGCATCCCAATCCGGCAATCCGTTGGCATCCCGGGCGACCGGCGTGGCCACGGGTTTGTCCGGAGAAGCCGTTGCTGCCGGGGCGGGAGCCGGCCGCGGCGAGGCGGCGACCGGCGCCCTGGCGGGCGGCGATGGCGAGGATGAAGCGCGCGGTGGCGAGGGCGCCGGAACATGACTGGCCGACGTCCGCCGCGTAGCGAGCTCGGCGCCACCCTCGGCGCCCGGCCGGAACGCCAGCATGCGCAGCACTGCCATCTCGAAGCCCGTGCGCGCATCCGGCGCCAGCGCGAGGTCGCGCCGACCCGTGGTGGCAATCTGGTAATACAGCTGCACGTCTTCCGCCGCGATTCGCTCGGCGAGGTCGGCGAGCGCGCCCTCGTCGTCGTCCTGCTCCGGCCGATAGCCGGGAATCAACTGGATCAGCTGCAGCCGGTGCAGCACACTGGCAATGTCGTCCAGTACACCGCCGAAATCCGGCGAGTACGAGGCGATCTGCGTGCATTCGACCAGCAGCCGCTCGCCGTCGCCGGCGGCCAGCGCGTCGAGCACGCCCAGCACCTGGCCGCGCGCCACGCTGCCCAGCATGGTGCGCACGTCGTCTGCATGCAGCGCGCCGCCGCCATAGGCGATCGCCTGGTCCAGCAGGGACAAGCCATCACGCAGCGAGCCGTCGGCCGCGCGCGCCAGTTCGCCGATCGCGCTGTCCTCGTAGCTGATGTTCTCGGCACCGAGGATGTGCCGCATCTGGCCGGAGATCTGTTCCGGCAGCAACCGCTTCAGGTTGAACTTCAGGCAGCGCGACAGCACCGTCACCGGCAGCTTCTGCGGGTCGGTGGTGGCGAGCAAGAACTTCACGTGCGGCGGCGGCTCTTCCAGCGTCTTCAGCAACGCGTTGAACGCGTTCTTCGACAGCATGTGCACCTCGTCGACCAGGTACACCTTGAAGCGGCCGCGCGACGGCGCGTA
>Ga0070659_100003698_pt1 | contig 10912 bp, 14 predicted proteins | sample KBSC23metaG_FD_64666 | JGI IMG/M metagenome (GOLD analysis project Ga0070659, IMG submission 64666) | Corn rhizosphere microbial communities from Kellogg Biological Station, Michigan, USA - KBS C2-3 metaG | ecosystem: Host-associated > Plants > Roots > Rhizosphere > Soil ...
CAGTCGGGCAAGCTGACGCTGCTCGACCAGAACCGGGTGATCCGTCCGAACCCGTGGTTCCGCCTGTTCTCGACCGCAAATACCGTCGGCCTCGGTGACACCAGCGGGCTTTATCACGGGACCCAGGCGATCAACCAGGGTCAGATGGACCGCTGGAACATCGTCACCGCGCTCAACTACCTGCCGGCGGATGTCGAACTCGAAATCGTCAAGTCGAAGACCAAGATCGCCGACAAGACGATCGCCGACATGATCCGTGTCGCCGAGCTGACCCGCCAGGGCTTCATCGGCGGCGATATCTCGACAGTGATGAGCCCGCGCACGGTGATCACCTGGGCCCAGAACGCCGAGATCTTTGGCGATGTCGGCTTCGCCTTCCGCGTGACCTTCCTAAACAAGTGCGATGAGGCCGAGCGAATGCTGGTGGCGGAATACTACCAGCGCGTGTTCGGCGAAGAATTGCCGGAGAGCGTGGTCGCGAAGACCTGAGTCGATGGGCCTGTTAGCGGTCCGCGGGCAGCCGTAGTGTAAACCACAGACCAATTGGTCGCGATTCCACGGATAGGTCAGCGCCGAGCTGCTTGGCCAACACCCGGATTGTTCGTGAACCGATTCCCCCATCGCTGGCGAGATCGTAACCCTCGGGCAAACCGACTCCGTCGTCGCCGACCTCAACCAGGACCGAGTCGTCATCTTCGCGCCGGCAGCCAAGGGCTATCTTGCCGGCCACGCCGGCCGGGTGGGCATATTTCAGCGAATTGGTAACGATCTCGGTGATGATCAGGCAGATCGGCAAGACTTCGCCCGGGGCGACGAAGCATTCGCAGGTGGCGAGCCGTACCAATTCGACCCGACCGGGAGGTGCGAGCGTCGCAATCAGCGTCTCGCAAAGCTCGAACAGATGACTTTCAAGGTCGACTCGGGCAGCCTCCGGCTGCTTCGCCATGAACCGATGGAGGTTGCCGACGGTGACGATGCGAGCGCTGATCTCGTTGAGGATTGAAGCCACTTCATCGCAATTCAGATCTTGCTGGCGGCGGACAATCTCGGATCGTCGCATGCTGATCGCGCTCACCAGCAACGAGAGATTGTTCGAAATCCTGTGGTTCGACTCGGCCAAGACAAAACTCGTGGCCCCGAAATCGGGCGGCGAGGGCGGAGGAGCAGCGTGCCGATCCCCCTCAGCGATCTTCATTTGGTCTGTCATAAATAAGGCTGTACGCCGATTCGTAAGACTAGCAAGGCAATTCATAACCCAATACGAACTCATCAAATTGTTATTCATTTTGATTGAATAGCGCGGAATGTTCATTGAAACTATTCTGCGGAACAAGCGGCGTTTGCTTCTTTTGCTGAGAATGAGTAAAAAACACCTGATACTCACAATTTGCTATTGATATAACCAGCTAATTGAGCTAAATCGACGCGACTGACGACAACGCACGGAGATGGGCCATGGGCGAGCTCACGCGGGAACAGCGATTGCAAATAATGCTCACCGAAGAAGAGCTGGCCGCGATCGACGATTGGCGCTTTGAGTGCCGCATGCCGACACGGGCGGCGGCGGTGCGCGAATTGCTCAAACGAGGGCTGGCTGCGGAGGGGTTCTTAACCGCTTCTGCCGGCGAGAAGTCGCAGGACTTCGGCGTCGTGGCCGAAAAGCGCAAGCGCCGGGGCGGCGACGGCAAGGCTGCAGACGGGGCCTAGAAATCCTGAAGACCAACCGCAGCACGGCTGCTATCGATTGCAGTCGATGACTGACGCTCACCTGCGCACGCTGACCAAAGTCCCGGCGGTTACGCTTGGATTCTGGCTTATCAAGATTCTTGCGACGACTCTCGGCGAAACGGGTGGCGACAGCGTCTCCATGAGCTGGCTCGGCGAGACCACGCCCGAAGCGGGGCAAGGCGGCCTCAACGGCTATCTCGTCGGGACGGCCATCTTTGGCGTGCTGCTGATCGCGCTGGTGTGGGCGCAGATCAAGGCGCGAAAGTTCAATCCGTGGCTCTATTGGGCGACGATCGTCGCCTCGACCACCGCGGGCACCACGCTGGCGGACTTCGCCACCCGCTCGCTCGGGATCGGCTATGCCGGCGGATCGACGCTGCTGTTCGCGCTGGTATTGCTGTCACTATTCGCCTGGCACCGGGCAACCGGGACAATATCGGTGAATTCGGTCGTCAGCCCGCGCGAAGAGACGTTCTACTGGATCACCATCACGTTCTCGCAGACGCTCGGAACCGCGCTCGGCGACTGGATAGCGGACTCGAGCCTCGGGTACGGCGGCGGCGCGCTGTTCTTCGGCGCCTTGCTGGCGGTGATCGCGGCGTTCTACTTCTGGAGCCGGCTCAGCCACGTGCTGCTGTTCTGGGCGGCTTTCATTCTGACTCGCCCGCTCGGAGCCACCCTCGGCGACTTCTTCGATAAGCCGCTGGCGGATGGGGGCCTCGAGATGAGCCGGCCGCTGGCCTCGCTCGTGCTGGCGGTGGCGATCGTCCTATTGATCTGGTTGATCCCGCAACGGGCGGGCGAGCATCCGGGACAAGATCGCCCGAGTGAAGCGTGATCCGCGTTCGGTTTGCGCTCGGCCTCGTGCTGTCGTTTGTACCGATAGCCGCAAATGCCGGCCCCCCGTTCCTGACCGACGATCCCGAGCCGACCGATTTGGGCCACTGGGAGATATATGCGCCTCTCTTCGAGGCCGACGGCACCGGCGGCGACTTCGAGGGGACCCTGGGAACCGAGATCAATTACGGAGCCGCACCCGATCTCCAGCTGACTCTCGGCTTGCCGGCCGCATACGCGCACGATGCGCGGGGATGGCACTGGGGGGCGGGCGACCTGGAAGCGTCGGTCAAATACCGTTTCTACCAAGACGAAGCCGCGGGTGTGCAGGTGGCGTTCTTTCCCGGTGCGACGCTGCCGACCGCCAGCCGCGGATTGGGGGTAGGCAAAGTAACCGCCCTGCTCCCGATCTGGGCCCAGAAGGACATCGGACCGTGGTCGGTGTTCGGCGGCGGGGGCTACGCAGTCAACCCGGGTTCAGGCAACCGGAACTACTGGACCGGCGGCGTTGCGCTGGCCCGTCAGGTGGGTGAAAAGTTCCAGATCGGAGTGGAAGTCGACCGTCAGGGTTCGGACACGGTCGGTGGCCGGTCTTCCACGAGCCTCGGGCTGGGCGCGATCGTCGACCTGCACGGCCCCTTGCGCCTGCTGGCGTCGGGTGGCCCGACATTTGCCGATGGCGGAGGCAGCGGCTTTCATGCGTTCGCAGCGGTCGGGCTTGATTTCTAACATCCGTTCGCCACACTGTGTTATGGAGTTAAAACAGTAAGTGATGCGAATGTTCGGGGATCGGGCCGGAAAGCAGCGGAGTGACAGGCGCCTGGACGAGGAGGGCGCGGACCCGACTTTCTATTCGCTGCAGGACGCACCGGGCGACCGCTGGGCGGCGCGGCTGGACCAGATCGACCGCTACCTCGGCATCGACAAACCGGCGGCGGCGGGGTCCGGCACGCCGAAATTGCAGCAACCCGGCAAGAAGCGCGGCCGCTGGTGGTGGATCAGCCGCGGTTTCGCGACCCTGTTCGGCGTGTTCGTGCTCACCGTGTTGTGGCTGGCGATCACCGCGCCACTGTCGAAATCGCTGCAGCCGATTGCGCCGCCCGAAGTCACGCTGCTCGCTGCCGACGGCACGCCGATCGCGCGCACCGGGGCGATCGTCGACAAGCCGGTGCAGGTCGCCAAGCTGCCGCCGCACGTGGTTCACGCCTTCATCGCGATCGAGGACCGGCGCTTCTACAGTCACTGGGGTGTCGATCCGCGCGGCATCGCCCGCGCCGCGTGGAGCAACCTGACCTCCGGCCGCACCGAGGGCGGCAGCACGATCACCCAGCAGCTCGCCAAGTTCACCTTCCTCTCCCCGAAGCAGACGCTCGGGCGCAAGGCGCGCGAGGCGCTGATCGCCTTCTGGCTCGAAGCCTGGCTGACCAAGGACCAGATCCTCGAACGCTACCTGTCGAATGCCTATTTCGGCGACAACACCTACGGCTTGCGCGCCGCCTCGCTGCATTACTTCTACCGCCAGCCGGAAAAGCTGACTCCGGGGCAGGCGGCCATGCTCGCCGGGCTGTTGCAGGCGCCTTCGCGCTATGCGCCGACCGACAACTTTACGCTCGCCCGCAAGCGAATGCGCACGGTGCTCTCGGCCGAAGTGGCGGCCGGCTACATGACCGCGGCGCAGGCGCGGCGGATACCGGCACCGCAGCTCGACGTGCGCCCGAACAACGACCTTCCGACCGGGACCTACTTCGCCGACTGGGCGCTGCCGCAAGCGCGCCAGTTGAGCGACGTCGGATATTCGCGCCAGACGTTGCGGACGACGCTCGATTCGCGGCTGCAGGGTATCGCCCGCCGGGTGATCGAGCGAGCGCCGCTCGGGGGCGCGCAAGTCGCGCTGGTGGCGATGCATCCCAACGGCGAGGTCGTCGCCATGGTCGGCGGCAAGGACTACGAGAAGTCGCCGTTCAACCGGGCCACGCAGGCGCAGCGCCAGCCAGGTTCGACCTTCAAGCTGTTCGTCTACCTCGCCGCGTTCGAGAAGGGCATGAAGCCCGACAGCAAGATCGCCAACAGCGAGTTCCAGCAGGGCTCGTACCGGCCGAAGAACGCCAGCGGCAATTACTCGGAACAGATCACGCTGCAGGATGCCTTTGCCCGCTCCAGCAACGTCGCGGCCGTGCGGCTGTTGAAGACCGTCGGCGACGATGCGGTGATCGAAGAGGCCAAAAAGCTCGGCGTGGATTCCCCGCTCGCGCATGGCGATCCGAGTCTTGCGCTAGGGACCTCGACCATGACGCTGATCGAGCTGACCAGCGCCTATGCGGGCGTTGCGGGTAACAAGTTCCCGGTCGAGCCGCGCGCGTTCCCCGCCGAAAGGGAAGGTTGGTTCGACTGGCTGTTCGCCGAGCGCCACCGCCTGTCGAGCACCGAGCACGACGAGATCGAGCAGCTGCTGTCGCGCACGGTCAGCCAAGGCACGGGCCGGGCGGCCAAGTTGCCGGTTGCGAGCTTCGGCAAGACCGGCACCACGCAGGATAACCGCGACGCATTGTTCGTCGGCTATGCCGGCGATCTCGTCGTCGGCGTGTGGATCGGCAACGACGACAATACCCCGCTCAAAGGTGTCCATGGAGGCAGCGTGCCGGCGCAGATCTGGCACGATTTCATGGTCCAGGCGCTCAAGATCGCTCCGGCGCCGCGGCCGGTGAACCCGACGCCCTCACCCAATCCTGACGGGCCGGTTCAGCCGCAAGACTTGCCCGATCTCGGCGACATCCCGCTGGGTGACGGGCAGACCGACTTGCATATCCATGACGACGGGGCGACATTGACCACCCAGATCAACGGCGTTCCGGTCACCTTGGGGATCGACCGCAATGGACTGCGGGTGCAGCCGACCGGCAGACTGCCGATACCTACGCCGTCACCGGTTCCGACGATCGACCCGGCTATTCGGGATAGAGCGCCCGCACGAAATACAGGCCCTCAGCCGGGGCGTTGAGGCCCAGCGCGGCACGGTCCCTGGCGGCGAGCGCTTCGGCAACCTGCTCCTCGCGCCACTGTCCCTGGCCGACAAGCGCGAGGGTGCCGACGATCGAGCGAACCTGGTGATGCAGGAAGCTGCGCGCATCGGCCTGGATGAGAACGTGGTCGGCGATGCGCCGCACCGCGAGCCGATCAAGCGTCTTGACCGGATCGTTCGCCTGGCAATGCGCCGATCGGAAAGTGGTGAAGTCGTGCCGCCCGACCAGCGCTTGCGCCGCCCGGTGCATCGCTCCCTCGTCGAGTTCGCGCGCGATATGCCAGGCGTGGCCTCGCTCGAGCGTCAGCGGCGCGCGGCGGTTGACGATCCGATATTCGTATTGCCGCCCGACGCACGAAAAGCGCGCGTGCCAATCGTCGGGCACCACCTCGCAGGCGAGCACCGCGATCGGGTCCGGGCGCAGCCGTGCGTTGAGCGCCTCCATCAGCCGGAACGGCTCGATCGCCTTGGCGATGTCGACATGGCTGCGCATCGCCAGCGCGTGAACCCCGCTATCGGTGCGGCCGGCACTGTGCATCGTCACGGTCTCGCCGGTGACCGCGTGGATTGCCGCCTCTACCGCCTGTTGCACGCTCGGCCCGTGGTCCTGCCGCTGCAGGCCCATGAACGGCCCACCGTCGAATTCGAGCGTAAGGGCGAAGCGAGTCATCGCAGCACGGTGCCTTGCGGAACCGGCTTGCCGCGCAGGAAGTCCGCTGCCGGCATCGCCGGCTTGCCCGCGCGCTGGACCAGCAGCGGCCGGATCGCCGCCTGGCCGCAGGCGATCGTGAACTGGTTGTCGAGCACGGTCCCCTCGGCTCCATTGACGCCGATAGTGCGCGCGCGGAGGACTTTGATCCGCTCGCCGTCGAGTTCGAACCACGAGCCGGGGAAGGGGGCGAAGGCGCGCACTTCGCGCTCGATCAGTTCGGCCGGCTTGGCCCAGTCGATCCGCGCTTCGGACTTGTCGATCTTGGCGGCGTAAGTCGCGCCGAGGTGGGGTTGCGGCTCGGCCTTGAGCTGGGCGAGTTGCGCGATGGTCTCGACCAGCAGGCGCGCGCCGATCTCGGCCAGTTCGGCATGCAGTTCGCCGCTGGTCTTGTCTTCGACGGGCACCCGCGCAGTCGCCAGCATCGGCCCGGTGTCCAGGCCTTCCTCCATCCGCATGATCGTCACGCCGGTCACGCTGTCGTCGGCGAGGATCGCGCGCTGAATCGGCGCCGCCCCGCGCCAGCGCGGCAGCAGGCTTGCGTGGACGTTGAGGCAGCCGCGCGCCGGACCCTCGAGAATCGGGGTCGGCAGGATCAACCCATAAGCGACGACCACCGCCAGTTCGGGCTCGAGAGCGAGGAAATCGGCCTGGGCGTCGAGATCGCGCAGCGAAAGCGGATGGCACACCTCGATCCCAAGACCTTCGGCAGCTTTCTGGACGGGGGATTTGCGCTCCGTCTTGCCCCGGCCGGCCGGGCGCGGCGGCTGGCAATACACGGCCGGTATCTCGTGGCCCGCCTCGTGCAGCGCGGTCAGCGTCGGCACCGCGAACTCGGGCGTGCCCATGAAGACGATCCGCATTGCCACCCTTCCTAAGCGCCCGCCATGGCCCTATCTGGCGGGCCATGGCATCGCAAGAGATCGAGACGCTCAGCGCAGCGCTCGCCCGCCTCCCGGGCCTCGGACCGCGCTCGGCGCGGCGCGCCGTGCTGTGGCTGGTCAAACGGCGGGAGACCGCGCTCGGGCAACTGCTCCAGGCGCTTTCCGCGGTGCAGGACACGCTTGTCGAATGCCATGTCTGCGGCAACGTCGACACGCGCGATCCTTGCGGCATCTGTGCCGACCATCGCCGCGATGCGCGCCAGTTGTGCGTGGTCGAGGATGTTGCCGATTTGTGGGCGCTCGACCGGGCGAAGCTCTTTACCGGGCGCTACCACGTGCTCGGCGGCCGGTTGTCGGCGCTCGAGGGCGTTCGTCCCGAAGACCTCAGCATCGGCAAGCTGATCGAGCGAGTGGCGGCCGGCGGCATCGACGAGGTGGTCCTCGCGATGAACGCCACGCTCGAGGGCCAGACCACCGCGCATTACCTCGCCGAGCGGCTCGAGGCGTTCCCGGTGCGGATCACCCAGCTGGCCCACGGCCTGCCGGTCGGTGGCGAGCTCGATTATCTCGACGAGGGAACGCTCGCGCAGGCATTGCGGGCGCGCAGGCCAGTGGGATGAGGCGCGGCTGGATAGTCGGTGGCTGGCTTTTCGCGCTGGTCGCTTCGGCAATCCCCTCGCTGTGGATGGCGGGCGACCTCGCCGAGCGCAATCCGCTCGGCATCTACGTCGACGAGAGCGGCGCGTTCACGCTGCAGCTCTATTGGCAATTCTTCAAATGGTGGCTGCCAATCGCCGGTGGGGCGAGCGCGCTCGCGCTCGCCTGCATGATCCTCAATCGACCCGCCGACTAGGCCTGCTCGAGGATAGTCTCCGTGTGCAGCGCGCATTTCCACGCCCGTCCATCCTTCACCCACGCGGTGCTGTCGGCGCACTGCAGGTCCATCGGCTTGCCCTTGAGTTCGCCTTTCTGGTGGACCTTGTAAGCGACCACGGCGGTGTCTTCGGCAGGGAAAATCACCTTCAGGTCGCTGAATTCGAAGGTGTCGAGCGTCCACTGACCGTCCTTCATCATCGACGTATACTTGTCGGGATCGATGCGCATCGCCCCGCTCGGCCCTGTGACCAGGCACTCGTCGGCGATGAGTGCTGCTGCCTTGGCGGTGTCCTTGTCGACCAGCGCCCTCCAGAAGCGGGTTTCGAGATCGACAATAGTTTGCGTGCTGTCGGCCATGACACTCTCCTTCGATTGGATAATCCGCGCGCGGCGGGCCGGGTTCCCTCGTTACCGCCGCAACGCGCCATTCACTTGTCGTTACGAAGCGAAATGCCTATCTTCCGAGCATGGCTATCCGTGAGATTCTCGAAGTGCCGGACTCCCGGCTCAAGACCGTATCCACTCGCGTCGAGACGTTTGACGACGGGCTCAAGGCGCTCGCCGCTGACATGTTCGAGACGATGTACGCCGCCAAGGGCATCGGCCTTGCGGCGGTCCAGGTCGGTGAACCGATCCGCTTGCTGGTGATCGACCTGCAGGAGCCCGACGAGGACGCCGAGCCCGAGGCTTGCGACCACGGCGGCCACCACCACACGCATCAGCCGGTCAAGCACGACCCGCGCGTGTTCGTGAATCCCGAGATCATCGACCCGGCCAAGGAACTGTCCACTTACCAGGAAGGCTGCCTCTCGGTCCCCGAAATCTACGCCGATGTCGATCGCCCCAAGGCCTGCCGCGTGCGCTGGCAGGATCTCGACGGCAATGTCCACGAAGAGGACATGGAAGGCATGATGGCCACGTGCATCCAGCACGAGATGGATCACCTCGAAGGTATTCTGTTCATCGACCACCTTTCCCGTCTTAAGCGCTCGATGGCGCTCAAGAAGCTCGAGAAGCTGCGGAAGGCGGCTTAGGCTACCTTAGGCATCCTGCATGGCCTGTTCGGCCAGGACGGTGGGATCGCTCGCCAGCTGGTGGAGGTACTTGCGTCGTTCGAGGCTGCCCGCCGCCAGCGCCTTCAAGTGGCGGGCCTGGCCTTTGGTCAACTTGAACTTAACATAGCCTCGCTCGGTCAGGCAGCTTTCCAAGTCACGGCGCATGATCGTCGCCGCCCGGTTCCACTGAATTTCCGGCGAACCGATCCGATTTACGGTGATCATCGACGACGCACTACCAAGGCCACTGTAGATATCGAACATTCGCGAAGCGAGGACGAGCGCTCGAGCCGGGTCCGTGTCGCTCAGATCGATATTTGCGGCCTGATGGCCACATTCGGCCGAATCGATCCAATACCGTTCCAATGAAACGCCGGGCTTGCCCCAACTGGTCTGGAGTCCCGGACTGATACGGCTGGCCGAAGCCGGCGAGGCGGCCAATGCCGCGGCAAGGATGGCTGGTATTGCCAAGGTGCGCATGGGGATCGTCTCCTCCTAAGCGACTCACCCAATATCACAAACGCGCCGGAGCGCGAAGCCGGCCGCCCAAAGGACCGGTCGCGCCCGCGAACGGCTCTTTTTCGCGTCCTAGTCCTTGCCGATCTCGCGCCAGCTGTCCTCGTTCACTTCGACATCGTATTTCTTCGCCGCCTTCTTGATCCGCTTCCACGCGGCATCGCGGTCGTCATCACTCACGCCTTTGACCTGGTTGAAGCGCGCGATCGCGTTGCGCACATGGCTAGCGTTCTCGATCGGCTCCTTGCGCTGCTCGGGGAAGGCGAACTTGTGGTCGTCGAGCTTGTCGCGCTGCTTTTCACTGAGTTCGGACATCTTTTCTCTCCTGTCAGGCCGCGCCGTGCTCGAACTGGCTGACGTGCCCCTCAGCATGAACTTCGTCGTTCAGCGTCTCGAGCGCCGTGCGGCAATCCTCGGCGCATTCGCGGCACATCTGTGCGCAGCGGCGACAATGCGCGTTGTCGTGCTTCGCGCACTCGCTTTCGCAGATCTCACAAGCGTGGATGCAAGTCGCCAGCATCGTGCGGATCAGTTGGCGGTTGTCACCGGTGCGGCGGGTGGCGACGCGGTAGGTCGCCTCGCACACGTCGGAGCAATCCGAGCAGGTGCGGATGCACTGGCGCATGTCCATTTGCTCGGCCGAGCAGGCGTCGGCGCACGAATTGCAGATGGCCGCGCAATACATCGCGTGTTTGACCGCCCGGCCAAGCGCCTCGTTGTAGTCCGAACCGACTTGCGGATGCTCGGAAATCATTTTCTCGATCGACATGCGAAAGCTCCTTCCTTTGCGAAGGAGCGCGGCAGGCCGGACTTGGTTCCGCCCCTAGTCGAGCGCGGCGAGTGCGGGCCGATCGTGCGCATACGGATCGCTGCTGACCGCGATCCGATCACCGTCGGGCCGTGCCGTCAGGTAAGTGATATAGATCGGCACCGGTTTGGGCAGGTCGATCTTTTGCTCGGGTGCCTTGGAGATAGCGGGCAGTTCGCCGCCCATCAGCCACCGACCCAGCCGGTTCGCGTCTTCCAGCCGGATGCAGCCGTTGCTGAGCTGGCGCACGTCCTTTTGCAGGAGGTCCTTCTCGGGCGTGTCGTGCAGGTAGATGCCGTACACGTTCGGGAATTCGTATTTCACCTTGCCCATCGAGTTGATCGGGCCGGGAAGCTGCCGGACATGGGGATCGATGTCGCCACGCTGCACGGCATGCCAGTCGATCGAACTCGGGCTCAGTACGGGTGCGTCCGGGGCCCAGCCGTCGACCACTTCATAGCCCTGCCGCTTCATGTACGA
>Ga0070659_100003704_pt1 | contig 10904 bp, 6 predicted proteins | sample KBSC23metaG_FD_64666 | JGI IMG/M metagenome (GOLD analysis project Ga0070659, IMG submission 64666) | Corn rhizosphere microbial communities from Kellogg Biological Station, Michigan, USA - KBS C2-3 metaG | ecosystem: Host-associated > Plants > Roots > Rhizosphere > Soil ...
CCATTTCAAGACGATCAACGATCGGCACGGACATGTCGTGGGCGACGAGGTGCTTGCCAAATTCGCCGACCTGCTGCGCAGGAGCGTGCGCGACACCGACCTGATCGCGCGTTGGGGTGGCGAGGAATTCCTGCTGATCGGCCATGTCAGCGACGCGCGGGCGGCGGTCGACATCGCCAACAAGTTACGGATCAAGATCGCCGCGGCCGAATTCCCGCACGGCGCTCTGACCGCCAGCTTCGGCGTCTATTATTGCGATCGGCTGCCCGACAAGGTTCGTCCCGCGATCGGCTTTGCCGACCGCGCGCTGTACGCCGCGAAGGAAGCTGGACGGAACCAGGTCGTGCTATACGAAGCCGGCTCCGAAAATACCGCTTTGCCTGCCGAATAGCATAAGGCAGCGCCCCTTCCCTTTCGCGGCTACGCATCTAGGATGCCCTTATTCTGGCGAGGGAATTTCGATGCCGAAGCCGCTGTCGATCCGTTCGCGCCTGCTGTTCGCGGCCTGCGCTCTCACACTCTCCGCGCCTGCGCTGGCGGGCGCTAACCCGGCCGCCGAGGCGCAGACGCTCGACCTGCTCAAGCATGCGATCGCGTTCCGTACCGTACAAGGGCCGGGCAACCAGACACCGCAGTTCGCGGCTTATCTGAAACAGGCACTGGTGGCTGGCGGCTTCGCGCCGGAGGATGTCACGATCACGCCGGTCGACGATACGGCTTTCCTGGTCGCGCGTTATCGCGGTTCCGACCCAAAGCTGAAGCCGTTGCTCCTGTCTGGCCACATGGACGTGGTCGAGGCCAAGCCGGCCGACTGGGAGCGCGACCCGTTCACTCCGGTGATCGAAAATGGCTACATCTTTGGCCGCGGCGCGACCGATATGAAGATCGACGATGCGCTGATGGTCGCGACCCTGATCGACCTCAAGCGCCAGCATTTCACCCCTAAACGTGACGTGGTGCTCGTCCTTTCCGGTGACGAGGAAACGATCATGAAGACGACACAGATGCTCGCCGCGCAATTTCCCGACGCCTACATGGTTCTCAACGGCGATGGCGGCGGCGGATCCTTGGGCGAGGACGGCAAGCCGCAATATTTCATGCTGGAAGGCGCGGAGAAGGCTTATGGCGATTACACGCTGACCATCACCAATCCCGGCGGTCATTCGAGCGCGCCGCGCCGGGAGAATGCCATTTACCAGCTGTCAGCAGCCCTGGCGAAGATCGGCGCATATCAGTTCACGCCGCAGTTGAACGAAATCACCAAAGCCTATTTCATCGCCGCCGCCGACCGTGCCGATCCCAGGATAGCGGGTGCGATGCGCGCCTTCGCCAAAGACCCGGCGGACAAGCAAGCGATCGCGGCGCTGACCGCCGACTCCTCCGAGGTCGGCCACATCGGCACCACCTGCGTCGCCACGATGGTTGCTGGCGGCCATGCGCTGAATGCGCTGCCGCAAAGGGCGACCGCCAATATCAATTGCCGTATCTTTCCCGGCACCTCGTTCAAGCAGGTCGAGGATGAACTGGTCCGCGTCGCGAACGAGCCCGGGATGCAGATCCATTTCGTGGACACGGGCACGACGGCGAGCCCGCCATCGCCGATGCGGGCGGACGTGACGGCCGCGGTGCGCGAGGGCCTCGACGTCGCCTACAAGGGTGTGCCGATCATCCCGAGCATGTCTTCAGGCGCTTCCGACAGCATGTGGTTCCGCGTGCGCGGTGTGCCGAGCTACGGGGTCGCGCCGATCTTCATCAAGGACAGCGACGATTTCTCGCACGGTCTCAACGAACGGGCGCAATTGTTCAACATCGCGCCCGGCGTCGCCTACTGGAAGATATTGATCAAACGCCTGTCGAACTGAACGGTTAAGGGGCGGCCGCCGAAGCGCCGCCCCTCAACCCATCAGAATTTGTAGCCGAGCCGGACGCCGATCGTGCGCGGCCGGGCGACCAAATAATATGGCCGCTGCGAGCAGGCGCCGCACTCTTCGAGCGACGAGAATTGCGCACGCTTGTCGAACACATTCGAAGCAAACAGCTCGGCGGTGATGTTGCTCCAATCATAACCCGCTGCCAGATCGACGAGATTATAAGCATGCAGCAGCGGCGGCGCGTCGGTCGTGCTGACGCCTATTCGAAGCGCCGAAGAGGCAGAGCTCGAGTGCGTCCAATTCGCCTGCAGATGCGCTTTGCCGGTGCCGACCTCCCATTCGTATCGGGCGGTCGCGTTCATCTTGAAGCGCGGCGTCACCGGCAGGCGCGTTCCCTTGGGCGCGACGATGTCCTCCGGGTTGGGACCGCATTGGAAGGTCGGATCGTCTACAGCGCAGAGGTTGTTGCGGATTTTGGCGTCTAGATACGCGCCGGTCGCACTCAGGGTCAGGCCGTGCACCGGGTAGATGGTGATATCGGACTCTATTCCCTTGATGCGCGCGTTCGGGCCGTTGTGGATTTCCGTGAAGCTGTTCTGGCCTAGGAAGCTGTACTGGAAGCTCTTCCAGTCATCCATGAAGATGGCGCCGTTCCACCGCACCTTGTGGTCGAACCAGCTGGTCTTCCAGCCGACCTCGTAATTGGTGAGATAGTCGGGCTGGTAGGGATCCAGAGAACCACGGCGATTGATGCCGCCCGGCCGGAAGCCGCGTGACCAGGTCGCATAAAGCATATGGTCGGGATCAACCTTCCACGTCAGGTTCAAGCGGTGAATGAAACCATCGTCCTTCGCCCGGCGTGCCCGAACCTTGCCATTCTCGAAAACGCCAAGGTTCGTACAGGGCGAGCCGGAGACTGCGGCAGGAAGCAGCGTTCCCGCCGCATTATCCCTGACGGTCGTTCCATCGGAATTGAAGCATCCGGCGACGCCTGTGCGGGAGCTGCCGGCCGCGTTCCACGGTGGCCCGTTCGGATTGCGACCGAAGCCGAAGAAGCCGATCAGCGAATTGTCGAACTTGTAGTAACGCAGGCCGCCCGTCAGGGTCAGGTTGGGCAATATGTCAAAGGCCGCCTCGCCGAACGCGGCATAGTCCTTGTCGATACGCTTTTGCTGGGTCAGCCAAAGCGTGCCGGGGAAGCCGTTCACCGATAGGGCGCTACCCAGGCCGGCCACCTGATAATCCTGGCGGATATTGTGATATTGCCGCTGATAGAACAGGCCGCCAACTACCCGGAAGGGCTTGTCCGCGGGCGAGGAGATTCGAAGCTCCTGGCTCAGCTTGCTGAACTTGTCCTTGCCGATGATCTGCTGCAGCGGCGCGACTTGGTTCCCGGCATTGTCCTGGTAATAGAAGTAATTAGCCAGGCCACCATAGCTCGCATACATGGCATCGTAGGCTTCGGCATAATCGGTATAGTCGCTGGACTGGTTGATCTTGCGTACCAGGTAAGCGCCGGCATAGGTCAGATCCCAGTTGCCGAGCTTGCCCTCGATCGTGAGCGCGCCCTGGACGAAACGGTCATGCAGATATTCGGGCAGGAAATGCTGCACCTTCAGATCGCCAACGCTCGCGTCGCTGCCGAAGGAGCCGTGGTTCCGCTGGTCCTGACCAAAGACGGTCGCGGTTGTCGTCCAATTATCGTCGAGGTCGATCTTGAGCGCGGCACGGCCGCCCCAGACATCGACGTCATTATAGTTCTTTTTGACCAATGCGTCGTTCTTGACCGTGATGCCCGGTGCATAGATCGGATTGCCTGACGTATCTTCGCCGGTCTTGAGGCCGGTGAACGTACGCGAGCCCGGCACATTGTCGATATAGCCGGCATCATGCTCGTAGAAGCCGACAAGGCGGATCGCGGCATTGTCGCTCAGCGGCTTATTGATGAAGCCTTCGATCTTCCCGCCCATCGCGCCCTTGTGGACGCTGTTACCCTCGACATCCATGGCACCATAAGTGCTGCCGAAGTCGGGCTTGTTGGTGATGATGCGCAGCGTGCCGGCCTCGGATGAGGCGCCGTAGAGCGTGCCCTGCGGGCCAGACAGCGCCTCGATGCGGGCAATGTCATAGATGTGGACGTCGAGCGTGCCTCCGATCGTCGTGATCGGTTGTTCGTCGAGATAGACGCCGACCGAAGGCAGCGAGCCCGAATGGTTGCCGTCGCCGCCCGAGGCGGCGCCGCGAATATAGACGCTGGTCGAACCCGGCTGCGAAGTCTGAAACGAGACGCTCGGCAACTGCTTGGTGAAATCGTTGAAATTGGCGACGTTCAGCTGTTCCAGTTTCTGCGTGCCTAACGCCTGGATGCTGATGGGTACGTTCTGGAGATTTTCGGAACGCTTCTGCGCGGTAACGATGATTTCCTGCGGACCGCTCGGGGCGGGCTCGGCGGCCGTCGGCGCGGGAGATGTCGTATCGGCATTCTGAGCCAAAGCGGCAGTGGACGCGCCGGTGAGAATTGTGCCGGCCATCAAGGCGGCCATGAAACTGCGGGGTTCACGCATATTGGGACTCCCTGTCTTTATTTATCTGCGAGAGGCTGTTCTGGAGGCGTTATGGTGTCAATCCGGGCAAACCCGAAACGCGCCCCTTTTGCGATGCAACATTGCAAACATGTCACGCTTCAAAGGGGTAATCTTGGACCTCTTTCCCGAGTGCCTGGCGCAAAGGATCGAGCCAGGGTGAGAACCAGCGCCATTGTTCGACGCCCTCCCGGAAGATCGGACGACGCACCTGTTCCGACGAGGCAGTGCGCACCGCGCGTTCGGTCTCGTGGAAACGCAGGCATTGATCCTCGAACGTCAGATGCGCGTGAGCCAGCAACGCCCGCACCTGTCCCTCGGTATCGCCGACCATCGCCTCATAGAAGACGCGATGGATGTAACCGGGGAGGACTGAATCGAAATGGTCCATCAGCCTGACATAATCGGCGTAATAATGTGCCAGATCGGTCAGGTCATAGGTGAAGGTCTGGCCGCGCGCGAAATGCTGCTTAAAGTTGGAGAAGCAGCAGGCGAGCGGATGGCGGCGTGCGTCGATGATTATTGCATTGGGCAGGATCAAGCGGATGAAACCGACATGCGCCCAATTGTTGGGCATCTTGTCGACGAAGAATGGACGATCGGTCTTGCGCTGAATGCGCGTGCGTTCGAGATATTCCTCGCCTAGCGCGCGCGCCTCCTCGGCTCCTAGCGACGACATGCCGTTCAACCCGACGCGGGTCGCGAGCGCGGCTATATCGGACAGTTCGGTCGTGCCCTCGACCTGACCGTGGCTCGCCAATATCTGCTCGATCAGGGTCGAGCCCGAACGTGGCAGGGACACCACAAAGATCGGGTCGGCGGCCTGCACGCCCCACCCTTTTCGCGCGGCGAAGAAATCGGGCGTGAAAAGGCTGATCTGGCAATCGACCGCCCGGCTCAATTCCGCGGCGTCATAGTCGATCAAAGTGCGGCGTCGGCGATTGCCTTCGGCGTAGTGAGCGAACGAGGTCTCGTAAGCCCCGGCGTCCTCCTCGGCTTTGCCCAACGCGAATTCGAGATGGAAGCGATCCTCTTCGCTCAGGCCGGGCACTTCCATCGCGGCGCGCATCGCCGCCCGGTCCGCGTCGCTGAAGCGGAAGGTCTTGAGGTTGGCGAGGCTCCACCACGCCTCGCCCAGGGTGGGTTGAAGGTCGAGGCAGCGCCGATAGGCATCAACGCTCTCCTCCTGCCGCCCTACCGTCTTCAGGCTGTGGCCCAGGCTCATCCAGACCTTGGGCTGATTTGGGTAATGGACCAGCACCTGGCGGTAGAGCGCGATAGAAGGCTCATAGTCGCCGAGCCGTGCCAGGGCAGCCGCCTTCAGATTGATATAAGAGGGGTGGCCCGGTTCCTTCGCGAGCAATTGATCGATCTCGCCGATCGCTTCGTCCGAGCGACCCTGGCGGTGGAGCGCGATAGCGAGATTGTGGCGCGCGGCGGCAAAGCCCGGCGCGAGTTCGAGCGCGCGCCGCAGCAGCGTCTCGGCGTCCCTGTTGCGTCCGATCCGGCCGGCCAATTCTGCGAGCATACGGATCGCGCCGATATCGGTCGGCTCCTCCTTCAGCCGCTGCCGCAATATCGGCTCCGCCTCGCCCAGTTCGTTGCGCGCGAGTGCGTCGGCTGCCTGCAGCAAGGCCGGATCACGCGTGGAGGCGCGCAGGGCGGCGAGATAGGCCGCATCGCCGCCTTGCTCGTCTTCCGCCAAATGCAGTTGATCGCCCAACGCACGCCAGGCCTCGGCCGAGCCCGGATCAGCAGCAGTCGCGGCGCGGAAAGCCGCAGTGGCAAGCGCGCCCTCCCCCTTCATGCGATGCGCGGCACCCGCAATCATCAGAGCGGCGGCGCTGCGCGGCACCACGCGCAAAATCTCACGCGCCTGAGCCAGGGCCAGATCGGGCTGGCCGTCGAGCAACCGGCGCGCGTGCGCAAGCGCCGTGTCGAGCGTGCCGGTCGGGTCAGCGTGCGATGCCATGTGCGCGAGAGACGATGCACCACCCGCCCCTGTCAACGCCGATCTTGCGAAGCCTCGTCCGGCGGTCCAGTCTCCATGCCATGGCAATCACGCGTCCGCTGACCAACGAGGATCCCGACGAAGGCTGGAGCCTGCCCGCATGGCTCTATTCCGACGCGGACTATTTCGAGGTTGAACTCAGACGCGTGATCCGTCCTTCATGGCAGATCGTATGCCATTTGAGCGACATTCCCCAGTCGGGCGACTGGCACGGGCTCGATTACGCGGGCGAGAGCGTGGTGGTGATGCGCGGCTCCGACGGATCGGTCAGCGCCTTCCACAATGTCTGCCGCCATCGCGGCGCGCGCATCCTCGACGGCGCACGCGGCTGCGCGAAAAGGATCATCTGCCCTTACCATGCCTGGACCTATGCCAGCGACGGCCGGCTGGTCGGGGTGCCGCAGAAGGATACATATGATCCGGGTGCGCTCGACGGCATTCGGCTCGCGCCCGTGGAGCATGAAATCTGGCAAGGCTTCATCTTCGTACGGCTGGAAGGCGGCGGCCCCAGCGTTGCGACGATGATGGCTCCCTATAACCATGAGGTTGCACCTTATCGCTTCGAGGATTTACGCGCGCTCGGCCGGGTCACGTTGCGGTCGCGCGGCGTGAACTGGAAGAATATCGCCGACAATTATTCCGACGGGCTGCACATTGTGGTCGCGCATCCGGGCCTCAAGCGGCTGATGGGCGACGGCTATGGCGTCGAAAGCGCCGAGTGGGTCGACAAGATGTGGGGACCCTTGGTCGACCGCCCCTCTGCCAACCCGTCCGAGCGGGCCTATTGCCATTTTCTTCCGCGGGTCGATCACCTGCCCGATGAGCGCCAGCGGCTCTGGACCTATTTCAAGCTTTGGCCGAACGTCGCCTTCGACATCTATCCCGACCAGGTCGACTTCATGCAGTTCCTGCCGGTGTCGCCGACCCAGACTTTGATCCGCGAGATCAGCTACGCCATCCCCGATGACCGACGCGAGATGAAAGCGGCGCGCTATCTCAACTGGCGGATCAACCGCCAAGTCAATGCCGAGGACACCGAGCTCGTCGCGCGCGTACAGCAGGGCATGGCATCGTCGAGCTTCTCGGTCGGACCGCTCAGCAAGGATGAAGTCGCACTGCGCAATTTCTGCCGGCGCACGCGCGCGCTGATTCCCGAAGCGCGCCAGCATGACGCACCGCCCATGGGCTGGAGCCGCGCCTACCGCTGAACCGCGCGGCGGCCCGTCTCTGAAAGGCTGCGCAACGTGATCGACCAGCGCGGTACGTCCATCGGCGCGATGCTGTGCTCCCATTCGTGCCGGGCCTCCCCCGCCAGATGATAGACTGAGCGCGGCGCCAGCACGGCCGAAGCCCGCTCGAATCTGGTCCCGGCACGGCGCCGCAACCGCAACGTCGCGGGATGGCCGAGCGAGATGCCAACAACATGGTCGAACAGCGGCCGGTCGCGATGCCAGCCGATGCCCGCGCCGGGATCGTAGTGGATCAGCAGCGCGTGGACGAAATCCTCTGCCCGAAGGCCGGCAAATTCGGCTGCCCTGGCGCGAAGCGGCAGCAGCCAATCGGGCAAGGGTTCGGTCTCGGCGAAACGCGCGGTATCGAAATCGTAGCGCCAGCCATAACTGTGCGTCAGCCTTTTGCCGAGCCAGCCCTGGAAACGAAACGGTTCAAGCCCGCTCGCATCGATATGCGCAATCAGCTGCGCTTCCTCAGCGGGCGTGACGATTTCATCCGCCTGTGCCAGTCCCGGTGGAAAGGCGGTGTCGAACAGATCTTTCATAGGTATCATATGGGGATAGGATGCGAAATCTCGACTCCCTCTTCGCCGCTTTGGCGCGATCCCCCTTCCGTATGCGCTTCCGACTCGGGCCGAAGGAGCGCGCTTATCTGGCGAACAAGGGTGTGCCTGCCATCCTCGATCACGCCGCCGTCTTCGTCGCGCAAAGGTTGGCGCCCGCTGACCCCGTCAAGGATGGGAAGCAGACGCCGATGCGGGGCCATCCGGCCTTCATCGCGCAGCATGCGACCGCGACCTGCTGTCGGGGCTGCCTTGCGAAATGGCACGGCATCCCGCCCGGCGAGGCGCTGAACGAGGAGGGACAGGCGCATGTGGTGGCCGCGATTCGAAGGTGGCTGGAGGGTCAATCCGTCGATTGATCGCCGGTCATGCGGGGTTCATCTGGCGTGGCCATTGCTTGGCCAGCTGAGCCGCCGCACCACGACGTGCGGACGGCCTTCGTTCGGGGAAGGATTTCTTGTGGCCATGAGGGGCACAATCCGGCATGAGGCCGCGCGGCGGTCGCTCCTGTTCGAAAGGCGCCCTCAGGCGCGCGAACCGGCAGTCCTGCCCCGGCTCATCTGACGGACTCTGACCCGAGCACTCTCCCCCGATCCCTAGCAGCGAGAATCGTTCATGCGCCTGGCGCTCAAAGCAACCTGCATCACCACCCTGGCAACCCTTCTCGCGGCGCAGGCCCATGCGGACACGACCGTCAGCACCGCCACCACGACACCGCTCAAGACCTCGACCGCAGGCAATATCAACATCACGGCGGACGGTTCGATCGTCCCGACCGTCAGCGGGCCGGCGGTGCTAATCGACAGCAACAACACGGTCACCAACGCCGGCAAGCTCACCTTTTCGGGCGTCAACGACTCGACTGCGATCGCCGCCAATGCAGGCGTGACCAGCACGATCACCAGCAGCGGCCCGATCAGCAATGACGAGACCTATACCCGCACCGACACCAACGGCGATGGAGTGCTCGATGGCGCCTATGCGCAGGGCAGCAACCGCTACGGCATGCGGACGGCTGGTGCGTTCACCGGCAACATCACCAACACCGGCACCATCACCGTACGCGGCCACAATTCGGCCGGCATCTATCTCGGCGGAACCCTCACGGGCAATTTCAGCAATAATGCGGCCGTCACCGTCACCGGCGACAATAATTACGGCATTCGCCTGGCGGACGTGACCGGAAATGTCACGTCGGCAGGCGCGATCAGCGTCCTCGGCGGTGCATCCCCTGGGCTTGTGGTGGGCAATGTCACCGGCCAGATCGTGGTCCATGGTTCGATTACCACCACCGGCTATGGAGCGACCACGCTTCCGACCGACATAACCAAGCTCACCGCCCAGAATCTGGAGCAGGGCGGATCGGCGATGATCGTTGGCGGCAACGTCGCCGGCGGTGTGCTGATCGCGGCCGCGCCGGCCAGCACAACCGACACCACCGCCGATGTCGACAAGGACGGCATCGCCGATGCGAGCGAAGGCACTGCCACCTTCCTCACCTATGCTGCCGCGCCTTCGCTGCTGATCGGCTCGTCGACCCAGGCGACCACGCTCGGCGTGCTGCAGGGCAATACCAACGGCCTGGTCATCAACGGCAACGTGGCTGGTATCGGCGTCTATTCGGGCATCACCGGCACGGGCATCCAGATCGGCGGACTGGGCCAGGCAGTGACGATCAATGGCGGAATTGCGATCGGCGGCCAGGTCGCCGGCAATTCGAACGGCGCGCTCGGCACTGGCTTACATCTCTATTCGGGGGTTAGCACGCCGTCGCTGACAGTGTCGGGCACGGTGCAGGGCAATGCGTCGGCAACCGCCGGCGGCACGTCGGTCGCGGTGCAGATCGACGCGGGCGCCAGCCTGCCGACCATCACCAATACCGGCCAGATCGCAGCGACCACGACGGCATCGACGGGCCTCTCGACCGCGATCCTCGACAAGAGCAATACGCTCAACAGCGTCACCAACAGCGGCGCGATCCTCGCGTCGTCGACCGACGGCAGCGGTCGCGCGATCGACGTGTCGGGCCGCACCACCGGCTTCACCTATACGCAGGCGCTGGCGAGTTCGACCCAGACTTCGACTCCTGGAATCGTGGGCGCGATCATGACCGGTAGCGGCGACGACGTGATCAACATTTCGGCCGGCCTGACTCAGTCGAAAGTGTTGCTCGGCGCGGGCAATGACCAGATCAACATTTCGGGCACCACCATCGCGGCGATGGATGCTCAGCTGGGCGACGGTGACGACACGATCACCCTTTCCGGCAGCGGCGTCTATAATGGTCCGGTCGATTTCGGCGCGGGTAATAACAGCCTGACAGTGAACAGCGGCGCGAGCTTCTTCGGCAAGTTCGTCAATTCCGGTTCGAACATCGCCGTCAAGGTGAATGGCGGCACGCTGGCCTTCAACTCCACCGATACCAGCACGATGGGGAGCCTGGCGGTCGCCGGCGGCACGATCGGTGTGGTCGTCAGTCCCGCGACCGGCGCGCACAGCCTGCTCAACGTCACCGGTGCAACCACGATAAGCGCCCCCACGACGCTCAAGGTTTCGGTCGTCGATTTCGGCGTGACCGCCAATGCTGTCACCGTGATCCAAAGCGGCACGCTTGCCGGCAGCAGCAATCTGACGCTGTCGATCGA
>Ga0070659_100003706_pt1 | contig 10901 bp, 10 predicted proteins | sample KBSC23metaG_FD_64666 | JGI IMG/M metagenome (GOLD analysis project Ga0070659, IMG submission 64666) | Corn rhizosphere microbial communities from Kellogg Biological Station, Michigan, USA - KBS C2-3 metaG | ecosystem: Host-associated > Plants > Roots > Rhizosphere > Soil ...
ATCTCCGGCCTGGCACGCGAATTGGAGCAGGAACTCGGCGATACTGCCGTCATTTTCGGTTCGCTGGCAGGCGGCGCAACAGGCAACGAAGATGCACCTGTCGTCAAGCTATTGCAATCGGTATTCGAAGATGCGGCCCAGGTGCGGGCTTCCGACATTCACATCGAACCGCAAGAGGAGCGCTTGCAGATTCGTTTTCGCATCGACGGCGTACTGCATCCGCAGACCGATGCCGACATCAAGATCGCCGCTTCGCTCGCACTGCGCCTCAAACTGATGTCCGACCTCGACATTTCCGAAAAGCGCCTGCCGCAGGATGGCCGCTTCGCGGTGAAGGTCAAGAACCAGCAGATCGACGTGCGGCTGTCGACGATGCCGACGCAATACGGGGAATCGATCGTGATGCGTTTGCTCAATCAGGGCGGAGGCACGTTGAAGCTCGATTCGATCGGCATGCCGGACGTCATGGTCAAGAGGTTCCGGGCCATCTTGCAGCGCCCAAACGGGCTCGTGCTGGTGACAGGGCCGACAGGCAGCGGGAAAACCACGACCTTGTATGGTGCGCTGGCTGAATTGAATTCGACTGAACGTAAATTGATCACCGTCGAAGACCCGGTGGAATACCGTCTGCCTGGCATCAACCAGGTGCAGGTCAATGAGAAGATCGAACTTACTTTCGCCAAGGTGCTGCGCTCGGCACTGCGTCAGGATCCGGACGTGATTCTCGTTGGCGAAATGCGCGATCAGGAAACGGCCCAGATCGGTGTTCGCGCTGCGCTCACCGGCCATCTGGTGCTATCCACGCTGCATACGAATGATGCGGTGAGTACGCCGGTTCGTTTGCTGGACATGGGAGTGCCCCGCTATATGGTGGCCAGTTCGCTGCAGGCGGTGCTGGCGCAGCGGTTAGTGCGCGTTATCTGCGAGAGCTGTACGGAACCTTATACGCTGACGGTAGCCGAGCACGAATGGTTGAAATGCGAGCTTGGCGACACCGTCGAGGACCGGCAATATTTGCACGGTCGCGGCTGCTCCCATTGCAATGGCGCCGGCTATCGGGGCCGTACCGGCGTCTATGAAATGCTGGAAATGAATGCGGCCGTGGCTGATGCCGCCAATCATGCCGATCCTGCACATTTTCTGAAAGTGGCACAGGAGCAGATGGCCGGCCAGACCCTGCGTCGGCATGCAGTGGCCTTGGTCCTCGCAGGCAAGTCCACGGTGGCTGAAGCGATGCGCGTTAGTAGTCAGCTTGAGGATTGACGTGCCATATTTTTCATACAAGGCGCGCAACGCGCGCGGCGAGTTGATGACAGGCGTGCTCGAAGGCGCTGATGCCAATGCAATTGCGGACCAACTCATGCGTACCGGCTTCACTCCGGTCGATATCGTCGCCAGTCGGCAATCAGGAGGGGACGGCGCAGGCAATTCGCTGGCGTGGTTGTTCGAGGAAAAGGTGCGGCCGATGGATGTGCAGCTTTTCAGCCGCCAGATGTACACGCTGCTGAAATCCGGCGTGCCCATTCTTCGCGGGCTGGCCGGCTTGCAGGAATCGTCCATCAACAAGTCCTTCGCCAGGGTGGTGCAAGACTTGCGCGAAAGCCTCTATGCCGGTCGCGAATTGTCTGCGGCAATGCGGCGCCATCCTCAAGTGTTTTCCAGTTTCTACGTCAGCATGATCCGCGTCGGCGAAATGACCGGTCGCCTCGACGAGATATTTTTGCGCCTTTTCCAGCATCTGGAATCCGAGCGCGAGATGCGCGAACGGATACGCTCGGCGCTACGTTATCCGAGTTTCGTGATCGTTGCGATGGTGATGGCTCTCGTCGTCATCAATATTTTTGTGATTCCGGCATTCACCCAAGTCTACAAGGGGTTCAAGGCCGAATTGCCGCTGATGACGAAAATCCTGATCAACAGTTCCAACTTTGCCGTTGAATATTGGCCGTTGATGCTGGTGATGGCGGTAAGCGGCGCATTCATCTTCAAGATGTACGTCAATACACCCGAGGGGTGTTACAAGTGGGACAGGCTCAAATTGCGCTTGCCGTTGGCGGGGGACATCATGCAGAAAGGCTGCCTGGCGCGTTTTGCGCGCAGCTTCGCATTGGCATCGCGCAGCGGTGTGCCTATCGTGCAAGCGCTTGGCGTGGTCGCGCTGGTGACGGACAACGTTTATATCGCGCGCCGGATCGAGCAAATGCGTGAAGGCGTGGAACGCGGCGAGAGCATGTTGCGAACCGCGGCGGCTACCGGCGTATTCACGCCCATCACGCTGCAAATGATCGCCGTGGGCGAGGAAACCGGAGAAATCGACGGTTTGATGGAGGAGGTCGCCGACATGTACGAGCGCGAGGTCGAGTATGAAATCAAGACCATGAGCGCGAAGATCGAACCCATTCTCCTGATCGGGCTGGGAATCATGGTGCTGATTCTGGCGTTGGGTATTTTCCTGCCGATGTGGGATCTGGGCAGGGCGGCGTTCTCCAGATAGCGATGAATAGTGTGCGAAGGCCCTTGCCTGAAACCGTGATGACAGTTCGCAGCCGTGGCTTTACTTTGTTCGAATTGATCCTTGCCATCATTGTCGTGGCGCTCGCGGCAGGAGTCTTGTTTGGTCGCGTGTTGTTTTATCAGGAGATGGCCGAGAAGACGGCAATGGAACAAACCGTGGGAGGGCTGCGCAGCGCATTGACGATCCAGTTGTCCGGCCTGATGGCGCGCGGCAGGATGGAGGAGATTCCGAAGCTGGAATCGGTCAATCCCATGGTGTTGCTCACCAGGCTGCCGGAGAATTATGTCGGCGAATACTATGGCACGCCGAGCGATGTCTCTGCCGGTAACTGGTATTTCGATTTGAAGTCTCGGGAGCTCGTGTACCTGGTTCGTCACGGCATGCATTTCCAATCCGCAGAGAAGGGGGGCAAAACCATGCGCTATCGAATCAGCCTGGTGTACAACGACTGGCTGCAAACGGCGGGCGGCATGCAAGCCGGGAAAGAACCTGGCGGTATCACGCTTCAGGAAGTGCAGCCCTACACCTGGGCGGTCAAGTAACCGCAGTTGCCCAGGCGCCCAGTTCGCTGACGATTCGTGCCATCACACTGGCCCAGTCATGCAGCGTAGGTTGTCGGAAGATTCGGATAGTCGGATACCAGGGCGAATATTCACGGCCTATCATCCAGCGCCATTCGCTCTCGAAACGGTTCAGCAGCCAGACCGGCTTGCCAAGTGCGCCTGCCAGATGCACGGTCGAGGTGTCCACGCTGATTACGAGGTCGAGGTTTTCCACCAGCGACGCTGTGTCAAGGAAATCACGGCATTCTTCGATGTAGTCTCGCACTATCCAGTCTGCGTGACGCGCCTGCTCCGCGCTTTCGCCTTTTTGCAGGCTGATGAAGGTAATTCCGGGAATCGTCTTGAGTGGTTCGAAGGTCTCGAACGAAACGCTGCGCAATGCATCGCGGGTCAGCGATTTGTTGCCCGTCCAGACCAGTCCCACTTTCAGACCGGGCAGGGCGGCAAGCCGCTCTGCCCATTGGCGCTTCATGTCTTCCGGCACGAAAATGTATGGCGTCTCATGCGGGATCGTTTCCAGGCGTGTGCCGAGAAGATAGGGCAGGCTGGTCAGTGGGCAGTGATAGTCGTACGTTCCCTTGCGCAAGGCTTCCTCTGTTTCCACCACCTCAACCGGATAGGGGAGGTGGTGAAAGATGCGTGACAACTCGGGGCGACTGTTGACCACGAGCTTGCGGCAACCCTGCTTCAGCAGCTCGGGCAGATAGCGCATCATCATCAGGTTGTCGCCCAAACCTTGCTCCGCCCAAAGGAGGATGGTCTTTCCTTCCAGGTCCTTGCCGCCCCAGCGGGGAGCACGACAGGTGACGGGGAAATAATCGGTGTCGTAGCCGAGTATTTGCTTGGGGTAGAGCTTGAACCTGGCTTCGTAGAGCTCCAGACCTTCGGCGTAATTTCCTTGCATGAGAAGCAAGGTACCGAGATTGAAATGCACGTGATGAAAATCGGGATCGCATGCCAAAGCTTCGCGAAAGTGGCGTTCGGCTAGCGCATGTTCTCCGTTCTCGAAAGCGATGAATCCGAGTTGACTGTGTGCCGCAGCGCATTGGGGGGCAGCTATGAGCGCTTTTCTCAGCCAACTCGTTTCTGCTTCGGCATCTCCTTGGGCGCGGTAGCACATGGCCATGTTCAGCATTGCCCATACATAGTCTGGTTTCAGGACTAAGGCCTTTTCGAAACAGGCGACGGCTTCGTCCAATTTTCCCTGTGCCTGGAAATAGGAGCCCAGATTGTTATGCGCTTCGCAATAATCGGGTTTGAGGGATAGCGCCTTTTCGTAGTAATGCACCTGCTCTGCGGCATTGCCGTGCGCTCTGTGCCAGTTGCCCAGATTCAGGCAGGTTGCAGCATGCGCCGGGTCGATGGACAAGGCTTTCAGATAGCAGTCAACGGACTCGCCGAAGCGTTCCAGCTTGTCCAGCACAAGCCCCAGGTTGTTATAAGCCTCGGCGAGATCCGGATCGAGAGCCAAAGCCTGGCGATAGCATTTTTCGGCTTCTTCCAGTGTGCCCTTGGCCATGGCATCGTCGCCTTGCAGCTTGGCTTGTTTTGCTTGATCTGCAAGAGCCGGGCGAGGATTGGAATTCCTTCGGAAGAATAATGACGGCGCTTTGAATCCACCTTGGCCATTACCGGAAAAGAGAACCTTTTGTAATTGCTTGAACATCCTGCAGTGATGTGATGTGGAACGGTGGATGAGGTTGCCGGATCGGGGGCGTGAAAATCTATTATCTGGAAAAGCAGCGTTTCTTTCTTGTCGTTAATCTTACGCGAAGTGTTCGTGTTTATTGACATGATTCAATGTTTCTATAAGATTGACTCTGGGAAAATTTCCATAAAGACTTAAATTAAAAAAAGGAAAACTTTCCGGGAGCAAGAAATGATGGCGTTGGCGTGCGGCGGCGTTTTTTAACAGGATGGGAACGAATATGAAAACAAGGCAACAATCTGGCTTTACCTTGATCGAGCTAGTAATGGTGATCGTGATTTTGGGGATTCTGGCTGCCACGGCTTTGCCCAAATTCGTCGATATGAAAGCCGATGCTTCCAAGGCTGCGGTACAAGGTGTGGCCGGTGCGCTGGGTGCCGCATCGGCAATCAACAAGGCGGCGCGTACGGCGAATACGGCAAGTGGCAGCGCTATTGCTAACTGTCAGGCTCTGACTGCGGTGCTGGAGGGTGGTTTGCCGTCAACTGCCTATTCCATCGCATCGATAAGCATCTCGGCTGGGAGTACTGCGACTTGTACGGTAACAGGGGAGAACAGCCAGACTGCAACGTTTATCGGGCACGGCATTTCCTGAGCCGGTGCATCTATCAATAAAGAAGTCAAAGCCCGCTGCGGCGGGCTTTTTTGCGTATTGAGAAACCAAGGTGATTTCCGTGAACAAATACCCCATCTTCGCGGCGCATACGGGCGCGCTGCTGCGTTGTTCCTCATTTGTGTGGCCCGCCACACGGCACTCGTCACACCTTGCATCGCATCCCGTCTGCACCACGACCATGGGATATTCATTCACGGAAATCACCTAAAACCGCAATGAAACTCTTTAGTTTTACCTCCGGCAAAGTAGTCGATGCCTATGCCCGGCAACTGGCGCAAGATTTTTTCAAGTCCTGCGCACGGCCCATGGCGACTTCCGGCAAGGACAAGGTATTCGAAAAAAAGGCCGATCAGGTGCTGTTGAGCATCTATGCACGTGCCAAGGCGTTCCGCATGGAGAGGCGCCTGTGGGTGTTCAACCGCGCTCGTTTTGCCAAGAGCTTCCAGGATGAGATGTTCAAACTCGGTTATGAGGCGGATCTGGTCAAGCGCGTTACGAAGGCGCTTGTCACTTCGGCACTGTTGGGCAAGTAGGAGACAGGCATTTTCAGTGTCGGCATAGGGTCAGGTAGACGTAAGAAAGCAGACATGGTTGGAGTTGCAGTTGCGTATACGGCGGCGCCAGGGCGAAAAACATGCTTCTGGCGTAGTTTGTTTCTGGCGCTTTTTTTTGCCTGGGGGAGCGCCGAAGCAGTGGCTGATACTGCATCCACGGCGCCGCCTGATATCGCGGTCGATGACGATGCTCCAAGTATTTGTGCGAGTGCGGCCAACGGCAAAACAACCGTCACCATCACTGGGCTCAAGTCCAACGGATTGACGGACACAGGATATGCTAAGACGATTACGCTGTCGGCCTCACTTGCCAATGGTTCTTCCTCCAACGCCATCTGGAGCAAGAAGGGAGCAAACGGTACGCTGACAACCAGCGGTTCCAGCGCCTCGTATACCTTTGTCGGCGCCGACCAAGGTATGGCAACGTTCTACTTGTCCGATGCGATTCAGGAGGATGTTTATCTGACTGTCAGCGACACCTCCAGCTCGGGTCTTTCCTCTTCCTTGTCTTCTCCGGTGAAGTTCAGCACGAACTCCTTCATCATTGCTGCAACCGATTCACTCTCCATCGGTGTTGTCGCGGGACGAAATCATCTGATGAGCATTACGCGCACAAACGGCTGCGGCACCGATACAGGTTATACAGGCTCGAAGAACTTGGATGGCTGGTATACGCCCGGCACGAATCATCCCTCCGGCGCCAATGCCCCTCAGATCTGCGCAACGAATTCCATCGGCACCTGCCTTGCCTCTACAGGTGCTTGCCAGACCTTGCCGAGTGCTGCTCCAAGCATCAGTTCCGCCAGCAATAACCTGCCGACGCTGACATTTACGAATGGTGTTGCCAACTTCTGCCTTGCGACTTCCGATGTCGGGAGGTATTCGGTCAGCGTGCGTGACGATGTCACCAGCAGCACTTCGCAGGCGAAGGCTACGACGGCAACGCTCACCGCAAGGCCTTTTGCGGTCGTCGTTTCCGGCATTACCAATGGGACGAGAAACAACCGGGCCACTACAACGGCGAGCGGCAGCTATTTTGTCACGGCAGGGAGCAGTTTCAGTGCGACCGTCGGTGGTTATCTTTGGAATAGCGCGGGTGACGTCAATGGCGATGGTTTGCCGGATTCGAGCGCCAGTTTCGCTCAGCTTACCGGGGGCGGCTTGGCATCGCATTATGCCGATACCATCACTTTATTCCCGACTTCCCCGATATGGCCGACTGGCGGTACGACAGGCGTGCTGAGTAACGGTGCCATTTCCGTGACTTCGGGTGCGGGGAGCGCAAGCACATTGAGTTATTCCGAGGTAGGTAGTTTCTCGCTTGGGGTGGCTCCTTCGACGAATTATTTAGGTTACGGCATTAACTTGAGCAACCGGGTTGCAGTCTTTGCCAATCCAACCGATACCTCTGCTCAGACCAATGTGATCGGGCGTTTCATACCGCACCGTTTTGCACTTTCCGCCGGTACGGTTACTCCAGCCTGTACGGCAGGCTCCACCCGCTTTACCTATATGGGACAGCCCATGACAGTGGGATTTACCCTCATGGCGCAAAATGCGCAGGGCACACCCACTACCAACTATGCGTCAAGTTTTGCAAGGCTTGATATTTCGACCGGGAGCGCATTCAATTTTGGCGCCGTAGACGGGACGACAAACCTGACAAGTCGGCTTGTTACTACCGCAACACCATCCGGTAGCTGGAGTGCCGGTATCGCTGCTGTGTCCATGCCAATCACGTTGGCCAGAGGAACGGCGCCGGATAAACCCTACACAAATCTTCTGCTTGGTATCAACCCGGTCGATGCGGATGGCGTGGCATTGCAAACATCGGCACTGACGCTGGATACGGACGGCACTGCGTCAGGAAAAAAGGCGCAAATCGGCAGTGCCGGTACAGTAATCCGTTTCGGACGTCTCAAGCTCTTCAACGTTTTCGGCTCCAGTGCGTCGAGCCTGAGTATGCCGGTGCAGGCACAGTACTGGACAGGAAATTCCTGGCTGATGAATACGGACGATAGCTGTACCCAGATTCCATCGACTGCCATAGGGAAATCGAATTACCTCGACAGCAAGGGAGCGGCCACGACAGCATGGTCGGTTACGGTCGGGGCAGCGAGCCTGACCAACGGCACAGGCATGATCGCCTTGACCAAGTCGCCTGCAGCAGGCACAGGCAGCGTAAATATTTGCGTCGATCTGGCGAGCGACCCCGCCACCGGTACGGCCTGCTCTGCAACATCCGCTTCGATGAGCTACCTGCAAGGCAAGTGGCCGCCAGGTACGGGTTATGACAATGACCCGTTCGCGCGGACCTCCTTCGGCATTTATTCGCCGGAGACGAAGAAAGTCATTCATGTCCGGGAACTCTTCTGAAGCCGAATGCGAATGATCTCCTTGCGTGTCCCTTGCCGATTGTCGTATTGCTCCGCCACCAAACGAGCAAAGGGTTTCACACTGACTGAGCTGATCATGGTGATCGTCATCCTTGGCTTGCTCGCCGTTGTTACCCTGCCCAGACTGTCGGATACATCAACCTTTCGGGCATCGGCATTTCGCACCGAGACAGTGGCCGCCTTGCGCTACGCGCAGAAAACAGCGGTCAGTCATCGGCGGCTGGTATGTGCATCACTGGCCGCAAACAGCGTGACCCTGACCATCGCGCAAACCTATGGCAGCACGAGCTGCAATGCCGCCTTGACCGGCCCAGACGGTAATGCCGCTTATGCCAGCAGTTCCTCCGGCTTCATTTCCAGCGGCACGGGGACGATCTATTTCCAGCCGTCCGGCACGGTGACATCAGATGCAGCCGGCTCATCCGTCTCCGATTACACCATTGCCATCACCGGCATGTCGTCAATCTCCGTTGCAGGGGCTACCGGCTATGTCAATTAAGTCTTCCAACGGCATGACGCTGATCGAGCTGGTCATTGCAATCGTCGTCATCGGCGTTGGCGTGGCAGGCGTGATGTTGGCGTTTTCGACCGTGGTCAAGAACAGCGCCGATCCGTTGGTACGCAAGCAGATGCTCTCCATTGCCGAGGAAATGATGGAGGAAATCACGCTCAAGCCTTTCGCGGTTTCCGGTACGGCGCCAACGAACACGCTCAAGAATTGCACATCCGGAACGGGCGTGGCATCGCGCGCCGATTTCGACGATGTTTCCGATTTCAACGCTTACCAGACCAGCGGGATTTGTAATATCGACGGTGATGCAATCTCATCGCTTTCCACATACAACCTCCAGGTAACGGTAACGACCACCAATGCCATGGATGGCGTGGTGCTTGCGCCAGGGCGCGTAAAGAAGATCACGGTGACGGTAACGCATGGATCGGACACACTGACTCTGGTCGGCTGGCGGGCAAATTACGCGACATGAAGAACAACAGACTTCACGGCTTTACCCTTGTGGAACTGGTGATGGTGATTGCCATCACCGGCATCGTCGCCGTATCGTTCGTGATCTTTTTCACACCGGCAGTCAACGGTTATTTCGCCGCCCAACGCAGGGCTGCCCTGACGGATATGGCCGATACCGCTCTGCGGCGAATGCGCCGCGACGTTCAGTTGGCCGTGCCGAATTCGATCCGCACCCCGGGTTCGCAATGCTTCGAGCTGATGCCGGCTAAGGCAGGCGGCCGCGTTCGCATGGGGCCGGATATTGACAACGATGCAGGGACAGGCTGTGTTTCGGGAGGTAACTGCAGCGCTTGGCTCGACACCTCAACATCGATTTCGACGCTCGACATCCTCTCGCCGTTTTCCACCACGCCGGTAGTTGCCGACTGGGTCGTTATCGGCAACCAGAACGGCAATGATGTTTATTCCGGCGCCAATAGAGCACAAATCACCAATGTCTCGACACCGCTCAGTTCTCTGGGCAAGCATCGTCTGACATTTTGGCCGATGTCTTTCCCGCCAAGCTACGATGGCGGACGGATATTTATCGTGCCAAGGGTGCCTGCAGTGTTTTATGTCTGCTCCAATCCGGGCTCTGCGGCTGATGGCACCGGCACCGGAACGCTATACCGATTGACGAGGGGCTTCGTTCCTACCTATCCCACCGCTTGCCCGGATACGACGGGTGCTGCCGTCCTGGCAACTAAAGTCAAGAGCTGTAATTTCGTCTATAGCCCGACGACAGGAAATACTCAGCAGAGCGGTTACGTCTGGATGCAGCTCGAACTTGCCGAGTCCGGCGAAAGCGTGCCGCTGTCCTTCGGCGCTCACGTGGACAACGTGCCATGACGAACAAGCAAACACAACACGGTTTCGGCGCGATTGCGGCAATCGTCGTGCTGGTCTTTCTCGCCGCGCTCGCCGCAGCGGTGATGAAGCTGGGAGTAAGCCAGCAGACCGGCTCGGCCCAGGATGTGCTGTCGGCGCGCGCATGGCAGGCGGCCAGGGCGGGAACGGAGTGGGGGCTTTTCCAGGCTATTCAGAACAACAGATGCACCACACTCACACTGGATTTGTCCGCAAGCACAGGCTTCTGGGTAACCGTGAGCTGCACTTCCAGCACCTACAACGAAGGCGAGTCCTCAGCAGGTATTGCACAAAAACTCAAGGTCTATACGATCAATGCAGTGGCATGCAACGATTCCGGCGGTTGTCCGGCAAGTGGCAGCCAGGTGATTTCGCCTGGTTACGTCGAGCGAGCAAGACAGGTGGTTGCCACTAATTGATGCTTCTTTCAGTGCACAGAGAGGAGCCGTCGTTTTTATGTAGGACTTATGCCAAACCGCGTCCCAGTGGCGTTGCACCGTCTTGCTGGAACAATTTTGCATAAGTCTTATAGGAAATGAATTGACAGCAGGAAATTAATCTCATAAGTTCGGGAAAACCGTTCATCACATCGTCAGCATGCTTTTTTTTGCAAACACGAAGAAAAATCCGGGCTGGATGGCCATTGGTTTGCGAAACGACGGCATCTGCGCCGCCC
>Ga0070659_100003710_pt1 | contig 10892 bp, 5 predicted proteins | sample KBSC23metaG_FD_64666 | JGI IMG/M metagenome (GOLD analysis project Ga0070659, IMG submission 64666) | Corn rhizosphere microbial communities from Kellogg Biological Station, Michigan, USA - KBS C2-3 metaG | ecosystem: Host-associated > Plants > Roots > Rhizosphere > Soil ...
CCCGGCACGTGGCTCTCCTCCATGTAGCGGTGGAAGATCGCATCGAGCTCGGGCATGGCGGCGTCGAGCGCCGGCGCCGCGGGCGGCTCGACCGGCGCCTGGGCGGCGGCGGGCGTTGCGGCGAGGAGGGAGGCGGCGGCGAGGAGGATGGCGCGCATGTCTGACCCCTTTTTCTGGCGGCGCGAGGCTATCCGCGCCACCCGCGCCGCGCCAGTGCGGAACTTGTCGGGCGGCGCCGCGCTCTGCGCCGGACGATGAGCGAACCTTGCTACGACTGTCTCGTGATCGGCGGCGGCCCCGCCGGGCTGACGGCGGCCATTTACCTCACGCGCTTCCACCTCTCGATCAAGGTCGTCGATGCGGGAAAGAGCCGCGCCGCCCTCATCCCCTGCACCCACAACCACGCCGGCTATCCCGAGGGCATCTCAGGCAAGGCGCTGGTCGCGCGCATGCGGGAGCAGGCGCAGAAATACGGCGCGGAGATCGTCGCCGGGCGGGTTACCCGGCTCGACGGGATCGAGGGCGGGTTCCGCGCCGAGTGGGGCGAGGGATCGGTCCAGGCCCGGACCGTGCTGCTTGCAACCGGCGTCACGAACCGGCGGCCGCCGATGGACGAGGAACTGCATGACGAGGCGCTGGCGAAGGGCCTCATCCGCTACTGCCCGATCTGCGACGGCTATGAAGTCACCGACAAGAAGCTCGGCGTCATCGGCAGCGGCGGGCATGGCGTCGCGGAAGCCATATTCCTGCGCGGATTTACGGACGACATCACCCTGATCGCGCCGGACAAGGCCCACGATCTCGGCGCCGAGGAGCAGGCGCGGCTGGAGGCGTTCGGCATCCGGGCCGTGGACGGGCCCTGCCAGGCGGTGGCGGCGCATGACGAATGCATCGTCGTCGATACCGCGGAGGGCCATTACACATTCGACAGCGTCTATCCGGCGCTCGGCTCCGATACCCATGTCGAGCTGGCCGTGCAGCTCGGAGCGACGCTCAAGGACGGTGTACTGGTGGTGGACAGCCACCAGCGCAGCTCGGTGCCCGGCCTCTACGCCGCCGGCGACGTGGTGCTCGGCCTCGACCAGATCAGCCACGCCATGGGCGAAGGCGGAGTCGCGGCGACGGCCATCCGAAACGATCTGGCGCGGGAGCGGCCGATCCTGCGCGAACGGCTGAGCGGCTCGGTGGCGGCCAAGGCCTAGGCCAGGAACTCCGGATCCACCACAATGCGGCCGTCCTTGAGGTCCGCGACGCCGTCGCGGAACGGCACGAGCGTGCGGCGGCCGCCGGGCTTCTCGATCTCGAGGAGGTCGCCGGCGCCGAAATTCTCCACGGCGACCACCGAGCCCAGCGGCGCGCCCGCCGCGTCCTCGCAGCGAAGGCCGATAAGGTCCGCGTGATAATATTCACCCTCGCCGAGCGGCGGGAGCGCGCCGCGGGGGACGGTGAGGAGCAGGCCGCGCAATCCTTCGGCGGCAGTGCGGTCCACGATCTCGGCGAAGCGGGCGATGGGCTGCTTCGCCGGCTTGAGCGAGGCGAGGGTGAGGACGCGGTCCCCTACCCTCACCCGCTCGTGGCGCTTCAGGCTGTCGAGACCTTGCGCGAACAATTTGAGGCGCACCTCGCCGCCGATGCCATGGGCTCCGGCGACGGCGGCGAGGGCGATCTCGTCGGCCAAGCGGCCTTACTCGGCCTTCTCGGCGCCTTCGGCCGGAGCGGCTTCGTCGGAGCCTTCGGCCGGCTCGGCGGTCGACTGACCTTCGTTCGAGGCCTCGTCGGCCGGAGTCGCCTCACCCTCGCCGCCCTCGGCGGTCTCCGCGGCGGGAGCCTCCTCGGCGGGAGCGGCTTCCTCGGCCGGGGCAGCTTCCTCGGCGGCGGGAGCGGCTTCCTCGGCCGGAGCTTCCGGAGTCGCTTCCTCGACGGCCTCGGCCATCACCTCGATCGTCTCCTCCTGCTGCTCGGCGGAGGCGGAGGCGGCCGCCTCGGCCGCTTCGGCCTCGCGGGTGGCGCGCTCCTCGGCGCGCTCCTTGGCCTTCTCGCCCGGCTCGCCCTTCTTCGGGTTGTTGCGCTGGGCACGCTCCTTGACGCCGGCGGCGTCGAGGAAGCGGGCGACGCGGTCCGACGGCTGAGCGCCGACCGAGAGCCAGTGGCGGGCGCGGTCCGCGTCGAGCTTCACGCGCTCCGGCGAGTCCTTGGGAAGCATCGGATTGTAGCTGCCGATGCGCTCCAGCACCTTGCCGTCCCGGCCGGTCCGGGAGTCCGCGACGACGATCTTGTAATAAGGCCGCTTCTTCGCACCGCCGCGCGAAAGCCGGATGGATACTGCCATGAGATTATTCCTTTCTTCGAAACCGCGATTATTTCTTCATGAACTTTTCAAAACCCGGAGGCAGCCCGAACGGCGCCGCGCCTCCGGAGCCGCCGCCCGGGAGCCCCGGAAAGCCTCCGGCGGGACCCCCGGCGCCGCCGGTGGGCGGTCCTCCCATCCCGCCGAAGCCTCCCCCGCCGCCGCCGAACAACGCGCCGAGCTTGCCGAGACCGCCCATTTTTCTGAGCTTCTTCATCATGCCCGCCATGTCCTGATGCATTTTCAGGAGCTTGTTCACTTCCTGCACTGTCGTGCCCGAACCTTTCGCGACGCGTATCTTGCGCTTGGCGTTCAGCAATTCAGGCCGCGCCCGCTCCTTGGGAGTCATCGAGCCGATCATCGCGTCCATGCGGACGAGGATTTTGTTGTCCATGCCGCTCTGCGCCATCGCGCCGGCGACCTTCTTCATCCCCGGCAGCATCGCGGCGAGGCCGGTGATGCCGCCCATGCGCTGCATCTGGGCGAGCTGGCCGCGCAGGTCATTGAGGTCGAACTGCCCCTTCGCCATGCGCTTGGCGAGCGCTTCGGCCTCCTCGACCTTGATCGTCTCCTGCGCGCGCTCGACCAGGCTGACGACGTCGCCCATGCCGAGGATGCGGCCGGCGACCCGCTCGGGGTGGAAGGCCTCGAGCCCGTCCAGCCCTTCGCCCACGCCGGCGAACTTGATCGGCTTGCCGGTGACGGCGCGCATCGACAAAGCCGCGCCGCCGCGCGCGTCGCCGTCGAGACGCGTGAGGACGACGCCCGTCAGCGGCACCTGGTCCGAGAAGCTCTTCGCGACGTTGACGGCGTCCTGCCCGGTCAAGGCATCGACGACGAGAAGCGTCTCGGCCGGCGTCGCGACGTCGGCGATCGCCTTCATCTCGTCCATCAGCGCCTGGTCGACGTGGAGGCGGCCGGCGGTGTCGAGGAGGAGGACGTCGTAGCCCTGCAGCTTCGCCGACTGCAGCGCGCGCCGGGCGATCTCGACCGGCTGCTGCCCGGCGACGATGGGGAGGGTCGCCACCTCCGCCTTTTCGCCGAGCACGCGCAATTGCTCCTGCGCGGCCGGGCGGGCGACGTCGAGCGACGCCATCATGACCTTCTTGCCGCCCTTTTCGCGCAGGCGCCTGGCGATCTTCGCCGTGGTCGTCGTCTTGCCCGAGCCCTGCAGGCCGACCATCAGCACGATGGCGGGCGGCGTCACGTCGACGTGGAGCTCGGAGGCGTCCGCGCCGAGCATGTCGACCAGCGCGTCGTGGACGATCTTGACGACCTGCTGGCCCGGCGTGACCGACTTAAGCACCTGCTGGCCGACGGCCTGTTCCGTCACCTTGTCGACGAACTCGCGAACGACCGGTAGCGCGACGTCGGCCTCGAGGAGGGCGATGCGGACCTCGCGCATCGCGCCGCGGACGTCGGCTTCGCTGAGCGCGCCGCGGCCGCGCAGGCGGTCGAAGACCGTGCTCAGGCGATCGCTCAGGCTGTCGAACATCCGCTCACTCCATCGTCGCCCGCGGTCGAAACGCACAAAACGCCGGCGGGCGAAACTCGCCGGCCAGCGTGCGTCTCTCAGGGACGCGGGACAGTCACCCTCACGGGATGTGGGGGCCAATAGCGGCGAGAGGAAGGGATGGCAAGCGCGAGGCCTTGAAGACCCACTCGGCGCCGCCCTTCAGCGGGAACCGACCCGCATGCCGCCTTAGAGAATGAAATCGCCGGCGGCTATCGCATGGCCGTGAAGGGTATCGACGTGGATGACCATGTCGGCCTGGCCGTCGCCGTCGACGTCGGCTTCGATCGACCAGATGCCGCCAATGAGCTCGGCGCGCACCTCGCCGGCCTGGCCGTCGAAGGCGGCGGAGCCGATGAACAGGAAGGCCTGGTCGCCGGCCTGCGCCGTGTCTGCGTCGATCTGCGCGAGGTCGATCCTGTCGCCGGCGTCGAAATCGAGGATGTGGTCGACGCCGCCGCCGACCGACTGGGCGACATCGGTATAGACGAAGGTGTCGTTGCCGCCGCCGCCGGCCATCGTGTCGCCGCCGAGATTGCCGTAGAGGAGATCGTTGTCGGCACCGCCCGTCAGAGTGTCGTCGCCGGTCCCCGACAGCACCCGCCAGGCGCCGTCCGTCTCCGCCGAGCCATCGAAGAACAAAGGGGTGAGCACCAGAGTGGCGTAGAGGGTGAGGACGTGGCCGTCCGCGACCGCCGCGTCGTTGGCGACGATGTGGTAGACGTTCGGATAAGGCGCGGACGGGTCTGCGGGATTGCCCCGGTAGAGCACGATCGTCTGGATGTTGGTGAAATTCCCGCCGAGCGTGCCGAGGCTCGACCCCGCCTCGAAATCGAAGCTGCCGTCGAGGCCGATCTGGTTGACCGCGCCGCCGCCGCCGTCGATCCGGTCGTCGGCGCCGAACTTGCCGGGGCCGAAATAAAAGCCGTCGCTGCCGGCGCCGCCGGTGAGGTCGTCATTGCCGGCGCCGCCGTAGATGACGAAATAGCCGTGCATCTCGGCGGATCCGTCGAACCGGACCGTTCCGCCCGCGCCGAGCGCGCCGGCGTAGACGAGCATCTTCTGCCCGGCCGCAAGGTTGCCGTCCTGCCACGTCACGTCGTAGCGGCCGCCGGGCATGAGGCTCAGCATCTCGACGCCGGTCAGCATCCCCGCGGTCACCGTCAGGGCTCTCGCGCCGGTATAGTCGCCCTGGATCCCGACGGCGTCGAAACCCTCGCCCCCGTCGACGAAGTCCCCCGGGCCGAAGGCCGCCCCGAATGCGAACGCATCGTTGCCGGCGCCGCCCGACCCTTTGTCCGCCCCGCCCTGCGAGAGGTCGAAAAAGTCGTTGCCGCCATTGCCGGTGACGTCGTCATTGTCGCTCGAGCCGCCGAAGGTGAAATTGCCGGCCCCGCCATACACAACGGGCGGCGAATCCTCGGCGACGTTCGTCACCGTCACGGCGATCGCCTGGGTATCGCTGAGCGTGCCGTCGCTGACGCGGACGACGACATCGTAGACGTTGTCGTGATCGGCATCGGCGGGCGCCTCGTGGTCCGGCGCCGTCACGAAGCTCAGCGCGCCGGTCGCGGGGTCGATCGTGAACAGGGCGGCGTCGGCGCCGCCGGCGATCGACCAGGTGCGGGGCGCGTTCTCCGCGTCCGTCGCCGCGAAGGTCGCGACGATGGAGGAATTCTCGGCGAGGGCGAGGCTCGCGGCCGCGGCGCCACCGTTCGAGGTGATGACCGGCGCCTCGTTCACGTCGGTGACGGTGACGGCGATCGCCTGGGTGGTGGAGAGGGTGCCGTCGCCGGCCCGGACGATCACGTCGTAGACGTTGTCGCCGCCGGCATCGGCGGGCGCTTCATAGTCCGGCGCCGCCAGGAAGCTCAGCGCGCCGGTTGCCGGATCGATGGAAAACAGAGCGGCGTCGGCACCGCCGGCGATGGCGTACAGGATGGTGGCGCCCTCGGGATCGGCGGCGTGGACGGTCGTGACGGCAAGACCGCCCTCCGCGACGGCGATCGCCGCGGCCGCGCCGCCGCCGTTCGAGGAAATGGCCGGCGCCTCGTCGAGGCCGGTGACGGCGATCGCGAGCGCCTGGCTGGCCGTGAGGCTGCCGTCGCTCGCCTGGACGGTGACGAGGTAGACATTGTCGTGGTCCGCATCGGACGGCGCCTCGAAATCGGGCGCGGCAATGAAGCTGAGGATGCCGGTGGCCGAGTCGATCGTGAAGCGATCGGCATCGGCGCCGCCGGCGATCGACCAGCTGAGGGGCGTGTTGTCCGGGTCCGTGGCCGCGAAGGCGGCGACGAGGGCGGAATTCTCGGCGAGGCTGAGGCTTACGTCGGCGGCGCCGCCGTTCGAGGTGATCACCGGCGCCTCGTTGACGTCGGCGACGGTGACGGCGATCGCCTGCGTCGTCGAGAGGGTGCCGTCGCTGGCGCGGACGATCACGTCGTAGACGTTGTTGGCGCCGACGTCGGTGGGCGCCTCGTAATCGGGCGCGGTAAGGAAGCTCAGCGTGCCGGTGGCCGGATCGATGGCGAACTTCGCCGCGTCAGCGCCGCCGGCGATCGAATAGGTGCGCGCGCCATTCTCCGGATCGGTCGAAGCGACGGTGGTGACGGCGAGGCCGTTCTCGGCGACGGTGAGCGCGGCGGTCGCGCCGCCGCCGTTCGAGGTGATGACCGGCGCCTCGTTCACATCGGTGACGGTCACGGCGATCGCCTGGGTCGCCGAGAGGCTGCCGTCGCTGGCGCGGACGATCACGTCGTAGACGTTGTTCGCGCCGGCATCCGTGGGGTGCTCGAAATCCGGAGCGGTGAGGAAGCTCAGCGCGCCGGTGACGGGGTCGATGGCGAACAGGGCAGCGTCGGCGCCGTCAGCGAGCGAGTAGGTGCGCGCCGTGTTCTCCGGGTCGGTCGAAGCGACGGTGGTGACGGCGAGGCCGTTCTCGGCAATCGTCACGGCTGCGCCGGCGCCGCCGCCGTTCGAGGTGATCACCGGCGCCTCGTTGACGTCGGCGACGGTGACGGCGATCGCCTGCGTCGTCGAGAGGCTGCCGTCGCTGGCGCGGACGATCACGTCGTAGACGTTGTTCGCCCCGACGTCGGTCGGTGCCTCGTAATTGGGCGCGGAGAGGAAGCTCAGCGCGCCGGTGGCGGGATCGATCGCGAACTTGGCCGCGTCGGCGCCGCCGGCGATCGAATAGGTGCGCGCGTTATTCTCGGGATCGGTCGCGGCGACGGTGGTGACGGCGAGGCCGTTCTCGGCAACGGCGAGGGCGGCGGTCGCGCCGCCGCCGTTCGAGATAATGACCGGCGCCTCGTTGAGGTTGGTGATCGTGATGGCGAGCGCCTGGGTCGAGGCGAGCGTGCCGTCGCTGGCGCGGATGACGACGTCGTAGACGTTGTTCGCTCCGAGGTCGGTCGGGTTCTCGAAATCGGGCGCGGCGATGAAGCTCAAGGTGCCGCCGGCGGTGATCGCGAACTTCGCGGCGTCCGCGCCGCCGGCGATCGACCAGGTGGGGGTCGTGCCCTCGGGATCGGCCGCGTAGAAATTGAGCAAGACGGTGCGGTTCTCGGCGAACGAATAGCTCGCCGTGGGCGCGCCGATCACCGGCGCCTCGTTGACGTTGGTGACGGTGACGTAGATCGACTGGGTGGTGGAGAGGGCGCCGTCGCTCACCTTCACGTTGACGTTGTAGACGTTGAAGCCGCGGGCGTCGGCGCGGGCTTCGTAATCGGGCGGCGAGACGAAGCTCAGCGCACCCGTCGCCGCGTTGATCGCGAACTTCGCGGCGTCGAGCCCGCCGGATATGCTGTAGGTGAGCGCGGTGGGGCCGTCCGGATCCGTCGCGGCGACGGTGGCGACCGCGGTCGTGTTTTCTGGGGTCGAGAGAGAGGTGCTGCTGGTGAAGAAGGGCGCTTCGTTGACGTTGGTGATCGTGAAGGCGATCGCCTGCGTGTCGGTGTAGAGGCCGTCGGTGACGGAGATCACCACCTTGTAGACGTTGTCGCCGTCCGTGTCGCCGGGGGCCTCGTAATTGGGCGGCAGGTTGAAGGCGAAATAGCCGGTCGCACCGTTGACGGTCACCAAATGAAACAGGCCGGCATCCTCGCCCCCGACGATGGTCATGGTCAGGTTGACGCGGTCAGGATCGTCGGTGGTGACGGTGAAGCCCGTGACGTTCTCCGCCCATGCCACCTGAGCGGTGTCGCCGCCGCCGAACGAGGTGATCGAGAAGGGCTCGTTCACGTTGGTGACGGAGACGGAGAGCGCCTGGGTGTCGACGACGGTGCCGTCGGACGCCTTGACGGTGACGTCGTAGATGTTGTCGCGGTTGAAATCGGTGGGGGACTCGAAATTGGGCGGCGCGACGAAGCTCAGGACTCCGGTCTGCGCATTGATCGTGAAGCGCGACGCGTCGTTGCCGCCCGAGATCGAGTAGGTGACAGGCCCGATCGCATCGCGCGACGTGACGGTCGTCACCAGGCTCTGGTTCTCGGCGAGCGAGACGGCCGCCGTCGTGCCGGCGCCGTTCGAGGTGATCGTCACGCCTTCGTTCACATTGGTGACGGTGACGGTGAAGGGCCGGTAGAGGATGAGGTCGCCGTCGCTGACGCGCACGACGATTTCGTAGACATTGTCCCGGTCGGCGTCCGCGGGCGCCTCGAAATTGGGATTGGCGGCGAACGTCAGCGCGCGGGTTTGGGAATTGAGGTAGAAAGCGCCGGAATCGGTGCCGCTCCAGAGCGAATAGGTCACCGGGTCGCCGTCTGCGTCGACGGCGGCGGGCAGGGTCAGGGAGGCGCTGTTCTCGGCGACGGTGAGTGCCGTGCTACCGCTGAAGGCGGGGCCTTCGTTGACGTTGGTAACGGCGACGGCGAGCGCCTGGCTGGCGGACAGGCCCGCGGCGCTGGCCGTGACGACGACGTCGTAGACGTTATCGGCGCCCGCGTCGCCGGGCGCCTCGAAATTCGGGGCGGCGACGAAGCTCAGCACGCCGGTCGCAGGGTCGATGGTGAACTTCGCCGCGTCCGCCCCGCCGGTGATGGCGAAGGTCGCAGCGGCGTCGGTCGCCGAGACGTGCGCCGCGACGAGGCTGTTTTCCGCCACCGCCACCTGGGCGGGGGACGTGACGAGCAGCCCGCGCCCGGTTGCCGCAACCCTCACTGACAGCGCCTGCGTGTCGGCGAGCTCGCCGTCGCTCGCGCTGACCACCAGCTCATAGACATTGTCGCCGTCCGCGTCGGCGGGCGCCTGCGTGTCGGGCGCGGCGAGGAACGTGACGTGGCCGGTTGCGTCGATCGTGAAGAGCGCCGCGTCGGCGCCGCCGACGATGGCGTAGCTGACGGGGTTCGGCCCGACCCGATCGGTGGCGACCACTTGCGTGACGACGCTCTGGTGCTCCGCGACGGTGAAGGCCGCGGTGTCGCCGCCGCCGTCCGACTGGATCACCGGCGCCTTGTTCAGCGCGAAGATGCGGGCGTCGACGTCGTAATTGTAGGAGTCGGCGCTGGACGTCCACGCGACGGCGATGTCGCCGCCGGCGGTGACGACCGTGCTCGATAGGAATTCGAACAAGGCCGGCGCCGTGTTGACCAGGAATGCGTCGCCGGCGACTCCGGCGGAATCGTAGAGCCGGCCCCAGACGGCGGTCGACACGTCTGTCCCACCCGGGTGCGACCAGGTGACGACGAACCCTCCGTCGGAAAGAGCGCGGACCACCGGCGAGCCGGTCTGCGGATTGCTTCCGGCCGGGGTGACGAGGAACTCGCTCCCGATCGCTGCCCCCGATGCATCGAGGATCTGGCCGTGGACGGTCTCCGTGAAGCCGGTGTCGGAATAGTTCCCCCAGACGGCGACGTAACGGCCGTCGGCGAGCCGGGCGAGGCTGGCTTCGACCGGATAGCCGGGCCCGGTGCCGCCGATGACGAACTCGCCGCCGATCTTGTTGCCGACGGCGTCGAAAAACTGCCCGTCGAGCAAGGTGGCGGTGCCGCTGCCGCTGAGCCAGGCGGCGAGGAAGCCGCCGGAGGCGGTCGCGACGAGCGTGGGGTTCGACTGGCTGCCGGTGACATTGGTGTTGAGCAGGAACTCGCCGCCGAGCGGCGTCCCCGCGGCGTCGTACAGCCGCGCCTTGACCTCGCTCAGCGTGCCGCCCGGCGCCGGCTGGGAACTCGTCCAGCTGATCAGGACATGGCCGTCGGCGAGCGCGACCACGGCTGGGGGGCTATAGTTCTGAACGGCCTGCTCGTTGACGAGGAAGGCGGCGCCGACCGGATGGTTGGCCGAGTCGAAACGCTGCGCCTGGATCGTCGGCGTGCCGCCGTCGCCGCTTTGCCAGACGACCAGGAAGCCGCCGCCGGGCAATCCGGTCGTGGCGCCGATATAGCCCTGGTTCGTCGTGGCGAGGGTGGCGACGAGGAATTCCGAACCGGTCGGATTGCCCGCCGCGTCGTAGCGCTGGCCCTTGAGCGCATTGCCGCTCGCATAGGCGGCCCAGATGACGACGAAGCCGCCGTCGTCGAGGGCGGCGGTGGAGCACAGATCCTGATTCCCGGCGCGGCTGGCGTTGACGCGAAACTGCGGCCCGGTCGCGCCGAAGAATGTCATTGCTGCTCCCCCACAAAGCGTAATTGCCCGGGGAACTTACGTGCAGAAATGTTGAAGTCGTGTAAAGAATCGCGACACTCGGCTCAGCGGCTGGATATCGCCTTGCCCGGAGCGGCGGCGAACCGCTTCGCGAGGTAGCCGACAAGCAGCACCGACACGAGCGCCACCGCCGCGCCCGCGAGGATGTCGACGAGATAGTGGGTCCCCTCCACGGGCGTCGCGAGCAGCATCGCCGCATTCACGAGGAGGAGCGGCCAGCGCAGCGGCCGCGCGCGCCAGGCGGCGATGATGTAGAGGATCCCGCTCGCGGCGTGGAAGCTCGGCGCGCATACGACTCCCTGCAGGCTTTCCAGGTGGATTTCGCCGAGGCCGTGGCTGCGCAGCTGCGGGATGAGCTCGGACTGGTAGAGGGCGCTCGCCGGCATGTAG
>Ga0070659_100003711_pt1 | contig 10891 bp, 9 predicted proteins | sample KBSC23metaG_FD_64666 | JGI IMG/M metagenome (GOLD analysis project Ga0070659, IMG submission 64666) | Corn rhizosphere microbial communities from Kellogg Biological Station, Michigan, USA - KBS C2-3 metaG | ecosystem: Host-associated > Plants > Roots > Rhizosphere > Soil ...
ACGCTCGACGGCAGTGTCCGGCGCCTGACCGAGACGGCTGCGACCGAGATCGACCCGAAGGTGTCGGAAACCGGACGGTACCTGTCCTTTCTTCGCAACCAGAACCTTTACGTGATGGATGCTGGCACGGGCCAGGAACATGCGCTGACGAGTGACGGCGGTAAGACGCTGAGCTGGGGCGCGGCCGAATTCGTGGCGCAAGAGGAGCTTGGCCGAGACACCGGTTACTGGTGGTCGCCGGACGATAAGTACATCGCCGTGGCGCGCGTCGACGAGAGTCCGGTTGCTATCGTCAAGCGCGCTGCGATCGGTGCCTCGGGTACCCAGCTGATCGAGCAGCGCTACCCCGCCGCGGGCACCAGGAACGCCATCGTCGACTTGTACCTGATGACACCCGACGGCGCCTCACGCGTGAAGGCCGACCTCGGTTCCGATCCGGATTATTATCTCGCCCGTGTCGACTGGGCGAAAGACGGCAGGAGCCTCTACGTCCAGCGCCTCAGCCGCGATCAGAAGCGGCTCGACCTGCTTCGTGTCGATCCGGCGACCGGGCGCTCGACTCTGCTGTTCTCGGAAACTTCGCCGACTTGGGTCAATCTCACCGACAACTTCAAGCCGCTGAAGGACGGCAGCCTGGTCTGGTCGTCCGAGCGCAGCGGCTTTTCGCATCTCTACCGCTGGAACGCGGGAAAATGGACGCAGCTGACCCGCGGCAACTGGGCGGTGGAGAAGGTCGCGGGAGTCGATGAGGCAGCCAGGCGGGTCTATTTCACCGGCACCGCTGAGACGCCGATCGAGCAGCAGCTTTACTGGGTGAATTACGAGCGGCCCGGAGCTCCGGTGCGGGTGACCGAGAAGGGCTGGTACAACAATGCGGTGATGGACAAGCGCGCGACCCACGCGCTGGTGACTCGGTCGAATCCGGCTCAGCCGTCTCAGACCTACCTTGCCGACACGGGCGGCAGGCGCATCGCCTGGGTGCAGGAGAATGCACTGAACGGGTCGCATCCCTATGCCCCCTATCTCGACAGCCATGTGAAGCCGACATTCGGCAGCATCGCCGGCCCGGACGGATCTAAGCTTTATTACCGGATGCTGTCGCCGCCTCGAGTCCCGGGCAAGCGCTACCCGGTCTATCTCTACGTTTATGGCGGGCCGCACGGGCAGCAGGTGACCGACGCGTGGTACAGTGCGCTTCCGCTGCACGAGGCGCTGGTCGACAAAGGCTGGATCGTCTTCACCATCGACAATCGCGGCACCAACCGCCGTGGCACCAGGTTCGAAAACGCCGTTTATCGCTCAATGGGCGATGCCGAGGTGCAAGACCAGCTCGCCGGCGTCGAATGGCTGAAGAAGCAAGCGTTCGTCGACCCGAAGAAGATCGCCGTCCAGGGCTGGTCTTACGGCGGGTACATGACCTTGAAGCTGCTCGAAAAGGCGCCCGGCACCTTCGCGGCGGGCGTCGCCGTGGCGCCGGTCACCAAGTGGGAGCTGTACGACACTGCGTACACCGAGCGCTATCTCGGCAATCCAGCGGTCGATCCCAGGCCGTACCAGACGTCAAATGCGCTCGAAGATGCCGTGAAGATCGAGGACCCGCTGTTGCTGGTCCACGGCATGTCGGACGACAATGTGGTGTTTCAGAACTCGACCGAGCTCTACGCGCGGCTGCAGCAGGCCAAGCGCCCGTTCGAGATGATGGCCTATCCCGGAGCGACCCATGCGATTGCCGGCGAGGGGCCCCAGACACATGTCTGGGCGACGATCACCCGCTTCCTCGACGACAAGGTGCTTGGGAAGCCGGCGAACTAGCGGGTCCGAAGCGCGCTCCGGTCGACCAGGCGGGTATAGAGGTGCCAGGTCGAATAGCCGAGCCACGGCAGCACGAAGGCGAGGCCGACGAACAGCGGGATCGAGCCGAGCACCAGCAGGCCAAGCACGATGAGGCCCCAGCGGACCATCGCTCCCTTGTTGCGGTGCGCGGCGCGCCATGAGGCGGAGACTGCCTGCGACGCGCTGACATCGCAATCGACGAGCATCGGCATCGAGGCGACGCTGAGCGCCAGCACGACCCAGCCGAAGATGGCGCCGATGAATGCCCCGCCGATGATCAGGGCCCAGCCGCGCGGCGTCAGGAACACCATTGCGAGGAACTGCGGGATCGAGGTTGGCGTCGCCCAGTTGAACAGCGCCGCGTAGAGCGCTCCGGCGGCAATCAGCCAGACGAAGAAGATCAGGAGCAACAGCCCGGCGACGATGCCCATGTCATCCACCGATGGTCGCTTGCGAACGTCGAGGAAGTTGAACCAGTGGACATTTTGTTCGCCCGCCTCCTTGCGCCGAGCGAGCTCGTAGAAACCCACCGCGGCGACTGGACCGAGGAGACCGACTCCGGCGACGACCGGGAAAAAGAAGGGCATCAGCGGCATGCTGGTCGTCATGACGACTGCGGCAAGGCCGATGACGGTATAGACGATGCCGGCGAAGACGATGTCGCCGCGGAAGGTCAGGAAATCGTCCAGGCCCTGCCGCAGCGAAATGCTGAGGTCCTCCATGCCGATCTCGCGAACGGGAATGTCGTCGCGCGATGTGCCGCGAGCGATGGTCTTGGCCGCCATGACACCTCCTTCAACGGTGCCGTCCGGCGGGAATAGCGCCCGCCGGCAGAAGCCTTAGCATAACCTTCATCGGTCCGTCAGAGGCCTTCCGCCGGTTTGAGCGTTGGCGCGCCTCGGCTAAGCGTGGCCGGATGGAGGATGTGTCCAGCCTGGTCGCCAAGCAATATGAGGCGTTCGCCTATCCGCGACCGTTCGCCGACCTCGAGGCGGAGATCGCGAAGGGTTACTATCAGCTCGGCGATCCCGGTCTTTACGGTCCGGTCCTGTGGCCGCGCGGCCGGCCCCGGAAGCCACTGAAAATCCTCGTTGCCGGCTGCGGCACCGTCCAGGCCGCCTATGCGGCTTACATGAACCCCGACGACGAGATTGTCGGGATTGACCTGTCCGAGGCGTCGCTGGCGCACGAGCGCTTCCTGCAGGACAGGCATCGCCTTCAGAACCTGAGGTTGTTCAAGGGCGATCTGCTCGATGCCGCCTCATTCGCGGATCGCTTCGACGTAATCCTCTGCACCGGGGTCCTGCACCATATGGCCGATCCCACCGCCGGGCTCGCCGCGCTTCGCGATGCGCTGGCGGTGGACGGCGTAATGGTCCTGATGCTCTACGGCGCGACGGTCCGAACCGGCGTTTACATGCTGCAGGACGCCTTCCGCCGGATTGGGGTGCAGCAGACATCGGAAGGCGTCGCGCAAGTCCGGCAAATCCTGCGTGAGCTGCCGGGCCGGCATTACGCGCAGGATTACATCCGCGCGGCGGCCGAGCTGCAGGACGACGCGGCGGTCGTCGACACCTTCCTCCACCCGCAGGACCGCGCCTACACGGTGCCGCAGCTGTTCGCGTTGGTCGAAGGCGCCGGCCTCGCCTTCCAGGGCTGGGTCGACAACTTTCCCTATTGGCGAAACGGCGCCTGGGGCCCCGACAGCGCGATTGCGGCTGCGGTCGATCCGCTACGCCCATGCGATCATTGGGCGGCAGTGGAAATGCTGGGACTCGCCGCCGGCATGCATATGTTCACCGTCCGCCACGCGGGCGAAGCACTGCAGGTTGATTTCGAACGTGAGGACTGGCGGGAGTTTGTGCCGCACTGGGCGCCGGGCCTGGCGCGAAGATCATCGGGACGATTCCAACGCGGACCCTATGAGCTGAAATGCTCCGAGCTCGAGCAATTTGTCATCGACGGAGCGGACGGGAAGCGGACGATCGGCGCGATCATTGACGTGCCGGCTCTCGAGGACGTCCAGGACGAATTTGGGCGGCGCTATTTCGAGCATCTATGGAAGCTCGGCCACGTGATGATTGCTTTGCCCTAAAGGCGACGGGTCCTGAAGGCGATTGATTCGTCGCGATTATACTGGGGGCGGGCGAAGCGCGGCCGGCCGGCGATCAATGGCGCGGCGGTGGCCGGCAGCGGCACCTTGCCGCCGAGGATCAGGAAATCGACGGCTTCAAGCTGGCCGATCCGCAGCTGAAGCGTTGCGCCGTCGCAGCTGCGGCCGGAGCAATTTATGAAATATCTGCCGTTCTCGCTCTGGTCGATGGGTTGGACGAACCCATCGGTGCCCGCAGCGCGGATGCGGGCGTCCGGCGGCGCGATCAAGTCTACATGGTCGTTGCCATTGGCGATGAGCCTAACCGTTACCGCGCGCTCATTGCCGTTCTGTGTTTGGAACAGCATTTGGACGTCGGGCGCCTTGGCAGCCGGATCGGCCGGCGCGATCGTGAACCAGCGCCGACGGTCGCTGAACGGTAGCTCTCCGCGCTTCCAATCGCCCGCGTAGTCGTCGGGTAGCGGAGCTCCGTCGTTAAGCACCGACCACCAGGTCTTGCGGTGGGATACGTCGGTGACGTGCTGGATGACGAAGCGCTGCTGGCGCTCGGCGGAATAGGTGGGGGCGGCGACGATGGCGCCGACGCCGATTATCGTCAGCAAGCCTGCGACTGAAGATGCTGCGCGTGCACCGGCGCCGGCGATCAGGGGCCGAACCTCGATCAGCACCGGCAGGATCAGCAGGCTTCCGAGCGGCGCGAAGATCCACATCGGGCCGCCGTTGAGCAGCTCCTCGAGCAGCGCGAGCATCGCTCCCCACGTCAAATAAAGGAAAGCGATCGCGATCCAGGCGGCCGCGCGCTCGGCTGGTTGCCAGCGGCGCGCCCCGATCATGCCGGCGATCGCAACCAGTGGCGGGAAGATGAAGAAGACGATCCCGCCGGGCGCGACCAGACCGATCGCGCCGCCGACGATCAGGAAGATGAACCAGAAGGCTGGTCGAAGCCTGGTTCGGTCGAGGCCGCCGGCAAGAAGGCTGAGTAGTGATACCGCGAGGAGGATCGTTCCGGCATAGACAGTGAGGTGGGTCCACATCGGATGCGCGCGCCAGAACATGCCGTGGCGGACCGCGCCGACCAGCGCGACGATCAACCAGGCGAGGATCGCCGAGCCGATGATTGTTCCGACGACGATTGTCGCCCCGCGGAGCAGCCCGCTGCGGCGGATCGACAAAACCGCGAAACCGATCAGCAGCCCGATCAGCAATCCGGCGCCGATTACGAGAGGGAGCGTGATGAGCCCCCGCCCAGCAACGTCCATGAAAATGCGCTCGTCGCCGGCCCGCTTCGGCGTCCCGAGATTCAGCGCCTCGGCAAGGGCCAATGTCTGGTCGCCCATGTGCTGCACCGTCGCCGGGTCGAGCGCGGCGATGTCGTCGCCGGGGCTGTGATAGCGCGTCTCATTCCCGATCGGCGCGAGGTTCAGCGTCACCCAGCCGCGCTCCGCGAAGGTGTTCACGTCGGTGTAGTTGGGCAGCTGCCGATAGACGTCGGTCGACAGCGAATTCGCGGCCGGGTTGTTCACCGTTTGCGCGAACAGGCCGATCGGGGTCGCGTTCGGGCGGCTGGTCTCGAACATGTTCACTGGCCCGCGCACGCCGCGCGCCTCGAGGTTGATCAGGCTGTCGACATTGCGGCTCAGCGGATCGGCGAGGAACGCCCGAGCCCCGACGAGGCCCAGTTCCTCCCCCTCGTTGAACAACAGGATGATCGGACGCCCGAGTGGCCGGTCCTTCAGGATTGACCCGACCTCGAGAAGCGTTGCTACGCCGATTCCGTCATCGCCCGCACCTGGCCCGACGGGCGTGCTGTCGTAATGCGCGTTCAGCAATAGCGACCTTCCGGTCGAGGGACCGAGCACCGCGATGACGTTTCGGACGCGGGCGCAGGACACGCCGCGCTGCTTGTAAAGCTCGTTGCAGGCGAATTGATCGCGAACGATGGGCTTGAGGCCCATTTGCCGGAGCTGCCCGACCAGGCGGGCGCGGACCCGGTCCGACGCTTCAGTGTCCGACGGGTGCGGGCGCTGATCGCCGAGGATGGTTGCAAGCCGTCCCTTGGCCCGCGTCGCGTCGAACTCGCCCGGAGCCGACTGCGCACGCAACGGCCGCGGCTGGACCAGCAGGCCCTTTGCGGCCAATGCCCCGAGCAGCACGGCCAGGACGAGTGCAAGCAGGATGACCGGTCGGCGCATGATCCCCCCTTGGCCGGCTCGAGTGGCGACGCCATATCGCTTTCCAGCGCGGCTTGCGATAGGCGGCGGCCGAGTGCTTTCGGAGATAGACAAATGGGTTATCGGGTCGCGGTCGTCGGGGCGACAGGCAATGTCGGGCGCGAAATCCTCAACATCCTCGCCGAGCGCCAATTCCCGCTCGACGAGGTCGCGGCCGTCGCATCTTCGCGTTCGACCGGCGACGAGATCGATTTCGGCGACAGCGGCAAGACGCTCAAGGTTAAGAACCTCGAGCATTTCGATTTTTCCGGCTGGGACATCGCTCTGTTCGCGGCGGGCTCGGAAGTGTCGAAAATCTATGCGCCGAAAGCCGCGGGAGCGGGCTGCACGGTGATCGACAATTCGTCGCTCTACCGGATGGACCCCGACGTCCCGCTGATCGTGCCGGAAGTGAATTCCGAGGCGATCAGCGGCTACCGAAAGAAGAACATCATCGCCAACCCGAACTGCTCGACCGCGCAGCTGGTCGTGGCCTTAAAGCCGCTTCACGATGCGGCCAAAATCAAGCGCGTGGTGCTCGCAACCTACCAGTCGGTCTCGGGCACCGGCAAAGCGGCGATGGACGAGCTGTTCAATCAATCGCGGAACATCTTCGTCGGCGACGCGAACGAGCCCGAAATCTATCCCAAGCAGATCGCGTTCAACGTCATTCCGCAGGCCGGCGACTTCCTCGACGACGGCTCGACTACCGAGGAATGGAAGCTGGTGGTCGAGACCAAGAAGATTCTCGATTCCTCGATCAAGGTCAGCGCGACGTGCGTCCGCGTGCCGGTGTTCGTCAGCCATTCCGAGGCAGTCAACATCGAGTTCGAGAACGAGATTTCGGCCGACGAGGCGCGCTCGATCCTGCGTGAGGCGCCTGGGGTGATGGTCGTCGATAAGCGCGAGGACGGCGGGTACGTAACGCCGGTCGAGGCGGTCGGCGATTACGCGACCTATGTCAGCCGAATCCGCGAGGACCCGACTGTCGAGAACGGCCTCAGCCTGTGGGTGGTCAGCGACAATCTGCGCAAGGGCGCGGCACTGAATGCGGTGCAGATTGCGGAGCTGCTAGGCCGCAAGCACCTGCAAAAGGCGGCTTAATCATTCCCCCAGTGCCGTAGCAGCTGGTTCTGGACCAGCTGCAGCCGGGCGAAATTCTCCTGGCGCATGTTGAGGCCCTCCAAAGCGGCGACTTCGTTGAGGTTGAACAGAAGATTCCGCCTGAAGGGGTCCTGGATTCGGCTTTGAATGAAGGTGATCGCGACCAGCCGTTCGCCCTTGGTGACGGGGTCGACCTCGTGAAGCGTGTCGGATGGGTAGACGATTGCGTAGCCGGGCGGCAGCTTGAATTGCAGTTCGGCGTCGCCGAGCTCGATGTGGAGCGCGCCGCCTTCATAGCTTTCAGGGTCATTCAGAAAGACGGTGCAGCTCAGGTCGCTGCGGAGCTGCCCGCCCGACAGTTGGATAAAAGCGCTATCGGCGTGCGCGCCATAATGCATGCCCGGCTGATACCGGGTGATCATCGGCGGCGCGATCATCACCGGGAATGCAAACTCCCGAAACTCCTCGCTTCTCGCGAAGGCTTGAAGCAGCAGCTGCGAGCTTTTCTGATAGGCTTGCGGCTCGTGGAGCTGCTCGTTCTCCTTCGCCTTATTGTGGGGGTTGGTGATGCGGCCGTGGACGAACTCGGTGTTCGCGGCGATGCTGCGGCATTCGGCCACCTCGGCGTCGGTCAGAATCTGTAGGACTCGATACATTCAATTCCCTTCGGCGCGCGCGAGGGCGCTGCTCAATAGTTCCGACTTTTCGGCTGCAGTGCGGAGCATGGCAAGAGCAGCCTCGATGTCTCGTCCTTGAAGCCGAAGCTCCTGCGCGATGAGCTCCGCGCGCAGCCTTGAACTGTACTCGTGCTTCGGATCTTTCGAGTAGCGGCGCATCAGCGGCCCCGAGGAAATCGAACTCAGCTGTTCCTCGTCCGCCCGGAAGTCGAAGAAGCCGGCGACACGTCCGAGCTCGCTTTCCATCTCTCCAAGCATCGCATCGAAATCGGCCCATGCGATGTGGCGGTCAGCCATCTCTTCGGACACCGCTTGCAACGTCGACATTTCGCATGCCCAGGCCGCCGCCGCCCGATCGGCGTCGTTCCGCGCCGGGGGCAGGGCGATGCCGCGACGCGCCAGGCGCTCCGACCGATAATGGGCGAGCGCATGCAGCTCCTTCACGCTGTTTTCTCCGGCGAGGATGCTCGCGACATAATGTCGCGGAGTCGCGTACATGAACAGCGAGCGCTCGCCCGGCGGAACGAGATCCTGCGCGATCTCGCTGGCAAAACTGGTCGCTTTCACGCACGCGAATTCGCTTTCGCCGAACGTGCGGGACATCAACTTGGGGATCGGCGCGAGATAAGGCTGGCGCACTTCGGGCAAGCTGAGCGCGACGTCGCGGAGCAGCCGCGGCTCGCGGATCGCGAGCACATCCTCGATCTCGCCGAGAAGTCGCGCCACCAGGGTCGACCCGACATGGCCAATGTGGAAGATCCAGCGGGCGTCGGTGCGCAGTTCGCCGCTCATCGCAGCTTCGACTTCTGGCCATCCGAGAATTCGCGCATCGACCGGTGATTGCATCAGCCGGTCGTCGAGAAAGCTCGCGGCGCGGTAGCTGTCGCTGTCCATCGCCACGAACCGGACCATGCCCGCGCCGGGGTCGAGCGCCTGGGCGAGCCAGGTCGCATCGCGGACAATCTCGTCGGCGGTCGGAGCGCTGGACATGCGGCCCCTTAGCCGCGCAATAGCCATGGCTCAAAGGGAGTGCGAGAATGCCCGAGCAAATGACTGGCGGCTGCGCTTGCGGCCGCATCCGCTACACCGCGACCGCGGAGCCCGACGAAGCCTATCTCTGCCATTGCCGCATGTGCCAGCGCGCAACCGGCTCGATGTCGATTGCCTTCGTCACCTTTCCGCTCGACGGCCTGAACTGGGAGAACGAGCCGGATTGGTACGAGAGCTCGCCCATCGCACGCCGGCCCTATTGCCGCGAATGCGGCACCTCGCTCGGCTTCATCTTCAAGAAGGATGCGGACAAGATGGATCTGACGGTCGCCTCGTTCGACGATCCCGGACGGTTCACACCCCGGCATCACTTCGGCGCGGAGAGCATGCACCGCGCTTGGATCAACACCGAAGGCCTGCCTGAATACCGCACCGAACAATATCAGAAGCTGGTCGATAAATGGGTCGACGCGACGGGCTCGTTTCCTGAATGACCGACGCGAAGGTTCACTATTGGAACGCGTCGGACGGCGTCGAGCTTGCCTATCACGAGCTCGGACAGGGCCGGCCGGTCGTCCTGCTGCACGGCCTCTTTTCCGACGCCAACATGAACTGGATCAAGTTCGGCCATGCGGCCCGTATTGCCGCTGGAGGATTGCGCGTGATCATGCCCGACCTTCGCGCGCACGGCTTGAGCGGCAGGCCGCACGAGCCCGAATATTATCCGCAGGGCGTCTTGGCGCGTGACCTGCGCGAACTCATCGGCCACTTGGAACTGACCGAATTCGACCTTGGCGGCTTCTCGCTCGGCGCGCGAACGACGGTCGAGGGAGTCGGGGAGGGCCTGAATCCGCGTCGCGCGATCCTCGGCGGTGCGGGCCTCGACGGGCTTCGCCACTGGGAGCGGCGCAAGCATTTCTTCCTTGACGCGATCGAGCTGTTCGACCGGGTCGAGCGCGGTGACCCGCACTGGCTCTCCATTCAGTTCATGAAGAGCCAGAAGGTTGACCGCATCGCTTCCGCGCTCTTGCTGCAGAGCTTTGCGGATACGTTCATGGAATGGCTTCAGTCCTTCACGATGCCGACACTGATCGTGTGTGGGTCGGAGGATGAGGATAACGGTTCGGCCGAGAAGCTGGCAGAGGTCATGCCCAATGCGGTCTTTCGCGAAGTGCCGGGGACGCACATGAGTTCTGTTACCAAGCCGGAATTCGGCGAAGCGATCGCGCAATTCCTCCTCTCTTAAGGAAAGGGACGCCCCGAGCGGAGCGTCCCTCAGATTCGCCGGACGAACCTCTAGACCGTCTTTCCGGTTTCCTTCAGCGTCAGAGCTTCTTCGGAGATTTCCGCCTGGTTCTTGCGCCCGCCGCGACGGGGATTGGAACTGGCGATAAAACCCGTCGAACCACTGTCGTCGCCAGAGAAGTCACTGTCGGACCCGCTGCGCCATTCGCTCAACTGATCCGAAAGATTCGAGATCTGGTCGCTGATCTGGTTCCGGCGCGACCACAGGAATACGCCGGCCGCAACGGCGCCGCCGATTGCCGCCGCGGCCGTCAACGGGTTGTCGCGCGCGCTGCTCATCACTCCGCTATATTGGTTGCGGCCCTCGGGATTGTTGTTCCGGCCGCTGCGAGTGCGATTTCCACCTCGGTTGTTGGTCGCCATGTCGTTTTACTCCCTTACTAAAGGCTCGCGTTCACAACGTCCGGGACGGCGACGCGTTGCCGGCGAGCGGCGAGGGGAGGCGAGACAGCGGCGGGTCGTCAGGCGGTCGCCAGCTGGTCCAGCATATATTCGGCGCTCGACGCGCGATACTCGCCGGGCTGCTCGACGTTGAGCTGCTCGACGATGCCGTCATCGACGATCATCGAGTAACGCTGGGAGCGCTTGCCCATGCCGAACTTGCTGCCGTCGAACGACAGCCCGATCGCGTCGCTGAACTCGCCGTTGCCGTCGGCGAG
>Ga0070659_100003713_pt1 | contig 10890 bp, 10 predicted proteins | sample KBSC23metaG_FD_64666 | JGI IMG/M metagenome (GOLD analysis project Ga0070659, IMG submission 64666) | Corn rhizosphere microbial communities from Kellogg Biological Station, Michigan, USA - KBS C2-3 metaG | ecosystem: Host-associated > Plants > Roots > Rhizosphere > Soil ...
ACGATGTTGGAAATTATTTCTGAGCATGAGCGTTTACCCTTCTTGCCCGCTCTCACGATACGGGAGCGGGCGTTTCTGTTTGCATAATCGAGCTGTGAAATGAACGGCTCTGCGAGTGCCGCTGTGCGTTTATGCAGATGGTGACCACGTTCGAGTTTGACATTTAGATACGTCTCCGCATTCGAGTCTTCACCTCAGCTGGCCGTGGTCACTGTTAATTCTGCTAGTTGTGGCCTTGAAAACCAACACATACCGTAGCTATGGTTCCCGAAGTTCTTAACCGTAGGAGACCACCAAGAATTGCGCCAGGGCGCCGAGAGAAGCTCCAGGCTGGAGCATTAACGCTCGGAACAGTAGGCTGTTATTTTGCTGTCTTAGGGCTGCTCCGGAATACTTTCGATCATGGCAATCAGGGCCTCGAATGCGACACCCTGTGCGGCACAGCGCACGCTTTCTCGTATGTTTTCTGCTGTTAGTCGCACCTCACTGGTAATGCTCGCTCTGATCACCGGCTGTGCTCGTGCGCCACAACCTTCGAATTCTGCGTCGGCTGCAGGTGCGTGGATCGAGTTCCAAGGGACGTGGACGGCTGCAGGCAACCGCAACGGCATAGGGTTGGGTGCAGATCGGCGTGCCACGATCGCAACCCTCGATGGGTCGCTGGTGCTCGCTGGTCGATCGCGGCCGGGGGTCGGTTTCCGATCTGAGGCGATCGTGTTCAACGACAGTGCGACGGGCATGGTCGGGCGCGCGGTTTGGACTGATGAGCACGGGGATCGGGTTTTCAGCGAACTTCGAGGGGAAGGAACCGCCAACAGCAACAAAATTCTTGGAACGTTCATCAACGGCACGGGACGGTACTCGGGTGTTGCGGGCACCTATGAATTCTCCTGGCGTTTTCTGGTCGAGAACGAGGACGGCATGATTCAAGGGCAATCCGTGGGTTTGCAGGGACGGGTCCGCCTAGATTCGCAGAGGGCAAGAGCAACCGAAGGGGCTCCGGGGTCATGAGCGGTCCCGGAGTAGCAGCGAAAACGGACGGCAAGCCGACAGCGAAAATTGGGCCGCGACTACATTTGAAACGTGCCTTTCCCTTCGCAATGGCGGCCGCGATCTGGTTCTATCCGGTGCCCGCTGGACTCACGGCTCAGGCGTGGCACCTGTTCGCCGTATTCGTGTCTGCAATCGTATCTGTGTTACTCGGAGTGTTTCCTCTGCTAACCTCGACTATGTTGGCGGCAGGAGCCGTTGTCCTCACCAACACGATCTCGGCGTCAAAGGCGTTCGCAGGATTTGCAAACACGAGTGTGCTGCTTGTGGTTATTGCTTTCCTCGTCGCGCAAGCGGTGGTTAAGTCGGGACTAGGACAGCGGATCAGCTTGTTCATGGTAAGCCTGTTCGGGCACTCGTCACTTGGACTCGCATATAGCATTGTCCTTACTGACGCAGCGATTGCACCGGCATTCCCAAGCAACACAGCTCGCGGGGGAGTGCTGTATCCTATCGTTCTTTCTGTCGCACAGGGATCCGGCTCGCACGCAGATGATCCTGAGGGCCGCCGTTTAGGCGGATACCTGATGTTTTGCGGGATGGCGAGTCTTGCCGTGTCGTCCGCACTGTGGATGACCGCGACATCTGCTAATCCTATCGCGATGCAGGTGGCTCGCGAGTACGGAATCAATGTCGGCTTCGGAAAATGGCTCGTTGCGTCTTCCGTGCCAGCACTGACGGCGATTCTGTTGTTGCCGAGACTGATTGCGCGCCTATTTCCGCCGGGTGTGGGTTCAACGCCAGATGCTCCTGCTGCCGCGCGTAGAGCCCTGGCACAGTTAGGGCCACTATCGCGGGAAGAATGGATCACGGCCGTCGCGTTCGTGGTGATGGTAAGCGGGTGGATCTTCGCGGACAAGCTGCAGATTAATGTGACGAGCATTGCCTTTGCAGGCTTGGGCCTGTTGCTTATGACTGGCGTGCTCACGGCAGATGATATTCGTACCCAAGGCGACACCCTGGCCACCTTTCTCTGGCTCGCGGTACTATTCGCGCTGAGCACACAACTAAACGAGCTTGGGTTTATGGGTTATGTGGGTCAGCGCTTGGCCTCCTACATGGGAGGATTATCCTGGCCGTTGACTTATGTCGCGCTCATCGTTATTTACGTAGCTATTCACTATATGTTCGTGAGCCAGTCGTCCCAGGTTCTCGCCTTGCTCGGAGTATTCCTTGATGTCGGCATCCGCGGGGGAGTTCCTCCACAAGTGATGGCTTTTTCGCTGTTTTTTGCGAGCAGCTACTTCTCAGTGATTACGCCACAGGGTGGAAGCCAGAATGTAATCTTCGTCGGCAGTGGCTATCTCACGCAGCGCGAACTCTATCGACTTGGACTGCTGATGACTATTTTCTTTATGGTGATATTTCTGACGATCGGGACGGGGTGGCTAATGCTGGTCGCCCGATGAACCAGGAAGCGGAATCTATCACAGGCCCGAAACAGCTGGAGATCGTAGCCACGCCGGAATGCACCTACCATTGTTACTCAAGTTGAAAAAGGATCAGTAGAGTAGCTCGTATTAGTTTGTTTCGTCGTGAGTGTGTCAATCAATCACGACGCCCGCCTGAGAAACACATAGGGGATCTTGAACTTGGGTGAGCCCTTGCCTCCCATCGAAACTGGGATGCAATCCCGGCTTCATTCAACGGGCCCTTAAAAGTTGTACCCGAAAATGAATCGTAGTGTCGGGACGCCGTTCGCCCACAGGCTAGTCTTGACTTCACCAAATGTCCCACGCCGGAACTGAATGCCGCTGAAAATATTGAAACCCGTTTCGTAATTGAAATTACTGAAACTGATGTCCCTGGTACCGACTCCTTGATGGATAAAGTTTAGCCCGGGTCCTGCACCCACATACGCCGACCAACGACCGTGCCGGAAGGTGATTGGAAGACGATAGGCGCCCTCCAAGTTGAGAGCGAACATATCGGTGAGTTCTCCGAAAGCGAACTCGACATTGGGACGTAAGTAAAAGTCGCGGGTAAAGACAGGGCCAATTCTAGCTTGCACACCAATCAGGAAGAGCTCAGGGTCCAACCCAGCCCCCAACCTAGCGCCTAGCCGCCAACGTTTGACTGATCGTTCAATTTCACGTTGTACGCCGGTAAGTTCCTTGGGAGGCGGGGCGACGTCCTGTGCTCCTGCCGATGCAGATGCGGCTGACGGCTCCAGCACAGTAACGCGAGTAGCGAGCCACACTCCACTTTCATCACTCGGGCTGGAAAGGACGCGGACGCGCGCACCTTGTGAGATTCCCTTGGGCCGGACGGTCGGGCCCTCAAAAACGAATAGCTGGTATCGATTGTCGTCAGTCCTTATCACCATCGTCTGCCGGCCAACCGAATCCACCGTCCCCACGACCGGACCAGGGTGTTCAGCTTGCTCGGACTGGCTCGATGATTCGGCAGCCGGCGGGATTGCGGCTTGCCCACTAGACGGGGTTGATGTTTGCGCAGCCCCGTTGCTCGGGAAGGTTACTGCGAAGAGTGAGCACATTAACACCACACGAATCGGTTGCATGTCTATCCTCGGTACGACGGCGATAGAATCTTGTTCCCCTGATTCCACCAACATTATGGCTTGGCGTCGATCGTGAAGAGCTTACGAAGAGGATAGGCGCCATCAAAACTGTTAGTTGTTACAGTAACGATAGGTGAAAGTAATCGAACCTGGAGAGCTACACTGAATCGCTATCTTGGCTCCAATGGTGAGCGATAGGTTCTGGTGAACTGGTTTTCAACTCGTGACCTAACGAGAAGTTTCTCCAACCGAAACGGCTCATTCCAGCATAGGCGAAAGGCATTGGCGCATCCGATGATCAACATCCCTGCTTTCGCGGCTAGCAGGCTGACGCTTGTCATACTGGAGGAAAACAACTAGCGATCAATCAGGTAAGGTAATAATGTGGTTCCGAAGTGCATAGAGCACTAGCTCGCCGGTCGAGTGTACATTTAGTTTGCGATGGATGTTGGTGCGGTACGTCTCTGCTGTTTTAATACTCACACCCATTTGAAGAGCTGTTTGCTTTGTGCTCTTTCCTTCGGCAATAAGCTGCAAGGTCTGACGCTCGCGAGACGTTAAACTGCACACTCCCCAGCCAAGTCCATCCCCGGAATGGCTGCTATTCTTGAGGTAGCCATTCAACACCATATCGTCGACCTTTGAGTTAAAGAAACTGCGATTGTTCTGTACTGCCTCAACTGCTGTGATTAAATCCATTGCTGCGTCAGATTTCAGAACATAACCGGTGACGCCAATTCTCAATAGCTCCTGAACGATCTCCTCCGACTGGGAGACGGTCAGGATCAGTATTCGCTTATTCAGATCATCCCGTAAGATCTGGCGGGCGGCTTCAATACCATTGAGATTTGGCATGTACAGGTCAAGGATAACCAAATCGGGATTGAGTTGTTTCGCCTGTTGGACGGCGTCTCGACCATCGACAGCCATACCGCACAATTCCCAACTATCATGCTCAGCGAGCAGCGAGCAGACTCCCTGCCGAACCACTTCATGATCATCTGCGACTAGGATACGGAAGTTCCTCATTAGCCACTCCAGCAATGACTGATGCGACAATCAACCACGAGGCTGTGATTTGTCGTGTCCACCTTCAACTCGGAGTCGAGACAATCACAGCAAGCAGTACTTGGGGGTAACATCCGACAAGTTCCAGAACCCGGCGTTCCCAACAAATACCCGATGTAAGGCATTTAGTACGATGAGTGTGTCGGGTGTGAGAAGAAGACACAACTGTCTGAACTAACAGTCGCGGAATGCTGCTTATTAGCCATCGGTGGCAATAGGAGTCGGGTCAGAGCTACTTATGTGTTCCGTGCCGCGGGCGAGTAAGCTGAGGTGATCTAGCATTATTGAAGGTACTGGCAGAGTACCGACACTCCCGCTGGGGTGGGAATTCGCGTCTCGATGCACGGGTAACGATTGGGTTCGCAATGGAGGTCTGCCGGGTAGTCCAAGGACTCACACCGCCGCGGTACGCGAAGCAGAGTCCTGTCGCAATGGAGGTGAATAGTACTGGCAGAAGTGACAGGTTCATCGTAGAGCGCACCCGTTTTACCGTTTGTTGTGCGGGCGAGCTCCTTCAGCTGCTTCTTCTTACTGTTCTTTCTGTCGATTCACGTTTTTGCGCAGGAGTGCGCCTCTCTTTCGCAGGACAAGGTGGAGCCACATCCTGCAGCAGCTGTATCTCCTGTCAAGGATGCAGCGTCCGTACCTGATCGCGGGGGAAAGAAAGAGCATCCCCGGCTCTTTTGGATTGTTCCAACTTACACGGTCGCATACACCGACCTCCACTCAAGGGTGTCATCAGGCGAGAAGTTCCGTATGTTTGTAAGAAATGCTGCCGATCCGTTTACGCTGGGCTACACCGCTTTCGAAGCCGGGCTTGCACATGCCAATAATGACCTGGCTGGCTACGGAGCGGGTGCCGCAGGGTATGGCAAGCGCTTAGGCGCTGGACTGGCAGATGAAACTTCGAACGGATTCTTCAGAACGTATCTCTTTTCTTCTTTGCTTCACCAAGACCCTCGCTACTTCCGTCGTGGTTCTGGACCCCTCACGAAGCGCTTGACGCATGCACTCATCCGACCTCTGATAACCGAGAAAGATTCCGGAGGACACGCATTCAATTGGTCGGGGCTCTTTGGAAATATCGCCTCAAGTAGCCTCTCGAACGCGTACTATCCTGCCGGCGATCGCGGTTTCAGACCGACGTTCGAACGAGTGGCATTCGCAATACCGTCAAGCGTCATTGACCATTTGATTGACGAGTTCGGCCCTGATCTGGAAAAACATTTTCTGAGAAAAAGATAGGATCGGCAAAGAGGCGACGCTTGCGCGGAGTGAACAACATGTGTCTTCGCTGCGCTTCATAGACAATGACCAACTCCCGTATTAGCTCCCTATCCGTGATGTCATTACAAATGGACTGCCATGTATTTCTCCGAACGACAAGGCCGTATCTGACACATTTAACAGGTTCAATCAATTACACAACTACATAATATAGGCTAGAAATCGCGGCCCACCGACTTGGCACGGCTTAGGCGCACGATGTTTACAAATGCATCAGAAGGCGTTTCAGAGCCACGCGGCGGATTCGACGGGACACTCAAAATATGTCTTGTCGCGGGCCTGTCCGTACTCTTGTGCCTGGGTTCCAGTTGTGAGGGATTCTTCGTTGACCCAACTGTGACCTCAATCGCCATTACTCCGGCAACGCCCTCAATCGTTCAAAGTAAGACGCAGCAAATGACGGCAAATGCGTCTTACGATGACGGTAGCGCCAGCGATATCACAAACAGGGCGACTTGGAGCACATCAGACTCGACGAAGGTTATGGTAAGCAATACCGGGCTGGTCACAGGAATCAGTCCGGGGTCTGCGACTATTACGGCGACTTCTGGAATGATAAGCGGCTCAACAACGGTGGGTGTCACGGCAGCAGATTTGGTAACGATTCAGGTGTCACCTTCGTCGGTGAGCGCGCTCACCGGACAAACTATTCCATTCTCGGCAACCGGAGCATTTGCGGGTGGGGGCAACGCCGATGTGACCGATGCAGTCGTTTGGTCTACGGATAACTCAAAAGTGACGATTAGCAATTCGAGTCCGACTAATGGACAGGCACAGATTCTTGGTCCATTCCCCTCTTTTCCAGTGAGAGTCAAGATAACCGCTACTTCTGGCAGCGTATCTGGCACGGCAACGTTGGCCGTTACGCAATAAATAAGCCTCACCAGATTAGTTGAAGACATTAGCAGCCCAGATATTGCTGGACCAATAGTTCGAACCCGTCCCTGTCAACACTACCAGTTCAAGAGAAGAAGAAGGCCGCGGTACACATCCTTGATAGGGGGGTCAATAGAGATTCTTAGAACGGGAGGTCGTATGCGTTTGCTGCGCTTGTCATTAGTGATCATGATTTTGTTGGGCGCCCTAGTTTCGGCGCATGCGCAGGATTACAGCAAGTTCAACTTCGTGATAGGCGGTGGTCCCGGTTTTCCGTTGGGAGACATGAGCTCCTTTGCAGACACAGGCGGCCATTTCCTCGTTGGGGGCGGCTTCAATTTCAGCAAGATTTTCGGCTTAGACACTGAGTTCATGTGGCACGATTTGCCAATTAACTCTGCAACGCGGCAGCTTTTGCAGACGCCAGGAGCGACAGCGAGGCAGTACTCTGTGACCGTGAACCCTATCGTGCATTTGCCGTTCGCATCGAAATTGGGGGCATACGTAATAGGCGGCATCGGTTGGTACCATCGCTCCGGAGAGACGACGACTCCAGGCACTGGTGTGGTCTGTGATCCGTATTGGTCGTGGTGGTACGGTTGCGCAATCGGAAGCGTCGATTTTGTGACAGGAAGCAGAAGCGCGGACGCGTTCGGCGGAAACATCGGAGGAGGTCTCACGTTTCGACTTGGGGAGAGCCACGCAAAGATCTTTACGGAAGTCCGGTATCATCATGCCGGCTACGACCGAGTCTCAACCAACCTTCTTCCACTGTCATTTGGAATTCGGTGGTGATCGGTTAGCGTAGCACTCGAAATCGTGTCTTTGCTTCAGGATGCTGAAGCAAGCTGGATATTCGCGCGTGTCGAGGTGACGCCTTCCTCGCATGCGCGATTTCATCTTTTATCGATGATGCAAGCCCAGGATCCGCATCGAAAGCCTGGAAACGTACGGCCATTCCCTTAACATCCGTTTTGTAGGCCCACGCTCTGGTGGTTTTTTCGCCAAATGTTCTTTCCTCTGATAAATTCCGCCTCGTCTTCCTTCTTGGCATCAGTTCTGGTGTGCTTTTTCCAAGGTAGGCGCTCCGCAAGGGACAAAATTGGCTTCGATTTCCACAGTGGCACTTCAGGGCCATTTCAAGTCTAATGCTTAACAACTAGGTTCAGGAAGTTGGGGCATGTTGTTTGGTTCACGCCGACCATATTCGGATTAAGTTGGACGCCGCTGCCATTTTTCAGCACGCGTTGCCCGAGACCAGAATTCCAGGTTTGGTCTGGTAGTCCCGATGACGCCTTCGCTCATTGTTTGGCGCGACTGCGAGATTGCCCCCGCGCAACGAACGAATCAGTCTCACGTGCGAATCTATTAAGCGACTGAGAGACGTTGCTCGTGAGTGTTCGATTTGTTGAGGTGGAAGCTTGTTGACGAGATCCTTTATTAAAGTACTTGTGGTTGACGATTTCGAGCCTTGGCGCCGTTTTGCCTCATCGACGCTTCAAGCGCAACCGGGATTGGAGGTCATCGGCGAAGCGTCGGACGGATTCGAGGCAGTTCAGAAGGCGCAAGAACTTCAACCAGACTTGATCCTGTTAGATATCGGACTTCCTCGGCTCAATGGGATCGAGGCAGCGAGACAAATTCGAGAGAAGGCGCCGAGCACAAAGATTCTCTTCTGCAGCGAAAACCATTCCTGGGACATAGCAGAAGAGGGGATACGCATTGCTGCCGGATATGTGCTCAAGTCCGAAGCAGGAAGAGACCTATTACCTGCGGTAGAGGCAGTTCTTCAAGGCAAGCAGTTTCTCAGTTCCATTTTCGCCAGGAAGAATTCGGACGCAGACAAAGAGCATGTTCTCGACCGTCACAGTGCCAAAAGGCGGGTTGCACCGCTCCCCCCACGAAACGTCGCTATGCGCCACGAAGCTATGTTCTACCCCGATGATGCAGCGTTGGTGAGTGCTTTCGGTCGCGTTATCAAAGCGGTTCTAAGCGCTGGAAACACGTCGATTGTCGTCGCAACCGGGTCCCACCGTGCCGAGATTATTAGCAGCCTGAAGGCAGATCATGTTGACGTGGATGCCGCGCGCGAACAGAAGAGGTTCATTGCGCAAGATGCTGACGCGACGCTGGCTGCAATTATGGTCAACGATATGCCCGATAAGATTCGGTGCGCAGAATTATTGGCCAATTTAATTGCGACTGCAAAGGGCGCACAGAAAGAGCCCATCCGGATTGCGATCTGCGGAGAATGCGCACCCATATTGTTGGCTAGAGGTAACGCGGAGGGGGCTATCCGACTGGAACATCTCTGGAACGAAGTCACGATGAAACATGGCGCAGATACGCTCTGTGGCTACGTGTGGAGCACCTTTCCCCAGAGGGAAAATAGCACAGAGTTCCAGAAAATCTGCGCCGAACACTCCGCGGTTCAAGGTCAAGAATTAGGCTATTCGACCTGATCGACTCGAATTTAATAATCTCAAATGGTGTGGGCGGCGCGATAGTGTCGGCTATAGCGTTGCAAGGCTGACTCACGCTCAGCCCCAGCTGCTATGGCTGCACAAGAGGAACTTGCGAGGCAAGCTGAAGCTCAATCATCATGGCAACGCGTCGATCGATCTGGAAGAACATTGCGGTCTTCTTGGGCGAGATCACCTTCTCGAACTCAGGAACGAATTTCAGACGCAGCTGGGTATTGTCCCCGTCGAGAGTTAACCAGCGATTAATGAAATTGCGGGCCTGTTCCTCCGTCATCGCTTGATAGCGTTGGGCATATTCTTTAATGAGGGCGTAACGGACATCGTTGACTTTGATGGTCTCGGCGATATATCGATCGTAGACTGGCCAGAATTTCGGGGCTTCCGTTTCCGTCAACGGCATGTTAGCGGCGACTATCTTCTTACGTTCAGCACGAATGTCTTGTCGCATTAGCTGAATGTCGGCATCATTCACCTGCTCTTTGCTCACGTTCCCCGTGCTCGTAGCTGATGGCGCAGTCTGTTGCGCACTGAGCAAGGGAGCCGAAGCGAGCACAAAAATGGCGAAAGAAAAATGAAAGGCGGCGGTTCTTCTCATATCGGAATTTTCTCTTCTGTTTACACGATGTTCATCAACACCATGGCAGCTGGAATCGGCAGTTGCCACTGGCAAAGTTGTCAGTGGCGGCGGGGATCTGAATTCCGTAATAGTACGTCATCTGGGGCCAGCTTTGATGATGGCAGCTTTCACCGATCCCTCTCCCGATCTCGAAGACAAAAGTTACGAATCGCGGAGATCAGCCTAAAACCGAGAGCGTAAGGGTCGTTCGCACCCCTTTTCAGGGGTATCGGGTCTTCCCTGTTCTGAACCTGGACAGAATGTATCTTCTCACTTGACGAGTGGCACCGGTGGACTAAGATGCTTGCCAACGACGCGGCTCTTTGAGCCGCAGGGGTGACCTAAGTTGGCAAGTACATCGGCTTCCTCACTGTCTCTTGATTCTCGGAGTAACGGATGTGATACGCGCCCGCGTCTTCGATCAGTGGCGCGGCCATTTTCTTCCGCGCTGCTGGTGGGGATCAGCTATTACCTTGGGACAAGGATTGGTTTCGCCTGGACTCCGGCCGGACGGCCGATCTCGACCTTTTGGCCTCCGAATGCCATTCTTCTGGCCGCCTTACTGATAGCACCGCGAAAAACATGGTGGAAGTTTATTTTGGCAGTACTTCCTTTTCACATGTGGGCTCAACTCGAAGCAGGAGTACCGGTGTGGACCGCTCTCAGCTGGTTCCTAACCAATAGCGGCGAGGCACTGATCGGGGTGTACTGCATTACACGCTTTAACGGTTCCTCAAAGAGGTTCGACAGCGTGCGTGGCGTTCTCATTTTTGTAGTTTTCGGCGTCCTATTTGCGCCCTTGACGACCTCGTTCCTGGACGCGTCTGCTGTAGTACTTACGGGGTGGGGCCGGCACGTTTGGCCACTCGGGATGGAGCGGTTTTGGACTAACGCATTGGCCGAGCTGACAATTGTCCCAATGATCGTGCTGGGCAGTGCTCGTGGTATTGCTTGGATCCGGGAGACAAGTAGAGCTCGCTTGTGCGAAG
>Ga0070659_100003714_pt1 | contig 10888 bp, 14 predicted proteins | sample KBSC23metaG_FD_64666 | JGI IMG/M metagenome (GOLD analysis project Ga0070659, IMG submission 64666) | Corn rhizosphere microbial communities from Kellogg Biological Station, Michigan, USA - KBS C2-3 metaG | ecosystem: Host-associated > Plants > Roots > Rhizosphere > Soil ...
GACATGCCGGCCTTCCGCTGGTGGGAGAAGGAGCGCGGCGCGGCGATCGTCACCAACCACCCGCGCGATGCCGAAGAGCTCGAGCGGCGGCGCTCAAACGGCCGCGGCCTCCTGCATGCCGACGGTGCCAGTCGCGCCAACATCCTCTCCGGCGACGCTGCGCACTCGATGCTGACGATGAGCACCGCGCTGCACCGGCGCCGGCCGATCGGCCGCGACTACGCGGCGTATTTCGCGCGCCCCTCTGCCGTCGCCAAGACGATCGTCCTGGTGCTCGTCGACATGATCCGCGAGCGCCGCGCCGCGCGGGCGCAGGTGCGGCAGGACATCAGGCCGAGAATCAGGCGGACCCGCGCCTACGCCTTGATCCGCGCCTGGGCGACGGTCGTCCAGCGCGACCTGCAGGTCGCCGCCGTGGTCGGCGACATCCTCGCCGGGCGGCCGACGATCTACACGACTTTTCTCGCCTATGACGAGGTGGCGCACCACTCCGGGATCGAGCGCCCCGACAGCCTCGCCGTGCTCCGCGACCTCGATCGCCAGATCGCCAGGATCGCCCGGGCCTGCGCTGACGCACCCCGGCCCTACCGGCTGGTGGTGCTCTCCGACCACGGCCAGTCACAGGGAGAAACCTTCCGCGACCGCTACGGGGAGACCCTTGAGCAGGTGGTGAGGTCGGCCTGTGGCACCGGCAGCGTGGCCGCCGCCGAAAGCGGCGAGGACGATGCCGTGGCCTTTCTCAATACCGGCCTGACCGAGATGGCGCGCGACGAGACCGCGGGGGGCCGCACGGTCCGGATGGCGACCCGGGGGCGGCGATCCGGCGGCGCGGTGGCGCTTGGACAGGAGGAGGCTCGCGACCGAGAGCCAACCGACGCGGGGGGCATTCCGGAGCTGTCGGTGATGGCCTCGGGGTGCCTCGGCCTGGTCAGCTTCCCGCGCGAGCCCGGGCGGGTCTCGCTCGAGCGACTGCGCTCCCTGCATCCCGATCTGCTGCCGGCCCTGTGCCGCCATCCGGGCATCGGATTCGTCCTCGTGCGCTCAGAGCAAGAGGGGGCGGTCGTGCTCGGGCCGCGCGGCGCGCACCATCTCGACACCAACCGCGTCGAGGGCGAGGACCCGCTCGCCCCGTTTGGGCCCCACGCTGCCGCCCATGTGCGACGAACCGACGCGTTCCCCCACTGCGCCGACCTGATGATCAACAGTGCCTTCGACCCGCAGGCCGCCGAGGTTTCGGCCTTCGAGGAGCTGGTCGGCTCCCACGGCGGACTGGGCGGGACTCAGTCGTTTCCCTTCGTCCTGCATCCCGCCGATCTCCACTGGCCCGAGGAAGAGGTGGTTGGAGCCGAAGCAGTCCATCGGATATTTCGCGGTTGGCTCGGACGGCTTGGCCACGCCGCTTACTCGACCGAGGTGGACTCGCCCGCGGCGAGCACCCGCAGCTCTGCCTGAGGCGCCAGCTCCGCCATCCACCGCGCGAGTTCGAGCGGTGGGTCGCTTAGCTGCCTTGGGCGCAGACGATGCAGGAACCTCGGGTACAGCGTCCCCCAGTGGATCGGCACCACGATCTTGGGTTCGATCAGCGCCGCCGCTCGTGCGGCTCGCTCGGGGTCCATGTGCCCCGGGCCGAGGTTCGGACCCCAACCCCAGATCGGCAACAGCGCCAGGTCGACTCGCTGCAGGGAGCTCATACCGTCAAAGAGATCCGTGTCGCCGGCGAAGTAGATCCGTTGCCGGCCGGAGAGAAGGAAGCCGATCGCCTGCGCGTCAGGGGAGCCCCTCCTCTCGCCATCGTGCACGGCCTGGATGGCCGTGACCGTTACCGCTCCGACCTGAGTGGTCTGGCCGGGCGCCAGCTCGGATACCGACCGAAACCCCCGGCGCTCGAAGAAGCGGCCGGCGCCTGGCGGCACGAGCATCGGCACATCTCCGAGCCGGCGCAGAGACGGGAGGTCGGTGTGATCGCGATGCAGGTGCGAGATCAGGATCGCGTCGAGGTCCTGGAGGGCCGCACGCGGGGCCGGCGGGCCATGCCGGCGAAGCGGCCCGAGCCGGGTCCGTAGGAAGGGATCGGTGAGAAGTCTGGTGCCGTCGAGATCTACCGCGACGGTTGCGTGCCCGACAAAGACGAGCTTCGCGGGCACGTTTGCCGCTTCACCAACCGCTAGGCCAGCAGTTTCGCCTTCGCCTGGTCGAACTCCTCGGCGCTGAGCGCACCTTTGTCTTTCAGCTCGGCGAGCTTGTGGAGTTCGTCCGCGGGAGAGCCGGCGTGAGCCTGCTCGCGGACGTAACTGTCGAACTCCTTCTTCGCGTCAACCTGGGCCTTGATCGTGCGGTCGCGCATCCCGCTGCCGCGAACGATCAGGTAGAGCAGCACCCCTAAGAACGGCAGGAAGACCAAGAAGAAGACCCAAACGGCCTTCGCCACTCCGGACAGCTCGTGGTCGCGGAAGAGGTCGCCGATGATCGAGATCAGAATCCAGATCCAGGCAAACAGAAGGAAGAACTCGAAGATGAAGAGCAGTCCTTCGCCGAAGCTGATGTCCGCGAGCAGCATCGTCACGCCTCCTCGGTCCAGTTGACCATGAGCTGGTAGATGATCACGACGTCGAGGATGATCATCAGGAAGGCCCATAGCGGTGCGGCCGAGAACCAGACGATCTGCAGGATGGCGTTGATCGCCAGGAGGGAAATTCCCAGGACGCGAGCCACTGCGTTGCCGACGAGTAGGCCGATGCCCGTGAGTCCGACCAGAGCACCGATGATCAGCTGGACCCAGCCCCAAGTCGTGAGGTCGAAGATCAGCGCGCCGTGACCGCCGACCACGACCACTTCGTTGTTGAGGATCGCCGCCAGCCCCCAGAGCGCATCCAGGCTGCCGAGGATCACCATCATTACTCCCGCGAATGCGATCCAGGTGGAACGCTCGCCTCCGGCGGGTGGCCTTGAGCCCTGATCAGCCTCCATGTGGAATCTCCTTTGCTAGGGCGGGACGGCTCGATACCCCCTCTGAGCCGGCAGTCTTGAGGCTGCTTGCCACGAGAACTCTAATTGCTGATTGGGATAAGTAAAGAGCCCTTTCCACAGGAGTACCGACAGCAACTACGCTCGTTCGGCCGAGCAATTATCCGGCTCGCCTTGCAGGGGACTGGCCCGGCCGCCAGCCAAACGGGGAGGTGCCCCTCACCTGGTCGACCTCGTCGACCGCGGCCTGATCCGGACCATCGCGCGCTCTGGAGGCCGGAACCTCGGCCGCCCTCCTCGTATACGAGAACCGCTGGGCTGCTCCTTTCGCTTCTGCCGTTCGCCGCTCGGGCGGCCAGCTCGTCGCCAGCGGGCGGATTCCAACCCAACCCATGCTCGCCGCTCTGGGATGCGGCCGAAGCGGCCTAAGGGCAAAGGAGAGCTGCCATGCCAGGACTACTAAGGGGAATCGCTCGAACTACTGCGATCGCGGGGACCGCGACCGCGGTGAGCAACCACGTTTCCAAAAGGCCAGGGCATCCTGACCGAGGAGGAGTTCGCCGCCCAGAAGGCCAAGCTGCTCGGCTAGAAATGAGGGGCGGTTCCAAAATCCCTGCGAGGAGCCAAATCGCCACGTGCAGGGATTTCGTCGGTAGGTAAGCGGCTGAAGGGATTCGAACCCTCGACCTTCTGCATGGCAAGCCCCTTGGCGAGTTGGGAGGCAGTGGTAGAAAGCGCTGATTTGCAGCTCTTTTGTGGTAGCGGGTCAGTGCGCGGCGGGGCCAAAAAGGCACGGATATGAACCGATATGCGGCGTTTCGGGAACTAATGCCGCCGAGTTCCCCAAATCTGCTGGGATGGTTTCAATCCCGGCCAAGCTGCCGGTGCGGCAGCGGTTCTAGCGTTCTCGCCTGGCGGCTAGGCGCGCCCGCTCGATCTGAGCGTCGACCTCCTCCGGGTGCTCGCCGTAGTAGCGAGCCGCTGCTTCGATCAGCTCTACCGGCACCTCCAGGTAGGAGGCCGCCTCCTTCTCTGATCCATCGTTCTGGCGGATCGTCGTGATGACATCGGCGACATCGAGCCGGGAGCCCAGGAGCGCCGGCCGGGGACCTGCCGCTCCTTTGCGGAAGTAGATCAGCGGGTGCTCGTTGAGCCCTATTTCCTCCATCGACAGAGCTTATTTTGCTTTCCGCGGGGCATCGTTCCTGTCGTCAAGCCATTGTCCACAGGAGGTCGGAGGGCTAGGCAGACTGGCTGACGCGGGGACGTGGTCGAGTCGTTTCGGCCACGTAGCGCTCAGCATTCAGGCAGAAGTCGCGCCACCGTTCATCGAGCCGAGCTTTGGCAAGCTCGTCCGCGTCAATCACGGTCGGTACGCTGAGCGCCTTCTCGGTGTCGCCTGGAACAACGAGGATGTCGTTCTGGTCTCCAGCCATCTACCCAGAAAAGTATGGCCTATACGGCTCACTCAGTCGGAGCGCCTATCCCGTCGAAGATGCGCCTGATCGGTTGCGGCGAGGGCGAGGGGGATACGTATATACGTTCCAAGCCTACGTATATACTGCCCTCATGAGCAAGCACTTGGTGGACATTGACGAGGACGCCCTGACGGCTGCGCGAGCGAAGCTCGGTAGCGCGACTATTAAGGAGACTGTCAATCGCGCGCTTCGCTTGGCCGGCGAGGACCATCGGCGCGTGTTGAAACGGCGCCTCGATTCGCTCGCTGACGCTGATCTGGCTGACCGCGAGCAGGCGTGGCGCTGACTCACTTACTTGATTCGAGTGTCCTGACGCGCCTGCGTCATCGTGCGGTTCGAGAGGCGATCGAAGCTCGGGCCGAGCGCGGTGAGCTTGGACGAGCCGGCATCAGCGATCTAGAGATCGGCTATTCGGCTCGCAATGCAGCTGAGTGGGACCGGCTGGAGGAGGCGCTTTGCGCGTTCGAGCTCGTGGAGACGACAGCTGAGCACGTGCGGCGAGCCAAGCAGGTGCAGCGCATGCTCGCAGCCAAGCACCAGCGCGGTCGCAAGGTACCTGACCCCTTGATTGCCGCAGCCGCGGAGTCCCACAGCCTGACGGTCTTGCACTACGACGCCGATTTCGACCGCATCGCGGCCGTGACCGGACAGTCATGCGAGTGGGTCGTGCCAGCCGGTTCAGTTGACTGAAGCCGGACGCATTCTGTATAGGCTCAAAGGACGTGAGTAGGGGAAATTGAGATTTAACTGGCGCCGCCGTCGGGATGTTCTTCGTCAGTGGATTCGGTGGCGCGGGAATCCAAGACGAGCGGCTTGCGGGATCGCTAAGCGCCATCATCTGCAAATCGCGAAGGAGCTGCACGGCCGCTCCTCGGCGGCTGTCGTCCAAGTCGTTGGCCCGTCTGGCGATACCCAGGTCCTCAAGCTCGAGAGCCGTCGAGGCCAGGCGGATTCCGAGTATCGCGCGCTGAGCGCTTGGCGGTCAAGCGAGCTGGTTCCGGCAGCCCAGCTGCTGGAACCAGGCGTGCTGCTCCTCGAGTACGTGTACGGGTCGCGTCTCAGCGCACGCGGCCGACCTGCAACAGCGGAGCTACAGACGGTAGCCACCCTTTTGCGGAACCTGCATATCAGAGCGGAGGGTGACTATCCCGATCTGTGGCGCCACGTCGAGAAGCATCATTCGACGATAGCCGCCACCAGACGACTTTCCGCACCCGCCCGCGCCATCGCCGACGAGGCGCATCACGCGCTCGCCGAACTCCCCCGCGAGCGCTTTCTCCTGCATGGGGACCTGCACGCGGCGAACATCATTCTCACCAACGATCGTGCGACCGTCATCGACCCATATGGCCTTGTGGGAGACCGAGCGTACGACATCGCGTTCGTCGCCGTGACCTCCCCGGCGGACCAAGAGAGGGTCCTGGCGGCCCTGGGTCACTGTTACGGGGTTGCCCTGAACGGCCTCACGGCCTGGTTTCGCTGGCTTGCGGTCTACCGACTCGACAATGCGATGAGGAACGGTCTGCCAACCACCCCGACCCTTCAGGCGTTGGTGGAGCGTCTGATACACCAGCCCTTTCCGCCATAATCCCTTTGCCTGAAGGAGCCCAATGACTCTCACGCTTGCTCGTAAGGTTCTTCGACGACCTACCTCGCTGATGATTCTTGCTGCCATCGTCATCCTCGCGGCAAGCGACTTCTTCACGGACTTCTGGAGCAGTCATTCGATGCTGACCTCAATAGTGTCGAGTTCTTTGTTTGTCGTGATCGCGCTCGCGATTATCGACACGTGGAATCGAGAACGCGAGTTGGCACCGTGGCATCGCGTGGGAAACATCTCGTTCAAGGCAATGGCGCAATGCGTGATTGTCGCTCGGGACGGCCTTGTGATGTTCCCACGCGGTGCCCTTCCGTACCCCGAAGATTCGACTCCCCAGATGGACAGCTGCGAGCAGTTCGCGGCGCTCATCAACAAGCACCCAGAGCTGGTCGGCCAGCCGGATCGCTTTGCTCGCTTGGAACAGCTGCTCCAGGATTCCGAGTGGGTCGCGTGTGCGTACCAGGGCGTGCGGACTCTCGCGAGCCAGACCCGAGACACGCTGGCCCACTGGGCGCCGATCATGGTCCTGGACTCCCGTACGGCAGTCGCGCTCAATCGAGTTGGCACCATTGCCGATTCGCTCGAAGATCTCCACCGGCCCCTCGGACCCCTACGCCGCCGCGATAGAGAAGGCATCGATTCGCGCGAGCGTCGTATGCTGACCGCCCTGCTGTGGGATGAAGCCATCACGGCAGCGGTTGCGCTGGAGGAGAACCTCGCCCAAACCATAGGGCGAAAGGACTGGGAATCTCTCGCCCGCGAGCTCCTCTCTCACGATGGCCTCGACCGATTGACCCGAGTGAAACCCGGCGACGCCTGGAAGGGCATCGAGGACGAGTTGACCTCGCTCGGCAATCTGGTGCGAAAGCAATACCCGTCCTCGCACGACACCGTGCTCGCGAAACAGAGGGATACGGCGAGCACCGAGACCGGCCGAGGCTAGTGATCGGGTCGCGCCGACTTAGAGGGCCTTGGGATTGAAGTTGCCCAAGCCGGCAACCCTTGCTTTGTTTCTGACATTGCGATCGCTAGCTGCAATTGATCACCTTTTGCGCGGCGTCACGCGTCCGGGGATCCCGCTTCCGTTCATCCAGCTCGGATAAAAGCTGCGGAACCAATACGAGGGTCCACCTGGCTACATCGAGGCTCCAGTTCTGGAGGTTCGGACGGTCTAGAAGTGCGCTCGTATCTGCAACGAGGAGAAACTCCCCCTGCCCGTGCGCCGCTGGGAGTCCACGGCAAAGCGACCGGCACTCCTCGATCTTTTCATCTGCGTATTCGATGAGTGCTTCGATGCTTCCTCGCGGAGGTCCGTTTGGAAGGCCGCCGTTAGGTTGCTCAATTAGGCGGGCGATCGGCTCCTGCAGTTTCTTGAGCGACTTGCGTGCATCGGGAGCGGCCTTGGTCGCGCTGATGGCAAACTCATGAAAGCGCGAAGAGCATCGCGCGCCGCTCCAACTTTTGGGGCGGCGTCAGCGGGCAATGGCTTCCAATGCCAGACGTTCCAGCCGATAAAAACGACGCCAGAGTCGCCCGCGTTCGGATCGTCATAGTAGATCTCGGAAACCTCGAAGACCCGATGAAGAGCATCGCGAAGTTCATCTAGGCGACGTTCGACCAGCTCAAGGCCGGTGGGCGGAAGCGAGATCTGACGCTGGGGGGTCGACACATTTCCCAGCGCAGCCAGTGAGCCTGATGTGACCAGAACAGGCGGCACGTTCTTCGTGTCCCGGAGTTGGGCATCGCTGTTGGCCGGAACGCTTCCCAAATTCTGAAATGAGCGCAAGTCGGCTCCTGGCGGGATTCGGCTGGCCACAGGACTGCCGCTCTCCGGGTGTGCCTCGCGCTCTGTCGCGAGCTCACACCAGCTCCCGGATCTCCTGAAAACGAGCGAGAACGTCGTCGAAGGCGGGGTAGTCGTCGCCCGCAAAAAGAAGTTCGCATTGCTCCTCGAATTCGGCTGCCATGCGGTCGCGCAAGCTCCCATCGGGGAAGAGCGCCGGGCTGTCGGTGAAGGAAACCTCAGCGGGCGGGCGATAGCTCCCGGCGAAGAACTCGCGGCTCTTCCGGTCATAGTCGCGGCGGATTTCTTCGTACTCGGGCGAGGCGAGCATCGCGCGAACCTCGTGCTGTCCAGCAAGCGCGTACAGATCGGGGTAGTGGCGTGCATCCCTGCCGAGCGGATGGCCCTCCTCCTGGAGACGCACCACCTTGCCGTGAAGGGCGAACATCTTCTCGACGAAGGTGCGGCGGTAGTGCAAGAGGGACATGTCGAAGCCGGCAAGATCCTCGGCCTCTGCAAACTCGCGCGATCCCTGCTCGGCCAGGTATTGCGCCACAAGCGAGGTGTTCGGAACGACCTCGGTCGGGAAGTCGCCGCTCTGGATCCCCGGCTCTAAGCGCACCGCGGACCGGATGCCGGGCAGTTCCACGAACCGGGACTCAGGCCCCAGCCCTTGGAGAGGCTTTGAACATCACCTTGTCGCCGAAGCCGCTGGCGATGATGCGGAGGATCTCGGTGACGTAATAGTCCTTCTCGACGAACTGCTCGGCGAGCCCGTTATCAGCGGCGGCGAGCAGCAGCGCCTGTTCGAAGTCGGGATGCTCGAAAAGCCTCACTTCGCCTGCCAGTCCTCGGCACGGCGAAGGGAGCGCAGGTTGCCGAAATCGAATCGGCTCAGCGGGTTAAGGCTTTTCCGCAGTCGATTGAGGTGCCGAGCGGGCATGTCCAGCTCTTCCCCAATCGCCCCCAACATGGCGCGCACCCGGGGGGGTTCTACCAGGGCAACGTCGACAAGCGTTGAGTAGCGCCGTTTGTCGTTAAGCAACCTGAGCAAGCGACGCACGGTCTCCTTCGGAGGAAGATCGCTGTAGCGAGCTCGGGTGCGAAGAGTCTCCAGGATCGCTCCGTCCTCGGCCGAGAGCGAGCCGCGTTGCGCCGGCCGCCCGGTATGCACGATCGCACCGCGCAGCGCGGTGGGCGACCCGGGGGCTGGCGTTGCGAACTCAGGTCGACCTGGGTTCTGGGTGCTGAGGCCGAGGACGTTGGCTGCATTCAGGCCAGCAGGATGAAGCGGAGCCCTCAGCGTCTGCGCGGCGGTCCCGCTGGCGGACGGAAGGCTTGGCCCAAGGGCGGTCTGCCTCGAGCGGTAATACACGCCCTTGCTGACCCGTTGTAGGACGCCCTCCTTGGCAAGCCGGGAGAGCGTCATCGCGACCGCTGAAGACGGTAGATCGGCGAAGTCAGCGTGTTTCCAAAAGCGCGACCCCCCGCGGGCGACGCGGTCGCGGATGGTCGCGGCTGCGCTGCGCCGTGGCTGTTTCGAGCGAGGGTTGGGCACGCCTGCAGGGTAGCGAAGGGACAGAAAAGATGTCAAGTTTTCTTGCCATAAAACTTAACACTCTGCACCGAATCCCTTACTCGCCGAAGCCGCGCATCAGCTCGACCTTGGAAATCTCCGAGATCGGGCGAGAGCCTGGATCGATGCGCTCGAAGTTCCCGGCCAAGGCGAAGTTCCGATCCTGTTTGGGTCGGGGCCGATAGGACGAGATTGCCTCCCGGACGATCTCTGCCTGGGGGCGACCCTCTGCCTTGGCCAGGCGTGCCAGGCGATCCGCCTGCTCGTCGCTGAGGTAGATGCTGGTCTTGCGCATATTGAGCGCACTGTAGGGGGTGATTCAGTGGGCTCAAAACGCAGGGGTTGTCCCGTAGATCCAGGTCGATGCCGTCCTGACCGAGATAAACACACCGGTTCGCAATTGACCGAGCCGCCACCCGCAAATGCAAGTCGACGAAGCCCGCAATCAGTACATCCGCTGGCTACTCGCAACCCGAGACCTCTCGCCGCACACGATTCGCGCCTACGAAGGCGACCTCGCCGCCTTTTCGCGGTATGTAGGCGCCGGCTTCGACGTTGGAGGGGTAGATCGAAACGGCGTGGTCGCCTTTATCGAGGCGCAGAAGGCTGCGGCTCTCTCTCCCGCCTCATTGAGAAGGCGAGCTGCGGCGCTTCGTGGCTTCTGCCGCTGGCTGCTCTCTCAGGGCCTCATCTCCGCCGATCCGTGGAGGGGCACGAGTCTTGCCTTGGGCAAATCTCGCCGGCTGCCGCGCAACCTTGCCACCCACGAGCTCAATCTCCTGATCGGGTTCCTCGCTCGCGCGGCCCGGGTCGACGTCGGCAGGCTCCCCGAAAGGCGTTTAGTTGAAAAGAGGCCCCATGAGTCGACAACCCTCCTCGCGGTCGCGCTGATGGTCACGACCGGCGTGCGGGTCCATGAGGCCGTGGGCATCAGGTGCCGGGACATCGACATGCCCGGCAGGGCGTTGCGATTGGTGGGAAAGGGTCGCCGCGAACGACAGGTCTTTCTCCCGAATGACTGGATTGCGGGCCTTACAAGCACGTACCTCGATGCCCGCTCATCGCTGGGCATCGAACATTCCCGCCTCCTATTCAATCTCCGATACGAGCCGCTCAGTCCACCCGCAATGCGATCACGGCTCGCGAAGGCGGCTAAGGCCGCTGGGATCTCGCAGCGCGTGACGCCGCACATGCTCCGCCACACCGCCGCAACGCAGCTCATCGAGGCAGGCGTGGACATTCGCTACATCCAGCGCCTCCTCGGCCATGCGAGCCTCAGCACGACAGAGATCTACACCCACGTCTCCGATCGTGCCCTCCACCGCGTCGTCTCCGACGCTGATGTCCTCGGGAGGCTTGCCGAGGCGCGATAACTAGGGATTATCGTGGCAGGGCTTGCCGGGGTACTCGGCTACGACCGAATCGCATCATCGATCGCCGAGGAGCTCGCAGAGGGGGCGACGATCAGTCTCATCCAGGGCCCTCCG
>Ga0070659_100003717_pt1 | contig 10883 bp, 7 predicted proteins | sample KBSC23metaG_FD_64666 | JGI IMG/M metagenome (GOLD analysis project Ga0070659, IMG submission 64666) | Corn rhizosphere microbial communities from Kellogg Biological Station, Michigan, USA - KBS C2-3 metaG | ecosystem: Host-associated > Plants > Roots > Rhizosphere > Soil ...
CAGCGAGTAGGGCGGCAGCGAGCAGGCGCTGTCGCCCGAGTGCACGCCGGCCTCCTCGATGTGCTCCATGACGCCGGCCACGAACACGGTCTCGCCGTCGCAGAGAGCGTCGACGTCCACCTCTGTGGCGCGGGAGAGGTACTGGTCGATCAGGACCGGGCTGTCGCCGCTGACCTGCACGGCGTGGCGGATGTAGCGGTCGAGCTGTTCGTCGTCTCGGACGATCTCCATGGCCCGGCCGCCCAGCACGTAGGAGGGGCGGATGACGACCGGGAAGCCGACCTTGTGGGCGCCGTCGAAGGCTTCCTCGGCCGACCGGGCGATGGCGTTGATGGGCTGGGCGATCTTCAGCCGGTGCAGGAGCTGCTGGAAGCGCTCGCGGTCTTCGGCGAGGTCGATGGCGTCTGGCGAAGTGCCCAGGATCGGGACGCCGGCCTGCTCCAGCGGATGGGCGAGCTTCAGCGGCGTCTGGCCGCCGAACTGGACGATAACGCCCAGCAGGGTCCCGCGCCGCTGCTCGACCGCGATCAGCTCCAGCACGTCCTCGGCCGTCAGCGGCTCGAAATAGAGGCGGTCGGAGGTGTCGTAGTCGGTCGAGACGGTCTCGGGGTTGCAGTTGACCATGATCGACTCGACGCCGATGTCGCCCAGCGCAAAGGCGGCGTGGCAGCAGCAGTAGTCGAACTCGATCCCCTGGCCGATCCGGTTGGGGCCGCCGCCGAGGATGATGGCCTTCCTGCGGTCCGACGGGTCGCTCTCGCAGTCCGGCGCCTGGCCGAGCGCGCCGGTCTCGTAGGTCGAATACATGTAGGGCGTCTCGGCGCGGAACTCGCCGGCGCAGGTGTCGATGCGCTTGAAGACGGGGCGGACGCCCAGCTCATGGCGCAGGGCGCGGACTTCAGCCTCACGGGCGCCGACCAGCCTGGCTAGCCGCGCATCGGAGAAACCCATGGCCTTGAGCGCACGAACCTTCTGGGCGTTGGCGGGCAGGCCGTTCTCGCGGATATCGGCCTCAGTGCGAACCAGCTCCTCCAGTTGGCGCAGGAACCAAGGTTCGTAGGAGCAGGCGGCGGCGACTTCCTCGACGGTCAGGCCGTGGCGGAAGGCCTGGGCGATGACGCGCAGGCGGTCGGGGGTGGGCGTGCCAAGCGCGGCGGCGATGGCGGTGCGGCCGCCGTCGGCGTCGTCGGCGCCTTCGATCTCCACCTCGTCGAGGCCGGTCAGGCCGGTCTCCAGCCCGCGCAGCGCCTTCTGCAGGCTCTCCTTGAAGGTGCGCCCGATGGCCATGACCTCGCCGACCGACTTCATCGAGGTGGTCAGGTAGGGCTCCGACCCCGGATACTTCTCGAAGGCGAAGCGGGGGATCTTGGTGACGACGTAGTCGATGGAGGGTTCGAACGAGGCGGGCGTCGCGCCGGTGATGTCGTTCATCAGCTCGTCGAGCGTGTAGCCGACCGCCAGCCGGGCGGCGACCTTGGCGATCGGGAAGCCCGTGGCCTTCGAGGCCAGCGCCGAGGAGCGCGACACGCGGGGGTTCATCTCGATGACGACCATGCGCCCGTCGCGCGGATTGACCGCGAACTGGACGTTAGAGCCGCCGGTCTCCACCCCGATCTCGCGCAGCACGGCGATGCTGGCCGACCGCATCCACTGGTATTCCTTGTCGGTCAGGGTCAGGGCCGGGGCGACGGTGATGCTGTCGCCCGTGTGGACGCCCATCGGGTCGATGTTTTCGATGGAGCAGACGATGATGCAGTTGTCCGCCTTGTCGCGGACGACCTCCATCTCATACTCCTTCCAGCCCAGCACGCTCTCCTCGATGAGGACCTCGGTGGTGGGGGAGAGGTCGAGGCCGCGCTCGACGATCTCGCGGAACTCCTCGACGTTGTAGGCGATGCCGCCGCCGGTGCCGGCCAGCGTGAAGGACGGGCGGATGATGGCGGGGAGGCCCACGAACTCCAGCCCCTCCAGCGCTTCATCCATGGTGTGGGCGGCGCGGGAGCGGGGGCTTTCGAGGCCCAGCTTGTCCATGGCGTCGCGGAATTTCTGGCGGTCCTCGGCCTTGTCGATGACCTCGGCCCTGGCGCCGATCATCTCGACGCCGAACTTCTCCAGCACGCCCATCTGCTCTAGCGCGAGCGCCGTGTTCAGCGCCGTCTGGCCGCCCATGGTGGGGAGCAGGGCGTCGGGCCGCTCCTTCTCGATGATCTTGGCGACGATCTCGGGCGTGATCGGCTCGATGTAGGTCGCGTCCGCCACGTTCGGGTCGGTCATGATCGTGGCCGGGTTCGAGTTGACCAGCACGATCCGGTAGCCCTCGGCCCTCAGCGCCTTGCAGGCCTGCACGCCGGAATAGTCGAACTCACACGCCTGGCCGATGACGATGGGGCCCGCGCCGATGATGAGGATGGAGCTGATATCGGTGCGTTTGGGCATCTTCACTCGCGCGCAAGGACCGGCCGCGCCATCTGACGCGCCCGCCCCCGGTCAAATTGCAGGTTAAGCGGCTCGTTTAGAGACGGACTCGCGTGCGCGCAAGGGGCGGTTTTGACGTTGCGGCGCCCGCCTGTGGATAGGCGATCTGCACAAAAAAATGGCGCTGTACGAATCCGAGATGCCCAATCTATAAGCGCTGGCATAGAGCGACCGCGCATTTCACCTCGGGGGAGGCGATTTCCATGCCCATCGACACCGGCCATACGGCCTGGATCCTGAGCGCGACGGCGCTCGTGCTGTTCATGACGCTGCCGGGATTGGCGCTCTTCTACGCGGGGCTGGTGAGGCAGAAGAACTCGCTGTCGGTGATGGCCCAGTGCGTGGCGATCGCCTGCGTCTCCTCGGTGTTGTGGCTGGCGGTCGGCTACTCCCTGGCCTTTGCGGACGGGACGCCCGTCGTAGGCGGACTGCAGAAGGCCTTCCTGTGGGGCGTGGACCGCAGCTCGGTCAGCGGCTCTATCCCCGAGAACGTCTTCTTCATGTTCCAGATGACCTTCGCGGTCATCACCCCGGCGCTGATCGTCGGCGCCTATGTGGAGCGGATCAAGTTCGCCGCCGTGGTGGCGTTCAGCGGGCTCTGGCTGCTCATTGTCTACGCACCGGTCGCCCACTGGCTGTGGGGCGGCGGATGGCTGGCGACGCGGCATGCCATGGACTTCGCGGGCGGGCTGGTGGTGCACGCCACGGCGGGTACGAGCGCGCTCGTCATCGCCTACATGATCGGCCCGCGCGACGGCTTTCCGAAGGATCTGCGCCCGCCGCACAATCCGGGCATGACCATGATCGGCGCCGGGATGCTCTGGGTCGGCTGGTACGGCTTCAATGCCGGCAGCGCGCTGGCGGCCAACGGTGACGCGGGCGCGGCGCTGGCGGCGACGCACCTGTCGGCGGCGACGGCGGGGATCGTCTGGGCCGCCATCGAGTGGATCCGCTTCAAGCGGCCGAGCATGGTGGGCCTGGTCACCGGCGTGGTGGCGGGATTGGCGACGGTGACGCCGGCGTCGGGGTTCGTCGGTCCGGTCGGCGGCGTGATCCTGGGCGCGGCGGGCTCCATCGTCTGCTTCGCGGCGGTGGAATTCATCAAGCACACGGTGAAGGTTGACGACTCCCTCGACGTGTTTGCCGTGCATGGCGTCGGCGGCATCCTGGGGACGCTGCTGGCCGCGATCCTGGCGACCAAGGCGCTGGGCGGAGCGGGCTATGCGGAAGGCATGGACATGGCCAGCCAGCTCGGCGTGCAGGCGCTGGGCGTCGTGGCGACCGTCGTCTGGTCGGCTGTCGCGACCGTGGCGATCGTGCTGGCGGTGCGTCCGGTCTTCGGCCTTCGCGCCACCGATATCGAGGTCGAGGACGGCCTTGATCTTACCCAACACGGTGAACGCGCGTTCACTCCGTAGAACGTTGTTCGCAAAGCCTTAAGGAAAACAAGCTGTACGGTGCGGGTGAAACGCCCGTGACTGGGGGACGCGGGCGGGGCGCGCATGCCTTTGCCTATTCCCCGGATGCACCAACACCGATGCTGACCCGAAAGACGTCTCTGCTGGCCGCCAGCGCCCTTGCCGGCGCGCTGTTCACCGTCGCGCTCCCGGCTACCGCCATGGCGCAGGACACCCAGACGGTGCAGGAGCTGGTCGTGACCGGCACCCGCCTGCCGCCCAACGAGTTCACCAGCGCCTCGCCCGTACAGGTGCTGAACGCGGATACCGCCGCGAGCCGGGGCGTCCTCGATACGACACGCTTCCTGCAGGGTTCGACGCTGGCCGCCGGTTCGCTGCAGGTGAACCCGACCATCTCCTATGCTCTGGTCGAGCCCGGCGGAGCCGGCGTGTCGACGCTGTCGCTGCGCGGCCTTGGTCCAGACCGCACGCTCATCCTGCTGAACGGCCGCCGTGTCGGCCCGGCCGGCACGCGGGGCGAGGTCTCGTCGGTCGACCTCAACACCATTCCGATGTCGGCTATCTCGCGCGCTGAAATCCTGAAGGACGGCGCTTCCTCGATCTACGGCTCGGACGCGATCGCCGGCGTCGTCAACGTCATCACCCGCCAGGACCGCGACGGCGGCCGGGCGTCCGTCGACTACTCAACGCCCTTCGAGGGCGGCGGCGAGGAGCTGCGGCTCAGCGGCGACTTCGGCAAGACCTTCGACCGCGGCTGGGTTCACGCGGCCGGCGAATACGACCGCCAGGAGGATCTGGCCCAGGGCGACCGCGACTATACCCGCTGCGCCGAATACTACGTGTTCGATCCTGCCACGGGCGCGCGCAGCGACGCCATCGACCCGCGCACGGGCCGTCCCGGCTGTCGCAACGAGGAATGGGGCCAGGTGGCGCCCTACTTCATCACCAGCTTCGACCCGCTCGAGTATGTCGCCCTGCCGGCGACCTTCCAGTACGACTATGCCGGCAACCTCGGGCAATACATTCCAGCCTCGCCGGGCGGCTTCTTCCCGGCCGCGCCGGCGGGCTTCTATCTGGTGGGCTATGACCCCGCGAGCCTGGGCGTAAAAAACTCGCACCATCCGCTGCAGGACCGCGCGAGCATGATCCCGCAGGTTAAGCGGACGAGCGTGTTTCTCGAAGGCGCCTATACGCTGACGCCGCAGGTCGAGGCCTACGGCGAGCTGCTGCTGAACCGCCGCGAGAGCGAGAAGACCGGTTTCCGCACCTTCTGGCCCATCGAGGTCACCGCCGACTTCTATGACTACGTCTTCGGTCCGGGCGCGGGCGGCGATCCGTTCAACCCGGGATTCTACGGCCCCTTTGGTCTGCGCCCCGTCATCCCGACCGATCACGCGGGCTTCAAAGAGCGGGTGGACTACACGCGCATGGTCGCGGGCCTGCGCGGCACGATGGCGGGCACGGCGCTGGATGGTTGGAAGTGGGACGTCTTCGTCCAGCACAGCCGCTCGGACGGCCGCTACACCAACGACCAGATCCTCAACGATGCGATCGAAAGCCAGAGCTTCATGTCGCGCCTGTTCATCGGGCCTTGCGCGGGCATGACGCTGCCGGTCAGCGGACGCACCTGCATGGACATCAGCTTCACCGATCCGCGCGTGCTGGCCGGGGACCTGACGCCGGCCGAGCAGGCTTTCCTGTTCGATCGCGAGACCGGCAAGACGGTCTATACGCAGGACTTCATCGAGGGCTCGATCTCGGGCAACGCCGTCCAGCTGCCGGCCGGGCCTCTGGCGCTGGCGCTGGGCTTCCACTACCGCAAGGATGAGCTGCACGACACGCCGGGTCCGATCACGCTGGCAAACAATGCCTGGGGACGTTCGGGCGGCGGCATCACCAGCGGCTCGGACATCACCGGCGAAGTCTTCGCCGAAGCCGGCGTGCCGCTGATCGCCGATGCGCCGCTGGCCAAGAAAGTCGACCTCACGCTGTCGACCCGCTGGACCGACGTGCAGTCGACCGGCAACGCCACGACGTACAAGGCGGGCCTGAACTGGGCGCTGACGCCGGAGTACCGGCTGCGCGCCACCTGGGGCACCTCGTTCCGGGCGCCGGCGCTCTATGAACTCTATCTGGCCCACCAGACGAGCTTCCTCGACGAGGGGCTGGTCGATCCTTGCATAAACTGGGGCGCCAACCTCAGCGCCGGCGTCATCACCCAGCGCGTGGCCGACAACTGCGAGGCGGCGGGCGTACCTTCCAATTTCGCCGCCATCGGCAGCGCGTTGGTCACGCAAGGCGGCGGCGCCGGGCGCCTCAAGCCGGAAACCTCGGAAGCGTTCACGCTGGGCTTCGTCTGGACCCCCGCCTTCGCCCCGCTGAGCGTCGCCGTCGACTACTTCGACATCGACGTGAAGGACGAGGTGACCTCGCTCGGCGAGAACGTGCCGCTCGCCTGCTACAACTCGCCGAACTTCCCCGCCGACCCGGTCTGCGGCCTGTTCACCCGCGATGGCGGCCACCGGCTGGACAACATCCAGGCGGACTTCATCAACATCGCCGAGCAGACCAACCGCGGCATCGACCTGACGGTGAACTATCGCCAGGCGCTGCCCTGGAACCTGGGCGACGCCAGCCTGGATGGCCAGTTCACCTGGCAGCTGGAGAAGAAGGAAACCCTGTTCGCCGGCTTCACCGATGACCGCAACGGCCTGATCGGCGAGCCGGACTTCGTCGGCAACGTCAACCTGGGTGTCGTGCACGGTCCCTGGACCGTGACCTGGGCCGCCGACCTGGTCGGCCACCAGGGCAACTACGCCCACTACGGCAGCGACATGGTCCCGATCGATGCGCTGGGGGGCGAGCAGCGGGTGAAGGCGCACGCGGAGTTCACCGCCTTCCACACGCTGTCACTGAAGCGCGACGTGAACGACTGGAGCCTGCTGGTGGGTGTCGCCAACCTGTTCGACGAGCATCCGCCCGCGGTGACGACGGCCGGCTTCGGGCTGGGCGAATACAGCACCGTCGGCGTCTCGGTCCTGAGCTCGCAGTACCAGGAGGGCTACCTCGGCCGCCGCGGCTTCGTGCGAGTGAGCAAGGGGTTCTAGCTGAGCGCCGTCATTGGCGGCGACGTCACAGGGGCGGTCTTCGGGCCGCCCTTTTTCTTGGGCGGCGCAAAAGAAAACGCCCCGGAGGCGTCGGGGGCCTCCGGGGCGTCCAGCTGGCTCGGAACAGATCGAGCTTAGTTGTAAGCGACGGTCGTGTTGAACGAGCCGCTGTAGTTGCCGCTCACCGTGGTCGAAGCCACGGTGAACGCACCGCCGACCTGGAAGGTCGACGATCCGGCCGAGCCGATCGAGCCTGAGAGGGTGCCCGAGGAGCCGCTGGCCGTGAGGGTCACGGAAAGGGTTTCCGAACCGCCCGAGCGGGTCATCGTGACCGACGCGGGAACCGTGATGGAGAAGGTGGAGCCGCCTTCGCCGCCGACCGTGAAGGCCGCGCGCGAGGTGGTGGAGGCGGCCAGCGCCGCGTTGCCCGCGCCCGTCAGGGCGGGCGTGTCGGAGCCGGTCGAGATGGTGACGGTGTTGGAGCCGCTCGTGGGCTTCACAACAGTGCCGAACGCCAGGTCGGAGTTCTTCGTCAGCGTGATCGGCTGGACGATCTTGACCGACGCGGTCGTCGATTGCGTGGCGGAGGTCTGCGCCATGGCCGGAGCGGCAATGGCGGAGAGGGCGAGGGCGGCGAGCGCCAGTTTCAGAGAGTGTTTCATTTTGAACCTCGATTGATCCGATGAGCCAACTGACCAGGTCCTTGCAGAGACCGTGCCAAGTCGTTCGCCGACCGATGTTCAGAAATGACCATTATCCCCGAAACGGGGACATTCGTGCCGATTACTTAGGGAATGTCCCGGAGCCCGCCGCCTTTAACGCTGGGCGTCCATCAGTCCGGCAAAGCGCTCGAACAGGTACAGGCTGTCGGTCGGGCCGGGGCTGGCTTCCGGGTGGTGCTGTACCGAAAAGACCGGCTTGTCCTTCAGCGCGATGCCGGCGTTGGTGCCGTCGAAGAGCGAGACGTGGGTTTCCATCACCGGGGCCGGCAGGCTGTCGCGGTCCACGGTGAAGCCGTGGTTCATGGAGACGATCTCGACCTTGCCGGTGGTGAGGTCCTTCACCGGGTGGTTCGCGCCGTGATGGCCCTGTTCCATCTTCACCGTGCGAGCGCCGAGCGCCAGCGCCAGCATCTGGTGGCCCAAGCAGATGCCGAACACGGGCTTGCCGCTGTCGACCAGCTTCCTGATCTCCGGCACGGCGTACTCGCCGGTCGCGGCGGGGTCGCCCGGGCCGTTGGAGAGCAGGACGCCGTCGGGGTTGCGGGCCAGGATGTCTTCCGCGGGGGTGTCGGCGGGGACGACGGTGACGTTGGCGCCGATGGAGGTCAACGAGCGCAGGATGTTGCGCTTCACCCCATAGTCGACGACCACGACGTCGTACTTCTTGTCCTTCACGCGTGCGTAGCCTTCGGGCCAGGACCACAGGCCCTCGTCCCAGGTGAAGGTCTGGCAGGTGGTGGCGTCCTTGGCGAGGTCGAGGCCGACGATGCCGCTCCACGCGCGCGCCTTGGCCGAGAGCGCCTCGAGGTCGAACTTGCCGTCGAGCGAATGGGCGATGACACCGTGCGGCATGCCCTTCTCGCGGATCGTGCGGGTCAGCGCGCGGGTGTCGACCCCGGCCAGCCCGACCACGCCGCGCCGCTTCATCCAGCCGTCGAGGTCGGCGTTGGCGCGCCAGTTGGCGGGGTCGGTGGGGACATCGCGGAAGATGGCGCCGCGGGCCGCCGTCTCGGAGGCGCCGCTGACCTGCTCGATGTCCTCGCTGTTCGTGCCGACGTTGCCCACGTGCGGGAAGGTGAAGGCGACGATCTGGGCCATGTAGGAGGGGTCGGTCAGGATCTCCTGATACCCCGTCATGGCGGTGTTGAAGCAGACCTCGCCCACCGCATCGCCCTCGGCGCCGCAGCCGATGCCGCTGAGCACCGTGCCGTCGGCCAGCACGAGGACTCCGGTGGCGCCTGGAAGTACGGTCGTCATAGGCGCCTCCTCGGTGAACAAACGGCCGCGTAGGTAGTGAGTCGCGCCGACGCGGTCAACGTGCATGATAGCCGCGTGAGGAAGGCGCGGCCTAAGGGCGCTTCAGCCGGCCCATGAAGAGACCCACGATAGCCGCGAGCGAACAGGCAAGTCCGATCGCGATGAAGGCGAACTTCATCATCGTCGTCGCGTAGGCGATAGACGCCAGCTGCGGCGATACCGAGCCGGCGAACAGCATCTTCGCCTCGAAGGCGTTCTCGAACACGTCGAAGACGGCGCCGACCAGCGGCGCGAAGGCAAGGGTGGTGAGAAGCCGTCGCGCCGCGCCCGGCCGCCTGGCGAAGGCTTCGCGCGCGGCCAGAGTCCCATAGAAGAGAGCGAACCCGTAGGAGGGCATGTAGAGGTAGTCGAGGCCCAGCAGGAAGGCCATCCGGGGCGCCGCGCCGGTGGCGATCCACGCGCTGATGAGCCGGTTCATCTCGGGGGCGTTCCTGGCCGCCTCCCACTGCATGATGCCCTGGCCGCTCCTGGCGATGATCGAGGTGTCGATCGCCCACAGCGCGCCCATGACGACGAGGGCCAGCAGGCTGGTCCAGCCCCAGCGGGCCTTCAGCTTTCCAATGTCGATGGTCATGGCTCCCCCTTCCGTCGAGCTTGACCATAAACCCGCCGCTCGCTCGCGCCCACAGCTGTCTGCTAACGTCGGAATCGGGCGAGGTCGCGCGAGCGGAGCGGGAATGGTCAGGGTCGTCGGTATCGCCGCCATGCTGCTGCTGGGCGCCTGCGCCGCCGCCGGGCCGACCGCGCCGAAGGTGGCGGAAGTGGAGGCGACCGCGCCACCCGGCCAGTACGACTACGACATCCTTATAAAGGGCGGCACGATCTACGACGGGTCAGGCGGCAAGCCCTACGTGGCCGACATCGGCGTCAAGGACGGGCTGATCAACGCCGTTTATCCGAAGCTGAAGGGCGACGCAGGCGTGGAGATCGATGCGCGGGGCAAGGCCGTGGCGCCGGGGTTCATCGGGGAAGGGGACTTGGCGCATGGGTTCACGTCTCAATGCGCGGGAGCCGCCGCGCCCTTGGACGGGCCCCTGCCCGAGACTGTCCGCAACCTCACCAGCGTTCCCGCCGCCGGGCTGGGGCTGAAAGAGCGCGGCCGCATAATGCCCGGGTGGGCGGCGGACCTTGTGATGTTTGACGCGAAAGGAGCACGGCCGGGTTTGACAGCAGCGGAGGACGTCATCGTGGGCGGCGTTCGCGTTTCGGATGCTGATCGGCAACGGCAACACGGGCCTGCGCATGCCTGTTGATACACACTTTGTGTGTAAAGAGTCTTGCTTGCAAGCCTGTTCTCGGGTGTAATGGCCCCATACGGGGGGAGTCTGGATGAGGAGCCGCGACGTGATCGCCGCGCTGACCGCGGCCGGTTGGGTCGAGGTCGCTCAGAAGGGCTCCCACAAGCAATTCAAGCACCCGAAGCGTTCGGGCCGGGTCACCGTCCCTCATCCCGAACGCGACCTGCCGATCGGTACGCTGAAGTCGATCGAACGGCGGAGCGGGTTGAAGCTGCGCTAGGAGGGCGCGATGGCCGAGGTCTTCTATCCGGCGATTCTGGAGCGGAGTTCTCAGGGGTACGGACTCTACTTCCCCGACCTGCCCGGTTGCGTTTCGGCGGGCGAAACGGCCGACGAAGCGGCGCGTGGCGGAGCCGAAGCTCTGGCGCTTCACCTCGAAGGCATGATCGAGGACGGCGAGGACTTGCCGCCACCGTCGGCCCTAGACGAGATTTCCGCCGATCCTGAAGGCGAGGAAGCCGCTCGCATGCTGATCGCCGCGACGTTGCCCAGCCGCGCGGCCCGCATCAACGTCACCATCGATGAAGGCCTGCTCGCGCGCATCGA
>Ga0070659_100003721_pt1 | contig 10877 bp, 6 predicted proteins | sample KBSC23metaG_FD_64666 | JGI IMG/M metagenome (GOLD analysis project Ga0070659, IMG submission 64666) | Corn rhizosphere microbial communities from Kellogg Biological Station, Michigan, USA - KBS C2-3 metaG | ecosystem: Host-associated > Plants > Roots > Rhizosphere > Soil ...
TACCGTTCGCATGCAGAGGTACGGTCGTGTCAGCCATGGCCTGCCATCAGTTGGGTGCGCGATGCTTCGGTCCGGACCACATCTTCGGCCGGGATGTAGTAATCGCGCTTGTAGTTGAAGGTGTGAACGATTGCCGAGAGGATGGTGGCTGCGAACGACGCGATGGCCAACCACCAGATGTGCCAGATCAGCGCAAAGCCGCACACCGTGGACAGCCCGGCCAGCAGGATGCCGGCGGCGGTGCCCTTGGGCATGTGGATCGGGACGAAGCCCTCAAGCGGACGCTGGTAGCCGTACTGCTTCATCTGCCACCAGGCATCGGAGTCATGCACAAGCGGCGTGAACGCGAAGTTGTACTGCGGCGGCGGTGACGAAGTCGACCACTCCAGCGTGCGGCCGTTCCATGGGTCGCCCGTTGTATCGCGCAGTTCCTCGCGGCGCAGGAAGCTCACCACGAGCTGGATCAGGAAGCAGGCAATGCCGATGGCGATCAGCAGCGCACCGAATGCGGCGATCTGAAACCAGATCTGCAATGACGGATCGTCGAAATGGCTCATGCGACGGGTCACACCCAGCATGCCCAGCCAGTACAGCGGCATGAACGCGAAATAGAAACCGACGAACCAGAACCAGAACGATGCCTTGCCCCACGACGACACCAGCCGGTAGCCGAACGCCTTCGGGAACCAGTACGTGATGCCGGCCATGAGTCCGAACAGCACGCCACCAATGATGACGTTATGGAAGTGGGCAATCAGGAACAGGCTGTTGTGCAGCGAGAAGTCCGCCGGCGGCACCGCCAGCAGCACGCCGGTCATGCCACCCACCACGAAGGTGACCATGAACCCGACGGTCCACAGCATCGGCGGCTCGAAGCGGATCTTGCCGTGGTACATCGTGAACAGCCAGTTGAAGATCTTCGCGCCGGTCGGGATCGAGATGATCATCGTGGTGATCCCGAAGAATGAGTTGACGCTGGCACCCGACCCCATCGTGAAGAAGTGGTGTAGCCAGACCAGGTACGACAACACCGTAATCACAACCGTCGCGTAGACCATCGACGCATAGCCGAACAGGCGCTTGCGCGAGAACGTCGACACCACCTCCGAGAAAACACCAAACACCGGCAGCACCAGGATGTAGACCTCGGGGTGGCCCCAGATCCAGATCAGGTTCACGTACATCATCGCGCTGCCGCCCTGGTCCACGGTAAAGAAATTGGTGCCGACATAGCGGTCGAGGGCCAGCAGCGTCAGCGCAGCCGTCAGCACCGGAAAGGCGGCGATGATCAGTGCGTTGGTGCACAACGCGGTCCACGTGAAAATCGGCATGCGCATCAGCGTCATGCCCGGCGCGCGCATCTTGACAATGGTCACCAGCAGGTTGATGCCGGATAGCACCGTGCCGACCCCCGCCACCTGTAACGCCCAGATGTAGTAATCGACCCCGACGTCAGGGCTTGCGAGGATGCCCGATAACGGTGGATACGCCAGCCAGCCGGTGCGCGCGAATTCGCCCACGAACAGCGACATCATCACCAGGATGGCGCCGCCCGTGGTCATCCAGAAACTGAAGTTATTGAGGAACGGGAACGCGACGTCGCGCGCTCCGATCTGCAACGGCATGACGAAGTTCATCAGGCCGGTTACGAGCGGCATCGCCACGAAGAAGATCATGATCACGCCGTGCGCGGTGAAGATCTGGTCGTAGTGATGCGGCGGCAGATAGCCAAGGTTGTCGCCGAACGCCACCGACTGCTGTATGCGCATCATCACGGCATCGGCAAAGCCGCGCAGCAGCATCACGATGCCCAGCACGATGTACATGATGCCGATCCTCTTGTGATCGATGCTGGTGAACCACTCGCGCCACAGGTAACCCCAGAGGCGGTAGTAGGTCAATGCGCCCACCACCACAAGGCCGCCGAGGACGACGACCGCGAAGGTGGCAAGCAGAATCGGCTCGTGGTACGGAATGGCCTCCCACGTCAGGCGGCCAAAGATCATGTTGGCGAGTTCAGAACGCTCGGGCATGGTTGTCACCTGGGCCTGTTTGGCAGAAAACGAACAGCGACGGTAAAGGGGCGCAGGGCCGTGCGCTACTGCAACAACCGCCGGCCGTCGTTGACGGCATCCGGCGCAAACATGGGCATGGCATCGGCCGTGTTACTCGCGGTACAGATTTCCGCCGTCGGATCGAACCGGCCACGGTTGCGATTGCTCGCCATGGTGTCCGCCACGCATGCCTGGCCGTCCACACAGCGGTTCAGGATGCGGTCGTAGAGGTTCGGCGCCACGCTGGCATAGCGTTGTACCGGCTCGCTTTCGCTGGGCTTGGCCAGCTTTAGGTAGGTGTCTTTCGACAGCGGCGTGCCCGACGACTTGACCTGCTGGACCCAGTGGTCGAAATCGTCGTTGGACAAGCCGTGGAACTTGAACCGCATGTGCGAGAAGCCCGCACCGCTGTAGTTGGATGAGAAGCCGTCATAGACACCGGGCCGGTTGATGACCGCATGAAGTTTGGTTTCCATGCCCGGCATCGCATACACCATACCCGCCAGCGACGGCACGAAGAACGCGTTCATGACCGAAGTGGCGGTGATCTTGAATGCGATCGGACGATCCACCGGCGCAGCCAACTCGTTGACGGTGGCAATGCCTTGCTCGGGATAGAGGAACAACCACTTCCAGTCCAGCGCCACCACCTCTACGGTGAGCGGCTTGGTCTCTGCGGCTACCGCACGACTTTCGTCAAGCCTCGTCAGCGGCCGATACGGATCGAGCTGATGGGTGCTGACCCATGTCACGGCGCCCAGCGTGATGATGATCAGCAGCGGCGCAGCCCAGATCGCCAGTTCCAGCACTGTGGAATGGTCCCAATCGGGGTTGTAAGGAGCGTTGTTGGCACTCTCCCGATATCGCCATGCAAACAGCAATGTGAGGATGATCACCGGAACGATGATCAGCAGCATCAGGCACGTGGCGATGATGATCAGATCCCGCTGTCGCACCGCCATGTCGCCCGCCGGCGACAACAGCACCGCGTTGCTGCATCCCGCAAGCGGCCCCAATAAGGCGACTGCGGCACTTCGCAAAAGCGATCTTCCCGTTACTTTGGGGCGTGTCACCGCTGCATCGAAGCGTGGCATGGTCTCGGAAGTGGCGTCTGGTTCACGTCGCGTTGGGTGGAGTCCAACGATCTTTCGATTTGCCGTTGCAGTTTAGGCGCTATTCTTGGTCTTGTGATCGCCGGACTTTAATCGCTGTACGACATTCCCCTCGATGGAGACTCCACGATGGCAAGTCTGACCCACCAGCATCGCGCGTCGCCCACTGCCCCACCTGCCCCAGGACATCATGAAGTTGCACCAGCCGAGATCGCCACAGGCGTGGTGATCGGACGAGCGTCGGAGTACTTCGACTTTTTCGTCTACGGCATCGCCTCGGTGCTCGTTTTCCCGACGGTCTACTTTCCGTTTGCCAGTGAACTGGCCGGGCTGCTGTTCAGCTTCACGATATTCTCTTTCGCCTTTATCGGGCGCCCATTCGGCACGGCGCTCTTCATGCGCATCCAGCGTCGGTGGGGGCGAGGCGTCAAACTGACGGCATCGCTATTTCTGCTCGGCACAGCCACGGTGGGTATTGCGTTCTTGCCGTCGTACGCATCGATTGGCGGCGCGTCGATCTACCTGCTGGCGCTGTTTCGCCTGATGCAGGGCATTGCGTTTGGCGGCTCGTGGGATGGTCTGCCGTCGCTGCTCGCACTGAACGCACCCGATAACAAGCGCGGCTGGTACGCCATGGTGGGGCAGCTGGGCGCGCCAACGGGCTTCATCATCGCAGCCGGGTTGTTCCTGTTCCTCCATGCCAGCCTGACGTTTCAGGAATTCATCGATTGGGGCTGGCGTTATCCGTTCTACGTGGCCTTTGCCATCAACGTAGTGGCGCTGTTTGCGCGGCTGCGGCTGGTGGTGACGCACGAATACACGCAACTGCTCGAAGAGGGCGAGCTGGAACCGATCAGCACCCTGCAGATGGTAAACGCGCAGGGGTTCAACATCTTCCTTGGGGCCTTCGCCGCGCTGGCCAGCTACGCGCTGTTCCACCTGGTCACGGTGTTTCCGCTGTCATGGGTGTCGCTGCGCAAGACACAGAGCATTTCCGCTGTGCTGGCGGTCCAGATCGTCGGCGCCGTGATCGCGTTCATCGGCACGCTCATCTCTGGTTTGATCGCAGACCGCATCGGCCGGCGCACCACGTTGGCGGCGATGGCCGTGCTGATCGGCATCTTCAGCCTGGCCGCGCCGTGGTTGCTCGACGGCGGTGTCGCGGGGCAGGATCTGTTCATCCTGATCGGCTTCGGTCTGCTGGGGCTGTCCTACGGCCAGGCGGCCGGGGTGGTGACGTCGAACTTCGAGAGGCGGTTCCGCTATACCGGCGCGGCCCTGACGACGGATTTTGGCTGGCTGTTTGGCGCGGCGTTCGCGCCGCTGGTGGCGCTGGGGCTGTCGTCGCTGTTCGGGCTGGGAGCGGTCAGTCTGTACCTGCTGTCAGGCGTGGTGGGTACGCTGGTGGCGCTGCGGATCAACCAAGCGCTGGGAACGCCCGACGCGTGAGTTCTTGCGCTGGGAAAAACCTCGGAACGAGGTAAGTGGTGCGAGGGAGGGGACTCGAACCCCTACACCATTGCTGGCGTCAGGACCTAAACCTGGTGCGTCTACCAATTTCGCCACCCTCGCCGGATGGATCGCGGCGCCCATTGAGGGGGCGCCGGAAAGGAAGCCCGCGATTATATCGCAGTCGTTCGGGGGTTTCCATCCCCCGCCCTACTTGGTGTGGTGTAGGGGTTCGAGTCCCCTCCCTAGCATCACTTCGACAAGGGCAGCCACCGCAGGACGCAAGCGTCAGATCGTCGGCGCAGTCGCCTCGGCTTCAGGCCGCTTGACCCGGAACCACGCCGCATACAACGCCGGCAGGAACAGCAGCGTCAACACCGTGGCGATGATCAGGCCACCCATGATGGCTGCGGCCATTGGGCCCCAGAACACGCTGCGCGACAGCGGAATCATCGCCAGCACCGCCGCTGCCGCCGTCAGGATGATGGGGCGGAAACGCCGCACAGCCGCCTCGACGATGGCCGTCCAGGTCGGCACGCCAGCCGCCACATCCTGCTCGATCTGGTCCACCAGAATGACCGAGTTGCGGATGATCATCCCGATCAGCGCGGTGATGCCGAGTTGCGCCACGAAGCCCATCGGCGCGCGCAGCAGCAACAGCGTCGCCGCCGCACCAATCAAGCCCAGCGGGCCGGTCAGGAACACCATCACCGAGCGCGAGAAGCTGTGCAGCTGGAGCATCAGCAGCAGGAAGATGATGAAGATACATAGCGGCATCTGCGCGGCAATTGATGCACCCGCGTTGGCGCTCTCCTCTTCCGCGCCGGCAATCTTGATCTGGTAGTCCGGCGGCAAGTCAGCGCGAATCTTGTCGAGCAGCGGGTTGATCTGCGCCGTCACCGTCGGGCCCTGCACGCCGTCGACCACATCGGACTGCACGGTGATGCCGTAGTCGCGGTTCTCGCGCCAGATCACGCCCGGCTCCCATGCAAAGCCCACGCGCGCCACCTGCGTGAGCGGCACGGTGCGGCCACTGCCGGTTGGCACCTGCACGCGCTGCAAGGCGTCGAGCGTGTTGCGCTCGTCTTCTTGCGGGCGCATGACGATGTCGAGCAGCTTGTCGCCATCACGGTATTGGGCGATCGGCGCGCCGGACAGTACCGTCTGCGTGACCTGTGAGATCGAACCGGTCGACACGCCCAGCGCGCGCGCCTTGTCCTGGTCGATGTCCAGGCGCAGCAGCTTGACGTTCTCGTTCCAGTTGTCGTTCACGCCCACGGTGTTCGGGTTGGCCGACATGATGGCCTTGACCTGATCGGCAATCTTGCGCACGCCGCCGATATCCGGGCCCATCACGCGGAACTGCACCGGATACGGCACCGGTGGACCGTTCGGCAGCAGCTTCACGCGACCTCGCAGATGCGGGAATTGCGACTTGAGCAACCCGATAACACGCTGCCGCACGCTCTCACGCGCTTCCAGCGACGTCGGCATCACGATGGCTTGCGCAACGTTCGTTTGCGGCAGGATCTGGTCCAGCGGCAAATAGAAACGCGGCGCGCCGGAGCCGATGAACAGCGTGACGCTGTCCACGTTCTGCTCTTTGCGCATCAGCGCTTCAAAGCGCTTGGCCTCGGTTTCGGTCTGGCTGAAGCTGGAGCCTTCCGGCAGCCACAGCTCCACCATCAGTTCGGGGCGACTGGAATCCGGGAAGAACTGTTTCTCCACGTACTTGAAACCGAACACACCCAGCCCGAAGGCCACCAGCGTGATGACGATCACCGTCTTGCGATACTCCACGCACCAGTTCACCCAACCGCGGAAGCGGGTGTAGAACGGCGTGTCGAACAGTTCATGATGGCCGCCGTCGCCCACGTGCGACTTGGTACGCAACAGCAGAAAACCGAGGTACGGCACGAACACCACCGCCGCAAACCACGACAGCACCAGCGCCAGCGCCGTCACCGCAAAAATGCCGAAGGTATATTCGCCCACTGTCGAACGCGCCAGCCCCACCGGCAGGAACCCCGTTGCGGTGATGAGCGTGCCGGTCAGCATCGGCATGGCGGTGGAGGTGTAGGCAAAGGTAGCGGCCTCCATCTTGGAGAAGCCCTCTTCCAGCTTGCGCACCATCATCTCGACCGCAATGATCGCGTCGTCCACCAGCAGGCCTAGCGCGATGATCAGCGCGCCGAGCGAGATCTTGTGCAGGCCGATATCGAAGATGTTCATGAACAGGAACGTCACCGCCAGCACCAGCGGAATCGTCAAGCCCACCACCAGACCCGGCCACACATCAATGCGCAGCTTGGGCTTGGTGTGCAGACCGAGTGAGAGAAAGCTCACCGCCAGCACGATCACCACGGCCTCGATCAGCACGTGCACAAACTCACCCACCGAGCTCCGCACCGATTTCGGCTGGTTCTGCACCTGCTCCATCTCGACGCCCACCGGCAGCTTCGCGCGAATCTTGTCGACCGTGGCGCGCAGGTCCTTGCCGAGCTGGATGATGTCCCCGCCCTTGGTCATCGAAATGCCCAGGCCGATGACCTCCTTGCCATTGAAGCGCATCTTGGCGTGCGGCGGGTCAACGTAGCCGTGCTTGACGGTGGCGATATCGCCCAGGCGGATGTTGGTCGTGCCGCCGGGGCCGCGCAGCGTGAGGTTTTCCAGATCGCGGATATCCGAGAACTGGCCTGACAAGCGAATCTGCACGTTGTCGGTGGGCGTCACCAGCACGCCGCTGGGGGCGATGTTGTTCTGCTGGCCGATCTGCGTGGCGATGCTGTTGATGTCGAGTCCCATCTGCGACAGCTTCGCCTGCTGGAACTCGATGTAGATCTTCTCGTCCTGATCGCCCAGCAATTCGACCTTGGCGACGTTGGGCACGCGCAGCAGTTGCTGGCGAATCGCATCGGCGTAGTCGTTGAGCTGCCGGTACGTAAAACCATCGGCGGACAGCGCGTAGATCGAGCCGTACACATCGCCGAAGTCATCGTTGAAGTACGGCCCGCGCACGCCTTGCGGCAACGTGGGCGCGATGTCCCCCACCTTCTTGCGCACCGTGTACCAGAGCTGTTGCGTCTCCTTGGCGGGCGACGTATCGGCCAACTGGAACGTGACGAGCGTTTCGCCCGGCTTGGAATAGCTGCGGATCTTCCAGGCGTAGGGCACTTCCTGCAGCGCCTTTTCGATCTTGTCGGTCACCTGGCGCGACATCTGCTCGGCCGTGGCGCCGGGCCAGAAGGCCTGCACCACCATCGCGCGGAAGGTGAAGGGCGGGTCTTCATCCTGCCCCAGCTTGGAATACGCAAAGATGCCGCCGAGCAGCAGCGCCACCAGCAAAAAACGCGTGAGCGGTTGGTGCTCAAGCGCCCAGCGTGACAGGTTGAAACGGGAGTGTTCCATGCGCGCGAAGGTTGGCGTGGGTGGGCAGAGGCCTGCGGTGGATCAGCGACGCGGCGTGATGGCGGATTGCGCGGACGGCTGATCGGCCGGCGCCATCGGCATCACCTTCTGGCCGGCCTTGAGCAGGTGCACGCCGGCGGTCACGATGGTCTGCCCGGGCTGCAGGCCGCTTGTGACGAGCATCACGTTGTCGCGCGGCGCGCCCACCGTCACCGACACAGGCTTGACCGTCTGCGATGCGGCGTCATACAGCCACACGACGTTCTTGCCCTGCTCCTGCAGCAAGGCCGTCAGCGGCACGCGCACGCCCATGCCGCCGCTGTCCGCACCACCGCCGGGGCGTACGAACGTTGCCACAGCAGTCATGCCGAGCCTCAATTCGGGCGGCGGGTTCGGCACCGAAATCTTCACCGTGTACGTACGCGTAAGCGGATCGGCGGCCGGCGCAATCTCGCGTACCTTGGCCGGAATGCTGCGCGACTGATCCGCCCACAGCTTGACGCTCACCTCGGGCGACTTGCGCAGCGTATCCACCTGATCTTCGGGAATGCCAACCACGACTTCCTTCTCAGCCGTCTGCGCCACGCGCACGACCGGTTGACCTGCGGACACCACCTGCCCGACTTCCGCATCAACGCCCGTCACAACGCCATCCGCATCGGCTTCGAGCGTGGCATAGGCAGCCTGATTGGATTGATTGCGATAGCCCGCCGCAGCTTGGTCATAGCGAGCCTTGGCGCCGTCAAAATTGGCTTGATGGCGTTGCTGTTCAGCCGCGCTGATAAAGCCCTTGGCGAAGAGTTCAGAAAAACGTTTGAGGTCGGCGGCAGCCAGATCGCGGTCAGTCTTCGCCGCCGACAACTGCGCCTGCGCGGATTGCTGCGCGAGCGCCAGATCGGCCGGATCCAGCCGCGCCAGCGTTTGCCCTTTCTTGACGGTGGCGCCCACGTCCACCAATCGTGCGACGATCTTGCCTGGCACGCGGAAGCCCAAGCGGGATTCAATGCGCGGCCGTACGTCGCCGGAGAATTCCACTGTGCCGGCGCCCTGCTCGCTGGTGACTGTCATGGTGCGCACGGGACGCACATCGGGCGCCTTCGGCGGCTCCTTGCTGCAGCCGGCCAGCAGCGCCGCGCCAGTCAGCAACGCTGCAGATGCAGCCAACGAAGAGATGCGCCTGCGCGACCGAGACAACGTGTCGGAGGAATCGGTGGAGTCGGAATGCGGGGACGGCAAATACATCGCACGCTGGGCAGGCATGACACGCTCTCAGTAAATAACTGACCGGTCAGTAATATACCCACGGCAATGCGCAGGGTCAACGACACGGCTGCGTCTGATTGACTTTTCTCGATGGGGTTTCCCTCAAGGGCTGCCAGCATGCTGCACTGCAACGCCCTGTAGAATGGCCGCCCTGCTTATCCCTCAACCTCGCCCTCACCACGACGGCCCCTCCCGTGACCCCCGACGATTACTGCGCCGACAAGGCCGCCCCGCCTGGCAGCGACGTGTATTACAGCGTATTGTTTCTGGCGCCCGAACGCCGCCGCGCGACCATCGCCTTGGAAGCCGTGCGCCGCGAATTGGAAGACGCCGTGCGCGATGCGACCGACCCGGCCGTCGTGCAATCGAAGCTGCAGTGGTGGCGGCACGAGCTGGCCCGGCTGTTCGAGGGCCGCGCCGAACATCCCGCCGCCAAGGCCTTGCAGCCGCATCTGGCGACGTACGACATCGGCGCCGTGCATCTGGGCGAGTTGCTGGCCGGCGTCGAGGCCGATGCCATGCAGAACCGCTATCTGGATTGGCCCAACCTGCGCCGCCACGGCGATCAGGTGGCAGGCGTGGCGGGCCGGCTGGCTGCGCGCATTGCCGGGCACACGCATGCACGCACGCTGGAATTCGCACGGCTGCTGGCGCTGGCCGAGCAGTTGGTCCATTTCATCCGCAACCTGGGCGAAGACGTGCGCCACAACCGCGTCTACATCCCCGTGGATGAACTGCAGCGCTTCAACGTACCCGCGGCCGACTTGTTCAACCGCCGCTACGCAGAAGGTTTCAAGCCGTTGATGGCGTTCCAGGCCGAGCGCGCCCGCGCGACATACAAGGAAGCGGTGGCCGCACTGCCGGCCGAAGACCGCCGCGCCCAGCGTTCTGCGCTGATTCGCGGCGTGCTGGCCATGCGCCTGCTCGACGAGGTGGAGGCCGACGGCTTCCAGGTGCTCACGCGGCGAACGGACCTCACGCCGCTGCGCAAGCTGTGGCTGGCCTGGCGAACCCAAATCACGCAGATCCGCGGCTGATCAAGCCTTGATGAGGTCAAGCGGCGCAAACCGGCCGGCCAGCACCGATTGGGAATCCATCCCCCACCAGCGCTCCAGCACCGTCGCGTAGAGCGAGCGGAAATCGACCGACGGGTCGAGATTGCCGCCGCCATCCAGCCGCTCAAGCACCGGCCCCTGTCCGGCCAGCCCGCCTTTCACGCGGCCACCAGCCACGAAATGCGCGGCGGCAGTGCCGTGGTCCGTGCCGTTGTTCAGGTTCTCGCGCGGGCGTCGGCCGAATTCTGAATAGGTGACGATCAACGTATCGTTCCAGCGGCCCAGCTCCGTCAATGCGCTCTTGAGCGAAGCGATGCCCTCGCCCAGCTGGCGCAGCAGGTTAGCCTGTGTGCCTTGCTGATTGGTGTGCGTATCAAAGCTGCCCAGCGACAGGCACACCACGGCGACATCCGCGCCGCCATGCCCCGGCGCCGCCACGACTTGCATCGCAGCCTTGATCGAATTGCCGAAGCCGCCGTCGGGAAAGTGCGTTTGAAACGCAAACTTGCCCGACTTCGGGCGCAGCCCGTCGGCGG
>Ga0070659_100003727_pt1 | contig 10875 bp, 9 predicted proteins | sample KBSC23metaG_FD_64666 | JGI IMG/M metagenome (GOLD analysis project Ga0070659, IMG submission 64666) | Corn rhizosphere microbial communities from Kellogg Biological Station, Michigan, USA - KBS C2-3 metaG | ecosystem: Host-associated > Plants > Roots > Rhizosphere > Soil ...
TTGCAGACGACCTCGGTGCGGCGCATGAAGAGGCTGTTGTCGGGCCGCAGTTCGACGTGCTCGAGGTTGGCCGGCTCGGTGAAGCTGGGCCAGCCGGTGCCGGAGTCGAACTTGGTGTCGGAGGAGAACAGCTCGGTGCCGCAGCAGACGCAGCGGTACATCCCCTCGTCCTTCTCGTCCCAGTAGGGGCCGGTGAAGGCGCGCTCGGTGCCAGCCTTGCGGGTGACCTCGAACTGCTCGGGCGTCAGCTGCTCGCGCCACTCCTGCTCGGATTTCTCGATCTTCGTCGTCATCTCGCTCCTTTCTCGTGTGAAACAGAGTACGCCCCGGGTATTACGAGCCTGTGACACGCAGGGGCACGATCCCGGTCTTCTTTCTGGTGGTGGCAATGGCTGCGGTCCTGGCTGCACCGGCGGCCGCCAGCGTCCTTGCCTCCCGTGCGGTCTGCCCCGGCCAGGGCAACGCCAGTGCTCCCAGCAGCGTTCAGGAGCAGGCGATGCTCTGCCTCGTCAACCACGCGCGGGAAGGGCGTGGGCTGGAACCGCTCGCGTCCCTCACCTCCCTCAACCGGGCCGCCGACCGCAAGTCGGGCGACATCCTCCGCTGCGACGAATTCAGTCACGAAGCCTGCGGGCGTGAATTCGACTACTGGATGAACCGCTTCGGCTACGAAGGCTGCCTTGAGGGCGAGAACATCGCCTGGGGCAGCGGTCGCTTCGCGAAGCCGATCTCGATCTTCCGCCTCTGGATGCACTCCCAAGGCCACCGGGAAAACATCCTCGGCCCCTATGAAGACACCGGCATCGGCCTCCGGGTCGGCACGCTCGAAGGCAACGCCGGCGCCCACGTCTGGACCGAGGAGTTCGGCAGCCGCAACTGCTGACCACCCCGAACTGCATCAACTTGACTATCCAGCAGGTGGTTAAGTTGATGCAGTTCGGGGGCGCTTAGGATGGCGGCGTGTTCGCGGCCTTCTATGAGCGTGACGGGGACCTGTTCCGGGCGACGGAGCTGACGCGCGGTCCCTGGGATCGCGGCGCCCAGCACGCGGGGCCGCCGGCGGCGCTGCTCGGCTACGCGATCGAGCAGCTGCCCGAGGCGGAGGGGTTCCAGGTCGGGCGGGTCACCTTCGAGATCCTGCGCTCAGTCCCGATTGGCCCGGTTCGGGTCGAGGCGCGGGTGGTGAGGCCGGGGAAGCGGGTGCAGATGTTCGAGGCCGAGCTGAGCGACCCTGGCGGCGAGGTGCTGATGCGGGTGCGCGCCTGGGGCATCCGTACCGCCACGATCGAGATCCCGGCCGAGGCGCTCGTCACGAGTGAGCCGCCGCCCCCGCCGGAGCAGGGCGCCAAGCCCAACTTCTTCCCCACCGGCGAGGAGCACGGCTACCACTCGGCGATGGAGGTGCGCTTCATCTCCGGCGATTTCATCGAGCCCGGCCCGGCGACGGTCTGGTTGCGGATGCGCCAGCCGCTGGTCGCCGGCGAGGAGCCGACGCCGCTGCAGCGCACTCTTGTCGTCGCTGACGTCGGCAACGGCGTTAGCGCCTCACTCGACTTCCGCCGCTTCCTCTTCATCAACGTCGACCTCACCGTCCAGCTGGAGCGGATGCCGGCGGGGGAGTGGATCTGCGTTGACGCCGTCACCCTGCCGCAGCCGACCGGCGTCGGCACCGCCGAGTCGGTTCTCTCCGACCGCGAAGGCAGGATCGGCCGCGCCCTGCAGACCCTCCTGGTCAGCGAACGCTAGGTCGATGGGCCTGAAACACGCCTATATGTAGGGAAATCGGCCCGTCAACCATGTGCGCCCTGCCGCGAGGCGAGGATCAGCAGCGCCGAGGCGGCGGAGACCGCGGCGGCGAAGAGGAAGGCACCCTCGTAATCGCTGAGGGCGGCGACCAGGCCCGCCAGCGGCGCCCCCAGGCCGACGCCGGCGTCGAAGAAGGCGGTGTAGGTGCCCATCGCGGCGCCGCGGGCGCTCTCGGAGACACGCCCGAGGGCAATCAGCATTAGCGAGGGGTTGAGCAGGGAGAAGGCTGCGCCCATCGCGAGGCCGCCGACCAGCGCCACCGGCAGGCTGTGAGCGACCGCGATCAGGACCAGCCCGGCCGCCTCGCCGAGGGTGGCGGCGGCCGCCACCGGCGTCGCGCCGACGCGGTCTGGGAGGTCGCCGATGACGAGCCGAGTGAGGACGATCGTCGCCGCGAAGGCGCCGAAGACCGTGGCGCCGTGGCCGACCCCGCGCGCTTCCAGGTGGAGGACGATGAAGGTGGCGACGGCGGCGTAGCCGAACGAGGCGAGGGCGATCGCAAATCCCGGCCCGACCGCCTCGGGCGCGATCAGTGGGTGCGGCTCGGCGTGCGCGCGCGGGACGAAGGGGTCGCGGGCGGTGACCGCGACCAGGGCGCCGAGGGCGGGCATCGCCGCAGCGAAGATCCAGACGGCGTGATAGCCGCCCTGATCGAGGATCAGCTGCCCGACCAGCGGGCCGACGCTGAGCCCGCCCCAGACCGCGAGCCCGTACAGACCGAGCACGCGCCCGCGCCGCTCCGGCGGAGCGAGATCGACGATCCAGGCCGAGCCGGCGGTGTAGACGGTGCCCTCGCCGGCGCCGAGGACGAGCCGGGCGGCGATCAGTCCGGCGATCCCCAGGTTTGGCAGGTAGAGCAGACCGCCGATCGCGACCAGGACCGCTCCCGCCAGCACCATCGGCTTGCGGCCGCGGGTGTCGGCGAGCCGCCCGGCGACCGGCCGCAGCAGCAGGCCGGTGATGGCGTAGGAGCCGATCACCACCCCCACCGCCACGTTTCCCGAATTAAGGGGACCGTGGATGTAGCGGGGCAGGACCGGCAGCACCGAGCCGATCGCGACGAGACCGCAGAAGGTGGCGACGAAGACTGCAGCGAAGCTGAGGCCAGGGCGCTGCTCACCCTTCGTCCCCGCGTCTTCCGGCGCAGTGACGCTCACGCCAGCAGGCCGGCGAGGTCGTCGAGCACGAAGTCGGGCGCCGGGTCGGCCACCTCGGCTTCCTCGCGCGAGGTCGTCCCGCTGAGGACGAGGATCGTCTCCAGGCCGGCGCGGCGGCCGCCCTCGATGTCGGAGGAGACACGGTCGCCGATCATCGCCACCCGCTCGTTTCGTGGTTCCTTTCGGTCGCTATTCGTCCGAAAGGAACCACGGATCGCCTCCAGCGCCATCTCGAACAGGTGCCGTTCCGGCTTGCCGGCGATCTCTGCCTGGCGGCCGGAGGCGACTTCGACCGCGGCCAGCACCGCGCCGGTGCCCGGCAGCTCGCCACCGGGGAACGGCATCGTCGGGTCGTGGCTGGTGGCGAAGAGCTTGGCGCCGCGGTCGAGGGCGAACTTCGCCGTCAGCAGCTCCTCGTAGTCGAAGCCGCGGTGGCCGGAGACGACGACCACGTCCGCCCCCTGCGCCTCTTCGCCCTCCAGCAACCGTGCCCCGGTCGCCGCCACCATCTCCTTCAGCGCCTCGGCCCCGATCACGAAGGCCGTGCCACCCGGCCCGGCAGCCTCGCCAGCCAGCCGCGCCAGCACCATCCCGGCGGTGACGATCTGCTCCTCGCCCACCTCGACCCCGAGGCCGCGCAGCCGCTCGGCGTAGGCGGCGGGCAGCCGCCCCGGGTTGTTGGTGACGAAGACGAGCCGCTTGCCGGCCTCCAGCAGCGCCCGCAGCGTCTCCGCCGAACCCGGCACCGGCTCGCGGCCGATCCAGACAACCCCGTCGAGGTCGATCAGGAATCCGTCGAAGCGGTCTGCCAAGGCCACGAGGGCCAGGCTATTCGGCCGACGCGATACCGTGCCTGGCAGTGAGCGTCAACGGACCAGTCGTAGTCGCCGCCGACCTCCACCGCCGCTACGGCGAGGGCGACGCCGCCGTCAATGCCCTCGACGGCGTCTCCACCGAGTTCGAGCGCGACCGCTTCACCGCGATCATGGGCCCCTCCGGCTCGGGCAAGTCGACGCTGATGCACATCCTCGCCGGCCTCGACAAGCCGACCTCGGGCACGGTCGAGCTCGACGGCGTCGACATCACCAAGCTCGACGACGGCGAGTTGACCCAACTGCGCCGCGACAAGCTCGGCTTCGTCTTTCAGTTCTTCAACCTGCTGCCGGTCCTGACCGCGGAGGAGAACCTGGTGCTGCCGCTCTCGATCGCCGGCCGCAAGCCCGACCAGCAGTGGGTCGAGACGCTGATCCGCACCGTCGGGCTTGAGGACCGCCGCACCCACCGCCCGGCCGAGCTCTCCGGCGGCCAGCAGCAGCGGGTCGCCGTTGCCCGGGCGCTGGTCACCAAGCCCGCGGTCGTCTTCGCCGACGAGCCGACCGGCAACCTCGACTCGAAAGCGAGCGAGGACGTGATGCAGATGCTGCGCCAGGCGGTTGACGAGTTCGGGCAGACGGTGGTGATGGTCACCCACGACCCGGCCGCTGCCGCCCATGCCGACCGGCTGATCACGTTGCAGGACGGCAGGATCGTCAACGACGCCGCCCCCGGCTCGGCGGACGACGTAATCGAGCTGCAGAAGCGGCTTGGCTAGCCTCGCCCTCAAGAGCCTCTGGGCTCGCAAGGTCCGGGCCCTGACGACCATCTTCGCGGTCGTCCTCGGTGTCGCCTTCGTCGCCGGCTCCTATGTCCTCACCGACACGATCTTCGCCGCCTTCGACGAAATCTTCAACGAGTCGCTGAGTGGGACCAGCGTCGTCATCACCGCCCAGAACCCGGTCAAGCAGGAAAATGGCGAAGTGCCGACGGTCAACGCCGCGCTGCTGCCGCGAGTGCAGAAGACGGCGGGGGTGCGGCTGGCGGCGGGGGCGATCTTCACCCCCGGTGGCTTCTTCGGCTCGAAGGGCGAAAAGATCGGCAACAAATTCGCCCCCAAGTTCATCTCCTCGACCCTGCCGGACGGGCTCGAGGCGCTCAACTACGTGGAAGGGCACAAACCGCGCGGCCCGCGCGAAGCCTCGATCGACAAGGCGGCGGCCGAAGGCGCAGGCCTCGAAATGGGCGAAACGATCGAGCTGATCGGCCAGGGCCGGGCCGAGAAGTTCCGCCTGGTCGGCTTCACCAAGCTCGGCAGCGCCTCCTTCGGCGGCGCCAGCATCGCCCAGGTGACGCTGCCGGTCGCCCAGAGCCTCACCCACAAGCGCGGCCGCTTCGACCAGATCTCCGTCGCCGCCGCGGACGGGGTCTCCTCCGAGGCGCTGAAACGACGGATCGCGCGGGAGATGCCGGCGGGGGTGCGGGTCGAGACCGCGCAGGAAAATGCCGACCGCGCCTCGGAAGAAATCCGCGAAAACCTCGGTTTCCTGCAGACCTTCCTCCTCGTCTTCGGCTTTATCGCCGTCTTCGTCGGCTCCTTCCTGATCTTCAACACCTTCTCGATCACGGTTGCCCAGCGGATAAGCGAATTCGGGATGCTGAGAACGCTGGGGGCCTCGCGACGCCAGATCCTCGGCTCGGTGATGGCCGAAGCGGGGGCGATCGGGCTGCTCGGGGCAGTGCTTGGGATCGGCGGCGGCTTCGTGATCGCGGCGGCAATCGAGGCCCTTTTCAAGGCCTTCGGGCTGGAACTGCCGACCACCAGCCTGCAGATGGAGTCGCGGACGGTGATCGTCGCCCTGGTGGTCGGGCTCGTCGTCACCTTGGTCTCCTCGCTGCTGCCGGCGCTGCGCTCGACCCGGGTGCCGCCGATCGCGGCACTCCACGCCTTCAGCCCGGCACCGACCCGACGGCGTCGACTCGTCTATCTCACGCTCTCGCTCCTGCTCGCTGTCGCCGGCCTCGCGATGGTCCTGATCGGGCTATTCGGAAGCGGCAGCGCCGGCACCCGCGCCGGCCTGATGGGTGGCGGTGCGGTGGCCGTCGTCTTCGCCGTCTCGATCTTCAGCCCCCGCCTGGTGCCGCCGCTGGCGACCGCCGCCGGCTGGCCGCTGGAGCGGCTGCGCCGGCTCACCGGCCGCCTCGCCCGCGAGAACGCGCAGCGCAACCCGAGCCGCACCGCGATCACCGCGGCGGCGCTGATGATCGGCCTGGCGCTGGTCGCCTTCGTCACCGTCTTCGCGGCCGGCCTCAAGAGCACCGTCGCCCAGGTCGTCGACGAAAACTTCGCCGGCGGTCTGGTGATCCAGAACAGCGACGGCTTCTCGCCGATTCCGAACGGGGCGGCCCGGGCGGCCGAAAAAATTCCAGGGGTCGAGTTCGTATCGACGGTTCGCGGCGCCCAGGCGAAGGTGATCGAAACCGGGGGCCCCGGCGCGACGACTGAGGTCAACGCGCCGACCAAGGACATCGGTGAGACGCTGAACATCGAATGGAAGCAGGGCGGACCGAGCGCTCTGCGCACCCTCAGCGACGGCGAGGCGATCGTCTCCGACGACTTCGCCACCTCTTACAACCTCAAACTCGGAGACCGCTTTCAGCTGCTGACCCAGACGCGGGCGCGGCCTCGCTTCCGCGTCGTCGGCGAGTTCAACTCGAAGCTCGGTGTCCTCGGCAGCGTCCTCGTCACCCAGCCGGTGTTGGCGCGCGACTTCCGCCAGACCGAGGACCTCTTCGACTTCGTCAAGGTCGAAGCGGGGGCGGACGAAGCGAAGGTCCAGGCCCTGCTGACGAAAGGATCCGAAGCGCTCTTCCCGGTCACCGAAGTGCTCAACCAGGCGGAACTGAAGGAACAGCGCGAAAAGCAGATCGACGGGCTGGTCAAACTTGTCTACGCGCTGCTGGCCTTCGCGATCCTGATCTCGCTGTTCGGGATCGCCAACACGCTGGCGCTCTCGATCCACGAACGCAGGCGCGAGCTGGGGATGCTGCGGGCGATCGGGATGTCGCGCCGGCAGGTGCGGACGATGATCCGCTACGAGGCGGTGATCACCGCCCTGATCGGAGCGATCCTCGGGATGGCTCTGGGGATCGTCTTCGCGACCCTGATCGCGCAGCCGCTGAAAGACGAAGGCTTCACCCTTTCCTATCCGATCGGCTCGCTGGCGCTGCTGCTGGTCTTTGCCGTGATCATCGGAGTGGTGGCGGCGATCGTGCCCGCGCGCCGGGCTTCACGACTAGACGTGTTGCAGAGCCTGCAGTACGAGTAGCGCTTAGGCGAGGCCCTGGCGCAGGGCCCCTGCTGCTTCGAGCATCGCGCTGCGGGCGGAGGGGCAGATCGCGGGCAGGTTGGCGAAGGTGTGGACGAGGCCGGGGTGGCGGCGCAGGGCGACGGGGACTCCAGCTTCGCGCAGCCGCTGCGCGTAGAGCTCGCCCTCGTCGCGGAGCGGGTCGAAGCCGGCGATCGCGATGTAGGCGGGGGAGAGGCCGCCGAGGTCGTCTGCGTGCAGGATCGAGACGCGAGGGTCGCGGTGGTCCTCGGCTCGGGGCAGGTACTGCTCCTCGAAGAAGTCCATGCTGCGGCGGGTCAGCAGGAAGCCTTCCCGGAACAGCTGCCGCGAGAGCGTCTCCTCGCCGATCTGCGTCACCGGGTAGATCAGCAGCTGCATCGCCGGCGACGGTGCGCCTTCGTCGCGGGCGAGGAGGCAGACGACCGCAGCGAGGTTGGCGCCGGCGCTGTCGCCGCCGACGCCGATTCGAGCGGGGTCGACGCTGAGGCCGGCGGCATTGGCGACGGCCCACTCGTAGGCCGCCCAGGCGTCGTCGACGGCGGCAGGGAAGGGATGCTCGGGGGCGAGGCGGTAGTCGACCGAGAGGACGCACGCGCCGGAGTGGGCGGCGAGGAAGCGGCAGGGGTTGTCGTGGGTGTCGAGGTCGCCGATCACCCAGCCGCCGCCGTGGTAGTAGACGAGCAGCGCCGGCGGCTCCTGGGCCGGCGCTTGCGGCACATAGAGCCGGGCGCCGATGGCGCCGGCCGGGCCGGGGATCTCGACCGCTTCAACCCGCGCCATCGGGATCGGTCGCGGCGGTGAGACGATCCGCGCCTCAAGACGCCGGTCGGCCCGCGCCACCACCACGTCTTTGTCGCCGATGAACTCATTGCTGCCAGTCCACTCGGCCAGCCGCAGCAGCACGTGGATGTCGCTCTCCAGCCGCTGCCCTTCGACCACCGGCGGTGCCCCAAACAGACGCCGCTGTACCCCCGCCGGCAGCCCACAGATCACCTTCAAGAAGCGGTGCTCAATCGCGGGAGGAAGGCGCGGAAGGTTCGCCACAGCCCGTGCAGGCTAAGCGTTCCGTGGTTCCTTTGTCGCCCCTGGCACGACAAAGGAACCACGGAACGAGGAGGGGCGGACGAAGGTCACACATTGCGGCGCAAGCGCGGGAGTAGGCTCGCTCCATGGAGGCGACGGCTACCGCTGCGGCTTCGGTCAACGGGCACGGCCCGGGCCCGATCCGGGGGCTGCCGCCGGGGCCGCGGATGGGGCGCCTGCCGCAGACGGCGATCTGGTCGCGCCGGGCGCAGTGGCTGCTGGAGCAGAGCCGCGCCCGCTTCGGCCCGATGTTCAGCCTCAAGATCGCCTACGAGGGCGACTGGGTGGTGCTCGCCGACCCGGAACTGGTGAAGCAGGTCTTCACCGGCGATCCGCGCGTCTTCCACGCCGGCGAGGGCAACCAGATCCTGCGGCCGATTCTCGGCGATAACTCGGTCCTCGTCCTCGACGAGAAGAAGCACATCACCCAGCGCAAGCTGCTGCTGCCGCCCTTCCACGGCGAGCGGATGCAGGCCTATGGCGAGAAGATGGGCGAGATCGCCGCGCGGGAGATCGAGAGCTGGCCGACCGGCGTCCCCTACAAGCTGCGGCCGCGGATGCAGGCGATCACGCTGGAGATCATCCTCGAGACGGTCTTCGGCGTCCACGGCGGCGAGCGGATGGGGCCGCTGCGCGACGCCCTCCGCGACTTCCTTGACCTGACTACGAACCCGCGGGTGCTGTTGCCGGTGCTGATGGTCGGCCCGAAGCGGGTCAACAGCATCCCTGCCTTCCGCCGCCGGGTCGGGCGGGTCGACGAGCTGATCGGGCGCGAGATCACCGACCGGCGCGCAGCCGAGGACCTGGCCGAGCGCGACGACATCCTCTCGATGCTGGTCGCCGCCCGCCACGAGGACGGCAGCCCGATGAGCGACTCCGAGATCCGCGACGAGCTCCTCACCCTGCTGGTCGCCGGCCACGAGACGACCGCGACCGCGCTTTCCTGGGCGATGGAGCGGCTGGTCCGCCACCCCGAGAAGCTGGAACGGCTGCGCGACGAGGTCGAGGCGGGCGAGGAGGCCTACCTGACCGCGACGATCCAGGAGACGCTGCGGCTGCGACCGGTGATCGTGGTCGTCGTCCGCAAGCTGACCGAGCCGGTCGAGCTCGGCGGCTACGAGCTCCCCGCCGGCGCCAGGGTCACTCCCTGCATCCACCTGATCCACCGCGACCCGCAGATCTATCCCGAACCGGAGCGCTTCCTCCCCGAGCGGTTCCTCGACAACCCGCCCGGCACCTACACCTGGATCCCCTTCGGCGGCGGCGTCCGCCGCTGCCTCGGCGCCGCCTTCGCCCAGTTCGAGATGGCCGTAGTCCTCCGCGAGCTAGTCCGCCGCCACGAGATCGCGCCGATGACGCAAGCCTCCGAGCGCCCCTACCGCCGCGCCATCACCGAGACGCCAAGGCACGACGCCGAGGTTGTCCTCTCCTGAGCTAGATCAGCCGCAGCGCTGGTAGCGAGAGCGCCGGGATCACGAAGAGTGCTGCCGCGATTCCGCCGACGCGCGGGCTGATGTCGACTCCGCCGGCGCCGAGGACGATCAGCACGCCCAGGGCGATTAGCGCCAATGAGGCGATGCCGCGGGCGAGGCGCACCGGGTTTGCGTCCTCATCTCGCTCGCTACCGAGCAGCAGCGCGATCGTCCCCAGTAGTAGCGAAAGCGCAACCATCACGAAGGTCCGGGTCGCCTGGTGCAGCGGGTGCTTCGCCCAGATTTCGATCGCGAGCAGGATGAAGGTCGAAGTCGAAATCAGGACCGTGAGCGCCCCGAAGAGGCCCGCCCACGACTCCCGCTCGGCAAGTCGCACGCCGGCCACGACGGCGAAGCCGAGGACGATCACCGCCACCGCCGAGCCGCCAGTCCGCGCTGCCAACGGCTGCACGTCACTCTTGCCCAACAGCGCGATCAACCACACCGCGCCGGCGAGATACCAGACGCCCACCAGTACCCGCATCAACCCCCGCGTGGACTGAGACATGGCCGCAGCCTATTTGGCCTGACGGCGGCTCAGCCGCAACCCGTGTTGTTGCCGCACTGAGAACAGGTGTAGCAACTGCCCGTGCGTTGCATCATGCCGCCGCACTGCTCGCAGGCTGGGCCGAGGTCGAGGCCCTGCATCTTCGCTGGCCGTACCGGGGGCGTTTCGGTCATCGCCGCGGCCGCCGGCACCGGGGTGCTGGGTTTGGCGGCTGCGTCGCCGTTTCCGTTCCCTCCGTTCGAGTGGCCGTTCCCGCCGTTCGCCGGGCCGGCCGTGTCGCCGGTGAGGCCGATCGCCAGCTGCGAGGTCTCTGCCTCCTGCTTGGCCCGGACCTCCTGGGTCATGATGCCGAGTTCCTCCAGCACTTCGGTGTCGTCGATGAAGCGACTGCCGAGCCAGCGCATGATGTAGTCCGGCATCGATTTGGCGAAGGGGATCTCCGGGTTGCCGGTGATGCCCTCCGGCTCGAAGCGCATGTAGCTGAACTTGCGCACGAAAGTCTCCAGCGGCACCCCGTACTGGAGGCCGAGCGAGATCGCCGTCGCGAAGGCGTTCAGCAGCCCGCGCATCGTCGAGCCCTCCTTGCCGATGTCGGTGAGGAAGATCTCGCCGACGGTGCCGTCGTCGTATTTGCCGGCGGTGATGTAGCCCTCGTGGCCGGCGATCGAGAACTTGTGGGTGATCGA
>Ga0070659_100003728_pt1 | contig 10871 bp, 10 predicted proteins | sample KBSC23metaG_FD_64666 | JGI IMG/M metagenome (GOLD analysis project Ga0070659, IMG submission 64666) | Corn rhizosphere microbial communities from Kellogg Biological Station, Michigan, USA - KBS C2-3 metaG | ecosystem: Host-associated > Plants > Roots > Rhizosphere > Soil ...
TCGAATGGGGAGTGCGTTGAGCTGGATCGTGCGTGGGCCCAGATGCGCGAAGGTTTGCTCAAACTCGAAGCCCTCGACTCCCGCGTGTTGCGGAACCACGCTCGTGAGCAGCTGACGCAGGCCCGGTATGTCCCATTGGCCGTCGGAAAGATCGAACAGCGAGCGGCCGTGCGCTTTTTCCGCATCCTCGCCGAAAACCTCGTAGAAGCAGCGACTGCCCGCGAGAAGATGGAGCGTGTCATCGAGGACCAGGAACGGTTCGGGGAGGGTGTCGACGATCGCGAGCGCAAGAGCTTGCGCCTCTGCTAGATCGTGAAGCTCCCTCATTGCAATCATGCTCCATTGGGCGGGAGCATCGCACGTCTCTCAGGCACCGGCGCGCCAGCGATGCCGGTGATGAAATGGTCATACGCCTGCAATGGCAGTTAGCCAAGCAAACCTAACTCAGGTTAGGCGGGGTGCCTAATGTCGGCTTTGGGTCGAACGCGAACATTGGATGAAACCCGTTTCAAAACGATCCGCGGCAATCCTTTGTGGATTGCTTCGGCGGCCCCCTCCTAGCAATGACGAACCAATGCGTTTTCTCATCGCCTTGCTGATCGGCGCGCTGTCGGCGTTCGCTTTTGAGCCGGTCGGCTGGTGGCCGCTGATCCCACTCGCGCTGGCTGGCCTGTGCGAGCTGGTCTGGCGCTCGAAGAGCCTTTGGCAGGCGCTCGCGATGGGCTGGGGATTCGGCCTTGGCCAGTTCGTCATCGGGCTCAACTGGATCGCGACGGCCTTTACGTATCAGGCGGCGATGCCAGCCTGGCTCGGTTGGGTCGCGGTTGTCCTGCTGTCGCTCTATCTCGCCGTTTATCCCGCGCTCGCAACGGGCTTGGCATGGCGTTTCAGCCGCGAGCGTCCATTCGCGCTCGTGCTCGTCCTGGCGGGCGCCTGGCCGATCACGGAATGGTTGCGCGGGACGATGTTCACGGGTTTCCCGTGGAATCCGGTCGCGGCGGCAAACGTCGACACGCTAAGCAAGGTGGTTCCGTGGATCGGGACGTACGGAGCCGGGGCTTTCGTCGTTTTTCTGAGCGGCGCCCTGTGGATGCTTCGGCGATGGGAAATCAGGCCACTCATCGCCTGGCTAGGCGTTGGAGTTGCACTGTCCCTGCTGACGGACTGGACGGTGAAGGAGACAGGAGCAAACCCTCGACAGGTTCGCGTCATCCAGCCGAACATCGGTCAGCAGGACAAGTGGCGACCGGGCTTCGACGAGCAGGCCGCCCGCCAGCTGGCCATGCTTTCCATGGCGCCAGGAGGTCGGCATCCGCGCTTGCTCCTTTGGCCGGAGGCCGCCGTCACCAACCCGCTCGAAGATTCACGTCTGGATGAGAATGGCGCATTTGCCAGGTTCGAGCGGCAGCGTGCGACCGCTGTCATCGGCCCGGGCGAATATCTTCTTACGGGTGGCCTCTCGATCTTCTCGAACGACGGCCGGCGCATCGGCGGAGCGGCGAACAGCGTCTTCGTTCTCGGCCAGGGCGGGCGCGAGCTCGATCGCTACGACAAGGCTCATCTGGTCCCATACGGCGAGTATCTGCCGATGCGGCCGGTGCTATCCGCGATCGGCCTTTCTCGGCTCGCCCCGGGAGATATCGATTTTGATTCCGGCCCCGGCCCCGAGACCGCGTCGCTGCCCGGTTGGGGCAAGGTCGGCTTCCAGATCTGTTACGAGATCATCTTCTCAGGCAACGTCGTCGATCGCCGCAATCGGCCCGATTTCATCTTCAATCCGTCGAACGATGCCTGGTTCGGACGCTGGGGCCCTCCGCAGCATCTGGCGCAGGCGCGGCTCCGGGCGGCCGAAGAAGGGATTCCCGTTATCCGAGCCACGCCGACCGGAATCAGCGCCGTCGTCGACGCTCACGGCCTGATCGTCCGATCCCTTCCCTGGCGGCAGGTCGGAGTTATCGATGCGATGCTTCCGGCGCCCACATCGCCGACGCTCTTCGCCCGCTTCGGCAACGTCATTCCGCTGCTGCTCGGTTTCCTGCTGATGATCAGCGGCATTGTGCTTGGCCGGACTCGCCGCTAGAGCGCGCGCGTCATATAAAGATATCCTTATATCCCATCCTGAGGACTCGCCCGGCTTCATGCGCAGCTCATATCTCTTTACGTCCGAATCCGTTTCCGAAGGCCATCCTGACAAGGTCGCCGACCAGATTTCCGACGCGATCGTCGATCTGTTCCTGTCGAAGGACCCGGAAGCGCGCGTCGCCTGCGAAACAATGACGACGACCAACCGGGTCGTCCTCGCAGGCGAGATCCGCGGTCAGGGAATCATGGACCGCGACGGCAACTGGGCGCCGGGCATCCGTGAGGAGATCGAATCCGCGGTCCGCCAGACGGTCCGCGAGATCGGTTACGAACAGGCCGGATTCCACTGGGACAAGTTCGATTTCGCCAATCACCTGCATCCGCAGTCGGCGAATATCGCGCGCGGCGTGGACGCGGCCGGCAACAAGGACGAGGGTGCGGGCGACCAGGGGATCATGTTCGGTTTCGCGTGCGACGAGACGCCCGATCTTATGCCGGCGACGCTCGATTATTCGCAGAAGATCCTGATGAGGATGGCGGCAGACCGCCATTCCGGAGCGGCGCCATTCCTTGAGCCGGACGCGAAGAGCCAGGTCACCCTGCGCTTCGAAAATGGCAAGCCGGTGGCCGCGACGGCGATCGTCGTCTCGACCCAGCACAAGCCGGGCTACGACGAGGGCGCGAAGGAGAAGGAGCTTCACGATTATGTGAAGTCGGTTGTCGCTGACGTCCTTCCCGCAGGGCTCATCAACGAATGGACGGTCTATCACATCAATCCGACCGGAAGCTTTGAGATCGGCGGTCCCGAGGGCGATGCCGGAATCACCGGCCGCAAGATCATCGTCGATACTTACGGCGGCGCGGCACCTCACGGCGGCGGTGCCTTCTCGGGCAAGGATCCCACGAAGGTGGACCGTTCGGCGGCCTATGCCGCGCGCTACCTCGCGAAGAATATCGTTGCGGCGGGACTTGCTCGCCGTTGCACGATTCAGCTCGCGTACGCGATCGGAGTGTCGGAGCCCCTGTCACTCTATGTCGACACACATGGCACCGGCATCGTTCCCGACGAGAAGCTCGAAGAAGCGATCGGCAAGATCACCAAGCTCGGCGGCCTGAGTCCACGCGGAATTCGCACATATCTTGGGCTCAACAAGCCGATCTACCGGCCGACAGCGGCCTACGGCCATTTCGGCCGCAAGCCCGAGGGCGATTTCTTCCCCTGGGAGCGGCTGGACCTGGTCGAGGATCTCAAGGTCGCCGTCGGTCTTCCGGCGATGGCTGTCGAAGCCTGACCTGTCGCTCATCGGGCCGACGCCCTGCGGTCGCGGCTCTGGGGCCGACTTCGGCCTTCTTCGACGCACTCTCGAGGCTCACGTGCAACCGCCGATGCACGTGAGGATATAGAGCGCCAAGCGCCGCGCCCCACGCGATAAACGCCAGGAAGACTCCGATCGCGGCCTTGCCGGCGGTAACCGTCCCTCCGCTGGCGAAGGGCAAGGTCATCGTCGCACCCGCCGCCCATAGAGCAAAGCCGAATGCCATTCCGAACAGCCATCCGCCGCGTCGATCGTTCGCCGCCCGGCCGAAAACCCGACCATAGACTGCTCCGGCAACGGCCATTGCGGCACAACCCGCTGCCACGGTCATCGCCTCTGTAAGCCTGAGGATCCGGGCTTCGACGCGGAGCGAGGGGAAAAGATACAGGATCGCGATCGCCGGGACTGTCGCGACGACGCCGGTCATGATTCCGGCGAGCAGCGGCCGCTGGGTGGGACCAGGAGTGTAGCCATGCGCGCCCAGGAAGGTCGCCATCAGCCGACCAGCTCCCTCAGCGCCTTGCAGTCCCGGTACTCGGGCTGGTCGCGATGCATGTCGATCAGGTTCTTGTAGGCGAGGCCAACCGTGCGCGCGTCGCGATTGAGGTCGAAAAGACCGACAGGATCGACAATTCCGAGCGGCTCTTCGATCGCACGCGCCCAATCGATCTGATCTGTGAGGCTGTACCAGGTGAAGCCGATGATGGGCGCTCCCGCTTCCCTCAGAAGCTGAACATTGTGCCATTGCCGCCAGAGCCAACGCGCGGCATCGCTCGCGTCGATGCGGTTGGTTTCGGTATGCATCAAGGTCCGGCCGTATCGCTGCCAATATTGGCTTGCGATCACATACCAGCCGAAGAGTTCGCCGAGTGCCTGGGCATTGCCGTCACTGTCGATCAGCCGCTCGTTCCATTCGTAATAGTCGATCCCGAGGACCGTACGTCGGGGTACCTCGCGCGCCATGAAGGCATCATATTCGCTGTCGCAAATGCCATGCTCGCGCAGATAATCGCGCATGATCGGCGCCACCTCGTTCGCATAGATGAGATCGAGAGGAAGGAAGCGGCGCTGATTTTCGAACGTCGCAATCTGCTGGATTTCGGGGTCCGGACAGCAGGCCTGGTGGAACTCGCTGCTCTCGCTGTGCACGAAGATCGCGTCTGGACGCCTTTGCAGAATGGCATCGGTCATGGCGATCGACGCATTCGCCTGGTTGATCACCGCTCGCGCGAAGGCGCCCTCGTCACTCAACTGCTCGTTCCACAGACCGCGAAGGGCGCTCATTCGCGAACAGACGTACATTTCGTTGATGGGCGTGTAGAAACGTACCCACGGATAACGCTCGGAAAATGCGCTCGCATATTCCCGCAGCGCCGCCGCAATATCGGGATTCTGGAAATCGCCCAGCCATGTCGGAACTCCGAAATGGCAAAGATCGACAATCGGGTTCGGGCCCATTTCTTCGAGTTCGCGGATAGGCGCATCGCACCATGACCAGTCGTACCTGCCCGGACCGCGAAAGATCAGGTGCAGCGGAGGTCCGTAACGGATGTGCGTGACGCCGACTTCCCGCGAAAGTTCGAAGTCTTCGGGCCAGCGTTCGTAATGGCGCGTTCCCTCCATTTCGTCCCGACGCCATTTCCCGCGGTCGGTGGTCGGGTAACTGCACTCGATCCCGGTAGCGAAGATGAATCTGCCATCATCCTCTCGCCGCCGATCTCGTTGGCGCTTGGCCCTTCGCGTCAGATGCTTGGGCCGTGCGAGATCGCTTCCCGCCGGGTATCCGACGGGGCGATCGTAGAGAGACCCCACGGTGAGGCCGAATAGGGCGTGGCCGAGCAACAGCCCTCCCCACTTCTCGGGAGTCAGGATGAGAAGATAAGATCTCCAATCGAGCTGCGCGGCGTTCTGGTGCAGGTGCATCAACTGCAGTTGCGGATAGACGACAAACGCCGCGAGCAGCGCGGGAATGATTGCGAAAACGAGGCCTTGGACCGGCGGCGGCCAGCGAAATCGGGCCCAGAAGAAATAGGCGTAAAAGAGCGCCCAGGCGCCCCCGATCATCGAATGGGCCGCCATCCCGGCCGGCCACCACAAGCCGGGAGGACCGTTTGGGAAGGGCATCGTCCCGAGCTCGCGTACAATGTCGAAGGTCGGCGTGCCGGCCAGCGCGAGGAGCCGGAGCCCGGCTTCCCAGGCCCAAGCTCCCGCGGCTCCGGCGATGATTGCCTTGCGGAACGCGACGACGCGCAACAAGGCGGATCAGTCCCTAGACGTTGGGCGAATCGTGCACGCCGACGCCATGACGGAAGACCAGGTTGCCACCTTTCCAACCACTGTAGATCAGGATCAGCGCAACGATCAGCGAGATGTAGACACCCGTCGACCCGATGAAGTCGGGGTTCTTCAGCCGGAGCGCGAAATTGACGACCTCCAGCACGACCGCGGTCACATTGGCGAGCATATGCTTCAGCGCATCGCCCAGCCGGCGAATCCGTTCATCTCCCAGGAAATCCGTGATTCCTGCGACCGCAGCGAGAGCTGCCATGACGAGTCCGACGCCGAGCAGCCACTTCGTCGCGCCGGCAACGCCGGTGTCTCCGCGGGTGTAGAGGATGTCCAGCACCAGCGTCATGATGAAGCAGACGATCGGAAACGAAACCAGCATTGGGTGAATGGGATGATCGGCGATCTTCGCCGTACTTTTGGGGTGGCCTTCATGTTCGTTCATGGCCTTCCTCCTTTTTGTCGGGAATTTGACGTTTCAAACAGCAGGGAGGTTCCAACAACGGTTGTCGGGTGAGAGCCGCAGCTTTAGGCGCAGGCCCGCAATGACCGCGTTCAAGTCCGGCGATCCCCTGACCCTCAACCGGCTTTACGGCCGATCAAGCGGTCACAAGCTGCGGAAGGCCCAGCAGGAGCTCGTCGAGACGCTGCTTCCGCAGATCGAAGTGCCCGAAGAAGGCGAGATCGGCTCAACGCGATTGTTCGGCGACGACAGGATTTTGCATTTCGAGATCGGATTCGGCTCGGGAGAGCATCTTGCCGATCGCGCGGACATGCTTCCCGACCATGGATTCATCGGTGCGGAGCCTTTCCTCAATGGAGTGGCCGCCGCGCTCGGCCACATCCGCGACAAACATCTCACAAACATTCGGCTGTGGCGTGGCGATGCGCTTGAGGTGCTTCAGCGAGTTCCAGACGGGACGCTCAGCTTTCTCTATCTGCTCCATCCGGACCCCTGGCCAAAGGCGCGCCACGCCAAACGCAGGATGGTCAATGACCGACCGGTCGACCTATTTGCAGCGAAGCTCAAACCCGGCGGCGAGTTCCGGCTCGCGACCGATGATCCGACCTATCTCACCTGGTCGCTGATGGTGATGCAGCGCCACGAACATCAGTTCGAGTGGCTGGCGAAGACGCCGAAGGATTTCCTCGAACCGTCCGGCGGCTGGATCGAGACGCGTTACGGCGCCAAGTCGCGCCGGGAAGGTCGCAGGCCCTATTACCTTCGCTATCGCCGCCGCTGAACCGGGTCCAATCGCAGCAGCCGCCCCCCGCTCGGACCATCTTCAAGCAGATAGACTTCGCCCCTCGGGCCTTGCTCGACGTCGCGAATTCGGGCGCCCATGCTCCATTGGTCCGCCTTGCTGGCCTGATCACCCCGGATTCGGACATGGATGAATGCCTCGCCCGATAGAGCCCCGATCAATGCATCGCCCTTCCACTGTGGGAAAAGGTCGCCGGTATAGATGATCAGGCCCGCCGGACTCACCGACGGGTTCCACCAGACCTTCGGCGCTTCAAAGCCGTCGCCTTGCCGATGGTCGGGGATTGGCGTGCCGTCATAATTCTCGCCATTCGAAACCCTGGGCCAGCCATAGTTTCGCCCGGGCAGGATCAGATTGAGCTCGTCGCCGCCCCTCGGACCCATCTCGACCTCCCAAAGACGTCCGTCCGGAGCGAAGGCGAGGCCATATTGATTGCGGTGTCCGGTGGTCCAGGTCTCCGCCGGGGTGAGGTTCGGGCCCGGCCAGCTGAACCGGCTTCCGCGCGCGGTTCGAGCCGCCTCCGTGTTCTCAGGCGGATCGGTGACCAGAACGGTCGCTGCTCCGGTTTGTCCCGCGAAGGGATTTCCTGGCGCGGGCTTGCCGTCGAGTGTCAGGTGCAAAATCTTGCCAAGGGGCTGGCTAGGATTCTGCGCCGGAGTGAAGCGTTGACGTTCGCCGGAGGTCAGGAACAGGGATCGACCGTCAGGCGCGAAGGCGATGCGCGCACCGAACTGGCCTCCTCGTCCACCCTCGGGATCGCGCCAAAGCACGGTGAAGCCCTCGAGTTTCGGGCTTGTACCAATCCCCGTCAGCCGGGCGCGCGCCAAAGCGAGGCCGCTGCCGCCGTTCGCGGATGGTTCGGAGTAGGTCAGGTAAACGAGCTGATCGCCCGCGAAAGTGGGGCCGGCAACGATGTCGAGCAGTCCGCCCTGGCTCGATACGACGACTGCCGGAGCACCTGCCACAGGCTGCTTCTGTCCGCTTGCGACATCAAGCAGCCAAACCCGGCCCGGCTTTTCGGTCACCAACGCCGAATTGGTCATCGGCACTCCGGACCCTGGCAGAAAGGTCATCGCCCATGGCGCGCCGAAGCGCGTGACCTCTGTCGCAGTGAAGGGCCGCGCCGAACTATCCCTGGGCTGGGCGGAGCTTCCGCATGCGGCGAGGGCAAGGAGAGCGAAGGCTTGTGCTAATCGTAGGGTCACGTTCCACCTTCGTAACATGCTAAGCTGAACAACACGCGTTCGACTCTATGTCTGCTCTACACCCACGCGTAAGTGAACCATTCCAACGCTCGGAGGCACCCATGACAGGCGGGAGGGTCCGCAAGTGAGTGTATCAGGGACGGCGAGCCGCCCCCGGACCGGCGTCGCGCGACCAGGCAAGCTCGAAGAAAGCGAGCTGCTGGGGCGCGTCGGCGGTGGAGACCTGCATGCGTTCGAAAGGCTGTACCGCATATACCAGCCGAGGCTCGCGCGGTTCCTGATCAACCTCGTGCAGCGCCCGCAGCTGGTCGAGGAGGTGCTGAACGATACGATGATGGTCGTGTGGCAAACTGCCGGAAAGTTCCGCGGAGCGAGCAAGCCCTCGACGTGGATCTTCTCCATTGCCTACCGCAAGGCAATGAAGGCGAAGGCCCGCTGGCCGGATCCGGTTGAGGAACCGACGGACGAGCGGGTCAGCGCTGATCCCGCACCCGACGAGGATCTCGATCGTCAGCGGCTCCATGATGCGCTCGTCAATGCGATGGACCAGCTTTCGGCAGACCACCGTGCGGTCGTCGATCTCACATATTTCCATGGCATGGGCTATCGCGAGATCGCTGAGATCATGGGTTGTCCAGTGGACACGGTTAAGACGCGAATGTTCCACGCCCGCCGCCGGCTGAAGCAAGTGATCGCGGGCAGCTTCGATGATTGGGTCTAGGAGGCCAAGGATGCCGGATCCCGTCCATTCAGACGCGCCACACGACGAAGCCGAAGAGCTGCTTCCATGGTACGCGACCGGCCAGCTCGACGAAGCCGATCGCGCCAAGGTCGAAAGCCATCTCTCATCCTGCGGGAGTTGCCGGCGCCAGCTTGGCATGGAAATCCAGCTGATCAACGAGTTCCAAAGGCTCACGCCAGAAATCGATACGAGCTGGGCCCGGCTTCGAGCGCAAATCGAGCCGCCGGCCGCCAGGCCTTCGAGGTTTGCTGAGCTCAGCGCTGAATTCTGGGCACTTTTCCGCCGGCCGGCGGTCGCGGCGTTCGCCGCCGCCCAGCTGGCTTTCCTGGTCATCGCAGGAGCGGTCCTCGTGACGATGAGCCGCCCGGCCTACCATGCCCTTGGTGGAACCGAAGTGTCCGCGAGCGCAAATGTGATCGTGATCTTCCAACCTGATGCAAGGGAGAGGGAAGTGGCGGCAGCATTGCGCGCCAGCGGCTCTCAGCTTGTTGGCGGCCCGACGGAAGCCGGCGCCTATCTCCTCCACGTTCCGGCTCAGCGACGCGCGGCCGCAGTTGCGCAGCTGCAGGCCGACAAGCACATTCAAATGGCCCAACCCATCGATGGGACCGCAGAATGACATTGCGCGGCGTCTTCACGCTCCTCGCAGCGATGATCGCCGCTTGCTGGATGACGCCGGCCGCTGCCCAGCATTCGGGCAGCGACCCCGATCGCCAGATCCTTGTCATGGTGACCCACCCGCCTGACCACTATCGACCGAACGGAGCCTATGGCGGCGATTATGGCGATCAGCTCACCCGCAGTTCTCGAGAGAGGTTGGCGCGCCGCATCGCGGGCAAATATGGGCTGAGGCTTGTCGACGCGTGGCCGATGCCGATGATCGGCATGGACTGTTTCGTCATGGCAGTCCCGGAAAGCCGCACGACGAAGGAAGTTGCCGACCAGGTTTCCCATGATCCGAGCGTCGCCTGGGCGCAGCCTGTCGAGCTTTACGCCGCACAGGGTTCCGCCGATTCTCCCAACGATCCGCTCTTCGCTGCCGAGCCGGCCACCCAGCAATGGCACCTCGCCGACCTGCATCGAATCGCGACGGGCCGTGGGATCACGGTCGCCGTGGTCGACAGCGGCATCGACTCCCGCCACCCGGACCTTGCGGGTCAGCTGCTGGTGAACCGCAGCTTCGTCGCGGGCCAGCCGGACGTGGCCGAGCGGCATGGAACGGGCGTTGCGGGTATCATCGCGGCCAAAGCCGACAATGGGATCGGAATTGCCGGGGTTGCTCCCGACGTCCGGCTCCTTGGCCTTCGAGCGTGCTGGCAAATCGAACGTGCGCCGAACTCAACCGTTTGCGACAGCTTCAGCCTGGCGAAGGCCCTTTATTTCGCGGTCCAGCAGAAAGCGGACGTTATCAACCTCAGCCTCAGCGGCCCGGACGATCGTTTGCTGCGAGCTCTGTTGAAACTGGCCCAGGAGCGCGGCAGCGCAATCATCGCGGCCTTCGACCAACGCCAGGCGAGGGGAGGTTTTCCGGCCTCCGTGCCCGGCGTCATCGCGGTGTCGGATGCATTGTCCCGTCCGCGCGTCTACATAGCGCCCGGGCACGACGTACCTACGACTGAACCCGGAGGACGATGGTTTCTGGTCAACGGCAGCTCCTATGCCGCAGCACACGTCAGCGGCCTCGTGGCCCTCGTTCGACAGATGAACCGGTCGAAAGGCCTGACGCTTGTAGCGGACGGCGGCCGAGGCGGGACGATCAATGCTTGCGCCACCCTCATCCGCGTAGCGGGTCATTGTGATTGCCCGTGCGGCACGGAGCGCTTGGGAAGCGCCCGCTAGCTCGATCCGGGCGATCCTTGCCGTAGCTTGTATCTGCATTGCCGCGCCAGCTTCTGCCGAGGTCGGGTCGGCAATCTCGATCTTCAGCGACGCAAGGTTCCGCGGCTACTCGCTGAGCGAGGGCCATCCGGTCGCG
>Ga0070659_100003732_pt1 | contig 10866 bp, 4 predicted proteins | sample KBSC23metaG_FD_64666 | JGI IMG/M metagenome (GOLD analysis project Ga0070659, IMG submission 64666) | Corn rhizosphere microbial communities from Kellogg Biological Station, Michigan, USA - KBS C2-3 metaG | ecosystem: Host-associated > Plants > Roots > Rhizosphere > Soil ...
GGAGGCGGTCACGCGCGCCGACATCTTCTGCACCGCGACCGGCAACATGGACGTGATCACGCTCGACCACATGCGGGCGATGAAGAACATGGCGATCGTGTGCAACATCGGCCACTTCGATTCCGAAATTCAAATCGGCGCTCTGGCCAACATGAAGTGGACCGAGATCAAGCCGCAGGTCGACGAGGTCGAGTTCCCCGATGGCAAGAAGATCATCGTGCTGTCGAAGGGGCGGCTGGTGAACCTCGGCAACGCGACCGGGCACCCGAGCTTCGTCATGAGCTCGAGCTTCACCAACCAGGTGCTGGCGCAGATCGAGCTGTGGACCAAGTCCGACGAGTACCAGAACGACGTCTACGTGCTGCCCAAGCACCTCGACGAGAAGGTCGCGCGGCTGCACCTCGACAAGCTCGGGGTGAAGCTGACTCAGCTCAGCGACAAGCAGGCGTCGTACATCGGCGTGTCGGCGGAAGGACCGTTCAAGCCCGACCATTATCGCTACTGAGCGTCGGCCGCCCGACATTGCCGGCGCATGGATGTTGTATTAATGTGACAAGCCGTTTGTCTTCGACGAACGGCGGCAGCAAAATCTTGCGCAGGTCCGCGGTCTTTCGGCACCAAGTCCCCAATATCCTTGGATAAGGGGAACTTCGGTAATGCGTTCGTTCAGCAACCTTTCTCGCCTGGCCTTCTCGGCATCGACCATCGCGATCGTCGCGACGCTCGGCACGCCCGCCGTCGCGGAGACGCAACCCGTCGCGCAGGCGCAGCCCGCCACGCAGACGCCGACCACCACCCAGCCGAATCCGAGCGACCAGACTCCTCCGGCGACGACGCAGACGACCACTCAGAACGCGCAGTCCGGGTCGATCGTCGTCACCGGCACGCGCATCCGGCGCCCGGAGTTCTCGAACCCCAACCCGACGCAGACCTATACGGCGGAATCGCTGCAACAGGCCGGCGCCACCAACCTTTCGGACTTCCTCGTCGACCTGCCGGCGCTGCAGGGATCGCTGACCAACCAGTATGTCTCCGGGTCCAACCTCTCGAGCTCGCAGGCGGTTGGCATCAACCTCCTGAACCTGCGCAATCTCGGCACCAACCGGACGCTGGTGCTGGTCAATGGCCGCCGTCACATCGCAGGTTTCCCCGGCTCGGCTTCCGTCGACATCAACACGATCCCGACGGACCTGGTCGACCGGATCGACATCGAAACCGGCGGCACCTCGGCCGTTTACGGCTCGGACGGCGTATCGGGCGTGGTCAATTTCATCATGAAGCGCGATTTCTCGGGGCTGTCGGTGCGCGGCCAGTATTCAATCTCTCAGCGCAACGATGCGGGCAACGCCTTCATCAGCGCGACTTACGGCAAGAATTTCGCCGACGGCCGCGGCAACATCGCCCTCTCCTACGAATACAACAAGATCGACCGCTTCAGCCAGCGCGAGCGGCTCAACTGGGGGATGACCGGGCCGAGCTACCGCTTCGTTCGCAATCCCGCCGATTTCCATTGTGCCGACCCGGACTGCGATACTCGGATTGACGACCCCAATATCGTCGACAACATTCCGCTCAACGATCTCCGGTGGGCGGACAGCTCGCCCGGCGGCGCGATCGACCTTGATTTCGATTTCGCCCCCGATTTCACGGGCGAAGGTAAACCCTACGACCGCGGCATAGCCGTCTCGGGTTCTCCCTTTGTGATCGGCGGGGACAGCACTCCGCAGGACAGCTATTTCGGCGATTATATCCTCGGCGGCCAGCATCACATCGCCAACCTGTTCGGCCATTTCGATGTCAGCGACGCGCTCAAGTTCTTCGTCGAGGGCAAGTATGTCCGCGCGAAGGGCGCAACCTACGGTCAGCCGAGCTTCGATTTTGCTGATCTTATCTCGCCCGACAACGCTTACCTGGTTCAGCGCTTCGGCACCGCCGCCCCGGATGGCGCTTTCATCGTCGGCCGCGACAATTTCGATTTCGGAATCCGTCGCTACTCGACGGTGCGCAATACGTGGCGGGGGGTCTTCGGGGCCGAAGGCGATCTCGGCAAGCATCTTCGCTACGAAGCGTCGATCAATTACGGCCAGGTCACGTCGACCGGCACCAACCAGGGCGATCGCATCACCGATCGCTTTTTCGCGGCAATGGACGCGGTCGTGAACCCGGCGAACGGCCAGATCACCTGCCGGATCAACCTGCCGGGTGAAACGGATATCCAGGTCCCGTTCACGCTTACGGCGAGGTATACGGGCGGCGCGCCGACCACGTTCCAGCCGGGCCAGTGCGTGCCGATCAACCTGTTCGGGGCCGGAAGCCCTTCACAGGAGGCGCTCAACTGGATCCTGGCGACGCACACCGATCATGCGAAGATCACCCAGACCGTCCTCAACGGCTATGTCTCGGGCGACACCGGTGCCTTCTTCAACCTGCCTGGCGGTCCGGTCGGGTTTGCGGCGGGCGCCGAGTACCGGCGCGAGAGCAGCCTCGACGTGCCTTCTGCTCTTTCGCAACTCACGATCCCCACGTTCGACCCCGATACTGGTGATCCAACCGTTACCGGCGCGCTGATCGACAGCTCGCTTTCCTCGGTCGCCAAGGGACATTTCGACGTCAAAGAAGCGTTCGCCGAGGTCAACCTGCCGATTCTTTCCAAGGCGCCCTTCGCGGAGACACTCTCGGTCGGCGCTGCCGGGCGAATCTCGGATTATTCGAGCGTCGGAACCCAGAAGACCTGGAGCCTCAACGGCATCTACGCGCCAATTCGCGACATCTCGTTCCGGGCGACCCTGTCGCGCGCGGTGCGGGCGCCGAACGTCAACGAACTGTTCGCGGGCCTTACCGGAACGTTCGAGTTCATTACGGATCCCTGCGGAATCGACCAGCTGACCAGCGGGACGCAATATCGCCAGGCGAATTGCGCCACGATCCTCAGCGGGCTTGGGATCGATCCGACGACCTTCGACCCCGCCAACAATTCATTCTCGCCTGAGAACGCCAGCATCCAGGGATCGACCGGCGGCAATCCCACGCTCAAGGCCGAAGCGGCCCGGACCTGGACTGCCGGCGTGGTGCTTCGGCCGAGGTTCATTCCGGGCTTCAACGTGGCATTCGACTGGTACCACATCCGCATCAAGGACGCGATCAACACGCCGACGTCGCAGGAACTGACGGAGCTTTGCGTCGACCAGCCCACGATCGACAACGTCTTCTGCCAATCGATTACGCGCAGCCCGTCGACGGGCTTTGTCAAAACCTTCATCGTGCTTCCGCAGAATGTCGCGCAGTTCAAGACCGCCGGCCTCGACATGGCGCTGAACTATCGCTTCGCGCCGTTCCGGAACTTCGGGTCCTTCAATTTGAATGTGAAGGGCAATTATCTGAAGACGTTGCAGTTCATTCCGACGCCTGGCGCGGATGTGAACGAAAACGTGACCGAGCCCTTCTCGCCGAAATGGAGCGCCACGGGCGACCTGACGTGGACGAGCAGCAATAAGCGCCTGATCCTGAACTACGGCATCAATTGGTACTCGCGCACTCGCCGGTCGCCGATCGAGCTCACGAACGCGAACCCTGACCTCTATGCGCCCCAGTACAAGTGGTACAAAGAATATTGGGAGCATGAGATCCAGGCGAGCTACGACGTGACCAAGAAGGTCAACATGTATTTCGGCGTCCGGAACCTGCTCGATACCAAGCCGGATGTTGGAGCCGCGGGTTATCCGATCAGCGCCGTCGGCCGTGCCTTCTACGTCGGGGTTCGTTTGAAGCCGTTCTAAGGCTCCTCATCCGCACCAACGATAAGGCGCCTCGGCACTCGCCGGGGCGCCTTTTCCTTGAGCGGGTCATGTGCCGGCCCGCGCGGCTTAGCCTCGCCGGCACCCGCTTTCGGTCCGCGTAACGCGGGAGAGCGCCAACGGACTCGCGAGAATGGGTGCGCACCATCCAGGCGTATCGCCGCGATTGGCGTTGGCCGCCGTCGCCAAAGGCCGGCCCGACAAGGGCGCCGGCCGCGGTGGCAGCATTGCAAAGAAAAGCGGGCCGCCCCGAAGGACGGCCCGCCTTGTTGTTTCGGATGGTGGCCGGGAAGGAGCCGCGCGTCGCGGCTCCTCCCTTAGCGCCTAGAAGCGGACCCGGGCGCTGACGGTGTAGCGGCGACCGAGAAGGTCGACGTAGCTCGCCGGGACCAGCTCGCCCCGGTAGGTCATGCCCTGGTAGTTGAACAGGTTGTTCACCGCGAAGGTCAGGCGCAGCTTCTTGATCGGATCGACGAACAGGCCGGCCCCGACGATCGCATAATCTTCGAGGTGGTCGAGCTCGCGAGCGTCGCGGCCCTGGCCCGGCTGACCCTGCTGCCGGTTCAGGCGGCTGAACAGCTGCTTGCCGACATAGTTGATCGTCGTGTTCAGGCCCCAGTTGTTCTCCGCATAACGCAGCCGCAGCTGTCCGGCGAACGCAGGATCGCCGATGATGCCGTGGCTGGGGCTGGGTGCCACACCCGTGATGTTGGACTCACGGTACAGCGTGTAGAGCCAGTCGCCGCCAAGCGAGAACCGGCCGCGCAGGAACGCCATGTTGACCGGGAAATCATAGTTCACGGTTCCCTGGATGCCCTGGTACTTGATCTCCACGCCGTTGACGTAGCCGACCTGGAGGCCCGGGTTGGCCGGGTCATTGACCACGCGACCCGTCGTCGGATCGCGGTGGATCAGCGAACAGAAGGCATTCGCGTGCAGCACGTCGGCCGTGTCGAAGTCCGGGTTGTCGAAGCACGCCGACGCGACGTTCGCGGCCGACAGGCTCGAGATCGGATTCTCCAGGTGGATGTTGACGTAGTCCACCGATGCGCTGAGCCGCGGGATGAACCGTGGGCGCAGGACAGCGCCGACCGTCCAGCTATTCGCCGTCTCATTCTGCAGGTGCGGGTTACCGCCGGTCAGGATCGGAACGGTCGCGGTTCCGGCCGGATCGGGGGTCGCACCCGGGAAGGCCGCAAGGAAGGCCGTGCAGTTCGCGTTACGGACCGCGGGGGCGGGCCCAGCATTGCGATTTCCGGGCGTGCAGAGATCAGGCACCGTGCTGAAGGCGCTGACGATCGGAAGAAACAGCTCGGTCAGCGCCGGGTGGCGGAACGAGCGGGTCTTGTTCCCGCGGAACTCGATATCGCGGATCGGATTCCAGATGCCGCCGAAGGTGGTCGACCAGAATCCGCCGTTGATCGAGCTGTTCGTGTGCCGGGCGCGTCCGAACGCCTGGAGCCGGTTGAACAGCGGAACGTGATTGTCCGGTCCGAGGATCGGCACGACCAACTCGCCGAACTCTTCGTTCAGCGTGTACTTGCCATGCACGGCCGCGATCGCGACCGAGCGGCCAAGCCCGTTCCGCTGGAAGTCGGAGGGCGTGAAGTCCGCTTTCTCCTCGTGGTGCTCGAGGCCGACGTTGAACGCGACCGGGCCGCCCCAGATGTCGAACAGGCTGCCGCCGACGTTGGCGTTGGCGACGAACTGCTCCTGTTCGGTCCGAGTCACGAAATTGGCGATCACGTAATCGCGCGCGGCCTGCGAGGAAACGCCAAAGCCGAGCGGGTTCAGCGGGACGCAGTTCGGATCGGCGATCGGCACCAGGCCGCCCGAGGCGAAGCCGTTGCCACCCGTACGCGTGGCCGCCGTGGTGCAGACGATGTTGCCGCTCGAGTCGGTCGTCACGTTCACGGCGTTGACGAAGTGCTGCGCGTTGACGTCCTGGTTATGCTCGTCGATCTTCGCCTTGCCGTAGTTCAGGTAGGTTTCGAAGGTCATGTCGCGACCGAGCGCCTTGAACGAACCCCTGAACCCGCCGACCGCACGGTTGATCTTCGTCTTGTTGAAGCCCGTGACGTCGGCAAGATCGACCGAAGCGCGCGAGATCGCAAACGTGGTCACGCCGCGGGATTGCAGGGTCGCGCGCGCCTGCGGGGTGAGAAACGGCGAGTTGACGCTAAACGTCAGCGCGCCGCTGGTGCCGCTGAACAGGTTGCTGTTGAAGGTCGGCTGCTGCACCAGCTCGTCCGCCCGGGACTGATAGTGCGTGCCCTCGAAGAAGAAGTCGATGTCCGGCGTGACCGCAAAGGTCGCGAAGCCATTGAAGATGGTGCGCCGAAGGTCGCTGGTGATCTGGCTGTAATCGTTGAACTTGAAGACGCGGCTACCGTCGCCGCCGACCAGCGCCGCCGACGTATTGGCGCCGGACCACACGCCTTGATTGAAGTGCTGCAGATTGCCCTGGTCGTCGAAGAAGAGCGCGTTCGGTGAAACGACGCCGAAGCACGACGCGGGGTTGAGCGCGCTCGCGCATGACACGTTCGACGACGTGATCAGACCGCCCTGGGTGAGCAGCGGGATGCCGACGTCGTGCGCCAGCACGGTGCCGGGGAAGTTGTCCGTCGTGGTGTCATTGTAGCCGATGTCGGGGTTGAGGCGGCCATCGTTGAGGAAGGTGATGCCCGGCGCGCGCGACGCCAGCGCCGAGGCCGTGCTCGGGTTGACGACGGTGCCGATGTTCTTCCGCAGGAATCCGCGATCGTTGTAGACGAGGCCGTCGACATCGTCGTGCGAGACCGCGAACGTCAGGTTCAGGCGGTCGTTGAGGAAGTTGTGACCCCACAGCGCGGAAACGTTCCACCGGAAATTGTCATTCTCCTCGGTGATTCCGCTGACACCCTGGAGCTCGAGGCCGTTGTACTTCGAGCGCAGGATGACGTTGACGACGCCCGAGATCGCGTCCGAGCCGTAGACCGGCGCGCCGCCGACGCTGACGACGTCGATGCGGTCGACGAGGATGTCGGGAATGACGTTGAGGTCGGTCTGCGTGCCCGGCGAGGCGTTGCCGAAGTTGGTCGCCGGGTTCGAGGTTACGAAGCGGCGGCCGTTGACCAGGGTCAGCGTGCGGTTCGAGCCAAGGCCGTAGGTGTTCACGAAGTTGACGCCCTGGCCGAACGAGCCCTGCGAACCTGCCGGAGTGACCGAGCCGCGGATGCCCGGCAGCTCATTGAGGGCGTCGGCGACGTTCGTGAAGTTGCGCTCACGAGCGTCGTTGAAGTTGTAGGTCGTCGTCGGCTCCAGCGACTGCAGATTCGGCAGGCGGATGCGCGACCCGGTGATGACGATCGCCTTGTCGGTCGAGTTGACCGCGGCGACCGGCGCCGGCGTGGCGGCCGTGGGAGGGGTTCCCGGCGGCGTCGGCTGAGCCGTCGCTGCAAAGGCCGGCGCTGCGGCGACGAAGGAAACCAGCAAACCGGTCGAAAGCGCCGTGGCGCCGAGTAAATTGCGACTTGTCATGAAAATTCCACCCCTCGGTAATGTGTGAATTCCGAGTTCCTCATTTTCAGCGACGCATCAACGGCTTGACGGCCTCCACGCTTATTTTTGACGGCCATGTGTCATTAATGCCACGATCGGGCTTGGGGCGATGTCACCGACGCAGGAGTGGCGGACCGTTGAAATGTCTGGTTCCGAACAGTTTTCCGCAACTTTCCCGCTGACGCGGGAGCAGGCACCGCCGCGGCTGTCCGGCGGACCTGAATGACCGTCTTCGGGTGTGTGTCCGTTCGACAACACGCCAGGCGGCAGGGCCGTTCGAGCGCCCTTTCCTTTGGACCGCTTCGCCCTATGAATCCGCCGAGGGGGACCTTGCGGCAATGAGCGGCGCGGCGAGCGCAACCAGTTTGGCGATCGGGGCGCTTGCGCTGTTGTGGCTTGGCCTTGCCGTCGCCATCGCCATCGCCGCCGCCCGGCGCTTCGGCCTGGCCCAGCGGATCCTTGATACCGCACGGGCCAATGCGCGCTTGCTCGAGGTCACGCCGGCACGTCCGCTGGTCGTGTTCCCGGATGGCCGGATCGAAGCCGACGAGCGACTGGTTCGCGAGCTCGGCCTTGAAGGGGCGCGCGGCAAACTCGATCAGCTGGCCCGCGACGGGGAAGGAGTCGTCGCCGAGGACCTCGACAAGCTTCGCGCATCGGTCGAAGCCGCCCGCGCATCGGCCACGGCCGTTTCGTGCACGGTTCGGACGAACGGCGGTGGCCGCACATTCGAGGTTCGCGGCGGGCCAGCGCCTTCGGGCGAGGCGCCCGGCACGCTGTTGCTGTGGTTCGTCGACGTCACCGGCGCCGAGGATGAACGAGCCCAGCTCGCGCTCCGGTTGCGGCAGACCGAGGCGGCTGTGAACTCCTTGACCCAGGTCATCGAGGCGGCGCCTTTTCCGATGTGGTACCGCGGTCCCGACCTCAAGCTCGGGCTGGTGAACAGCGCCTTCGTGGAGGCGGTCGAGGGCCGCGATGGCGCCGACGTCATCGAGCGCGGCGCCGAGCTGATCGACGCGGAGGGTGAAGACAGCCCCCTGGCGCGAGCAACGGAGGCGCAATCGACGGGCCGATCGGTCTCGCGCATGCAGCCGGCGATCATTCGCGGCGAACGCCGGATGCTCCGAGTGGTCGACGTTCCGCTCTCGACCGGCGCCGTCGCCGGGTTCGCGCTCGACGTGCAGGACCTGGAGGAAGCGCGGGCCGACCTTGCCCGCCACATCGAATCGCAGCGCGAGCTCGCCGATCGAATGACGGCGGGAACCGCGCAGTTCGACGCCGACCGGTCGTTGAGTTTCTTCAACCGCCCGTTCGCGGCAATGACCCAGCTCGATCCCGAATGGCTGGCGGAAGAGCCCGAGTTCGACCGGGTGATCGAGCGGATGCGGGACCAGCAGCGGCTGCCGGAGACCCGCGACTTCCCGGCGTGGAAGGAGGAGCGGCGCGGCTGGTTCGCCAGTCCCGAGGAGGTCATCGAGGAAGAGTGGATGCTTCCCGCGGGCGACCATATCCGGGTCGTTGCGCAGCCGCTGCCCGACGGCGGGCTTCGCTTGTTCCTGGAAGATCGCACCGAGCAGTTGCGGCTCGCGTCCGCCCGCGACACGCTGCTTCGCGTCCGGGCGGCGACGTTCGACAATCTGTATGAAGCAATCAGCGTCTTCGCGAGCGACGGCCGGCTCTACACCTGGAACCGCCGCTTCATCGAGGATTGGGAGCTGGACGAGGAGTGGCTGGCAAGCCACCCACGCGTCGACGAGCTGGTCCCGGCAATGGCGCGCAAGCTGGTCAACCCGACCGCGGCCGCGCAGATCCGCGAGATGGTGCGGGCGACGACCAACGAGCGCCAGTCGTCGACCGGCCGGATCTCGATGACCGACGGGCGGCACTTCCAATTCGCAGCCGTGCCGCTGCCCGACGGCAACGCGCTGCTGACGATGGTCGACGTCACGGACTCGACGCGGATCGAGGCCGCGCTGCGCGAACGCGCCACGGCGCTCGAGGAAGCCGACCGGGTCAAGACCGACTTCGTCGCCAACATGAGCTACGAGTTGCGCACCCCGCTGACGTCGATCGGCGGGTTCGCCGAGCTGCTGGGCGGCGGCTATGCCGGAGACCTCAGCCCCAAGGCCGGCGACTATGTCAGCGCGATCCTGGAATCGGTCGGGCGGTTGTCGAAGCTGATCAACGACGTGCTCGACCTCACCACCGGCGATGCGCGCGGGGTCGCGCTGGAGAAGGAGCGGGTCGACATCGGCGGCCTGTGCCGAGCCGCGGTCGAGACCGCGAAGCCGCGCGCGGCCGAGAAAGCGCAGAAGCTGGAGGTCCAGATTGCGGCCTCGGCCGGGCACGTGTTCGGCGATGCGCGAAGGCTGAGGGAGTCGATCGAGCACCTGCTGCAGAACGCGATCGCCTACACCGACCGCAAGGGCCGCATCTCGCTGGCGGCGGACGGCGACAAGAAGCAGGCGGTGATCCGGATTGTCGACAATGGGACGGGCATCGAAGCAAATGACCTGCCGCGGGTATTCGACCGGTTCGACCGCGTGGCGGAAGCCGGGGTCCGGGGGGAAGCCGCGCTGGGGCTCGGCTTGCCGTTGACCCGGCAATTCATCGAGGCGCACGGCGGCACGGTCGATATTGAATCGGAGAAAGGCAAGGGCACGAGCGTTACGCTGACGATCCCCCGCGGCACTCGATGATCCTGAAGCACGAAGATGAAACGGCCTCTGCCGGCGGCGCCCTGGCGCACGCGGCGCGGCCCGGCGACGTGATCACGCTGTCGGGACCGCTCGGCGTCGGAAAGACGGCGCTCGCGCGGGGGTTCATCGCGGCGCTCGGTCATGGGGGCGAGGTGCCGAGCCCAAGCTTCGCGATCGTGCAGCCCTACGAGGACCTCGACCCGTCGGTCTGGCACGTCGACCTTTACCGCATCGAGGACGTGTCCGAGATCGACGAACTGGGTCTCGACGCGGCGGCCGACGCTGTGCTGCTGGTCGAGTGGCCGGAACGAGCCGGCGAAAATGCGTGGCCGGACGCGCTCCGCCTGTCGCTCGACTTCGCTCCGGACGGCGACAGAATCTTGACAGCGGAGGTGCCCCCGTCATGGGAGGGGCGATGGCCTCCCCGATGATTCCGCCGCCGCATGCGCCTGATTTTCTTGCAGCTTCGGGCTGGGCGGGGGCCGAGATCCTGCCGCTCGCCGGCGATGCATCCTTCCGGCGCTACTTCCGCGTCGTCCGCGGCGAACGCAGCGCCGTGCTAATGGACGCGCCGCCGCCGCACGAGGATCCGGGGCCGTTCATCGCGGTCGCCGAATGGCTGATCGGCGCGGGCCTCAGCGCGCCCGAAATCCTCGCCCGCGACCTGGAAAAGGGGCTGCTGCTGCTCGGGGATTTCGGAAGCTCGAGGCTGCGCGAAACGCTCGATAACGACCCGCACCGCGAGCGTGAGCTGTACGAGCTTGCGACCGACGTCCTCGTCCATCTGCACGCGAACCCGCCGATGCCCGGTCTCAAGTCGCACGGGCTTGAGC
>Ga0070659_100003734_pt1 | contig 10859 bp, 7 predicted proteins | sample KBSC23metaG_FD_64666 | JGI IMG/M metagenome (GOLD analysis project Ga0070659, IMG submission 64666) | Corn rhizosphere microbial communities from Kellogg Biological Station, Michigan, USA - KBS C2-3 metaG | ecosystem: Host-associated > Plants > Roots > Rhizosphere > Soil ...
ATGCGGCGCTCCCGAGCTCAAGTCCGCATGAGCATTAAGTCATGTCGCAAGCATTAGCCAGTTTTCCACTGATTTCACGCCATTTCAGTCTTAACCAAAGTTAGGCGGCGGATCGGAGCAAATCTTTCGTTCGGGGTGTTTTTTGAAGTTAATTTTCAAGACGGGAAATTCGCGGCAACGCCGATACCCAATCCGATTTGGAGGAGCTTGGACCGGGGCAGCCCGGCGACTCAGGCGCTGGAAAAGGCCGATTCTCGGTTTCGGATGTGGCCTGGGGTCCCGGCGCGCGGAATGAATGGTGGAGAGGGCTGGATTCGAACCAGCGTACGCTTGCGCGGGCAGATTTACAGTCTGCTGCCTTTAACCACTCGGCCACCTCTCCACGAGGCTCCCGGTCACAAAGTGCCGGTCATTCAGGCAGGCGCGCCATGTGGCGGCGCGCTCGGGATGTGTCAACGCGCTCCGATGGAGTGAGTGCCGGTCCCCCGGATGGTCAAATTTTGGAGCGGGTGAAGGGAATCGAACCCTCGTCGTAAGCTTGGAAGGCTTCTGCTCTACCATTGAGCTACACCCGCCCGGGAACCGGCCAATGCCATTTGGGCATCGAAGACGTCAACCGCCGGCCGTTGACCAACCCCGACGCTCTGCCTTACCACGCCATTCGCATGACGAACCTGGTCGCCATCGCTGCAACTTCGACCGCCGGCTTCTGGTGGCGGGGGGCGACGCTTGCGGCGCGATGGCGCGACTGATCGACTAGCCAAGCGATCATCGACTGCCCGCCCGCCAACCGGCGGGCTTTTTTGTTTCCAGGTGAATTCCATGAGCCAGATTCTCGCTTTTCCCCGTAATGCAGTCCCCGCGGCTGGGGCCGATCCCGGCGACGAAGAGACGATCACCCGCCTGCTCGACGGCGAGGACCTCGACCGCGCGTCGGCGCGCAACCTGTTCACTCGAATCGTCGAGGGCTCGCTCAGCGATCCCTTGATGGCCGCGGCCTTCGTCGCGCTGCGCGTCAAGGGCGAGACCGCGGGCGAAATCATCGGCGCCGCCGAGGCCTTGCGCGCCGCGGCCGCGCCATTTCCGTCGCCCGCCGGCCTGTTCGCCGACAGCTGCGGCACCGGGGGCGATTTTTCGGGGTCGATCAATGTGTCGACGGCGGCGGCCTTCGTCGCGGCGGCCTGCGGCCTGCCGGTTATCAAGCACGGCAACCGGTCATTCACCTCGAAATGCGGATCGGCCGACGTGCTCGCAGCGCTCGGCGCAAGGCTCGATCTCACCCCCTTGGAATCGCGTGAAATTCTCGACCAGACCGGGTTCTGCTTCCTGCTCGCTCCCCAGTATCATCCGGGAATTGCGCATGCGGGAGCGGTCCGCCGGGCGCTCAAGGTGCGCACCATCATGAACCTTTTGGGCCCGTGCCTGAACCCCGCGCGGCCGACGGTGCAACTGCTCGGAGTCGCCGATCCGAAGCTGTTGCGGCCGATTGCCGAGACGCTGCGGGCGCTCGGCGTGGAACGTGCCCTGGTGGTTCACGGCTCCGGGCTGGACGAGGTCGCGCTTCACGGCTTCACGAAGGCCGTGGCGCTGCGTGACGGCAAGCTGAAGGAGCTCGAGATCACCCCCGAGCAGGCGGGACTCCAGCGCATGCCGGTCGATCGGATTGCCGGCGGAGCGCCGGACGAAAATGCGCGTCGTCTCCAGGATATACTATCGGGGATCGGGGGACGGGCCGATATCGCAATCGTCGCGCTCAATGCCGGGGCACTGCTGATGACGGCGGGCCGCGTTGCCGATCTCAAGGACGGAGTGGGGTTCGCCATGGACGCGATGCGCTCGCGGCGCGCGCGCGCCGTGCTCGACGCGTTCATCGAGGCCAGCCGTGGCTGACGGCGTGCTCGGCAAGATCGCCGCTGCCAAACGGGAGGAGCTTGGGCTGCGGTACGATGGCGTATCGCTCGACGCGCTCCGCGATCGCGCTCGTCCCACCAGGCGCAGCCTCGCAGCGGCGGTCGGCAAGGCCGGCGCGCGCTTCATTCTCGAGATCAAGAAGGCATCTCCATCGGGCGGCGCGATCCGCCTCGACGCAGACCCCGCGGCCCTGGCTCGCGGCTACGGCGGCGTCGCCGATGCGCTCAGCGTCCTTACCGACCGCCCATTCTTCGGCGGTTCGCTCGAAGACCTCGCCGCTGCACGCGGCCATTTCGATGGCCCAATTCTGGCCAAGGACTTTTTCCTCGACCCCCGGCAGGTTGTCGAAGCCCGCATCGTCGGAGCCGATGCGATCCTGGTCATGCTTTCGTTGCTCGACGACGGGACTGCGCGCGAGATAATCGCGGAAGCCCGCCGTCTCAATATGGCTGCGTTGGTTGAGGTGCACGATGAGTCCGAGATGCGGCGGGCACTGGCCCTTGGGGCACCGCTCATCGGTATTAACAATCGCGACCTTCGCGATCTCACCATCGACCTTTCGACTACCAGGCGCTTGGCCGCGCTTGCGCCGCATCGGCTGCTCGTCTCGGAATCGGGGATCGGCGATCGCGCTGATGTCGAAGCGCTGTCTCCGCTGGTCGACGGCTTCCTGGTCGGCTCATCGCTGATGCGTGCGAGTGAACCGGCGCAGGCCGCGCGGGAACTGATGTTCGGCCGCACCAAAATCTGCGGACTGAAATGCGGCGCGGATGTCCGCGCCGCCCGGCCAGCGGCATTCGCCGGCTTCGTGTTCGTGCCAGGCAGCCCCCGGCATGTCACGGCACGGCAAGCGGCGCCGCTGGCCGGAACTGCCCGCAAAGCCGGCATGCTCCCGGTCGGCGTGTTCCGCGATGCGCCGCTCGGCACGGTCGCCGATATTGCGACATTGATGAACCTGCGCGCGGTCCAGCTTCATGGCCACGAGGACATCGAATATGTCCGCGCGCTTCGGCGAGAGCTGCCGTCAGCTTGCGAAATCTGGACGGCGCTCAGCGTCGGCCGCGAGCCGCTGGTCAGCCGCGGCGGCGACCGCCTCGTCTTCGACAATGGCGATGGCGGCAGCGGACGCACCTTCGACTGGTCGCTGGTAAAGGCGCATGCCGAGCTCCGGCGCGCATTGGTCGCTGGAGGGATCGGGCCGCAGAATGCTCGTTCGGCGATGGAGGTTGGCGCCTTTGCGATCGATGTCGGCTCCGCGGTCGACGTCCGGCCGGGCAAGAAGTCGCCTGACAAGATCGCGGCCTTGTTCGACGCGCTTCGGCCGGACTCCCGCGAGCGGCTCCGCGCATGCGCCTAGATGGCCGCTTCGGCCGCTTCGGCGGCTGCTATGTCCCCGAGATCCTCATCCCGGCCGTGGACCAGCTCGAAGCGGCATTTCTCGACGCGCAGGAGGACTTCGCGTTTGCCGCCGAACTCACCGGCCTGCTCGCCAACTACGCGGGCCGCCCGACTGCGCTGACCCGGTGCCGCAACTTGCCCGGCAACATCTATTTGAAGCGCGAGGACCTGCTGCACGGTGGCGCTCACAAGACCAACCAGGTGCTCGGACAGGGCCTCCTCGCCAAGCGGATGAGCAAAAAGCGCCTCATCGCAGAGACCGGCGCCGGCCAGCACGGCGTTGCCACCGCCATGGTCGGTGCTTTGCTGGGCTTCGAGACGGTGGTTTACATGGGCGCCGAGGATGTCGAGCGGCAGCAGCTCAATGTCTTCCGGATGCAGTTGATGGGCGCCGAAGTCATTCACGTCGAAAGCGGCGGCCGGACGCTGAAGGATGCGATCAACGAAGCGCTGCGCGATTGGTCGGCGAGTTTCGAGAACACACATTACCTGCTCGGCACCGCCGCCGGACCGCACCCATTCCCGACCATGGTCCGTGAATTCCAGCGGGTGATCGGTCGTGAGGCACGCGCACAGATTGTCGAGCAGCTGGGCCGACTTCCAGATGCCGTGGTCGCCTGCGTCGGCGGCGGATCCAATGCGATCGGGCTCTTTGCCGACTTCATCAATGACGACGTGCGGCTGATCGGCGTCGAAGCGGCCGGGAAGGGCCTCGACAGCGATCAGCACGGGGCGACGCTGCTGCGCGGGAGGCGCGGCATCCTGCACGGGGCCGAAACCTACGTGCTGCAGGACGATGACGGTCAGGTCGCCGATAGCTGGTCAGTGTCGGCAGGGCTTGATTACCCCGCCGTGGGCCCCGAGCACGCGCATCTCAAGGACAGCGGCCGAGCGGAATATGTGGGCGCCACGGATGCGGAGGCGTTGGCCGCTTTCACGGCACTGGCCAAAAGCGAGGGCATCATCTGCGCATTCGAGTCCGCGCACGCGCTTGCGCACGCCATGAAGCTCGCCGAAGCTGAGCCGGACAGCGCGATCCTCGTCGGGCTTTCCGGCCGCGGCGATAAAGACGTGTCCCAAGCCCAGGCATTGCTCGCATGAGCCGCTACGCCGCCATGTTCGACCGGCTGGGCGGCGAAGGCGCGTTCGGCGCCTTCCTCATGCTCGGCGACCCCGACCCCCAAACCAGTGCTCGGCTGCTCGATGAGGTCATCGCGGGCGGCGCGGACATGATCGAGGTCGGGATTCCCTTCTCCGATCCGGTCGCCGACGGACCGGTCATCCAGGCTGCTGCCCAGCGCGCGCTCGCCGCGGGTATCCGAGTCGGCGATTGTTTCGACCTGATCCGATCGTTGCGTGAACGCAACAGTGACGTGCCGATCGGCATTCTGACCTACGCCAACATCGTCGCCGCTCGGCCCGGATTCATGCGCGACGCCGCCGAGGCTGGGGCGGACAGCCTGCTGATCGCCGACGTGCCCGCGCTCGAGGCGGGCCCATTTGCATTGGAGATGAGTGAGGCGGGGATCGAACCCGTACTGATCGCCGCGGCCAACACCCCCGTCTCCACTCTCAGGCGTATCGCAAGTGTTTCAAAAGCTTACACTTATTGCGTCAGCCGAGCCGGCATCACAGGGACGCACGCGGGCGGCCAGTTCGATGCGGGTCTGATTGACAGGCTCAGCACTGCCGGCGCGCCGCCGCCGGTCTTCGGCTTCGGAATCTCGAAGCCCGAGCATATGCGCGCGGCGCTCGCGGCCGGCGCAAAAGGGGTCATTTGCGGCTCGGCGATCGTCAATCTCGTTTCGAGACGCGAAGGGGTCGCGAGCTTTGTCCAGTCATTGAAAGCAGTTACACGGAACGACTCGGTGGCGGAATGAATTGAATCCCGCCGACGAAGGAGAGTTCTCAATGGCTGCGCGTGCGATTTGGCGGGGACAGATCCGCCTTGCGCTGGTGTCGATCCCGGTCGAGCTGTTCCCGGCGACAAAGAGCGGTGCCCAGATCCAGTTCCACCAGGTGCATGAGCCGACCGGCAAGCGCATCAAATATGAAAAGGTCGTCCCGGGGGTCGGACCCGTCGATCGTGACGAGATCGTCAAGGGGTACGAGGTTTCAAAAGGCCATTACGTGCTTCTCGATCCCGAGGAGATCGACAGCGTCAAGCTCGAAAGCCGCAAGACTCTCGACCTCGTCCAGTTCGTCGACGAGGACGACATCGACGCGACCTATTTCGACAAGCCTTATTATATCGTGCCCGCCGACGACCTTGCCGAAGAAGCCTATGTCGTGCTTCGCGATGCGCTCAAGGCCGCCAAGAAGGTCGGCGTCGGACAGCTCGCGATGCGCGGCCAGGAATATGTCGTCGCGCTGAAGCCATGCGGCCGCGGCCTGCTGCTGGAGACGCTCCGTTACGCCGACGAAATCCACAAGAGCTCGGGCTTCTTCCGCGACATTGGCGATACCAAGCCCGATCCCGACCTGCTCGACATGGCCTCGATGCTGATCGAGCGCAAAGCCGGCGAGTTCGACCCCAAGGAATTCCACAATCGCTACGTCGACGCGCTCCATCGCCTGATCGAAGAGAAACAGAAGGCGAAGGGCGAGAAGATCATCGAGGATCCGGACGCCGACGCTCCGCCGCCCAAGGGCTCGAACGTCATCGACCTGATGGCGGCGCTCAAGAAGAGCCTCGGCGAGGAGAAGAAGGGCAAAGCCGCGGCTAGCAAGACCAAGAAGCCGGCCGCGAAGAAGCCGACGGCCAAGAAGGAACCGGCAAAGGCGCCCGCACGTAAAAGGGCCTAGCCATGGCCAAGCGCGTTCCGCTCGATATCGAGACCTACAACCGGAAACGCGATTTCTCGAAGACCAGGGAGCCCAAGGGCCGCAAGCTCAGGGGCAAAGGCGACAGCTTCGTCGTCCAGAAGCACGACGCCTCGCGGCTTCACTGGGATTTCAGGCTCGAGCTCGACGGCGTCCTCAAGAGCTGGGCGGTGCCCAAGGGGCCGAGCCTCGACCCGGGCGAGAATCGCCTGGCGATGCGGACCGAGGACCATCCGCTGGATTACGGCGATTTCGAAGGCACGATTCCCAAGGGCGAATATGGTGGCGGAACGGTCATGCTGTGGGACCAGGGTCGATGGGAACCCGACCCGCGCAAGGATCCGAGCAAGACAATCGAGGAAGGCCACCTTCACTTCACGCTCGATGGCGAGCGCATGAAGGGCGAGTGGGTCATGTTCCGCCTCAAGCCCAAGGCCGGCGAGAAGGCCGAGCCGTGGATGCTGAAAAAGGTCACCGATGATTTCGCCGAGCCCGACGACGGCGACGCGCTGGTCGACAATTGCGTGACGAGCGTCACCACCGGTCGGACGATGGCCGAGATCGCCGCCGGGGAGGACGTCTGGAACTCGAACCGCGGCGGGCAGAAGGGCGGGCGCGCCAAGAAGAAGGCCGGCAAGGCGCCGCCTCCATTCGAGCAGCCGCAGCTGGCGACGCTGGTCGACGAAGTGCCGACCGGAAGCAACTGGATCCACGAGTACAAATATGATGGCTACCGGCTGCTGCTCGCGGTCGGCGACGGGCTCGCCACCGCCTGGACCCGCAACGGCAAGGACTGGAGTGACAAGTTCAAGGCGCTGGTGAAGGCGGCGGCCCGGTTGCCCGCCGGCTGCCTGATCGACGGCGAGGCTGTCGCGATCGATGATCAGGGGAAGCCCAGCTTCCAGCTGCTGCAGGCGACCTTGAAGGAGCAGAAAGGTGCGAACCTTGTCTTCTACGCGTTCGACCTGCTGATCGATCGGGGGGAGAACATTCGCAACTTGCCGAACATCGAACGCAAACAGCGGCTGGCGGCGCTGCTCGAAGGCGTGCCGCCGCCGATCCTTTACGGCGACCACGTCATCGGCCGCGGCGAGGAGATGTTCGCCGAGGTCTGCAAGATGGGCGGCGAGGGCATCGTCTCGAAGCTCGCCAACGCCGCCTACAAGGGCATCCGCACCCGCAGCTGGCTCAAGGTCAAATGCATCCAGCGCCAGGAATTCGTGATCGTCGGCTGGTCCGAGAGCGACAAAAGGCTCGGCTTCCGCTCGTTGCTGCTGGCGGTGAAGGAAGGCCGCAAGCTCACCTATGTCGGCAAGGTCGGCACCGGCTTCAGCGGCGAGCTGATCCGGGAGCTGATGGAGCGGATGCGTCCGCTGGCCGTCGACAAGGCGCCGGTCGAAGTGCCGCGCGCCGACCGCAAGGGTGCGCATTACCTCAAGCCCGAGCTGGTCGCCGAGATCGCCTACACCGAGTTCACCGACGACGGCATCCTGCGCCACCCGAGCTTCCTCGGTCTGCGCGAGGACAAGCCGGCCAAGGATGTCGTTTTGGAGGAGCCGCAGAAGCTGAAAGCCACCGAGAAAAAGAGCAACCGCAAGGCGAAGAAGAAGGGCGCCGCGACCGCCGAGGATTTCGGGATCGAGATCAGCAGCCCTGAGCGCGTAATCTTCCCCGAGCTCGGGCTCACCAAGAAGGACCTCGCCGATTATTACGCCACGGTCGAGCCGCTGGTGATGATCGATGCGGCCAGGCGGCCGATGACGTTGATCCGCTGCCCGGGAGGGCGAACCGGCGAATGCTTCTTCCAGAAACACGACAAGGGCACCTTCGGCCCGCACGTGAAGCAAATTCCGATCGAGGAGAGCGACGGCGACACCGAGGATTATCTCTATTTCGACGACATCCGCGGGCTGCTCGCGAGCGTGCAGATGGGCACGATCGAATTCCACGGCTGGGGCAGCAAGATCGACAAGGTCGAACATCCCGACCGCCTGGTGTTCGACCTTGATCCCGACGTCGGCCTCGACTTCGCCAAGGTGAAGTCGGCGGCTGTCCGGTTGAAGGTCTTGCTCGAGGACCTGGGCCTCAAGAGCTTCCCGCTTCTGTCAGGCGGCAAAGGCATCCATGTCGTTGTGCCGCTCGACGCGTCGAAGGACTGGCCGACGGTCAAAAGCTTCGCCGACCGCTTCAGCCGCGCGATTTCGGAAGCCGAGCCGCAAACCTTCACGGCGAACATCCGCAAGGTCCAGCGCAAGGGCCGCATCTTCCTCGACTGGCTACGCAACCAGCGCGGCGCGACCGCGGTCATGCCCTATTCCGCCCGCGCCCGCGAAGGCGCACCCGTGGCGGCGCCGATCGCGTGGGAAGAGCTCGACAAGTACAAGGGCGGCAATCATTTCAGCATTCGCGATGCCGGCCAGCTTCTCGACCGCGCGAGCTCGAAGATGCTCGCGGGCTGGGGCGAGGCGAAGCAGGCGCTGCCTGATGCTTAGCGGATCTCGGAAAGCTCCACCCCCATGGTTTCCCGCGCCAGCAGCGCGCTGACGCCGCTGATCGCACAGGCGACCGCGACGTAGATCGACACCGGCACGGACGAACCTAGGTCCTTGTACAGCCAGAGCGCGATGATCGGCGCCAGCGATCCCGCGAAGATCGACGTCAGCTGATAGGCAATGGAGACGCCCGAATAGCGGATCCTCGTCGGGAACAGCTCGGTGATGAATGCGGCCTGCGGAGCGTACATCGCGCCGTGCAGCACGAGGCCGATCACGATGGCGATAATGATCGCGCTGTCGCTCCCGCTCGCCAGCATCGGGAAGAACAGGAAGATGAAGATCGCGAGCCCAAACGCGCCCGTAGCGTACACCGGCCGGCGGCCAATGCGGTCGCTGAGCGCGGCCAGCAGGGGGATCGCCATGAACTGAACCGCGGCGCCGATCAGGAGCGCATCGAGCGCGAGGCTGCGGCTTTCCCTGGCGACGTCGACCAGGAAAGTCAGCGAGAAGACGGTCAACACATAATAGCCGATATTCTCGCCGACCCTCAGGCCGGCGCCGAGCAGCACGGCGCGCGGGCGCTCGCGGAACACCTCCATCGCCGGAAGCTTCGGCGGGATTCCCGCTTCCTCGAGCGCCTTCTCGAACATCGGAGTCTCGGCGACGCGATTGCGGATGTACCAGCCAACGATCACCAGCAGGCCCGAGAGAAGGAAGGGAATTCGCCATCCCCAGGCGACGAAGTCTGCTTCGCTCTGTAAGCCCGCCATGATCGCGAGGATGCCCGCGGACAGCAGGCTGCCGAGCGGCACGCCCGCCTGCGGCCAGCTGGCCCAGAAGCCGCGACGCTTCGCATCGCCATATTCAGCGGCCATCAGCACCGCGCCGCCCCACTCGCCGCCGACCGCAAAGCCCTGGACGAGCCTCAGCAGAATGAGGCCGGCCGGAGCCCAGATGCCAATCGAGTTATAACCGGGCAGCAAGCCGATCAGCACGGTCGCCAGCCCCATCATGACGAGGCTCCACATCAGAAGCTTCTTGCGGCCGATCCGGTCGCCGAAATGGCCGAACACGATCCCGCCGAGCGGCCGCGCGACGAAGCCCACGGCATAGGTCGCAAACGCCAGGAGCGTGCCGACCAACGGATCGAACGAGGGGAAGAACAACTTGTTGAACACCAGCGCCGCGGCCGAGCCGTAGAGGAAGAAATCGTACCATTCGATGGTCGTGCCGATCAGGCTCGCCGCGATGACGCGCCGGAGCGGCGTGCGGGTTTCGGCTTGGTTCGGCATACGCTCCCTCCTCGGACCGTCATTGCGAGGAGCGAAGCGACGACGCAATCCAGTTGTGCGGCGCTGCTTCGCTGCGCTCGCAATGACCGGCAGTGCTTGCCCGAAAGTCATGGGAACTCTAGCCGTACCGCATGCGGATGGTCGTCCTGCCCGCCCTGCTGTTCCTGCTCACCGCCGCGTCGCCGCCGGAGCTCGCGCAGTGGAAAGCTGAAGCGCAACGCATCACCATCACCCGCGACGATTGGGGTATCGCCCACGTCCACGGCCGCACCGACGCCGACGCCGTGTTCGGAATGATCTACGCCCAGGCCGAGGACGACTTCCCGCGCATCGAGGCCAATTATCTGACGGCGCTGGGCCGCACCGCGGAAGCCGAGGGCGAAAGGGCGATCTGGGAGGATCTGCGCGCGCGCCTCTATGTCAGCGAGAGCGAGCTCAAGGCTCATTACGCGCGGAGCCCGGCGCCGATGCGGCGGTTGATGGATGCCTGGGCGGACGGGTTGAATTACTTCCTTGCGACGCACCCGCAGGTGAAGCCGCGCGTCATCACGAGGTTCGAGCCGTGGATGGCGCTGAGCTTTACCGAAGGCAGCATCGGTGGCGACATCGAGCGGATCGACCTGAAGGAGTTGGAGCGGTTCTACTCAGCCCGTCACCCTGAACTTGTTTCAGGGTCCATTTGGTCAACTGGTCAGACTTTTCAAAAATGGATGCTGAAACAAGATCAGCATGACGGTGGAGACGCGCTCGACCGCGAACGCCAAGGCTCAAACGGCATCGCGATCGCGCCGAAGATCACCGCCGATGGCAACGCGCTGCTGCTGATCAACCCGCACACCAGCTGGTACTTCCGGTCCGAACTGCAAGTGAGCAGCGACGAGGGTCTCAACGCCTACGGGGCCGCGACCTGGGGCCAGTTCTTCATCTACCAGGGCTTCAA
>Ga0070659_100003740_pt1 | contig 10854 bp, 8 predicted proteins | sample KBSC23metaG_FD_64666 | JGI IMG/M metagenome (GOLD analysis project Ga0070659, IMG submission 64666) | Corn rhizosphere microbial communities from Kellogg Biological Station, Michigan, USA - KBS C2-3 metaG | ecosystem: Host-associated > Plants > Roots > Rhizosphere > Soil ...
TTGCTCGCCTCGATCCTGTCGACGACGGGCGGATTGTTGTTTGCCTGGGCCTATGCCCGTGGGGAAGCGAGTTACCTCGCCGTGACCGAATATAGCGGCTTCATCTGGGCCTCGATTTGCGGCTGGGTCGCGTTCAGCGAGCAGGTCTCGCTCTACACCCTCTCGGGCGCGGTGCTGATCGTCGGCGGCTGTCTGATCGGGGCCCGCGGAAAAGTCACCGAGCCGCCCGAGATGGACTATACCTAGCTGCTCGATCCAAGCACGTTGATGGTGAAGGCGAGCACGCCGATGTTGAAGGCGAAGGCCGCGAGGCAATGCACGGTCACCACCTTGCGGATGTGCTGGCTGGTGATCTGAACGTCGGACGTTGCGAACGCCATTCCACAGGTGAAAGCGAAATAGACGAAGTCCCAATAGACCGGGATCTTGGTTCCCGGAAATTCGAGGCCGAGGCACCCACGCTCCGGATGTCGGTACGCGAGATGGGCGTAGTGCAGCGCGTAAATGGTGTTGCTGAACAGCCAGGCGAGCGCGAGCGTCGTGATGATCAGAGTCTTGGTGAACGGCTGCGGATTGTGGCCAATGGCTTCCGCGGCGATGGCGACGAACAAAGTCGCGATGACGATGCCGGTGATGCCCAGCAGCACTCGGCGGTGGGCATCGTTGGCCACTGCATGCTTGCGGATGACGGCGGCTTCGGTCGTTCGCAATAGCGGCAGGCATAGGCCCAGGAACAGGATTGCGGCGACGTCGAACGCCGCCATCGCGCCGAGGGCCCAGCGGTGGAACAGGCTCACGAAAATCGGCGACGCGACGACCAACGCCGCGATGAATGCGAGGAAGCGCGGCGGTGCGATCCTGTTGCCGATGGTCCGTGGGTTCGCCATGGGGGGAAGCGTAACGAACGCGTCTTTATCGTCCAGTGAAAGGACGTTCATTTGCCTTGGGTCTGGCTCATTGTTGGCGGGTTCTTCGAGGTCGGGTTCACGACCTCGCTTCGCTTTGTCGACGGCTTTAAGAATCTGCCTTGGACGCTCGCCTTCCTCGTCTCGGTTGCGATCAGCATGGGCCTGCTCGAGGTCGCGTCGCGATCAATCCCGATGGGAACGGCTTATGCCGTCTGGGGCGGGATCGGCGCCGTCGGAACGGTCATTGTCGGCATCCTTTGGTTCCAGGAACCGTCGAGCCTCATCCGGGTGCTCCTGATCTTCGGAATCGTCGCCGCGATCGCGGCGCTGAAGCTCACGGCTTAGTGCGCACGACCTCGTGAATCTCGCTCGTCAGCTCGGTGTTCTTCTCTAAGAGCTCGCGGATCGCGGTGTTGATCCGCAGAAGTTCCTCCGAATCCTTGTAAGTCTGTTCCAGCTGCCGGTCAGATTTCTTGGACGAGATATTCTGCCCGACCATGATAATCGACAGCAGCACCAGCTGCAGGAAGGTCTGCGCGATCCAGGAGATAAGGGTCGCGGTACCGCCCCGGATCGCCGCAGGCAGGCTGATGAACGCCAGGATGGCAAAGGCGTAGGCGCACCACATCGTGCCCACGACCTTGGTGATGTGGATCGCCAGCCACTCGTTGAAGCGGTTCTCCCGCCGCTCGAGAGGCTCCAGGAACTTCTTCCTCAACTCGATGTAATCGTTGGCAGCGTGACCCATGGTCTTTCCCTTTCGGATCGAAATCAGTGCTTTGGCTCGAGCAGCGGCGTTACCTCCGGGCTTTCCTCGATCGAGCGGTAGAATTTCGGCTTGGGGAACGGCCCGCGCGCCTGCTCATAGGCGTAGCCGAGCGAGAGCAGCAGCGCCTCGCTCCACCTCGGCCCGATGAAGGACAAGCCGACTGGCAGGCCCTTCACCAGTCCCATCGGCACCGTGAGGTGCGGGTAGCCCGCGACCGCCGCCAGCGAGCCGGCGCCGCCGCCTGAACTTTGATCGCCATTCACAGCGTCGATCTTCCACGCCGGCGGCATGGTCGGCCCGACCAGCGCGACGACATTGTTATCCTTCAAGAGCTTGTCGATGCCGTTCGGGCCGGCGGCCATGAAACTGTCGCGTCGGGCTTTCACGTAGGCCGGGTCGTCGAGCCCCTTGGTTCTCTCGGCTTGCTCAAATGTCTCCTGTCCGAACAGTGCCATCTCCTCGCGCTGGTGCGAATTGTTGAAGGCGATCACGTCGGCGAGCGAGCGGACCGGGATCGGGGCCGGACTGCTTTGAAGATATTTGGCGAGGTCGACCTTCAGCTCGGTCAGCAGCACCGGAAGCTCGTTCCGGCCGATCGCGCTGTCGTCGAACTTCTTGATGTCGACGAGGACTGCGCCGAGCTCGCGTAGGATCGCCAGCGAGGTCTCGAACGCCGTGTCGGTACCGAAGCCCGAGGCGAAGCGCATCACGCCAATCCGCTTCGCGCGAAGCGAACCGGCGTCGAGCAAAGTCGCGTAATCGGCTTTATGCTTGTCGGCCTCTGAAGTCGCGGGATCGGAAGGATCGCTTCCGGCGATCACGGACAGCAGCTCGGCGGCTTCCTTTACACTCGCGGTCATCGGGCCGGCAGTGTCCTGACTGTGGCTGATCGGGACGATGTAGGTTCGGCTCACCAGGCCGACGGTCGGCTTCAGCCCGACGATGCCGTTCATCGCGGCTGGGCAGGTGATCGACCCGTCGGTCTCGGTGCCGATCGCGAGGCGAACGATGCCGGCCGCGACCGCGGCGCCGCTGCCGCTTGAACTGCCGCACGGGTTGCGGTCGAGCGCCCATGGGTTGCGTGTCTGCCCGCCGACCGCACTCCAGCCGGAGATGGAATGGTTGGAGCGGATATTGGCCCATTCGCTGAGGTTGGTCTTGCCGAGGATGACGAGGCCGGCCGTGCGCAGTCGCGTCACCAACGGCGCGTCGCGGTTCGTGGCGTTGTTGACGAGCGCGAGGCTTCCGGCCGTCGTCGGCATACCGGCGACCTCGATATTGTCTTTGATCAGGATGAGCGCGCCGGCGAGCGGACCTCCCGAACCTTGGCGATCGGCGTGAACTGCCTGCTCGAATGCGGTTGGATCCAGGCTGATGATTGAATGCAGTCTTGAGTCGAGCAGCCTAGCTTGCTCCTTGGACGACGATACCGGTAGGACGGGATTCTCAAGAACCTCAATCGAGCCCGACACATTACTGGTGGCTCCTATCGAACTCGGACCGGACGGGGCTGCTGACGTTTTGCATGACGCGACCGAGAAAGCGGCCATTGCCAGCATCAATTTGCGCATACGCCCCCTTTCGCACAGAATCAGCGCGGGGCGAGCAGCGCGTCCAGCGTCCCCGGGCCTTTCCCGACTTTCTGCAGCCGTGGGTAGCGCAAGCCGCCATGCCAATCGAGCTTCACCGTGCGGTAGAGGTCCCCGTCATGGATTAGCAGCTCGGGCGCAGCGCCATTGCCTGCGGCTGACTTGATCGCCTGCTTCAGCGCGTCGGCATCGAACTTGCGGCCGTTCACGGCGACGATCTCGGTTCCGACACTGATCCCGGCATTGAAGGCGGCGCTGTCCCACAGCACTCGAGTCACCTTGGCGTCGTTCCCGACCATGAAGCCCCCGGAATAACTGAGATCGTTGGTCTTTCCGGATTTCTCGCCGGACTTGATCCACTTGGTTGTCTCGTCGGTGAAGATCAGCTGGTACCCGCCCTTCTCGATCCCCTCGAGCGGAGCCTGCGGCGCAACGCCATAGACCTTGGCGCGGAGGTACGACTGCCAGTCGTACGGCTGCACCTTGTTGAGCGTCGCGACCACATCCTCGAAGGTATAGGTCAGCTCGCCATAGTCGCGGTCGCGCATGCCGAAGAAGGCGCGCGCGAAATCGTCGATCGAGCGCTTGCCGCCTGACTGCTCGCGGATGATCCGGTCGACGTCGATCCAGATCAGCTCGCCCTCGCTGTAATAATCCTCGCTCCGCTGCCAGCTCCGCCACGGAATAGCCGCGCGGCTGGCGATGATCGGGTCGTTGGCGGTGTCGACCAGGGGCCGCCACGCGCGGCCCGGCGTGCCCATGCCGTAGGTCGCAGCCGTCGAAGCAATCGCATCGAGCGTGTCCTGCTTCGACAGCATCCCGGAGCGCGCCCCGAGGATATAGCCCCAGAACTGCGTCTGGCCTTCGTAGACCCACAGCAATTCATCCTGCATCGGCGTGCGATAATCGGGCGTCCACAGGTTCGCGCCGCGGCGATACTTGCCATTCCAGCTGTGCGTATATTCGTGCGGCAACAGGTTGCGGTCTCCGAGCGCATTGTCCCATTCGGTGAAATAGCCGCGGTCGACCCCGTCTTCGGAGCTGCGGTGATGTTCGAGGCCATTCCCGCCGAGGTTGTCGGAGATGGTCAGTAGGAAGTCGTAATGGTCATAGTGCTGCGCGCCGAACAGCCGCACCGCCTGCTCCACGAGGCGCTTGTGCACGGCGATCTGGTCTGGCTTGGCGGCGAGCTCCAGATCGTTGTCTGCGATCACGTCGAGCGCGACATCCGGACTGAGGTCGATGCGGCGGTAATGAGCGCCGGCGATCAGCGGCGAGTCCATCAGGATCTCATAGCTGGTCACCGGATAGTCAACGCGAGTTGCCGAGGTCGCGCTAGGGCGGAGCGCCGTCGCCACCTTCCATCCGCTCGGCACTACGACCGCCGCCTGGATCGGAATCTGCCGGACGAAATAGCCGGCCGGATACATCGAGTTGGACAGCCACTGGATGCTGGCCATGTCCGGCGTGGCGACGATCCGGCCCATGCTTTTGTCGGTCGCGGTGACATATTGATAGTCGAGGTCGACTGCGGTCACTCCGGCCGGGACCTTGATGTGAAACGCCCAGACGTCCAGGTCGTCGCGAACCCAGGCCAGCGGCTGCCCGTTCGCGCTCGGCCGGAAGCCGGTGATGTTCTTGATGTCGCCGCGCGGCGTGTGCCCACCCGGAATCCACTTCGGATAAAGCATCACAAGGTCGCCCGCGCTGGTGACGGGCACGCGCTCGTGAATGCGGAAGATGCCGCGCGTCACGTCGGATGCATCGACGGTCAGCTGCAGCGTACCGGGATAGGGAATGTCGCGCGCCGGCGGGATCGTGTCGGTCTTGGGCGTCGCTGCAGGACGGCTGTTCTGCGGTGGCACGATCTGGCTCCAGGCGGGGGTTGCAACCGACGAGAGCAAAAGGACAGCGAGCATTGCTCGACGCATCAACACTAACTCCTTCAAATCGGGCGGAGGATTATGGGGGTTATTGCGCTCTAATCATCGCTGGCCAATGGGAACAACGCCCGAGTTGTCGTTTGTCGGTGGCTGTCGGCACTTTGTCGAAGTTCGGGGCGTTGTCATCGTCCGTTCAGTTCGCGGGGATAGGCGGCACGCATGAATTCACGATTTTACAAAGCCAGACTGCTGTTGGGCGCCGCAATCCTCTTGCCAATCGATGCGCCGCTGCTCGCGCAGACCACAGCTGCGCCGGCGACCCAGCCAGACGCGACCGCTCAACCGACAGCGACTACACCGGCGCCGACGACGGCAGCGCCCGAGGCTCCGGCTGACGATTATGGCGACGACGAAAGCGCGATCGTCATCACGGGAGCCAAGGCGCCGGGGTCAGTGGTCGGCGACATTCCGCCGGAAAACACGCTCGATGCCCGCGATGTGCGCGCAACCGGTGCGACCAGCATCACCGAATTGCTCGACGCGCTCGCCCCGCAGATTGGCAGTTCGCGCGGTCGCGGCGGCGAGCAGCCGGTCCTCCTGCTCAACGGACAGCGGATTTCGGGCTTCCGCGAGATTCGCGACATCCCGACGGAAGCCATCCAGCGCGTCGAAATCCTGCCCGAGGAAGTCGCGCTCAAGTACGGCTATCGCGCTGATCAGAAGGTCGTGAACATCGTTCTTCGCCAGCGCTTCCGCTCGACGACCGCGCAGCTCGGGACGAACATGCCGACGGGTGGCGGTTACCTTGCCGGCAATGCCGACCTCACCCGCTTCCTCGTTCAGAAAAATGGCCGAACGACGCTGAACGTCCATGCCGAAGGCAATGGCATGCTGACCGAGGCCGAGCGCGACATCATCCTGTCGGAGGATCCGCCATCGGGAATAACCGAAGATCAGGAGCTTGCTGCCCGCTCGCTGATCGGGACCAAGCGGCAGCTTCGCGGTGCTGCGACATTCAACAGGCAGGTCCTCGGCAATATCTCGGCAACGCTGAATACCGAAGTCGAGCATGACGAAGGCCATTCGCTGATCGGCCTCAACGAGACGCTCATCGAGCCCCGCGATCGCAACACCACGACCAACAGCGCGCATGCCGGGGTCACGCTGAATGGCGCGACCAAGTCGCAGTGGAAGTGGAACATTACCAGCAACGCAGACTGGGCGAGGGATACGACCGGAACCGACCGCGACAACGTTGCCTTCCCGCGCGATCGCGCTCGCGAGACGCGTACCTCGGCCGATCTCACCGGGACCGCCAACGGCAATTTGTTCAAGGTGCCGGCGGGTAACGCCAGCGCAACCGTTCGTGTCGGCGCGAGCACCGAGCATCTCGACGGCGAGAGCAATCAGCTGGGCGTCGAGACGTCGAACTCGCTTGGCCGAACGACGGGAACGGCATCGGTGAATTTCGACCTGCCAATCTCGCGCCGCAACCGCGACTTCAGTGCGCTCGGCAATCTCACGCTCAATGCTAATGCCGAGCTCGATCAGCTGTCCGACTTTGGAACGCTGACCACGATCGGCGCGGGTGCGAATTGGTCGCCCGTCGACCGGTTGAGCTTCATTACCAGCTGGACCCGCGAAGAAGGATCGCCGACCATCCAACAGCTCGGCGATCCAGTACTGGTCACGCCCGATACGCGCGTTTTCGACTTCACCAATGGCGAAACGGTTCTGGTTACCGCAACAACCGGCGGGAATGCCGACCTTCAGTCCGACCGGCGCAACGTGATCAAAGTCGGCGGCAACTGGCAACCGTTCAAGGACACCGATCTCCGCCTCCGCGCCGACTACGTTCACCAGACCATCGACCGGCCGATTTCAAATATCAGCGTCACGCCTCAGATCGAGGCGGCCTTCCCCGAACGATTCGTTCGCAACGGCGCCGGCGATCTCGTCAGCGTCGACCTGCGGCCCGTGAACTTCGATAGCTCCCGCCGCGATGCGTTGCGGATTGGGTTCGACTTCTCCAAGCCCCTGAAGTCGCGCCGACCGTCGCAGTCGGTCATCGACCAGATTCGAGCCCAGTTCCGCGGGGCGCGCGGCGGTGCCCAGAGCGGCCAAGGCAGCGCGACCGGAAACGCGCAGGACGGCCAGAACTCTGCGCCTCCCCCACCTCCGCCCGAGGGCGGCCAGGCTGGGCCTCCTCCCGGCGGTCCCGGTGGCGGTGGTCCCGGCGGTGGCGGCTTCGGCGGCTTCGGTGGAGGCCGCGGAGGCGCCGGTGGGTTCTTCGGTGGCGGCAATCGCGGCCGCCTGACCTTCTCGCTCACCGACAGCATCACCTTCGTTGACAAGACGGTGATCGCCCCGGGGCTGGAGCTCGACTATCTCCACGGCGACGCCGCGGGTTCCAGTGGCGGTACTTCGCGACACAATGTCGAGGCCCAGGCCGGCTACTTCAACAATGGCTTAGGCGCGCGCATCGGCGCCAAGTGGCGGAGCGGCACCAACGTCGACACCTTGTCGGGCGACGATCTCCATTTCGGATCGCTCGCGACCTTCGACTTGAGGCTCTTTGCCAACCCCGGCGACATCCCCGAGGTGGCCGTCAAGCATCCGTGGCTGCGCGGGACGCAGGTCCGGTTCGAGGTAACCAACATCTTCAATACCCGGCCGAAGGTGCACAGCGCGCTCGGCGACCCGCTTCTGAATTATCAGCCGAACCTGCTCGACCCGCTCGGGCGAGTGATCGGGATCTCGATCCGCAAGTTGTTCCTCCCGCCGCCGAGCTTCTTCCGGCAGCAGCGCGAGAGAGAGCAGCGGTCAACGACAACCGGCTGATTCCTCATTTTGAAGAAATGTGCTTAAGCGCGGCGCAATGACGCCGGTTCAGCCCGTTCGGGGCACGCAAAGCCTGCTCGGAGAAGACGCCGACCGCCTCGCCGCGGTGGTGAGCGCGTTCGATCGCGTACGCCGCTTGTATGGGTTCAGGCGGGTCGAAGTGCCGACCATCGAGCCGACGCAGGTGTTCGCGCGAACGATCGGCGAGACGACCGATGTCGTTTCCAAGGAGATGTATTCGTTCGAGGATCGCGGCGGTGAAGGCATCACGCTTCGGCCCGAGTTCACGGCGGGAATTTGCCGGGCCTATCTCAGTGAAGGCTGGCAGCAATACGCGCCACTGAAGTTGGCGACGCATGGTTCGGCCTTCCGCTATGAGCGCCCGCAGAAGGGCCGCTTTCGCGAATTCCACCAGCTCGATGCGGAGATCATCGGGGCGGGTGAGCCGCAGGCCGATGTCGAGATCCTGGCCTTCGCCGACCAGTTGTTGAAGGAGCTTGGGATCGAAGGCGCGATCCTGCAGCTCAATACGCTCGGCGATCCCGAAGCAAGGGCGGCGTGGCGTGACGCGTTACTCGAACATTTTCGCGGACACGCGTCGAGCCTCAGTGAAGACAGCCAGACACGGCTTGAGCGCAACCCGCTGCGCATCCTGGACAGCAAGGCGCACCAGGATTGGCCGATCGTGGATAGCGCACCGACGATCGACGAGTTCTTGACGAGCGAAGCATCAGATTTCTTTGCGCAGGTGACGGCAGGATTGGACGCCGCGAACGTCAAATGGGAACGCGCGCCGCGGCTGGTGCGTGGCCTCGATTATTATCGCCACACGGCGTTCGAGTTTGTCACTGATCGCCTGGGTTCGCAGGGCACGGTGCTTGCTGGCGGGCGCTATGACGGCCTGATCGAATCTCTTGGCGGCCCGCCCGCGCCGGCGGTCGGCTGGGCGGCGGGCATCGAGCGGCTCGCGATGATGATCGATGCACCGGTGGCCGATAAGCCAACTGTCGTCATCATTCCGCTTGGCGACCGCGCCCAAGCCGAGGGACAGAAGATTCTGGCGGGTCTTCGCCGCGAAGGTGTCGTCGCCGACATGGCCTATCGGGGCAACATGAAGAAGCGGCTGAGCCGGGCCAATGATGCTGGCGCCACCTATGCTTTGATCATCGGCGACGACGAGCTCGACCGGGGTGAGGCTCAGCTCAAGGATCTGGCTTCCGGCGAGCAGAAGTCGGTGTCGCTCGACCTCATCGGGGAAGCGATCAGCCGGTGACCCACATATCGTCCGCACGGATCGCCTCGATTGAGGCGAAGAAGCACGAGTTGTCCGACGCGATGGCACGAGGCGATGTCGCGCCCGACGAATATGTCCGCCTGTCGAAGGAGTATGCGCAGATCGAGCCGGTCGCGGCTGCGGCGCGCGAGGTTCGCCGGCTGCGTGCCGAGCTCGAGGTGCTGAATGGCCTGGTCGCTGACCCCGCGGCCGAGCCGGAGTTGAAGGATATGGCTGCGGTCGAGGCTGACGAAATCCGCCACAAGCTACCGCTCGCCGAGCGCGCCCTCGCCGTTAAACTGCTCCCGCGCGACGCGGCCGACGACCGTGCAGCAATGCTCGAAGTACGAGCCGGAACGGGCGGCGACGAGGCCGCCTTGTTCGCCGGCGACCTGCTCAGAATGTATCAGCGTTATGCCGAGGAGCAGGGCTGGCGCTTCGAGCTGATCTCGTCGAGCGAGTCCGACGTCGGCGGATTCAAAGAGGCGATCGCCTCGATCAACGGACCGGGCGTGTTCGCGCGTCTCAAGTTCGAAAGCGGCGTTCATCGAGTCCAGCGCGTTCCGGTCACTGAGAGCGGAGGACGCATCCATACTTCGGCGGCAACCGTGGCGGTGCTTCCCGAGGCCGAGGACGTCGACGTGCAGATTGACGATAAGGACCTTCGCATCGACGTCTATCGCTCGTCAGGTCCGGGCGGCCAGTCAGTGAACACAACCGACAGCGCAGTCCGCATCACCCATCTGCCGACCGGCCTCGTCGTCATTCAGCAGGACGAGAAATCGCAACACAAGAACAAGGCAAAGGCGCTAAAGGTTTTGCGCACGCGGCTGTTTGAGATGGAACGTGAGCGGCTGGCGAGCGAGCGCGCAGGCGCGCGCAAATCCATGGTGGGTTCAGGTGACCGGTCGGAACGGATCCGCACCTACAACTTTCCGCAGGGACGCGTGACCGACCATCGCATCAATCTCACCCGGCACAATCTCGGCGAGATCCTAGAGGGTGCCGGACTGACCGAGATTATTGACGCGCTCATCGCCGAGGACGAGGCCGAACGGCTGGCAGGCCTGGAGGAAGCGTGAAGGCGATCTCCCGCGCGCTCGCGGATGCGGCGCGCCAGCTTGAACCGACCAGCGATACCGCTCGGCTCGATGCCGAGCTGCTGATGGCCGAGGCGCTGCATATCGACCGCGACAAATTGATCCTGTCGCCGCCGAGCCGCGACGTTCCCGAACGCTTCTGGACGATGGTCGAGCGCCGCAAAGCGGGCGAGCCGGTCGCCTACATCACGGGCCGGCGTGCCTTCTGGAACATCGAGCTTCACGTCGGCCCCGGCGTGCTCGTGCCTCGTCCGGATTCGGAAGTGCTGATCGCGTCGGCGATCGAGCATTTTCAGTCAGGCGGAGGACCGAAGCGCATCCTCGATCTCGGCACCGGGCCGGGCACGCTGCTCCTTGCAACACTCGATGTTTGGCCGGAGGCGACCGGCATCGGTATCGACCTGTCGCGCCAGGCCCTGTCTTATGCGTCGGCCAACTCGCGTCGGCTGGAGTTCGAGAGCAGGGTTAAGTGGGTCCAGGCGAACTGGGCC
>Ga0070659_100003749_pt1 | contig 10841 bp, 9 predicted proteins | sample KBSC23metaG_FD_64666 | JGI IMG/M metagenome (GOLD analysis project Ga0070659, IMG submission 64666) | Corn rhizosphere microbial communities from Kellogg Biological Station, Michigan, USA - KBS C2-3 metaG | ecosystem: Host-associated > Plants > Roots > Rhizosphere > Soil ...
AACCAAAAAAGCAATGGCAATGGTATCACCAACATGATTAGTCGTGCTGAGACAATGGGAGGCACCATTCGATTTGAAACCAGCCCCGGCAATGGATGCACAATTACTGCCGAATTCCCTTTAGATAAAGAACACTCCTTTTTTTAAAAATTTTTCAATTAAAAATAAACTCTGGCATTTTTTTTTGCTGTAGGCTGGTATGGCTAGTGGCAGAAAAATAAAAGACAGTTTTAACCTTCAACGCATAAAAACAAAGGAGTTGAACAGTGTTATTGCTTACGCCGCGTCTTTAATGCTTACCGGGGTACCTCCGGTCGTTTGTGAATCTGTTTTGATGGAAGTGTTTTCATCGGTAAAAAAATCGATCGATTCTATTATTCGCTAAAGCCCTTTTTAGCTGGACAATATTTTCTACAAAAAATAGCGATTTGTATTTAAAGACAAATCATTTATACGAAACAAACTACTGCTGGCATGCTTTATGTCTTTATATAACCATTATCTAACTTAAAATTGTAGGTTATGTTACGTTGGACAATTATTTTTTTAGTTATTGCAATCATAGCAGCGATATTTGGTTTTGGTGGAATTGCCGCAGGTGCTGCAGGTATTGCTAAAATTTTATTCTTTATTTTCCTTGTGTTGTTCATATTGAGTTTAATCGCCGGAAGGGGCAGAGGTGTTGCAGACGATGTGTAGATAAATAATCAACAACACAATGTTATTTAGAAAGCGACTTTCAATGTAGTCGCTTTTTGCTTTTAGGAAATGGACAGGTGCTGTTATTTTATTTCAGGTTAGTTTGCCCGGCAATGAAAAAAGTTGTTACATGATTTTTACGGGTATGTAACTTTTTACATTTTTATCATGTTGATCATTTATTTTTTGGTGCACGACACGAAAAATGGTCATTAATAAAAGAACAGGTCAATTTTATTTCCCTTTAAAAATTTTGCTACCTCCATTGCTGCCACATTTTCAGTAGGGTAAATTGACGTTCTATAACACTGAAAGCTATACGCTTATATATTGTGCGTAGATTTTCATAGCAATAAAAGCTATGAAATGGAGTTTGTGCAGATTAGTTTTGTTGCCGATTCATACAAATGAAAAACACCAACGGCTCCGGACAATGAAAAGCCCGTACGTCCGTCCCCCGGAAGACCGCTGTATGAAAACATCCTCCAATCCTGTGAACGATCTCACCTCTATCCTTTGATTAATTTGTAACATAATCCAAAATCTAAGGGTCGGCATTGTTTCATTTAAAACGAAAACAATGTTGAAAACAAACTTAGAAAGAGCCAATTTGTTAAGCCATGGTTTATTGCTGGTGTTCCCGGCATTGTCAACCCTGAAAACAGAAAAGCTCCACACATTCATTAAAGAGGAAAAAGGTCTTTATGAAAATTGTATCAAGGCTGATACCTTATCACAGCCTTCGATAACAGATTCCTCGGGTTATCTTCTTACCACCCGGTCTTACAATGCTGCTGCTCCGAAAGTTTCCTTGAACAAGCATGCAGCAAAATTTGTCAAAAGCTTTTTAGTAAGAGAGGACGAAGATCTTCAAAAGACAAAGCAAAGAAGTGCTTCTTATTTTAAAATTATTGATGAAGTATTTAGTAAGTACAATTTGCCTGTTGAACTTAAATACCTCGCCGTGGTAGAATCGGACTTAAAAACGAGTGCCGTTTCAAAAGTGGGTGCAAAAGGGGTTTGGCAATTTATGCCCGAAACTGCCCGGGATCTTGGATTAAAGATGAAGGGCAAGTACGATGAAAGAACTCATTTCTACAAAAGCACGGTGGCTGCAGCAAAGTATTTAAAAGATTTGTATGGAGAATTTAATGATTGGTTATTAGTTCTTGCTGCATACAACAGCGGCCCTGGCCCGATTTGCAAGGCCATAAAAAAATCAGGCAGCAAAAACTTTTGGGCACTCCAGGAATATTTGCCGGAAGAAAGTCGCGGACATGTGAAGAGATTTATTGGAACGCATTATTTTTTTGAAGGGCAGGGAAGTCTGGTAACGCTTACAAAATCGGAAACCATCAAGTATTTAAAACAGGTTGAAGATTTTAAAACAGAACAAAATAATCAATTGCAAAAAGACAGCACGGCTTCCATTGCGGTTGCTATAAAATAGTTTTTCTCATAGCATGTTTTGGTTTTGGAGAACTTCTCAAATTGAGAAGTTCTTTTTTTATCCAGGTTTTCTTTGACCCAGTGTAAAGCCGATTGTTGTGCCCACATTTTCTTTGCTGCGAACATGAATCGTATGATTGTGTGCTTCAATAATGTGTTTGCAGATAGATAATCCCAGACCACTTCCTGTTCCATCTTTTCCGCGGCCCTCGTTGGTCCGGAAGAAGCGTTCGAACACGCGGTCGATATATTTTTCATTGATGCCAATTCCATCATCACTTATTTCAACCAAAATATTCTGGTCATCTGTGTTGTACATACTTGCCACAACGTTTCCTTCAACTTTTCCATACTTAATGGAATTGTCAATAAGATTGTTAAGCACCTGCCGAATTTTTTCCTTATCGGCATAAACGGTCAACGGTTGTTCGCAACCTTTTTTAACGGACAGGGAAATGTTTTTTTGTTCTGCCTTCCATGACAGGCTTTCAAAAACTTCTTTCACTAAATCTTGTATAATAAAATTTTCCTGGCGCAATTTCAGTTCACCTCTTTCGAGCTTTGAAATTTCATCAAGATCTTTAATAAGATTTGATAAGCGTTCAGTATTCTTTGCTGTTTTTTCCAGGAAACGTTTGTTGGTTTCGGGATCATCCATCGCACCTTGCAAAAGCGTATCAATATAACCCTGAATGGCAAACACGGGCGTTTTAAATTCATGAGAAAGATTTTGTAAAAACTCCTTTCGGAAGGTTTCGTTTTGTTTCAACGATTCAATTTCTCTGCTTCTTTGGTCGGCCCAGGCTTCTACATCTTCTCTCACTTCATCAATGCTTTTTTTGGGAAGAATGTATTTATAGTACATCTCCTCTTTTTTGCTGGCTTTTGTTTGATGAATGAATTTATAAATGAGTTTGATCTTCCGGTAAATAAAATTTTGAATGATGTAAAGAATCAAAAAATAGCTGACGGAAAAAATTAAAACAAAAGAAATCAAACCGGTAATCCAGCTTCGGTGAATAATAAAAAATCCAAGGCTGATTGGTACCGAAAGTGCCAAAGCTGTAAACGCAGATAATTCTTTTGGAGAAAGATTTTTTTTTGCCATACGCTGTAACAGTACAAAATTTAGAGCTCGAACTTATAACCAACGCCTTTTACTGTAGTGATGCAATCAACGCCTAATTTTTGCCTGATTTTGCGGATGTGAACATCGATTGTGCGGTCGCCTACAATGACATCGTTGCCCCATACCTCTCCTAAAATTTCATTACGCAAAAAAACACGACCCGGTTTTTTGGCAAGTAAGTAAAGAAGCTCAAATTCTTTTTTTGCGAGAATAATTTCCTGACCCCGGTATTCAACAATAAATCTTTCGGGGTCGATGATAAGATCGTCGATAACAATTTTATTGCTTGCGTTTTTTTTAATTCTTCTGAAAAGTGCGTTCACCTTACTTACAAAAACACTGGTGCTTACCGGTTTGCTTACGTAATCGTCGGCGCCCGTGCTAAAACTTTTTAATTGGGTGGTTTCATCACTTAGCGCAGTTAAAAACATAATCAGGGTGTCTTTAAAGGCGGGCTGCGCTCTGAGGAGTTCCAAAACCTCCATGCCGCTTTTCTTTGGCATCATCATATCCAGTACAATCAGATCGGGGCGGTTTTTAATCGCTTTATCCAAAGCTTCATTCCCGTCTTTTGCCGCAACAACATGATAGCCTTCTTTCTCAAGGTTGTATTTCAAAATCTCGAGAATATCGGGTTCGTCATCTGCAATTAAAACGGTCCTGTAATTACTCATCCATGCTTGTTTGCGCAAACCTAAGCTATATAGAAATATTCATTGTTTTTGGGTATCTGCATAACAAAGACTTAATGAAAAATTAATCTTGACTGCAACTTCATGCGATTCATTTTGGTCTATAATGGAATATTCTCACCTTTACGGCTTAACGAAGGGTTAAGTCTTCGGGTATTAAATTTGCGATATGAGACGCATGCGTCTAACCTTACGATTACTATTGAAGAGCCTGCTTTTACTTGTTGGTCTTAATTCTTTTGCGCAAACCTCTGTCTCTAATTCGGGTTGCAAAATTCCAAAGTACCATGAGCTTTGGCACGACCTCATTGATAAGGCACAGAAAAATGCTTTAAAAACTTACCAGGGAAGTTCCAACGAGGAAGTAAAATATCATGTCATCCAGGCCTTATCAAAGCAGGTAGATGATATGCAGTGTGGAATAGAATCCGATTCTTCCATAAAAGACCAGCAAAAAGTAGGTTACCTCCGCGGACTGGAAGCTGTTTTAAAAAACTTTTCCGGCTCTTATAAGAACAAGCAATTCAATGCTTCGCATTTGCCGGCTGCTTTAGATGCTTATTCTGAAGCAATGGCAAAAGATAAAAAGGGACAGAGTATCGAAGGTCTTGTTGACCAAAGTTCGTATGAAGTCGCAAAGCTTTTGGTGGATTGCGATGCATTCAGAAACAATCCGGGAATGCGGCTTTGCCGCTTGAGCATCATGCGCAAGTATCTTTCACTGAATCCCGATAAGATTTTTATCACCCTGAAGGACAATCCAGACCTCCCTTTTCGTGACAGCATGATAAAAGTTGCTGCTGTTGTCTATCCTAAAAGATTGTATGATTTTGCTGCTGCCAATAACCGTTTAGGAAATGCCATTCAGAATATAAAGGATGATTCCTTAGTGATGACCATTGCCAGGATTGCAAGAAGCAGTAAAAGCGGGCAGCTCTATTTTCCTTTTTTAGATAATGTTATGGCGGGCAGAATAAGCTTGAGTGATATTGATGCTGTTAAAGATGACCCTGTTAAATATTACAGGCTGCTGGTGCAAACAAGAATGGATTATGTAACAAGATCGTTCAACGGCGAAAACATCATCAGCATGAATGATCTTGACGAAATGTTGAAAGCAAAAGCGATTGAGCCTTTCATCAGAACCATTAATGAATTGCATGAAAAGCCCGACGCGGTTCGCTTTACCATTCTTGACCAATTGAATGCACAGGAACTGTATTATTTGGTAATTGAGGGAGAAACGGATTTGTATACTTCGTCTTACGTTCACGGCGTTTTTCCGCGAATGATGCAAAAAATTGGTAACAGGGGCGATTCTCTTTTAAAACTTGTAACCTTCGACCGTTTTAAGAAGTTTATAAAAATGGCTGCAGGTTATAACACGTTGAGTGATTTTCTTACAAGCATACCCGATAAGGACAGGGCACAATTATTAATGACAGCATTTGTAAACAACCTGGAAAAGTCAAAGGGTTTGGAAGATGGTGTTGATGTTGCCGATTCTTATGCGAGCATTTATGAAACGATAAAGCCTGTTGCGGATGAAATGCTGGACAACATTAAGCTCAACCTCGACAGGAATATCAAAGAGAATAACAAAAGAGGAACTGTGATTTATAATCTGCTTTATAAATTATTTCTCTCCGCAGACAGTACTCAAAACATAGATCTTTCAAAAGAGTTTGGTATTCCGCCGGTTTACAGTTTAGATTATAAATCTCTCATTGATGATTCCACGGGCAAAGTAGTAATGCAGGTTTTCTTTTATGGCGACGATGATGGAAAGATGAATTATAATGGTTTTATTTCAGAATTAAACAGATCGGGAGCGTGGAAGATTGCGGCCGATACCAAGTACTGGCTTGCATTTTCATCAACAAAAGGAAAGCCCGTAGTCATCTATGCCAACAAATGGTTTGATGATGAAAAACAGGAAGGTGAGCTTGATAAGGCACAGGCCGCACTGAATGATTATTTGCAATCAAAAAATATTCAACCGACAATTGTTGTACATCGTGGCCACAGCTATTGGGTGCCCTACACCATTGAGCAGATACAACCTGCTGCTAAAATTGTTTTGTTAGGTTCATGTGGCGGTTATAATTTAATTCACAGCGTTTTGCAACATGCTCCCGATGCTCACATCGTAGCCTCAAAGCAAACAGGCAAAAAAGATATTAATCAGCCTTTCATGAATATTCTAAATGAAAAGCTTAGAAACGGAAACGATATTGAATGGATTCCCTTATGGAAAGAGTTCAAAGCAAGGGCAGGAAATGTTGAAGGATTTGATGATTATGTTCCTCCTTACAAAAACCTTGGAGCACTTTTCATAAAAGCTTATAACAGTTCAATGGGAACTGAAGAATAGCTTGTCCTATAATTTTATTGTAAAGAATAAACATTGAGTACTATAGAAAGTAAAAAGCGTTTTTTTGATATCTCTCAGTTAAGACGGGTTTTAGAATTTACCAGACCATACAAAGGACGGTTTATCGGATCCATTGTGCTGGCAGTAGTTTTAGCTGCATTCACTCCGGTTCGGCCCTGGCTAATTCAACATACCGTTGAAAAATACATTGCCGGCAAAAATTACAACTGGCTGATCTATATCACCATCATTCAAATCGGTTTTCTGCTGATTGAAACGGGACTTCGCTTTTATTTTTCTTACATCACCTCGTGGCTTGGACAGGCCGTCGTAAAGGACATGAGAATAAAAGTCTTCGGGCATGTTATTCATCTCAATCTCCGCCAGTTTGACAAGACACCAATTGGAACATTAACTACAAGAACCATTGATGACATCGAACGTATCAACGATATTTTTTCTGATGGTTTAATTCCGATGATCGCCGATTTGTTGTCAATTATCTGTGTATTAGGAATTATGTTCTGGACCGATTGGCGATTGACATTGATATCCCTCATTCCTTTCCCTATCATTATAATTGCTACTTATTATTTTAAAGAAAGCGTAAACAAATCTTTTCATCGTGTCAGAAATGCGGTGGCACAACTTAATGCATTTGTCCAGGAGCATTTGACCGGAATGTACATTGTTCAGGCGTTTGCAGCTGAAGATCGTGAATTCAATAAATTCAAACGGATTAATAAAGAACACCGCAATGCAAACATTCACGCCATTTTTGCCTATTCCATTTTCTTTCCGATAGTAGAAATTGTTTTGGCACTGGCCATGGGATTGATTGTTTGGTGGACGGCAAAAGAGGCGTTGGGGACCGGGATAAATCAAACGGGTAAGGTTACTTCTTTTATTCTTTATCTCAATCTGATTTTCAGGCCGCTTCGTGTAATTGCTGACAAGTTCAATGTCATTCAAATGGGAATGATTGCCAGCGAACGTGTGTTTAAAGTTCTTGATAACGATGATTATTTAAGCCGCCATGGAAAGTTTGCTCCTGCCATTGTCCAGGGTAAAGTTGAATTTGATCAAGTCTGGTTCGGTTATAGTGAAGAACATCCGGTTTTAAAAAATATAAACTTCACTGTTGAACCCGGGCAAACTGTTGCCATTGTCGGCCACACGGGAAGCGGCAAGACGACGATCATCAGTTTATTAAACCGGCTTTACGAAATCAATAGCGGTCAAATAAAAATTGATGACCAATCAATTGAAAATTGGGATTTGGATGAGTTAAGAAAAAATATCGGCGTGGTGTTGCAGGATGTTTTTTTGTTTTCCGGTTCGGTGATGGACAATATCACACTTCGCAATGAAAGCATTTCAAAACAAAAGGTGATTGAAGCTGCAAAACTCATCGGCATGCATGATTTTATTATTCAATTGCCCGGGGGATATGATTATAATGTGATGGAAAGAGGAGCAACCTTATCGGTGGGGCAAAGGCAGCTTTTATCTTTTATACGAGCTTTACTTTATAATCCGTCCATTTTGATCTTAGATGAAGCCACTTCTTCCGTCGATACGGAAAGTGAGCAAATGATCGAAAATGCCATCAACACTTTAATTGCATCCAGAACTTCAATTGTAATTGCACATCGGCTTTCAACCATTCAAAGGGCTGATGCTATTATTGTTCTGGACAAAGGCGAAATCAAGGAAATTGGCAATCATCGGCAATTGCTAAAAAAGGGTGGTTTTTACAGCAAATTGTACGAAATGCAGTTTGAGAAGAAGGCTGTCTTACAATAGAATTATTATCTTTCCGTTTAATAATAAAATCCCTACACTGTTTATGAGCCGCTACCTAAGTTTGACATCCCTGATCGTTAGTATTCTTCTTTTTTCCTGTCAAAAGGAATCGAGTTTTGAATTAGGCCAGCAATCAAAGGGGTCTTTGCAATCAGCCACCGGAAATTGTTTAGCAAAAACTGTAAACGGCGCTTATATAGCAGGTCAATCTCTGGCCGATACCAATTATATAGATGTAATGGTTGACGTCAGCCAAACGGGTGCGTACAATGTTCACACCGACACTGTTAACGGTTATTATTTTAAGGCAACCGGCAAGTTCACTACAGTTGGAACGGCGACAGTTCGTATGAGAGGCTTTGGAACTCCGCTTTCTGCGGGCACAAATACCTTTACGGTTTATTACGACAGCAGTTTTTGTAGTGTAGATGTTATAGTTGGTGGCTCAGGCGGTTCTTCCGGCGGAACGACATCGACTGATCATTTTATTTTGACAGATAACAGTTGGTGGAGTTATGGAAGTTCAATTTCAGGCGACACTTTAAAAAGGGCAATCCTCACGGGCTCTTTTAACATTGGGAATGTTGCTTATAAAGGCATGAAGGAATTTGATGCCGCCGGTCAGATTGTTGATGATACTTTATTTTTCCGGAAAAGCGGTAACAATTACTACGAATACAACTACATTGATTATTACACCAGTTTTTACTTTGACAATACGGTAGTTGATAGCATTTTGTTTCTTAAAGAGGGTTTGAACACTAATGATACGTGGAGTTCACCTGTTTACACCGGCACAGATAGCGGCGCAACTAAAAAAGTCCGTTATGACTTTACCTGCACCAACTCGAATGCCACAGTTACTTTAAATTCCAAAACATATACAAATGTTTACCAGGTAACGCTGAAGGTAATGGTAGATTCAGGAAGCGGATTTGTTACCGATATGACCTGGATAAATTATTATGCAAAAGGCATAGGCTGGATTTATGAAAAAGTTGATGATGGAAGCGGCGGTACTCTTGAATTGCCGGTGCGGTATTATCAGGTTTTCTAACTAAATAAATGCTTTTAAAAACTGTCCCTGCCCCGGGGGCCGTTTTCGTTTTAAAACCTCTTATAATTCTCTTAAATAGCTCCTCTATTTTGATGCTGCTCCCTTATCTTTGCGGCAAATTTCAGGTACAGTATGATGGGCAAACGTGTCAAATGCTTATTGGTAGCGGCTTTCAGCCTGTTTTCGGTGGCTATTTTCGGACAAGGTCCCGATTTTCACAATGATCATATTTCCAATCAAAGCAACAAGGAAGAAAATAAAGAGGAAACCAAAAAATTCGATGCGAACGAAGTTATTTTCGGACACGTTTTAGACGCACACCAGTTTCATTTTTTCAGCTACAAAGGTCGCGATGGCAAGCAGCATCATGTTGGTATTAATCTGCCTGTGATTCTTTACTCTTCTCAAAAAGGTTTTTCTGTTTTTAGTTCAGGAAAATTTCATCATGGGGAAGATGTCTATAACGACTATTTACTGGTAACTCCTGAATATAAAAACAAGCTTGCTGAAGGCGGATACGATTCGGCTTATGTAAAAAACCTCAGAAACGAAAGCATCATCCTGGTTGATCAAAACTTTATGCCGGTAAAAGATGCCAAGGTTTATGATCTTTCTCTAACACGTAATGTGGTTCAGATGATCATTGCACTGCTTTTGCTGGTCTGGATTTTATTGTCTGTAGCGAAAAGATACAAGGAACAGGGTGCAGGAAAAGCGCCGAAAGGGATGCAGAACCTGATGGAAGTTCTCATTACTTTCATCCGTGATGAAGTGGGCAGACCTAATCTCGGAACAAGGTATGGCAAGTACATGCCTTACCTGCTTACCGTTTTCTTCTTTATTTTGATTAATAACCTTGTGGCTCTGATCCCGGGCACTGCAAACGTGGTTGGAAATATTGCATTTACCGCAGTTTTGGGCGTGGTTTCTTTTGTTGTAATCATGCTCAGCACTAACAAACATTACTGGGGACATATTTTTAATCCTCCTGTTCCGATGGGTGTAAAGCCGATTATGATCCCTGTGGAAATTCTCGGGATTTTTACAAAGCCCTTCGCTTTGATCATACGTCTTTTTGCCAACATGATCGCCGGGCACATCATCATTATTTGCCTGATCTCGCTGATCTTCATTTTTGGAAATTTAAGTAGCGGAGTGGGTTGGGGGTTTTCTCCCGTATCTATTGCTTTTACGGTATTTATTTATTTCATTGAAATATTAGTAGCCTTTATCCAGGCATATATTTTTGCTAACCTGACGGCTGTGTTTATCGGTCAGGCTTTTGAAACATCACATCATCCGGGAGATCATCAGCCAAATGCAATTCCTGAAGATGGAGTATTGATTTAGTCTTTTTTAAACCAATATAAACGTAGAATCATGAGTTTATTATTTGTATTGTTGAGCACTGTAAACTTTGCCAATGCCGGTGGTGCAATTGGTGCGGGTTTGGCGGCTATCGGTGCCGGTATCGGTATCGGTCAAATTGGTAAAGGCGCTGTAGAAGCCATTGCCCGCCAGCCGGAAGCAGTTAACGACATTCGTGCAAACATGATCCTGACAGCTGCATTGATCGAGGGTGTTGCCCTCTTTGCAGTTATCGCAGGTATCCTGGCGATGTTCGTATAAGCTTAA
>Ga0070659_100003751_pt1 | contig 10836 bp, 9 predicted proteins | sample KBSC23metaG_FD_64666 | JGI IMG/M metagenome (GOLD analysis project Ga0070659, IMG submission 64666) | Corn rhizosphere microbial communities from Kellogg Biological Station, Michigan, USA - KBS C2-3 metaG | ecosystem: Host-associated > Plants > Roots > Rhizosphere > Soil ...
CGTCTGGTCTACGGGATCCATCTTACTCAATGGGGACGCCCCGATGTCGCACGTCAGCAATTGGAGCTCGCCGAGAAGAGTGCACCGGAGGAGGGCAACTTCCATTACAACCTCGGGCTCGCGTTTCTCGATCTCGGCGACACCGAGCGGGCGCTGAAGCACGCCAAGCGCGCGTACGCGCTGGGCTATCGGCTGCCCGGATTGCAGAGCCGGCTGGAAAAGCTCGGCAAATGGCGCGACGGGGACTAGGTCTGCCTGCGCTGCCCCCAACCGCCTGCGAGCGTCACACCCGACGGGTGTTGCGTGTTGCTGCGGCAGCGATCTCGGAAGGCTGGCCCTCGAGCGCGCCTTCTCCCCTGGGTCGCAACGGTTGAAAGTCGCGCCCATGATCGCGTACCGACTGTACGCCTCGACGGTCGCACTCTCAAATTTTCTCCGTGGCGAGAGCCAGCTTCAGCCAACCTACGTCCAGCGTGCCGGCGACCGGGTTCGGCGAAGCTTGTTCGACCTGCGCGATGTGATCGTTCACCGACGCGATCAGGTCGAACGAGGCGAGTTTCGCGGGGCACTCGTGCTGTACGCGGCGACGATCGGTGAATTCCATCCGCTCGTGCCGGTGATCGATGCTTACATGCACCGCCGTCCCGGTACGCCCGTCGTCGTGTTCGCGGGCCAATACCAGTACCTGGATGCCGTACGCGTGGCCTGCCCGAACGCCGCAATTGGCGTGCTGCCGCCGAGCGCACCGTGGCTCTACGATCGCCTGTTTCGCCTCCTCCAGCCGAAAGCCGTTGTGCTCGGAGAGGGACCGTGCCTTCCTTTGCACTTTCCGATCGCGTTCGATATGTCGCTCGCGGCAGCATGTGTCCGTCATCGTGTTCCAATGACAGTCGCAAATGCGACGCTGCATAAGCACTTCGCGTCATCGAGGCTCGACAAGCTCGAAGCGCGCCTGTTCGGCGGCCTGTACACACGTGCCATGCGCTTCTGGTATACGCCGAACGCGATCTTCAAGTCGTGGCTGGCGTCGGCGAGCGTGCCGGTCGAGCGCATTGTGGTGACCGGTGACCTTCGCTTCGATCGCCCGAACCGTGCCGGAAGCGTCTCGCCCGACCTGACCGCAATCCTCGAACACGTCAGCGCACTCGGTGTTCCAGTTATCGTCGCTGGTTCGGTAAACGCGATCGACGAGGAAGGCGCCGTGGTCGATGGGTGGTTGGAAGTCCGCGCGAAGCATGCGGGCGCCCGCCTGGTCATCGCGCCACGGCACGTCAACAATGCCGAGAACATGGAGAAGCTGTACGCCTATCTGCGCGCCAAAGGCACGCGTTTTGCAAGGCGTTCGGAGGGTGTCCCGGCCGCCAAGGACGCCGACGTGCTCGTCGTCGATGTCTTCGGAGAATTGCCGCACCTGTATTCAGTTGCCACGGTGGCCTATATCGGCCGCAATCACGGGGTACTCGAGCCTTTGCGGTTCGAAGTGCCCACCGTGGTTGCGCCCCGCGCGGATTGGGGCCACGACTACGTCACGTTTCCGGCCTACATGCAGATGATCGACCAGGGAGGCATCATCGAAGCCGCGGACAAGCGCCTTCTGGGACGGATTTTCCTGCGCGTAATCGATGAGCCAGGCTACGGCCGCGCTGTCGTCGACAATGCGTTGCGGGTCGCCGAAAGCGAGCGCGGTGCAGGCAACCGCATTGCGGAGCACCTGGATTCCATCGCTTCGACCCGGTAGCACCGCCCGCCATGGCCATCTGTCCCGACCGATGAAGGCGAGCATCATCATCCGAACGTACAACGAGCAGCGGTACCTGCCCGATCTCCTATCGAGCATTCGAGCGCAAAAGACCGATTTCCAGCACGAAGTCGTGCTGGTGGACTCGGGATCAACCGACCGCACCGTCTCGATAGCCGAGGAATTCGGCTGCCGGATCCAGCGCATCGACAAGAAGGAGTTCTCCTTCGGAAAATCCCTCAACTTCGGGTGCCGGGCGGCGCAGGGTGAGTGCCTGGTCTTCGTCAGCGGACATTGCATCCCGACCGACGAGAACTGGCTGGCGAAGCTCCTCGCGCCGCTCGGCCGCGACGCGATCGCCTATACCTACGGAGGCCAGAGAGGCAACGGACAAAGCCGTTTCAGCGAGTGCCAGATATTCGCGAAGTACTTCCCGAGCGAGAGTCGGTTACCCCAGGAGGGGTTCTACTGCAATAATGCAAACGCCGCGTTGCTGAAGGACGTATGGAAGCAGTATCCGTTCGACGAGGAGCTGACGGGACTCGAAGACATGCACTTGTCGAAGCAGCTCGTGCAGAAGGGGATGATGGTAGGGTACGTTGCCGACGCCGCAGTTTTCCATCTGCACGAAGAGTCGTGGTCCCAGATTCGTCGCCGATTCGAGCGTGAAGCGCTGGCACTCCAGCACATCATGCCGGAGATCCAGCTCAGCAGGACCGATTTCCTGCGGTACTTCGGTAGCGCGGTGCTTCTGGACCTTGGCGCGGCATTGCAGAAGAAATCACTTCGGCGCTCCGCCGGAGAGATCTTTCTCTACCGCTTGATGCAGTTCTCGGGTGCCTACCGCGGGAATCACATACACCGTAAGCTCTCCCGCGCGAAGAAGGAACAGTACTTCTACCCAAGGTGACCCGTCGTGCCGCATTGCGTATCAGCCATCCCATCCGATCGACATGAAAAGTAAGAAGACCGTAGCCGCGCTTCTGCCGATGAAGGCGCACAGCGAGCGTGTGAAGGGGAAGAACTTTCGCGACTTCAACGGCAAGCCGCTGTTTCGCTGGATACTCGACACATTGTCGAGTCTCGAGGAGATCGACCGGATCGTCATCAACACCGATGCGCGCGAAATCCTCGAGCAACACGGCCTGGTCGACTCGCCGCGAATCCGGATCCGCGATCGCCCGTCGGAGCTGCGGGGCGACAGGGTCAGCATGAATCTCGTTCTGGCCGACGACATCGCAGCGGAAAGGGCAGATGTGTACGTGATGACGCACACGACCAACCCGCTGCTCGGGGCCGGAACGATACGTGATGCGTTGAACCGTTTCGAGCAGGCCGCCGACGCTGGCACCGCCGATTCACTCTTCACGGTGAATCGGATGCAGACGCGCTTTTACCGAGCCGACGGCAGCGCGGTCAATCACGATCCGGACAATCTGGTCCGCACCCAGGAGCTGGAGCCCTGGTTCGAGGAGAATTCGAATTTTTATATTTTCACGGCGAATAGCTTTGCCTCGACGAACGCACGCATCGGCCGCCGGCCGATGATGTTCGAAACACCGCGTCTCGAGTCATTCGATATCGACGACCAGACCGGATGGGACATGGCCGAGCTCGTCTGCCGCCATCTGAACGAAATCCGCGGCGCATGAAGATCCTCGTCACTTGCCCGCCGATGTTGCGCCAGATCGATCGTTTTCGTGCGACGTTCGCTTCGCGCGGGGCGGAAGTGACTTGTCCGCCGGTCGTGCAGACGCTGTCGGTGCCGGAACTGATGCGCATCGTTCCGGAGCATGACGGATGGATCATTGGAGACGACCCGGCGACCGGTGAGGTTTTGGCGGCAGGTGTCAGGGGACATCTTCGGGCCGCCGTGAAATGGGGCATCGGAGTCGACAACGTCGACTTTGCCGCGGCGCGCGGGCTCGGGCTGCCGATCGCCAATACACCCTTCATGTTCGGCCGGGAAGTGGCGGATGTCGCGATGAGCTACGTGGTGGCGCTCGCGCGCGAAACGTTCCTGATCGATCGGGCAGTGCGGGCTGGCGGCTGGGCGAAGCCGGTCGGCATTTCGCTCGCGGGCAAGATCGCCGCCATTGCCGGCTTCGGCGACATCGGCCGGAACATCGCGCGGCGAATGCTTGCAGCCGACATGAGCGTCGTCGTCTACGACCCGGCGTTCCAGTCGGCGGGCGGACTCGAGGCCGTGAGACCGATGCGCTGGCCGGACGGGATCGAAGAAGTCGACTTTCTCGTACTGGCTTGCAGTCTCACATCGCAGAATCGGCACATGGTCGATGCCGGGTTGTTGAGTCGCGCAAAGCGCGGTCTGCGCATCGTGAACGTGGCGCGCGGGCCACTGATCGACGAGACGGCGCTCGCGGCCGCGCTTGGAGACGGCCGCGTGCACTCCGCCGCACTGGAAGTCATGGAGGAGGAGCCGCTGCCGGCGACTTCGCCTTTGCGCGCCTTCGATCGCTGCCTGTTCGGCTCGCACAATGGCTCGAACACGCTGGATGCGGTCGTTCGCGCGAGCGAGCGCGCGATCGAGTTGCTGTTCGAGTTCCTCGAACGGAGGCGATGATCGACAGGGCCGCCGTCATCACCGGAGCGGCCGGCGGAATCGGCCATGCGCTCGTCGCCGCGTTCAACGCAGCCGGGTATCGCACAATAGCCGTTGACGTGCGCGCCACGGAAGCCGACGCGGATGCGATAGTCGACATCGATCTCGATGACTATTGCCGGGACGAGTCGCGCCGCGAACAGTGCAACCGAAGGCTGTCGGAGGCCATCGGCAACTTTGAGCTCGGGGTGCTCGTAAACAACGCGGCGGTTCAGGTCGTCAAGGACATCGGTTCGCTCTCGGTTTCAGACTGGCAGAAGACGCTGAATGTGAACCTCGTCGCCCCTTTCCTGCTGAGCCAGGCTCTGCTCGAATGCCTGAGAAGTGCGCGCGGTTCGGTGGTGAATATCGCGAGCATCCACGCGACCCTGACCAAGCCGGGGTTCGCGTGCTATGCGACGAGCAAGGCAGCGCTCGTCGGATTGACGCGAAGCATGGCCGTGGAAATCGGCTCGACGGTGCGAGTCAATGCGATCTGCCCGGCAGCGATCGCAACGTCCATGTTGGTGGCAGGTTTCGCGGAGCATCCAGGCTTGCGGGCCGAGCTCGATGCGATGCATCCCATTGGCCGCATCGGCGAGCCCGAGGAAGTCGCGCAGGCGGCGGTGTTCCTGGCGTCGGACGCAGCCGCGTTCGTCAACGGCGCCGTGCTGGCGCTGGACGGCGGGATCGGCGGCAGGCTGCACGATCCGCGTTGAGCGGTCGATCGCAGTGCAGGCGCGTCCCCATCAGGGCGTAGCACCGGTCGCGCGGGGCGCGTGGCGCGATTCGGGAAGGGAGGCGCTGTACGTGTTGGTATCGGCGAATGGTGCGGTGCGTTGCTGCCGCTTCTCCCCGATCTCATCGTAAAGCCATTTGCTTTCACGCAGCCACCTCAACCACTTGCGTTCCGCAAGCAGCTGCCCGACGCGAATCGCGCGCGGGGCAGACTCCGCGATGTTCGCGCTATGAACGATGCGATCGTTCTCGAAGAGGACCCTGCTCCGTTCGCTCGGCGGGTAGGTGCGCTGTAATGCTCCTTGGGGGTCATGGACGATGATGTTTACGCCATTCCACCAGCCGGCTCGGGCAGCGGCTAGCTGTTCGCCCGTCATGTTCGAGGGGTGGCATGGCGTATAGGCTTCGAACAGCAGAGCGTAGTCCGGATGCGTCGTCAGGAAATCGCGGTTTGCCTGGCGTACATCGTTGTAGTTCGCATCGTCGACGACGATGACTGCGTGATCGTGGAGGTGAGGCAGCGCCAGTTCGAGGCACATCAACTGGCTGCGGTAATCATGGGGCCCGTCCACGAAATACGTCACAACCCGCAGATCGCCGGCATGCCTTCCCAGGTCCGCAAGCGCGTCTTCGTAGTCCAGATTGATGATGTGGGCGTTGCGAGCGTTCATCGCTTGACGTCGCTTGGTTACGATGCCGAGGTTTTTCCCGTCGCGATCGAAAAAGGCGAAGTTGTCGATCCCGAAGCAGGGAAGGGTCGGATTGACTGCTGCAACCGAGAGCAGCGTGAGGCCTCGAAACACGCCGATCTCCAGATAGCAAGCCCCTGTTACATCGCTTTGCACCGACGTGAGCCGCTGCAGTGCTCCGATCAGCTTCAGTCCCGAGTATCCCGTCAGCTCGTGTGCTTCGGCGAGTTCGACGGTGCCCTGCGACTCGGCAGCACGCACGGCTTCGGTAAGGTGAGGTATCGGTGTCATGCGACGAGAGCGTTTGGTGTTCTTTTGTCAAACCGGGACGTTCAAATCATTCCCGCCAAGCGGATCAACTGTCCTTTCCGGTCGATGCTTCGCGTCCAGACGAATGCGCGCAGTGCCGGGCATTCGACGAGTCGCCCCCACGCGCCGTTGACGCTCGCATGGTCGGTCTTGGCGATTGTCGAGCCGTCCGCGGATGTCACGATTTCATGCGACCATGCCCATTCGCCGGTAAGCCGCTGTCCGGGCGGCGGCGGTACCAATTTCCAGACGCGGCATTGCGCGCCGCCGTCAAAGTTAGTATCGAGCATGACGAAACAGCCAAGCATGCTCGACCATTGCGGTCCCCCATATCCGCACGATATCAGTGGCGACGGACTTGGCGGCAGCGTCGGCAACACGGTAATCCAACTGCCGCCCGGCAGCTGGTCCATGGCGAGTAGCTTGACGACTCCGAATCGCGTGACACCGAAGGCAGGCTCGTCGCACATGACACACAGAATATCGTCATCGCTGAAGTGGTGCATCTTTGACCACCGCGCTAACGCGAGCCCTGGAGCTGCGAAGTTCGTGATTGCCCCCAAACGGTGCGTGAAGGAGATTCCACGATTTCCACTCGACGTGCGTGAGAACGCCCACCAACCCTCACGGATGGTGTCGATGCACGCAGTCGGGGCGTCGCTGACAACGGCAACGTCGGCCGGCCGATTCGCGAATTGATGATAGGTTTGATCACCGGTCAGCCGCGTCATCGATGGCTCGGCGAGCGAATGATTGGCTTTCGACAGGTCGAACCTCCATGTTGCGGCGTAGCTTTCACCCAGGAGCGCCGCGCTCGCTCCAGCCGATTGAAAGACCCGCACCATCGCTGGCGTACCTTCGTTCCATGCGGCCGGCATTTCACACAGTCCCGCATACGTGTGCATCGCGCCCGCAGAGCCGTCGGTGTACGCGCCCCATTGGTCGGTCGGCGTTCCGGAGTACGCCAGAGGCGTGCCGGTGAACAACCCTTGCGTGTTCGTCTGCGTTGGGAAGCAACGCCTCACGTAGAGTCCCGAGTTGCAGTCCAGTACGTAGACCGCCTGTTGCGAGTTGGTCGTGATTTGCGAGTGCTCTCGACCGCCGTGATAGGCCACGCCGCCACGCAAGCCGTAACTCGAGATGAAGGTTCCGCCACACCAGTTTGCCAGCGTGCCCGGGCCCATTCCCACATCGGCGGGGCGATTCCGGGTGAACTCGGCAAACGTGCCCGGGTCTGGAATCCGGAACGGTAAGCGAAGAGGAGCCGGCGGGATCGGCGGTGATCGGCGCGGCACCACTTCGAGGGGTTGCGAAAGGGCATCGTGCAGACCGATCGCCGGACTGACCGCTCCGGCGAAAAGCGTACCTCGCGCCAGCCGACGCATGAACTCGCGCCGAGATGTTTCCATGTGCTGTCTCCGTTCTGACCGAATCTCGCGGTCCAGCATTGCCGACGCTTAGTCGGATGCTACGAGCTCGAATGCTGTCGTGTTCAACGTGTGGATCCCAGTCGGCTTATAGTGCTGACTTTCCCCGTGTGATCGATTGTTCAATTGAATATCGCATCCACCCGAACTATCATCGCCGGACCTCGGCGAGGTGCAGCGCATGAATGAGACCCTGAACACCGACAAATCGTGCTGGGACCATTCCTCCCACGAGGACTTTTACAAGTATTACGCCAACGAAAGTCTGAGTGAAGCCACACAGCAACGATTCGGGCGCGTCAAGGACATGATGATCCGCCTCGCCCGTCAGGCGGGAAAGACCGGGCAGCTGAACGTCGCAGATATCGGCTGCGGCGCAGGCTCGCAGTCATTGATGTGGGCCACCGACGGGCACGCTGTACGCGGACTCGACGTGAGCGAGCCGCTGATCCAGCTCGCACGCGAGCGCGCCGGCCAGGCAGGACTCGACGTATCGTTCGAGGTCGGCACCGCCACCGCGCTTCCCTGGGGCGATGCCACGATGGACGTCTGCCTGCTGCCCGAATTGCTCGAGCATGTTACCGACTGGCAGGCGTGCGTGCGCGAGGCTACGCGCGTGCTCGCGCCGGCTGGACTGCTTTATCTGAGCACGACCAACGTTCTGTGCCCGAAGCAGCAGGAGTTCAACCTGCCCCTGTACAGCTGGTATCCGTCCGCACTCAAGCGGCATTGCGAGCACTTGGCCACGACCACGCGACCCGCGATCGCCAACTACGCGAAATATCCGGCCGTCAATTGGTTCAGCTATTACGGCCTGCGCAGCTTCCTCCGCCCCTTCGGCTTTCGATGTCTTGATCGTTTCGACACAATGGAGGCCGCGACCAAGAGCCCGGCGCAACGGATCGTACTGCGAGCGCTGCGCGGCTCGAGCCTGTTGCGGTTCCTCGGCCACGTCGCGACGCCGAGCACCGTGCTGGTCGCCGTGAAGGCATGACTGCCCCGGCCGCGTTTTCCGTACGAGCCGCGGGCGTGCACCGCCCATGAGAGACATCGCGCTCTTTGGATTCGTCTTCGGGCTGATCCCCTTCATCCTGTTTCGCCCGCACATCGGCGTGCTGGCGTACGTCTGGCTGAGCGTGATGAATCCGCACCGCCTGACGTGGAGCTATGCGTACGACTTCGGCTTCGCCGTGATCATCGGCGCGGCAACCCTGGTCAGTGCGCTGCTTACCACGCGCCGCAATTCGGTTCCGGTGAATTCGCTCAGCATCGCACTCGGGCTTTTTCTCGTATGGACGAGCATCACGACAATCCTCGCCTTTTATCCTGCGGAGTCGTACGAGAAATGGGTCGTGATGATCAAGACGATGTTCATCGTCCTCATGATGCCCATTTTGTTCCAGAACCAGGAACATTTTCGCCAGCTCATCTGGGTGATCGTGCTATCGCTCGCGTACTACGGAACCAAAGGCGGAGTGTTCGTGTTGACGACGGGCGGCGAGTTCAGGGTTTGGGGCCCGGCCGGTAGCTATATCCAGGACAACAACGCTCTCGCCGCTGCGCTCGTCATGATCGTTCCGATGATGCGTTACCTGCAGCTAACGACCCCGCATCGGATCGTGCGTTGGGGACTGCTCGGAATGATGATTCTGTGCGGTATCGCCGTCGTCGGCAGCTACTCGCGCGGCGCCCTGCTCGCGGTGACCGCGATGCTTGCGTTCCTGTGGCTCAAGGGACGTCACAAGCTCGTTTTCATCGCCGTGGCGCTAGTGTCGATTCCGTTTGTGCTGTCGTTCATGCCCGAGCGCTGGTACGACCGGATGGAGACGATCGGCACCTACGAGATGGACAGTTCCGCCAGCATGCGCCTCAACTCATGGGGGACGATGCTGAATATCGCGAAGGACCGTCCAATTATCGGAGGAGGTTTCGAGGTGGCCAGGCGGGAGATCTACAACCGCTATTCGCCGGACTCGCGATTTCCGCCACAAGTGGCGCACAGCATTTACTTCGAGGCGCTCGGCAGTCACGGGTTCGTGGGACTTGCCCTCTACCTCGCGCTGCTGTTCTGCCATTGGCGAGCGGCTGGCAACATCGTTCGGAAGGCCGGCACTAGCCCCGATCTCGCCTGGGCGCGGCAATACGGGTTGATGATGCAGGTGAGCATCGTCGGCTTCGCTGTCGGTGGCGCGTTTCTCAGCATCATGCTGTTCGACGTCCCGTATTACCTCATCGGCGCGACGCTTGTGGCGGGCCGTTTCGTCGATGAGCAATTGAAGGTCGCGGTGCAGGCACCCGATGCGCAGGACGCGTCCGAGTCGATGGTGCCGGCACGCCAGCCGAGCGCGTGACGATGAGCATCGTTTCGGGTCCGCCCGCAGGCAAAGCGCTCGCCCCGACAACCATCATCGACGCGGCTGCGCAGGCGACGCAAGATTCGTTGCTCACCCTTGCGAAGGACGTGCTCCGCGCAGAAGCCGGCGCGATCGAGGCGCTTGCAAGCCGCCTCGACCGAACGTTTCTCGATGCCGTTGCCGTGGTCGAAAAATGCACCGGCAGGGTGGTCGTCACGGGGATCGGCAAGTCCGGACACATCGCGCGCAAGATCGCCGCCACGCTCGCGAGCACGGGGACGCCGGCGTTCTTCGTGCACGCCGCGGAGGCGAGCCATGGCGATCTGGGAATGATCCGTCCCGACGACGTCGTGATCGCGCTCTCCAATTCGGGCGAGACCGCCGAACTCGTCGCGATACTGGCGCTACTGAAGCGCCGGGGCGCGAAGCTCGTCGCCCTCACCGGAAGAGCCGATTCGACGCTCGGCCGCGAAGCAGACGTCGCGCTCGATGCGAGCGTCGCGGCTGAAGCCGGGCCGCTGGCGCTCGCCCCGACGTCGAGCACGACAGCCGCCCTCGCGCTGGGGGATGCGCTCGCGCTGGCGTTGCTGCATCTTCGCGGCTTCGACGCGGAGGACTTCGCACGCGCACACCCGGGCGGCGCCCTCGGGCGCAAACTGCTCGTGCGGATCAGCGACGTCATGCATCGCGGCGACGCGCTGCCGACGGTGCCGGCCACCGCCACGCTGGCCGCGGCGCTGCTCGAAATGAGCCGCAAGCGCCTCGGCATGACCGCAGTTCTCAACGAGGACGGCTCGGTCGCGGGCGTATACACCGACGGCGACCTGCGCCGCACGCTCGAGTCCGGTGTGGACATCAGGATCGCGATGGTGGGCGACGTGATGACGCGCAATCCGCATACGATCGGTGCTGACAAGCTCGCTGCCGAGGCGCTTCAGTACATGGAGCGATTCCGCATCACGGGCCTCCTGGTCGTGGA
>Ga0070659_100003754_pt1 | contig 10834 bp, 9 predicted proteins | sample KBSC23metaG_FD_64666 | JGI IMG/M metagenome (GOLD analysis project Ga0070659, IMG submission 64666) | Corn rhizosphere microbial communities from Kellogg Biological Station, Michigan, USA - KBS C2-3 metaG | ecosystem: Host-associated > Plants > Roots > Rhizosphere > Soil ...
TGGACGTAGCTGAGGTCCGCATGGCCGTCGCCCCGCCGGGAGGGCGTGCCGACGGCGATGAAGACCGCGTCGGCGTTGCGCACCGCCTCGGCCGCCGTAGTGGCGAAAGACAGCCGGCCTTCGCGCACGTTCTTGGCGACCAGCAGGTCGAGGCCCGGCTCGTAGATGGGCATGACGCCGGCCCGCAGCCGCTCGATCTTGTCGGCATCCTTATCTATGCAACAGACCGTGTGGCCGAAGTCGGCGAAACATGCCCCCGACACCAGGCCCACATAGCCGGTGCCGATCATCGCGACGCGCATCGATACCTACCGCTTGGGGGTTGAGGTCCGCGCTTCTGTATAGGGACCGTGGCGGGGCCGCAACGTGAAGGCGGCGGACGGGAAGGCATGTGACGGGAGTTGCTTTCGGGAACCCGATGGGCTGCTCGACTAGGGCAGCGCGGGCGCGCGCAAGTGGGCCGCGCGGGCCGCGACGTAGGCGCCGACGAGCTGGATGGCCGACAGCAGGGCCAGAAACAGGTAAACTCCCTCCGGCCTGACCAACAGTCCGGTGAAGAAGAGAATCCCCGATGCGATCGCCACGCCACAGACCGTCGTGAGGGCATAGCTCGACGCGGTGGGCCGCATCAGCAACGAGATGTTCGCGGTTGACGCGGGAAGCCGCATCAGGTCGACAAATCCCTGGGCCAATATGAGCCACACAATGCCCTGCAGGGCGATCTCCTGGCCAAGCAGGACCAGGGCGCTCATGGAAATCGCGAATACGACGGCGAAGCCGATGACCGCCAGCCGCCTGGTGTTGAGGGAGGACAGCAGTCGCGATTCGCCCGCCGCGATGAGGGTGGCGTTGCTGCCCAGGACAAGGAAGGGCACCTGAAGCGCCGTATCCGAAATCCTGAGGAGGAAGAAGACGTTCGACGCGAGCGCGGCGGTCTGATGGGTCTTCCAATATTCGCGGACGGCGAACATCGCGACGAGGAAGATGGTATTGACGATGCCGATATAGAGGCTGTCGTAGCCGATCCTGTCGCCGCCCGAAGACTTGAAAATCTTCCATTGCGTCAGCCAGCCGCGCGCTTGGGGATGGCGCAGGAGGAGCTCGACCAGCACCCAAAGCTGCACGCCGCAAAGCACCGCGCTTATCGTCAGAAGGTTCAGCCGTCCCCAAAGCAGCCCCAGCGCCGCACATCCGGCCAGGTTCGCGATCATGACCGGCGCGAAGATCCGCGTGCGGCCGACGTAGCTGACGAGCAGTCCCTGCATGAGACCCACGACGGCCGACAGACTGCCAGACAGCAGCAGCAGCAGGCCGATGAGCGCCACCGAATTCGACTGGCCGAGATAGTCCTTCGGCAGGAAGAACAGCAGGGCCGGGTACGCGACCGCGAAGGTGAAGGGCACGAACCGCAGCTGTTCGCGAACGAGGCTCATCGAAGCATCGCCGTCGCCGCTGGCCTTGGCTCCCCGCACGAAGGCGGCGCCGGAAACGAAAGTGATGAAGGCCGACTGCAGTATGAGGAGCTGGAAGTAGCCGGCCGCAGCGTGGTCCGGCACGCGGAAGGCGATCAGGGCGCTGACAACCAGGCCCAGGATGGCCTTTGTCAGGGTAGCCGCGGCCGCGGCCCGAGCATCCGCAACAAGACCGCGCTTCACCTCAGCCGCCCGATATACCGAAACAGGCCCACATAGATGAACAGGATGGTCGAGAACGCCCAGTCCAGGGAGATGGCGATCTGCATGTTCGCCGACGAGTACACGAAGAATTGGGTCACCAGGAACAGTGCGCAGACCGAAGGGATATCCTTGTGGACGCGCCAGCCCTGAGACGCGTTTTTGAACACGACGCCCAGCATGAACATATAGAGGGGAACGAGGTAAAAGGAGAAGTCGTTAGCGAGGAACGTATAGACGGTCGTCCACTTCGTTGAGGTATCCCAGCCGATATCCATCAGCTTGTCGTTATACTCAGGCACGTCGCAGAGCGACGTCACCAGGACGCAAACCGATCTTTTGAGCGGCGGGAGGTGACCCAGGAAGAAGTTGAAGTCGAAGGGGAGTTTCATGGCCAGGTAAAGGCCCTGGTAGCCCTGGCTCACATAGTTGCAGACAAATATCCAGAGAATCTCCACATCCGGGCCGAAGGTTCTTGCCAGCGGGCCCTGGTAATCGAAGCAGGCCTCCGACTGCGGAAGGCATCTGGGCAGGCCGCCCGAGAACCGGCCGAGACGGCGCAGCAGGAAGGCATAGAGCATGGCCGTTATCAGAGGCGTGATCAGCCACACCCTCCGGGTCAGGAGGCCCATGTAATAGAGGGCCACGCCTACAAGGATCAGGATGTCGACGAATTCCTTGTCGGTCCCCCGCATCAAGCTGGAAACGGTCAGCGTCCCAAGGAATATGCCGATATAAATCCGGTCCCTTTTGAACCGGTCGAAGAAGGCCATCAGCACGAAGGGAAAGAGCATCGCCTTGATGAATGTTATGACCTGGAAGGCGAGGCCGTAATCCCGTGTTTTCAGGTGTTCGCCGTACTCGGCATAGACCCGTCCGAAATCAAGGCTGTAGGAGCTCGGCAGGAACGGATTCTTGCCGGTCACGCCGATGAGGTAGATCGCGGTCAATACCACGTGCGACAAGAGCAGCGCATAAGCCGTGCTCGTCTTGCGCGGCATCGGTATGGAGAAGGCCGGCCGGGCCTTCGCGCGGACGGGCAGAAGCGTTCCAATATTGAACGCCAGGAGACAGACCACAACGAACAAGCCCATCATGCCGCTGGAGCGGCCTGACCAGTCGATTGGGCCGACATAATATATGGCGAGGGTCAGCAAGACCCATACGTTAATGAATATCAGCAATTACTTCCCACCCGCGATCCGACGCTTCCAAAAACCTATCTCGCTTTTCGGGATATTCCCTCAAGAAGATTTCGAGATCTACCTTTGACATCTTCCGCTCGCTATCGAGGACGAGGCCGATGCCCGAGGCCGAGATTGCGTCCGCAAGGGCCCGGTTGCTCTGAGGGCCGCTGTAGAGGATCGGTAGTCCCGCAGCCGCGTAGGCCATGATTTTCGACGGAAAGGCCGGAAGGTTATAGTCTCCGACAAGCGCCACCAGTCCGAAGTCCATGGTGCGCAAGATTGGCTGAAGCTCCTCCGCGCTGACGAAGCCGTGGTGTGACACCATCAATCGGCCTTCACGCTCGGCAAGTCCAAGCAAGTCGTCGGGCGCCGGATCGCGCGAGAACAGATGCGCCTCGATTGGTCCCGAAACGGCCCCCAGGACGCATTGGAACGCGTCGGTCAGGCTTCGCAGCACATTGATCTGCCCGGCAAATACCACCCGAAGTTCATCGCGGACCTCCCTTGCCGGGACATCGGCGACAGGGTCCGTCGTCCAGAGCGGCATAACTGTCGCCTTCTTCTGCGCGTACCCCGGCAGAAACCGGATATAATCCTCGGACGGCACGAACATTTTCGTGCTCAATCTGTAACCCAGGTGCTCGATAAGGCCTTGGATGCCTATCAGTACAGGGTTCGATATGTTTCCGTGTATCCTGAAGGATTCAGGATATATATCCCAGACAAGCGAGTACACCTTCTTGCCCAAGATGCGGGCCAGGACGATGTCTATCAGTGAAAGTGAAAAGGTGGTGTGAACGATAATAGCGTCGGCCCACAGTATGTCGGGAATACGCGGCGCGAGCCCCGCTACCAAGGCCGGAATCTTGCGCAGAATGCCTGTTGGGAAGGACCTGAGTCGCAATCTTACGGCAAAATGACGCTCCAGGTTTCTGGCCAACGCCATACAGAGCCTGCCGGTGGTCTCCTGCTCCGTGCCGTTGCACAGGAGCAGGAGACGAGGCCTTTCCGTCGTCGCGGCGCCGCTGGGCGATACATTCCCAGTCAACGGCATACATCCCCCTCCCGGCCCCTCGCCCATTCCGCCAGCCAGCCTTCGGCGCTCGTCAGGGCGACCATCCGGTCCTTACGAGTCCCCATGCGGGCCCGCAATGGCGGTGGCTGACACGTCATTGCGGGTTCTCCAGATCGGAGACGATCTGGCTCCACCGCATCTTCACCTGGTCCAGACTTGTGGCGTGGGCGAGATCGCTACGCTTGCGAGCCTGCGCCGGCCATGACTGGTGAAGCTGTTCCAATCCTCGCGCGATAGCCTCCGGCTCGCGTCCTGGGGCGACCCAGCCCAGGTTCTCGTTGCGGATCATCGCGGCAAGTTCGCTTTCCGGCTCGATGACGGCGAGGATGGGGATGCCCAAGCCGAGGTAGGTCAAGGTCTTGGACGGGAAGGCGTACCGGTAAATGCCTTCCTCCAACGTCACCAGCCCGACGTCGGCTGCGGCGATGGCGGCATGCGCCTCCTCGACAGGGCAATGGGGTGCGAAGCGGACGTTGTCGAGCCCCTCCGCGCGGCGGCGCAGCTCAGGCAACGCCTTGCCCTCGCCCATCAGGAGCAGTTCGAGCCTGGGACAGCTCTTCTGAACCAGGCGCATCGCATCGACCACGGCCTCCAGCCCCTGGAACTGGCCCATGTTGCCGGCGAAGATGATCTGGATCCTGTCGTCGTCGCGCGCCCGGCGTACTGGCCTCGAGGCTTTTCCGGAAAAGTCTTCGAGCAGGAAGTTGTTGATGACCGCCAGGCGCTTGGGCTCGCCCAGACGCCGGATCGTGTTGGCCATGTCATCGGATAGCGTCACCAGCAGATCGGCGCGCCGTCGGACGCCGCGTTCCACCCCTGCGGCCAGTTTGTATATGAGGCCGCCCCGCCCCCAGAGCCCGGTGTGCCCCGCCAGCTCGGGATAGACGTCCTGGCAATGATAGAGAAACCGGGCGCCGAACATATCGGCGATGAGCCGCCCCGCCAGTCCGGAGGCGACCGGCGGAATCGTCGCGGTCCACACCAGGTCATAGCGGTCGCCCCGGAGCCGCCGCCACGCCGCCTTCGTCAGCAACCGAATTGGCCACAAGACCTTGTCGGCCAACTCCAGAACGCGCAAGCGCCGGCTGCCCATGATCGGCGACAACCGTTCGACGCGGATTCCGTCGAGCGTCTCCCGCGCCGGCGCCGAGAGGGTGTGGTCAAAGGCCTTGTAGCAGGGCTGCTGGCACCAGATCGTCACCTGATGCCCTTCGCGGACGAGATGGGCCCCGAGCGTGCGCAGCATCGAAGCGTACGGGGGGCTATCTGGCCAGAAATGACGGTACAGGATGAGAATGTTCATCGGCCGCGCAGCGTCTGCCAGATATAGCGGAGATCATCAGTGAACCGGTAACACTCCGCATATTCCCGATTGATGCGAACCTTCTCGGGCCAGATCACTTCATCATTGTATCGTTGAGGGTCTTCCACGCCGGCGAGGATTTGCTCTTCGTCGCGGTACTTGAGCGTCGCCGGTCCGGTGATGCCGGGCCGCAAGGTCAGCACGATGCGGTCCTCTCCCTTCAGATTGTCCGCGTAGCCGGGCATGTCGGGTCTCGGGCCGACAAACGACATCTCTCCCTTGAGGACGTTCAGCAACTGCGGCAGCTCGTCCACCTTCCAGCGCCGGAACTTGGCGCCGAGCGGGGTGATACGGACGTCGTGAGCAGTGGTGACGGTCGTCCCTGACACGGCCCGCATGGTGCGAACCTTCAGCAGGGTGAACGGCTTTCCATGCCGACCGATCCGAACCTGGCGGAAGAGGCCGCTCGCGCCCGTGTCGCGACGCGCGAGCACGATCGCCGCCAGAATTATCGGCCACAGCAGCACCAGTCCGACCAGCGAAGCCGCCGCATCGAAACTGCGCTTGAGCGCCCGGTCTGTCAGTGTCACGAATTTCCCAACATCTTGAAATCCCCCCGCATCTGCGGTCGAAGCGCCGGCACGGGACGGCTCAGGGCCTTTCCAGCAATCCCAATATCCGCTCGATAACCTCGTCCTGCTCGCCCTCGGTCATATTGCTGCTCGAAGGGAGGCAGAGCCCAGTATCGAACAGTCGTTCGTCAAGCCCACGTCCAATATAGCGCGCGCCCTCAAACAGAGGTTGGAGATGCATCGGCTTCCACAGAGGCCTGGTCTCGATGCCGGCCTCATGCAGCCTAAGGCGAAGGGCCTCGCGGGTCAGGCCGCACGCGGCGGGATCGATGGTCATCGTGGTCAGCCAACGGCTCGTATGCGACCAGCCAGGTTCAGGCATGAAGGCGATCCCCGGCTGGTTGGCCAGCGCCGTCTCGTAGCGCGCAAAGATCGCCCGCCGCCGCGCCACCCGCTGGTCCAGAACCTCGAGCTGCCCTAGCCCGATCGCCGCGGGCACATTGCCCATACGATAATTGTAGCCGTAGGTGCTGTGCTGGTAGTGCGGCGCTGGATCTCGAGCCTGCGTCGACAGAAAACGTGCGCGCTCGATCGCCGCTGCATTGCGCGAGACCAGCATGCCGCCGCCGCCCGTGGTAATGATCTTGTTGCCGTTGAACGACAGGATGGCGAAATCCCCGCCGCTGCCGCACTTGCGGTTGCGGTATGACGCTCCGGCGGACTCCGCCGAGTCCACGATCAGGGGCACGCCATATCCCGCGGCGGCCGCTTCCAGCCGATCCAGATCACAGCTCTGGCCGTAGAGGTCGGTAGGGATGATGGCGCGCGGCAGTCGGCCCGCGCGGGCGGCATCCTCTAGCGCCTGATCGATCAGGTCCGGACAGACCGTCCAGCTCTCGGGCGACAGGTCGAAAAACACCGGCGTCCCGCGCTCGTACAGGATAGGGAATGCGCCGCCGGCAAAGGTCATGGACGAAACCCACACGTCATCGCCGGGCTTCAGGTCCTGCATGCGCAGGGCAAGATGAAGCGCCGCCGAACCACTGCTCAGGCCAAGACAGTGGACGTCGCCTCCAAGATATTCGGCAAAGCGCCGCTCAAACGCATCGAGCTGGGGCCCGAGCGGCGCGATGAAGTTGGTGGCGAACGCCTCATCGACGTAGCCGCGCTCGGCGCCGCCCATGTGAGGTTTCGAAAGCCAGATGCGCATGGCGTTCATGACCTAGATGTAGCCGTGTCGGGTCAGCATCGGGTCGAGGATGGCGCGGACCGGCCCGTCCCGCTCGACCAGCGAGCGCCCTTTGCCCACGGATTGGCGCGATACGCGCTGTGTAGCCTTGGCGAGAGCGTCTGCGTCTGGGCTGATCCCCAGGAACATGAGAATCTCGGCGAGAACAGCGTCGGGATCGCGGGTGAATTCTTCGTACCGCACCTTGATCCACCGATCCCGCGGGAGCGCCGCAAAGGCGGCATCGCTCGCTTCGACACAAGAATTCCACTGCAAGGCGCATAGTTCATGAAGCGGCGTTTCGCGTGGCAGGTCGGTAAGGCCGGCAAACTGCGGTCCCCAGAACGGAAGGCGTTCGCGGCTTGTCAGCAGCTTGTCCAGGCGGCTGCGCACGAAGCGCCAGGCGTAGACCGGCAGATCGGCCAGCGGAGTGTTACGAGCCTTCGCCCAATAGTAGGGAAGGCCCGGCATTTCCAGCTCGCCTCGCCAGCGCTTGCCAGCGGAGACCACCACGTCTCGCCCATCGCGCACGATGTAGATGAACTTGGCCTCGGGGAGCACCGCCGCCACGAACTGCGTCCGCAGGGAATTGGCGCAGGTCTTCTCGACCAGGAAGTCCGGCTTTTTCAAGCGCTTCCACTGGCTGATAAAACGCCGCCGGATGAACCGCCTCACCGAAGGGCGAGCATGTTCCGGCTTGAACTCGTCGTGGGGGACGGCGAGGTTCCCATGGCGCCAGACGGGATTGATCTCATCGCAGTCCCAAGTGCCGAAGGAGCTGATCCTGCACAGCGTATCGCGCAAGACATTGGTCCCGGAACGGCCGGCGCCGACGATCACCACTGGCGTGAATTCCAACGTCTTGTCGGCGCTCATCGGACGGTTCGCTTGATTGCCTGAGGCATGTCGCTGCGGTTTTCAGACGTAGTCGTGCATGCGGATGCCGTCCCAGCCGTTGGACAGCCGGGCCGTGCCGACGATGAGCTTCACCACCCGCTCGGACGTATTGAGGATCGTGTAGTCGTCGGGGATGGGGCAGTGCTCGCCGCGCGCCTGGCGATCGGCGTGCACCTGGGTGACCAGTTCAACCGCCTCGGTGATCGTATCGCGGAGCAGGCCGGTGACGACGATGTTGCCGGTATCCAGCGCCTCGGGCCGCTCGATCGCGTCACGCGGGGTGATGGCCGGAAAGTCGAGAATACTCGACTCCTCGGCGATCGTGCCGCTGTCGCTGATGGCGCAGAAGGCGTTCATCTGCAGATGATTGTAGTCGTGGAAGCCGAACGGCTTGAGGTCGCGCACCCGACTGTCGAGTTTGAGGCCGTCCAGCGCGTCCAGCCGCTTGCGTGTGCGCGGGTGGGTCGAGACGATGACGGGAAAGTCGTACCTGGCGGCCAGCAGGTTCAGCGCCTCGACCAGTTGGGCCAGCCGTTCCTTGCTGTCGACATTCTCCTCGCGGTGCAGCGAGACAATGAAATAGCGGCCCTTCTCTAGCCCAAGGCGCTCGAGCACGTCCGAGCTTTCAATGCGGTCGCGATAGTGCTCCAGCACCTCGCGCATCGGCGAGCCGGTCAGGTAGACCCGGCGATGGGGCATGCCCTCGCTGAGCAGGTGGCGCCGCGCGTGCTCGGTGTAGACGAGGTTGAAGTCGCTGATGTGATCGACCAGCCGGCGGTTGGTCTCCTCCGGCACGTTGCGGTCGTAACTGCGGTTGCCGGCCTCCATGTGATAGACGGGGATCTTCATCCGGCGCGCCATGATGGCGGCGATGGCGCTGTTGGTGTCGCCGAGCACAAGCAGCGCATCGGGCCGGTTGGCTCGCAGCTCCTTCTCCGTCTCGATCAGGATGCCGCCCAGCACCGTGCCGAGCGTGCTGGTGTCGACGCCCAGGAAGTTGTCCGGCTTGCGCACGCCGAGGTCGGAGAAGAAGACCTCGTTCAGCTCGTAGTCCCAGTTCTGGCCGGTATGGACGATGCGGTGGTCGGTGTGTTGGTCGAGCGCCGCCATCACCCGCGACAGGCGGATGATTTCCGGGCGCGTGCCAAGGACCGTGGTGACTTTCAGCCGGCTCATCTCGGACTGGTTCTCTCTTGATGCCCGCCCCTAGACGGGGTCGGCGAAGGTGTCGGGATCGGCGGGGTCGAACAGGTGGTGCGACCAGAAGAAGGTGATCACCTCGCCCTGTCCGCGGTTCTCGATGTTGTGGGTGTGCAGCGGCGGCATGTCGATAGCCCCCGGCGTGTCGCCGCTGACGTGGAACTCTCGCACCTCGTCGGTCAGGACGCGCCGGATACGGATCACCGCCTCGCCCTTCACCACCAGGAAGCGTTCGACCAGGGCCGTGTGGAAATGGTCGCCGCGCGTCTTCCCCGGAAGCGTCGTCGAGAGGAAGCTCTGGGCCGCGTTGCCCCCCTTCGCGCTCTCGAAGAGCACGCCGCGGTGGTCCGCATTGACCTTGAGCATCCGCGGATAGTGATCCGGATAGCCGCCTGTCCGATAGCTGTTGAACAGCGCCAGGTCGAAGGGATCGGCCAGGTCGGGGAAGATGTCGGCGCTGTAGAGCGCATGGAAGTGCTGCAGCCTGGCGTAGAGGTCGCCGACCGACATGTCGCGTCCTTCGGGAGCGATGCGGCCGGTCCGGCCCTCCAGCAGGGCGTCGATGGCGGTCTGGGCGGCCGTGCCGGCGTGCAGCAGCTGCACGCGGCCGTCAGGATTGATCTGAGGCGTCTCGCCTTTCCACAGCTTGTCGATCAGCGTGGCGGTGACGTTGTTGTAGTAGGGCCGCGCGCACTCGCCGAAGATGTGCGGCAGGACGAGGTCGGTGTAGGCGGGGGCGAAGGCGGCCAGGAGCTCGCCGGCGATGCGCTTGGAGCGGCCATAGGGCGTATCGCTCTCGGCATGGGTCGAGTTCGAATAGACGATGTGCGGCCGCACGCCGGCTGCCTGGCATGCGCCGATGAGTTCGCGGGCGATATCGGGATTGCCTCGCTCGACCTCCGCCTCCTCGCCGCGGTTGACGCCGGCGAAGTGCAGGATGCCGTCCACGCCCTCCAACAGGCTCGCCAGCCGGCCCGAGTCGTCCAAGTCTATCTGCACGATCTCGTGGGGAGGCGGCTCGTTGCGATAGCGCGCGGCGCAGTTCTGGGCATGCAGGCGGGCGGCCGCATGCCAGCCGATCAGTCCCTTCGCTCCGGTGATGGCGATCTTCATGACGAACTCCCCGCAATCATCAGGACGCGGCGCCCTTCCATGCATGTACGGCCGTGGAGACTTCGCTCAGCGACATCAGCAGCTCCTTCACCGCCGGGACATCCAGCCGCCTGGTGTTGTGGGAGTGGTAGTCCTCGTTCGCGGCGACGCTCGTGTCTCCCTCGCTGACATAGGCCGAGTAGTTGAGATCGCGAGAGTCCATGATGATGCGGTAGTAGTCGCCCATGTCCTCGCTCTGATTGAGCTCCTGGGCGCTGGCCAGGGTCTCATAGAGCTTTTCGGCGTGGCGCCAGCCGATGACCTCGACCGGGTGGTCGGGGACGCCGAAGAGCTCCTTCAGCGCCGTTACCAGGTCGGCGATGGTCGAGGCGGGAGCCTTGCGGATGAAGAGGTCGCCTTGGCGGGCGTTCTCGAAGGCGTGGTAGACCAGCGCCACGGAGTCGCGCAGCGGCATCAGGAAGCGCGTCATCATCGGCTCGGTCACCGTGACCGGCCGGCCCGACTGGATCTGGTTCATGAACAGGGGGATGACCGACCCGCGGGAGCTCATGACTTTTCCGTAGCGCACCATCGAGACAACCGTGTC
>Ga0070659_100003756_pt1 | contig 10832 bp, 10 predicted proteins | sample KBSC23metaG_FD_64666 | JGI IMG/M metagenome (GOLD analysis project Ga0070659, IMG submission 64666) | Corn rhizosphere microbial communities from Kellogg Biological Station, Michigan, USA - KBS C2-3 metaG | ecosystem: Host-associated > Plants > Roots > Rhizosphere > Soil ...
CGCAGGCCCCGGCGGTCTACGTGGGCTCGACCACCATCGACACCTGCCTGCCGGCCTTCCGCGCCGCCAACGACCTGCCGTTCGGCGAGCGCGATCCGCTCGCCAGCATCTGGCTGGGCAACCGCAGCCGCATCGCGGCGCATTTCGACCTGCCCGACAACCTGGCGTGCGTCGTCGCCGGCCGGCGCCGCTTCACGCTCATCCCGCCCGAGCAGATCGGCAACCTCTACATCGGCCCGCTGGACGTCACGCCCGCGGGCCAGGCCGTCAGCCTGGTCGACTTCGCCCAGCCCGACCTCGAACGCTTCCCGCGCTTCGCGCAGGCCATGGAACACGCGCAAGTCGTCGAGCTCGAGCCAGGCGACGTCGTGTTCATCCCCAGCATGTGGTGGCACCACGTCGAATCGCTGACGCCCTTCAACGTGCTGGTGAACTACTGGTGGCGCCAATCGCCCGACTACATGGACTCGCCCATCGGTGCGCTGATGGCCGCGCTGCTGACGATGCGCGACCTGCCGCCCGCGCAGCGCGAGATCTGGCGCGGCGTGTTCGACCACTACGTGTTCCGGGCCGACGACAGCACCGCCGCCCACATTCCGCCGCACGCGCGCAGCGCGCTGGCGCCGCTGACCGAAAGCGGCGCGCGCAACCTGCGCCAGGCATTGCTCAACCGCTTCAAACGCTGAGGCCGACATGACCACGGAGTCCCCCACCTCTTCCACCAAGCCCGTGCGCCGCGTCGTCATCGCCGGCGGGGGCACCGCCGGCTGGATGACGGCCGCCTGCCTGGGCAAGACGCTTGGCAAGGGCCTGGACATCCGGCTCGTCGAGTCCGACGAGATCGGCACCGTCGGCGTCGGCGAGGCCACGATCCCCACGCTGCTGACCTTCCACAACCTGGTGGGCATCAACGAGCAGGAGTTCATGGCCGAGACGCAGGCCGTGTTCAAGCTGGGCATCCAGTTCGAGAACTGGCGCGAGATCGGCCACGACTACTTCCACAGCTTCGGCACCACCGGCCACGATCACTGGACCGCCGGCTTCCAGCATTTCTGGCTCAAGGGCCGCGAACGCCAGCTCGCACACGCGTACGGCGACTACTGCCTCGAGCTGCGCGCCGCCCAGGCGAATCGCTTCGCGCACCTGCCACGAAGCGGCATGAACTACGCGTTCCACATGGACGCCACGCTCTACGCCAAATACCTGCGCAAGATCAGCACCGGCCATGGCGTGCAGCGCATCGAGGGCAAGATCGCCCAGGTGCTGCGCCATCCCGGCGGCGACATCGCCGCATTGAAGCTGGCCGACGGCTCGCTGCTGGAGGCCGACCTGTTCGTCGACTGCACCGGCATGCGCGCCCTGCTGCTGGGCGACACGCTGGGCGTGGGGCTGGAGGACTGGAGCCAATGGCTGCCTTGCGACCGCGCGGTGGCCGTGCAGACGCAGTCCGTCCAGCCGGCCGTGCCCTACGTGCGCTCCATCGCCCACCCCTTCGGCTGGCAGTGGCAGATCCCGCTGCAGCATCGCGTGGGCAACGGCATGGTCTACAGCAGCCGCCACGTCAGCGACGACGAGGCCCTGGCCACGCTGCTGGGCAACGTGCAGGGCGAGGTGCTCACCAAGCCACGCGTGATCCCGTTCAAGGCCTGCCAGCGCGAGACCGTGTGGGAGCGCAACTGCGTGGCTATCGGCCTGTCCAGCGGGTTTCTCGAGCCGCTCGAATCGACCAGCATCCACCTGATCCAGCGCGGCATCATCCGCCTGCTGCAGTGCTTTCCGAACGCCGGCGTGCGCCAGGTCGACATCGACGAATACAACCGCCAGACGCGCGACGAGATGGAGCACATCCGCGACTTCATCATCCTGCACTACAAGGTCACCGAGCGCGCCGACAGCCCGTTCTGGAACCATTGCCGCACGATGGAGGTGCCTGCCTCGCTGCAACACCGCATCGACCTGTTCCGCGAGAGCGCCCGCGTCTTCCGCGCGCCCAACGAGCTCTTCGCCGAGAACTCGTGGATCCAGGTGATGCTGGGCCAGGGCATCCAGCCCGCACAGCACCACCCCATCGCCAACCTGATGGACGACACCGAACTCAACGGCTTCCTGGAAGAGATCCGCGGCCGCGTCGACCGCACCGTGGCCCAGCTGCCGCCGCACGCCGACTACGTCGCCCGCTACGTCCAGCGTCCGGGCCAACCCGCGCAGCCGATGCCGGCCGCCGCCTGAACGGATGCGCGCCAAATCCCAGCCGTTTCCGCAGCGAAAATCCTCTGCTATAGTCTTGGGCTGATGGGGGCGTAGCTCAGCTGGGAGAGCGTCGCGTTCGCAATGCGAAGGTCAGGAGTTCGATCCTCCTCGTCTCCACCACCGATACCGCAGGGGTTGCACCGAAAGGCCGCAACCCCTTGTCATTTCAGGATTTGTTGTCCTGACAACGACTTAGCGAAGCGGGCAACGCGGAAGACCGTGTAACACTGGCGTGTGACTGACACTGCCGTGACCCCTTTCCCAGGCGTAATCCGCCGCGCCGATTCCACCGTTTGGTGGTTCGCCCTTCGAGCCCCTCAAGATCTCCTGCACCGCTTCGATGGCGGCCCGTGGGCGGCACGCTGTTCCCTCAAGACACGCGACCTGCGCGAGGCCAACACCAAGGCCCGAGTGCTGCAGTCCGAGTGGTCGCAGCGGTTTGATGCCATGCGGCGCGAGGACAACCCGCAGCGGGTGGAACTCAACGCCGCCCTCGTTGCCACCATCGCAGCCGAACTCCGACGCTGGATGCTGCAGGCAGACGACAACATGCGGGACTATCCCGAGATGCCCAATGCCCTGCTTCGGCTGGAGCGCCAGAAGCTGATCGCCGAAGGACGGGGCGTTGCAGGGCGCGAGAGCCTGCTGATTGGCGTCGATCCCGTTCCCGACCCCCTCGCCGGCCTGACCGAGGAGCAGCAAGGCGCAGTGGCCCGCTTTAACGCCCGCTATCTGTCCGAGGCCGCCATCGCGGTGGCCAGGCGTGACCGGCTGTCCATGCTGCCCTGGGCCGAACTGATCTCCAAGCATATGGGGTTGTCGATCGACTGGAAGACGACCGAAGGCTCGGACGCGCTGCTGCAGTTGCTGAAGACCTTCCGCGAGGCGACAGCTGACCTCGTGCGGCGTGACTCAGGCGACCTCGTGGAAACGCCACCAGACGCAGGGCCTCAGCAAGCCCCGCAAACGCCCCTACAGCCGTCCAAGGCCGTCGCCGAAGGCCACACCCCCATGGACGCCTTTAACGCCTGGGAAAAGCTCAAGCCGGGGCGTCCTCGCAAGTCCGTCGCGACCTATCGCGCTGCGGCCGTCAAGTTGGCTTCGATGCTTCCTGGCCGCACGCTGGAGTCCCTGACGCGGGCCGACGGTCGCACGGTCGTGGCGAAGTTGCTGGACGAGGCAGAGGCTCGCGGCCCCAAGGGACAGAACACCGCATCCAATTTGCTTGGGCGGTTCAAGACTCTGCTGGCCCAAGCCGTGGATTTGGAGTGGATCGACAAGAACCCTTTCCAAGGCCGCACCGTCGAGCGGACGAAGAGCACGCGAAAGCCATGGAGCATTCCTCAGTTGGTCAAGCTCTTCGATGACCCCCTGTTCACTGCCTACCAACTACCAGCCGCCTCCATGGCCGGTCTGGACGCGGCGTATTGGCTACCCCTGCTCGGCCTGTACACGGGCGCTCGCATCTCGGAACTGGCGCAACTGCACACCGACGACGTGCAGCGCACGGCGGATGCCGGCTGGGTCGTCTCCATCAAGGAGGACGCTGACGAGGGGCAAGGGGTCAAGAACAAGTACTCGATCCGGTCGGTGCCGGTTCACCCGGAGCTTGAGCGTCTGGGCTTCATCGCCTATGCCACCAGCATCAGGGAACATGGCCCCGGCCCGCTTTGGCCGGCGGTCGTGCGCTCCGAGTTGAACGGTGCCGGCGGCAAGGTCAGCCAGTGGTTCGGTGAGTACAAAACGGGCAAGGGCTTTGGCGAGGATCACGTCTTCCACAGCTTCAGACACACGCTGGAGACGGAGCTACGGGCACTGGCGATTCCGAAGTACCAGATTGCGGCGCTGGCTGGACACGCTGGGGAGGATGTCAGCGATGACTATGCTCACCTGACGCCTGCCATCCTGAGGCCCGTTCTGGAGCGACTGTCGTTCCCCGGTCTCGACCTACCGCAGGTGTTCATGACCCCATCGTGGAAGCCAGTCGAGTGAAGGTACCAACCTTCTTCGAACTCTCGATGTACAACTTCCGCTTGAACTTCAGGAGATCGAAGTGCGCCAGGACATGAAGGCCGCCTACACGCTGATCAGCGACTACAAGGCCGGCAAACTGGAACAGGGATCGGAGATCACACCGGAGCAACAACGACTGATCCGCCTCCTGGCAAAAGACCTCGAAGTGCAGGAAGAGAGCTGCTCGATAGAGGCGCTGGTTAGTTTGGTGGCACGGGCTGATAGCCACTGGAACCGGCAAACAATGAGCGCCGTCGATCAGTTCTACACAGTGCGAGGCAGCGAAGGTGCCGACAAGGCGGAGGCTGTCAGGATCGACTTCCTGGGACGCTGCCCGTCTGTCTGGTACTGCGCAGTGCTCACCAATCTGTGACGACCAGCAGGCCAACGGCACGAGCCGGCGGGAGCCGGATCTAAGGCCACCCGGTCAGGCCCAGATCCTCGAGCCTGTCATTCGCCAACACTGATCTGCTGTAGCGGCACCCATGCGACTGTCATTCCGTCCCAATCGCCGACAGGCTCAGAGTGGTCGAACGTGGCCCTGAAGTAGCGTCGGTTCTCGGGGACGGTACGGAGCCGATCCCCTATCGCAGCCACCAGTTCCTCGTGGCGCGGTCTATCGACAGGAAGGGCCGGATGGCTCTCGACGCTGACTTCGCTGCGCTTGAACGCAACGGCCCATCGGGAGAATATCGCGTAGTCCTCCAGCACGAGAGATGCCAACTCGGGATCAACCGGGGAGACGAAATACGTGTCGCCGTACTCATCCGAGCTGTGGTCGAACTCAGCCTCGTAGATGTGCGGGACACCATCGACTTCCGCGATACCAAGCCGAGGTCCATCGTAGTAGTCGTTGATGGTGAGGACGCGATCCGGTTTCATCTGAATCATCTCCGGCGGAAGCGGCGGGCGTAGGTCTCGCTTTTGACCGGGCGCCCAAGCCCATGTAATTGCACCCCGATAAGGTTACATGGCGGGGGCAGAGTTGGGGCGTTGGATTGACGTCAAAAATCGCCGGATGCCTCTTCGGCGACATCATCCTCGGCTTCGCCCCACCACTCGGCCAACGTCGCGGGCAACCGGCTGTCATAGATTTCCAAGGCACGGGCCATGACGTGTGGGAACTGTGCGCCTTGGGTGCCGAGCGCCCCACGCAGCGCCCTTGCCATGGCTTGGGCTTTCTTCTCGTCGGCAGATTCGCGGTCGAAGTCAGGGGCGTCCTGGCCCTTCGCATACCTGAGGGCATCGGCCCATCGCATGTCCCTGAAGTTCGAGCCTGCCTCATTGAATCCGCGTGCATCTTCTCGGGCAACGAGCGCCTTGAGGGTACGCCGCATGATGGCAACCTGAGAGTCGGAAATGCCCGCGACGGCCACTACCTGCGTCTTGGAGAGGTTCGTGTGGGCGACGAGCCGCCATGCTGCGTTCGACTTCTCCGCTGCCGTCATGGACAGCTTGTTGCGCGTATTGCCCTGTGCGGCCTGTCCAATCGCCTCGTCCAACGAGCCCTCGAAGATCTCCACTGGAACCCCGTAGCTCGCGCCGACGCCGGCCTGATGGTAGGCGGCATGACGATGGTGACCATCCAGACAGGCCCAGGCACGCCCGTCCCACCAGACTGTGATCGGGTGCAGTCCGAGGGCCGGGTTGCGCTTCACCGCTTCGGCCATGCCGTCGATGTGCTTCTTGCCTTCGTACCCCTGAGGGTTGCGATGCTGGAACACGTTGGGCCAAAGGCGGATCTTGTTGAGGGGCAGACGGTCAGGCCTACCCATGCCCTTCCGCTCCCTGGCAAGTTGCTTGGCGATGGTCTCCATGTCCTGCGTCGGAGTGCGGGAGCGGCTCATGTCAATTCCTTCAAGGCATCGTAGAGGGCCGATTTCTCGGCCTGCCCTCTCTCTGCGTCCTTCTTGTCCAATTCGGCCAGGCGAAGGCCAGCGATGCCAAAGGCTGTCTGCAGGGACGCTCCCAGGCATGTAAGCACCCTCGGGGGCACCTCCGTGTAAGCCCTCTTCATCCGCCCCTCGGACGGGCTCCAGCGGCTGCCTGCGTCGACGTCTGCAAGGCCACGCACGCGCCTGGACAACTGGAACAGGAACGCCCGGTCGGACTTGAACCTCGCAGGCCTCTCGAACTGGATGGCGTACATCGCCAAGGCCGTGTCGATCACGTCCCTTGCCGGCACAGCGTCCCGGAGCCTCATCAACTGCTGCGCGGTATGTCGCTCGTAGGAAATCGCCACGGCACCCGCGGAGTACGCTTGCAGCGTGGCCTCGGCATGGGCCGTCAGAGCCTCCCAGCGGGCTTCCAGCAGCGTCCACGTAGGGTTGCTGGGGTTCCTCGCTCGGCGGGCCTCCACGCGCCTCCTATGGGGCGCAAGCTCATGCACCGTCACGCCCGTCTGCTCCGCGTGCCCGTGACGCCGCAGCGTCCGCTTATGGGCCTCGCAGTGGGTGCTGTAGCCGCTGGTGGCCTCACCGCACACCGCGACTGCACATCGCCTCTTCATCGTCCCTCACTCTCGAAATCTGTACCCGACCCCTCGCACAGGCAGGGACGGATTTGTTTGTCACGCATTGTCCCGGATGCTGATGATGGTCGCCCGGCTCACAGCGTACTGTTTTGCCAAGGACGACACGGTGGCTCCACTTGCCCGGTCGACAAGGGCGCGGCGGATCGCGGCCCGCTGTTCGGGACTTGTCTTGGCTGGCCTCCCCAGCTTGCCGCCCTCGGAGACGTATCTGGCCTGTGCCGCAGCCGTCCGCTCGCGGATGAGGTTGCGCTCAAGCTCCGCGACGGCAGCGAGCATCTGCAACATGAACCTGCCCGCACTGCTGTTCAAGTCCGTGCCGTCGAGGGCCTGGACACGCACCGCCACACCCATGTCCCGGAGAGCGTCGAGTGTCTGGAGTACGTCGATGGCGTCTCGACCCAACCGATCGAGCTTGGCAACCACCAGCACCTCCCGATGGTCATCGTCTTGAGCCTCCGCGATCCGGTTGACCAGTTTGGCGAAGTTCGGACGTTGCATTGCCGGGATGCTGCCGGACACGCCTTCATCCACGACCCATCGGGAGGGCTTGATGTCGTGACCCGCCACCTTCAACTCGTGTAACTGGTTGGCCGTGTCCTGGTCGAGGGTGCTGCAGCGTCCGTACCCCCACAGGCGCACGGTGGTCGCAGAGAGGTCGGCGGGTGTTGGCTTCTTCGGCACGGGAGTCCATGAGAGTCAGAAAGTGCTGTCACTTTCTCACGGATGCCAGAAAAGGTCCAGCACTAGTTATCAACATGCCAGGAAGTCCCGTTGGACAGGTGTCAGGAGGTGGTCACTTTCTGACTATGGCCGCTGGGTCTGCGTCCTCATGGCATGAGGGGGCATGTCTTGGGCGACGTATGACTGCGGGGGATCCATGGTGGATCATCTCGAAGTACGTGAAGTACCGCATGACATACTTGTTCTGCCTGGATACACCAGCCTCGATGCGAGGCCAGAGGTTCTCGAACCCCACTCTGCGGAGCAGGCGTGCGTACTCGCGGTACTCACGGGGGACGTTCCCCGCGAGGAGCATTGCCACGATCCGTCGTCGCAGGCGTGTCGCCAGTGCCTCAGACAGTTCGGCACGCCGGAGCGCACGGGCACAACGGGACTTGAGGATCGAACCAAAGCTGAACTTCGCGTCCTCCTCAAGGAACTCGACACCGATAACGCAGCACGCCGGATCGCCCGCCTCGATGCCTGAGATCACTGCGTCCATCATCGGGTAGACCCATCGACGGGTGCCACGAGTGACCTCCTTTGGACGCAGATCAAGAGGATCTTGAACGCCAAGCCTCGCGGCCTGTTCGCCATAGCGATCTCTCATCGCCTCGACGCTCCATCGCCCCTTGCCGTTGTAGTCCGTGACCTCCATCGGTACATGGTATCGCTGGCGCACTCTACATGAGCCAGTTGGGCCCCGGAGGGGGGAAGTCAAAGCCCCGAGACCTCGTGATGACCTCTCAGACAATTTCTGCACTTTTGCGGCCGTACCGTCGCCACGCCGGGGCTAACATTCAAGCGGCTCTGGGCGGTCGGTAAGAGGAGCAGACTATGTGACGTGCGTTGAGGGCTGGCTGCGATCTGTTTCGCATGCTCGATGACCTACCTCGCTACGGCTGGGAACCTCTTGGAGTCTCGGATGAACGTCGGTGACTTCTTGGGCTAAGTGAAAACACTGGGAGGATCGCTATGGTTGGTCAGATGATCGGGACCATCGGGACGGCCGAAGGCCCGGTAACCGCCATGTTATGCATCGACGCAGACCGTCCGGACGAGTACATGGTTCATGTCTGTGGCGAAGGTGCGAGCGAGATGGCAATTCTCGCCAAGGCCCACGTTGAGGGCGGCATCGTGACGCTAACGCCATCGCTTCTTTATCGACCTACTGAGACCGGGAACATGTATGCCCCACCTCGCCTGACAGACGCGGAGGTGGTGTGGATGCGGGAGACCCGCGCACGGTTGGAGGAGACGGTAGACGGGCTTACAGGAACGTGGACCGGTCCGGAAGGACGCACTGGGGAGATTGACCTCAAGGCGCCGCGTGCCTTGGACGCTGTCGTTGCCGAACAATGCACGACATGGGAGTCATTTAAGGAGTGGGCCGGGAGGGTTCGCACCGAATCCGATGCAGTCCTCTATCGCGGACACGGAAGCAGCCAGTTCAGGCTTCAGACAACCTTTCACCGAGCTGGACTGAATCGACTCGAACGGTACTGTGGCGAAGTCCTTCCGATGTTCCGCCACCACGCAGAAGCCGTGCTGAACACCCGCTTCGACTTGAACTCGGGCGATGACTTCTCGACTGTGCTTGGTCTGGCGCAGCACCACGGGCTGCCGACCCCGTTGCTGGACTGGACATCGTCCGCCTATGTGGCGGCCTTCTTCGCGTTCTCGGATGCTATTGACTCACAGCGCAACCCTGCCGTCCACACTCATGTTCGGGTCTACGCCTTAACGAGATCCTTCGTAGACAGCACCTCGCCGGCAGTTGTCACAGTTCCGAGGGTGAGGCCCTACGTGGCGTCGCTGGCGATCCTGGCAAGGCTTAACCCACGGCTGTATGCACAGCAGGGCAAGTTCCTGGTGACGAACGTATCCACCGTCGAAGGGTTCATTCGGCACTTTGAGGGGGTAGACCAACGGCAATACATGCTGGCAGCTGACATCCCTGTAGGGCTCGCCAGCAAGGCGTTGGAGGACTTGGCCTTCATGGGACTAACCGCAGCAACAATGTTCCCTGGGTTGGATGGTGTGTGCCGAATGATGCGTCACGAGATGGCATTTAAGCGCCTACCGACCAAAGCACCTGGAACACCCGCCGGGAACGCTGAGAGTTCACCAACAGATGCGGGTCCAACGCTGGCAACCGAACTGGCAAAAACCGTGACGAGAGACGAGCCGAGTTTGCCGCCGCACGACCAGCCAACTCAGTCGTGATAAACCGCAGGTGCAGCGATCGCCATGAAGCCGAATCTCATTCACCCATCGCAAGGCAAGCGCGGGGCCCAAGAGGTGGACTGGACTCCCCGAGGTTTGGGCCTGGTGCCTGGTCGATACGAGGCCGTGGTGAGCTACCTATTCGACCGTCCAGTTCCGCAAGGCCAGGAGCAGGAGTGGTATTGGGCCGAAGACCTTCAGGAATTCGTCGCTACCTCTCTGGAATGGACTCGCTTCCAGGCTGCCATCTTCGCCAACGCTGAGACGGACTTGGCCGCCTTCAGCGACGAGCAGGTGGGCATGGGCCTGAACTACCTCATGTCCAACAGCGTCAGTGATGTCCCGTATGCCGCGATCAACGGAGCGGTGCCGCTCGACGAGGCCATGCGAATGATGCGAGCGATGCCGATGCTGTGGCGCGGCTGCATCGGGCCACGCCTTGCTTCAGACCGTTCGCGCATTGGCTTCATCGAAGGCAGGCTTGGGTATGTTTGCCATATGTGGTTCGACGTGTGGGCGACGTACACGAACGTGAGCAATGTTCCCGCCTGGACGGATGCAGTCTGGCATGTGCTGAGTGACATGCTGACGGTGCCCTGCCGGGCGGTGCAGATCGCGGCCTTGCACGGGATCGGTCACGAGGGCGGCAACCTGGATCGCTGGTCAGAGATCAATGCTGCAGTGGATGCTTTTCTCAAGCGCCTTCCTGCCGGCGACGATGAACTACGGAACTATGCTGAAGCGGCCAGGACAGGTAACGTGCTGTAGCCGAAAGGGTCGCCGTGTGGTTCCAAGGTGGGTTCCAAGCCGGGATCCAAGGTTAGTTCCCGCAAACGGCGAATCCCCGTAAATGCTCGCCTTGGTTGCGATTTCTACGGGGCCTTCTGGTTTGGTGGCGCTATAGGGATTCGCACTCACTACGCTGCCAAGGACGTTCTGAGCAGAGGCCGCAGCGACGGCCCCGGCCGAATCCAAGTGGTTTTAGTATGCTCCGACTCGCTACCAACGCACCGCGCTACATGCGGGCCCCCTGCACTCCGGGTTTCCGTATAGGCCAAATCGGTCAGTCTCGCTCCGTGTCAGTCGAGCT
>Ga0070659_100003757_pt1 | contig 10832 bp, 11 predicted proteins | sample KBSC23metaG_FD_64666 | JGI IMG/M metagenome (GOLD analysis project Ga0070659, IMG submission 64666) | Corn rhizosphere microbial communities from Kellogg Biological Station, Michigan, USA - KBS C2-3 metaG | ecosystem: Host-associated > Plants > Roots > Rhizosphere > Soil ...
ATCTCGATCCGGCTCTGCGACACGTCGGGCACCAGCCGCGGCTTGGCGGCGCCGACGGTCAGCGGCGCCAGCGCGAGGAGGAGAAGGGCCCGCGCCGCCGCGCCCCTCACAGCAGCTGTACCGTGTAAATCTCCTCCGGCCGCCACCCCAGGCCGATCGCCATGCGGAGCGCCACGCCCAGAATGACGATGGCGAGGAACATGCGCAGCAGCTCGGGCTTCGCCTTTTGCGCGAAGCGGGCGCCGAACTGGGCGCCGATCACCGATCCCAGGAGCAGCAGCCCCGCCAGCACCACGTCGACCGATTTGGTGGTGGTGGCGTGGATGAGGGTGGTCGCGGCGGTGACGAACAGGATCTGGAGCAGCGAGGTGCCGACCACCACCTGCGCCGACATGCCGAGCAGATAGATCATCGCCGGCACCATGATGAACCCGCCGCCCACCCCCAGCAGCACCGTCAGCATGCCGCCGATAAAACCGAGCAGCAGAGGCGCGAGCGGCGAGATGTAGAGGCCCGACGAGTAGAAGCGCCACCGCATGGGAAGCGAGGCGATGAGCGGATTGTGCCGCCGCACCTTCTTCGCCGCCGCCCCGCCTTTGGGCTTGAGGATATCGAGCGCTGTCGCCGATTCCTTCGCCATCAGCACCCCGATCGAGCCCAAGAGGACGACGTAGAGGATGTTGATCACCGTATCGATCTGGCCGGTATCCTGGAGCAGCCGGAAGATGCCGCCGCCCGCCGCCGCACCGAACAGGCCGCCGGTGATGATCACCGCGCCCATCCGGTAGTCGACGCCCTTGCGGCGCCGGTGGGCGAGCACGCCCGAGACGCTGGTGCCGGTGATCTGGGTGGTCGCCGAGGCGACGGCGACGGCGGGCGGGATGCCGTAGAAGATCAGGATCGGCGTCGTCAGGAAGCCGCCGCCGACGCCGATCATGCCGGTCAGCAACCCCACCACGCCGCCGAGGAGGACGATCACCAGAGCGTTCACCGACAGCCCGGCGATCGGGAGATAGACGTCCATGCCCCCGACCTAGCCGCTTGGCAGGCGGAGCGGCAAGGCGCGGCGGCGAATTAGCCGCCGAGCCGGGCGATTGCCTCCTCGCGGCCGATCAGCGGCAGGAGCGCGGCCATTTCCGGTCCGCTGTCGCGGCCGGTCAGCGCCCGGCGCAGCGGGTGGAAGAGCGGCTTGCCGGTGCGGCCGGTGCGTTCCTTGAGCAGCGCCGTGAGCTGCCGCCACGGATCGGACGACCAGTCGATCTGGGCGGCCGCGGCGGCGGCGGTGGCGAGGAAATCCGCGTCGGCGGGATCGGCCGCCGCCTCGACATGGCCATGGAGAATGGCCCACCAGTCAGCCGCCTCCGCGACGGTGCGAAGGTTCGGCCGGACCGCGAGCCAGTCGGCCTCGCTCATCCCCTCCGGAAGCCGCTCCGCCACTGCTGCATAGGGCAGGAGATGGACGATGCGCGCGTTGAGCGCCGTGAGTTCATCCAGGTCAAATCGCGCCGGGGCGCGCCCGAAGGTCGAAAAATCGAACGTGTCGATCAGCGGCCCGGCGTCCGCCACCGGCTCCACCGGCAGGCTGGTGCCGATGCGGGCGAGCTTCGCGACCAGCGCGATCGGCTCGATCCCCGCCTCCCGCAGCGCGTCGGCGCCGAGCGAGCCGAGCCGCTTCGACAGCTTGCCTTCCGATCCGACCAGCAGCGCCTCGTGCGCAAAAGCCGGCGGCGGCGCGCCGAGCGCTTCGAACATCTGCACCTGCAGCGCGGTGTTGGCGACATGGTCTTCGCCGCGCACCACGTGCGTGACGCCGAGATCGACATCGTCGACCGCGCTCGGCAGCATGTACAGCCACGAGCCGTCCTCCCGCCGCACGATCGGATCCGACAGCAAGGCCGGATCGAAATGCTGCGGGCCGCGGACGAGGTCGTTCCATTCGATCGCCGCATCGTGATCGAGCCGGAACCGCCAGTGCGGCCGTCGCCCCTCCGCTTCGAGCGTCGCCCGCTCCGCCTCGGTCAGCGCCAGCGCAGCGCGGTCGTAGACCGGCGGCTTGCCGCGGCCGAGCTGGACCTTGCGCTTGAGCTCCAGCTCCTGCGCCGTCTCATAGGCCGGATAGACCCGCCCCGCCGCCTTCAGCCGCTCGAGCGCCACTTCGTAGCGGTCGAACCGCGCCGACTGGCGGTGCTCCTCGTCGGGCACGAGCCCGAGCCAGGCGAGGTCCTCCCGGATCCCCTCGACATGCTCCTCGCGCGACCGCTCGCGATCGGTGTCGTCCAACCGCAGGATGAACGTGCCGCCATTCCTCCGCGCCCACAGCCAATTGTGGACGGCGGTGCGGATGTTGCCGACATGGAGCCGTCCCGTCGGCGCGGGGGCGAAGCGGGTGACGACCTTCATGCGGGGCGCCTAAGGCGCCCGCAGCCGCTCCACAAGGGCATCAAAGCCGCCGCACCCCCGCAACGGCCAAGGTCGTTTCCAGGTCGCCTGCCTGCGTGTCCGCCATCACCCTGAGCGGCAGGAAGTGGCACATGGCAGGGCTGAGATAGAGCAGGATGTTCGAACGGCTGCGCGCCCATCCGTGCAGCATCGCCCAGGGAATATCGCCGTTGCCGGTCGCGGAGGCGAACCGCAGGCCGGCGTCCGACCAGGAATAGTCGAAATCCTGGTGCAGCATCCTTGTCTGCCGGAACAGGCGCCGGCTTCGTGCCGGGATGATCGCCCAGGACGCCGCGATCATCATGCCGCTGATCGCGAGCCCGATCAGCCAATAGCCGATGGCATAGCTCACCAGCCTGACCGGATCGCTGCCGGCGTCCGTGAGGCCGATGAGCATCAGCAGGACCGGCAGGGCTCCATAGACAAGGCGCAGCGGACGGGTGCGCAGGCACTGCCGATAGGTGTCCCGGCGGACCGCGACGTAATCGGCTTCGGTCGGCCTGAACCGTATCTCGCCTGCCATTCCTGCCCCGCTCCGTGCCCCTTTCGCATCTGCTACCGCCCCTCTAAGGGGAGGGCAACGCGCCCGGAGGGATGGTCCGCATGAAATTGATGGCCGGCAATTCGAACCTGCCGCTGGTGCGGGACATCGCCGCCTATCTGGAGATGAAGGTCACCGACACCTCCGTCCGCCGCTTCGCCGATGAAGAGGTGTTCGTCGAGATCAACGAGAATGTCCGCGGCGAGGACGTGTTCGTCGTCCAGTCGACCTCCTTTCCGGCCAACGACAACCTGATGGAGCTGCTGATCTGCATCGACGCGCTGCGCCGCGCCTCGGCCAAGCGGATCACCGCCGTCGTCCCTTATTTCGGCTATGCCCGGCAGGACCGCAAACCCGGCCCCCGCACGCCAATCTCGGCCAAGCTGGTGGCGAACATCATCACCGTCGCCGGCGCCAACCGCGTCCTCTCCGTCGATCTCCACGCCGGCCAGATCCAGGGCTTCTTCGACATCCCGACCGACAACCTCTGGGCCGCGCCGGTGATGGCCGAGGACATCAAGACCCACCATGGCCGCCGCCCGATCACCGTCGTCTCGCCGGACGTCGGCGGCGTCGTCCGTGCCCGCGCGCTCGCCAAGAGGCTCGACAATGCCCCGCTGGCCATTGTCGACAAGCGCCGCGAGCGGCCCGGCGAATCGGAGGTGATGAACATCATCGGCGACGTCTCGGGCCGCTTCTGCATCCTCATCGACGACATCGTCGATTCGGCCGGGACCCTGTGCAACGCCGCCGGGGCGCTGATGGAAGCCGGGGCGGACGGCGTCGTCGCTTACTGCACCCACGGCGTCCTCTCGGGGGCCGCGGTGCCGCGCGTGGACAAATCGGTGCTGACCGAGCTCGTCATCACCGATTCGATCCAGGCCTCCGAAGCGGCCGCCGCGTCGAAGAAAATCCGCACCCTCACCATCGCCCCCCTGCTGGGCGAAGCGATCAAGCGCATCGCCGACGAGACTTCGGTGTCGAGCCTCTTCGACTGATCGTCGGTTCAACAGATCGCAAACAGCCTAGCGGGCGGCGACCGATTCGGTTCGCAGGACTCGATTTGCCTTGCGTGTCAAGAAATTTCACGTGACAGGAGTCGCCGCCTGATGGTAGGCTGAGATTTCTTTAGTTGGAAGGCCCGTCATGTCGGACGCTCGAGAAGCCGCCATCCGTCAGAATTTCGATTATTTTCAAAGCATTGTTAGCGGACTGATGGACAGGCATGCGGGTAAGTACGCCCTTCTCCGAAGGGCGTCGCTGGTGGAGGTGTTCGCCCGACCGATCGAAGCTCTTGAAGCCGGCTATGATCGATTTGCGGACGGAGTATTTTCCGTTCAGAAGGTGACAGACCGCCCATTTGACCTGGGGTTTATGTCCTATGGCTCTGGTGAAAGGGCTCCTGACTGACGGCAAGCCGATAATTGAAATCACGCTCGCCGACGCAACGCCTGTCCCCCGTGAGGTCTCTGCCGCCTCAGCACCTGAAGCCTTCGAGGTGAGGCCCTACAGAGCCCTCCTGGACACGGGGGGCGAACATAACCTGCCTGTGCGATCATGTCGTGGCAGAGCGGGGGCTCAAGCCGTACGGCTTTGAGCGTATGATAGGTGCTCTGGGGCCAAGTCTTCATCAGACTTACATTGTCCGAATCGGCATCGTCTGTGGCGACGAGGCTGATCCGCACGGCGCCGACCGAGGCCTGTTTCAGTTGGAGCCGCTTGAAGCAGCGGTGATTCGAGACAACCAGTGGTTCGACCTGATCATTGGAACGGATGTGCTCTCGCATCACGAGTTCGCCCTGACGCGCGGTGGTGGGTTCACGCTGACCCTGTACTGATGTTGACGAGGCAGTCGTAGCGCGGCCATCCCAGTGCTTGCGCGAAGCAGCTCCTCCCTCTATAGGCGCCGCTTCTTTCCAGCTTTGGAAGAATCGAACGGCCCGGCTGAAAGGGCTGCCGTGGCCGTTCACAAACGTCGCGCTTCATCGCGCACAAGGAGACGAAAATGCCCAAACTGAAGACCAAGAGCGGCGTCAAAAAGCGCTTCAAGCTCACGGCGACCGGCAAGTTGAAGCACGGCGTCGCGGGCAAGCGCCACCGGCTGATCAGCCACAACGCCAAGTACATCCGCCAGAATCGCGGGACCGAGGTTCTCTCCGACGCCGACACGGCGCGGGTGAAGGCCTGGGCCCCCTACGGCCTGAAGTAAGGAGGACCCGACATGGCACGCGTCAAGCGCGGGACCACCACCAAGGCCCGCCACAAGAGGATCCTGGAACAGGCGAAGGGCTATTACGGCCGTCGCAAGAACACGATCCGCATCGCCAAGCAGGCCGTCGAGAAGGCCGGCCAATACGCCTATCGCGACCGCAAGGTGAAGAAGCGCTCGTTCCGGGCGCTCTGGATCCAGCGCATCAACGCCGCGGTGCGGGCCGAAGGCCTCACCTACGGCCAGTTCATGCACGGGCTGAAGCTCGCCGGCGTCGATCTCGACCGCAAGGTCCTGGCCGACATCGCGATGCACGAGGGCGAGGCGTTCTCCGCCATCATCGCCCAGGCCCGCGGCGCGCTTCCGGCGGAGGGAGCGCAGGCGACCGCCTGAGCTTTGCTGCACGCGCAGGTTCGAGAAAGGCGCCGGGGGAAACTCCGGTGCCTTTTCTTATGCGCGGGTCTGGACAGGCGTGCCCTGCGAAGGGAATATCCGCAGGCATTTCAACGGAGCCACACCTTGCTTCAACCCGTTCTCGCCGCGCTGTTTTTCGCCGCCGCCACCGCCGCGCAGGTGCCGCCGCCGGCCCAGCCGCCCGCCCCGGTCTCAGAGGCGCTGCTCGACGAATTCCTCGCCGCCTTGCCGCACCAGGAGGAGTGGAAGATGGGCACGGATCCCGACGCGCAGGAGCTGGCGCGGATCGGCGCCCTTAACCCGGGCCGCGAGAAAGACGTCCGCGCTGTGCTGACCGAGAGTGCCCGCTGCACCAATCCCGCCGTCGAAGCGGCGACCCGGCGGGCGCTCCGCGTCGTCGGCACCAAGCTCGGAGCCGAGAAGCTGCGGCGCCTCATCGCATTCTTCCGCAGCGACGATCTCCGCCGCTTCGATGCCATCGACGCGCAGCTGCAGAAGGGCGCGAAGCTTTCGGCGGCGCAGGAAGAGGATGCGAACCGGATCGCGGCCGCGCACCCGGAAGCCGCGGAGTTCGGCACTGCCGTCCAGGCGAGCGGCGACATCGTCGCGAAGGACCAGGTCTTCCTGCGTGAGGTCGGCCGCTGCGGCGGAGAGCAGGCCGCCGCCCTCGCACGCGCAAACCTCAAGGGAGGCTGACCCTCAAACGGCGCGCGGCACCCGCGGCGTGCCCGGCGCGCATTCGAGATCGGCGCGCTCCCAGCCGCCGAGATCCGCCGCTCCCGCGTAGGTGCTGCGGAGAAAGGCAAGCAAAGCCGCGTCGGGATCGGCCGCGGTGCGGACGGCGTCGTAATCCAGTACGAACTCCCCGAGAGCGGCGTCGAACCGCGCCCTTTCCGGCGCCACCTCCGCCGCCGCGAATCCCTCCGGCACGGGATAGGCGTAGGAGTAGAAGAACGGTCCGCCCGGCGCCCCCGCTCCGCCCGGCCAGAAGCCGGCGCTGGAGACTTCGTGGCTATAGGCCTCGCGAGTCACCGCGTCGGGGAGATTCGGTATGCCGCCCGGGTGGCGCGGCGCGGGCCGGCCGGAGAAGCGGGTGACGGCGAGGTCGAAGCTCCCCCAGAAGAAATGCACCGGGCTGACCTTGCCGAGGAAGGAGGAGCGGAACAGCCGGAAGACCCGGTCCGCCTCCAGCAGCGCGCCGAGCAGCCGCCGGACGCTCTGGGTGTCGTAGACGCGCGGCTGCCGGTCCTCGGCGAACGGCACGGCCGGATCGAATTCGTTCGGCCGCGGGTGAAGCGCCACCGCACGCCCCGACGCCTGGAGCATGTCGAGCAGCTCCCGCCACAGATCGGCCACCGGCGCCGACCGTAGCGTCACCCGCCGCTCCCCCGCCGCCTCGGTCAAGACGATGGCGCCGTCCACCAAATCCAGCCCCAGCTCGAACGGCGCCCCCGCGCCGTAGAGCGGCTCGGTCCGCAGCCCGCGCGGGTGAAGGTGGAGGGTCAGGTGCCAGCCATGGTTGCGCCACGGCAGCAGCGCCACCGCCGCCTTGCCGACCATCTGGCTCGCCATGTGCAGCGTCGCGATCGTCCCGCCGTCGCGCGCGGCGCTGAGTTCGGGCCAGGCCATCTTCGACTCCGCCTTCCAATCGGGGCGCAGGTTCGGCTACGGCGCCCTGCATGGCAAGTGACAGGCATGCGGAACTGATCGGCCGGATCGCAGGGGCCTCCGACCTCCAGGCGCTGGAGGCGGAGCGCGTTGCCGCCCTGGGCAAGCAGGGCGCGATCACCCAGCTCCTCAAGACGCTCGGCGCGATGACCCCCGAGCAGCGGCAAGCGGAAGGCCCGCGCATCCACGCCCTGCGCGAGCAGGTGACGGAGGCGATCTCGGCCCGCAAGGCGGCGCTCGAGGCGGAGGCGCTGGAGAAGAAGCTCGCCACCGAGGGCCTCGACATGACCTTGCCGGTGTCGCCGGGGCCGCAAGGCTCCGTCCACCCGGTGAGCCAGGTGATGGACGAGCTTGCCGAGATCTTCGCGGACCTCGGCTTCTCCGTCGCCACCGGGCCCGAGATCGAGGACGACTGGCACAATTTCACCGCGCTCAACATTCCCGAGACCCACCCGGCCCGGGCGATGCACGACACCTTCTATTTCCCGCGAGACGGCGAGCTCGACCCCGGTTTCGCCGGCAATGCGGTGCGCCACCTGCTCAGGACCCACACGTCGCCCGTGCAGATCCGCGCCATGAAGGCGCAGAAGCCGCCGCTCTACATCATCGCGCCGGGCCGCGTGTACCGCTCCGACAGCGACGCCACCCACACGCCGATGTTTCACCAGATCGAGGGGCTGGTGATCGACCGCGGCATCCATATGGGTCATTTGAAATGGACACTGGAGACCTTCCTCAAGGCCTTTTTCGAGCGTGACGACATCGTCCTGCGCCTTAGGCCCAGCTACTTCCCCTTCACCGAGCCGTCGGCCGAAGTCGACGTCGGCTATTCGTGGGAGAAGGGCCGCCGCGTCGTCGGCGGGTCGGAAGGGTGGATGGAGGTGCTCGGCTCCGGCATGGTCCACCCGGCGGTGATCCGCGCCTGCGGGCTCGATCCCGACGAATGGCAGGGCTTCGCCTTCGGCACCGGCGTCGACCGCCTCGCCATGCTCAAATACGGCATGGACGATCTGCGCGCCTTTTTCGACGGTGATCTGAGGTGGCTCCGCCATTACGGCTTCAGCGCCTTCGACGTGCCCACGCTCAGTGGGGGAGTGGGCGCATGAAATTCACTTTGTCCTGGCTGAAGGAGCATCTCGACACCGATGCCTCCCTCGACACGGTCGTCGAGACGCTGACCCGCATCGGCCTCGAGGTCGAAGGCGTCGACAATCCCGCCGAGAAGCTGGCGCCCTTCACCATTGCCAGGGTGCTGACCGCCGAGCGCCACCCGCAGGCGGACAAGCTGCAGGTCCTGACCGTCGATGCCGGCACCGGCGAGACGATCCAGGTCGTCTGCGGCGCGCCCAACGCCCGCGTCGGCCTCACCGGCGTGTTCGGTGCGCCCGGCGCCTACGTGCCCGGCAGCGACATCACGCTGAAGGTCGCGGCAATCCGCGGGGTCGAGAGCCGCGGCATGATGTGCTCGGTGCGCGAGCTGGAGCTTGGCGACGAGCATGACGGCATCATCGAGCTCCCCGCCGACGCCCCGGTCGGCGCCCGCTACGCCGACTGGGCTGGGCTGGACGATCCGGTGATCGATGTCGCCATCACGCCCAACCGGCAGGATTGCATGGGCGTCTACGGCATCGCCCGCGATCTCGCCGCCGCCGGCCTCGGGGCCTTGAAGGCCATTGCGGTGACGGAGATCGCCGGCAGCTTCCCTTGCCCTATCGAGATCCGCACCGACGATCCCGAGGGCTGCCCCGCTTTTTATGGCCGCGTCATTCGCGGCGTCCGCAACGGCGCTTCGCCGGCCTGGCTGCAGCAGCGGCTGAAGGCGGTCGGCCAGCGGCCGATCAGCGCCCTCGTCGACATGACCAACTACGTCATGCTGAGCTACGGCCGCCCGCTCCACGTCTACGACCTCGCAAAATTGCAAGGCGCGATCGTCGCCCGCAAGGCCCGCGCCGGCGAGGAGGTGCTGGCGCTGAACGGCAAGAGCTACCGCCTCGACCCCTCGATGACCGTCATCGCCGACGAGAGCGGCGTCCACGACATCGGCGGCATCATGGGCGGCGAGCATAGCGGCGTCACTGAGACGACCACCGACATCCTCATCGAATGCGCTTATTTTGATCCCGCCGGCATCGCCCGGACGGGTCAGAAGCTCGCCCTCACGTCCGACGCGCGCAGCCGCTTCGAGCGGGGCGTCGATCCCGCCTTCCTCGACACCGGCCTCGCCCTCGCCACCGCAATGGCGATCGAGCTTGCCGGCGGCGAAGCGTCGGAAACGGTCCGCGCCGGCGCGCCGCCCGATCCGGACAAGATCGTCGCCTACCGCCCGGCGCGGGCGCTGGAATTGGGTGGCATCGACATTGCCGAGCCCCGCCAGAAAGACATCCTTGCCCGCCTGGGCTTTGAGGTGCGGGACGCGGACCCGTGGCAGGTCCGCGTGCCGGGCTGGCGCCGCGACGTCGACGGCGCCGCCGACATCGTCGAGGAAGTCGCCCGCATCGAAGGCTATGATCGCATAGCGACCGCGCCGCTGCCCCGCGCGCCCGGCGTGGCCAAGGCGACGGCGACCGCCGAGCAGCTCGCCGAACGCCGCGTCCGCCGCACCGCCGCCGCCCGCGGTCTCAACGAGGCCGTGACGTGGAGCTTCATCGCCGAATCGGAAGCGGCCCCGTTCGGCGGCGCCGCCTTCGCGCTGGAGAACCCGATCAGCGAGGAGATGAAGGCGATGCGCCCCTCGCTCCTCCCCGGCCTCCTCGCCGCGGCGCGCCGCAACATCGCCCGCGGCGCCGACAGCGTGCGCCTGTTCGAAATCGGCCGGCGCTACCTCGCCGACGGCGAGCGGCCGACGCTCGGCCTCGTCCTCGCCGGCGACCGCGCCGTGCGAGACTGGCGGAGCGGCAAGGCGGCCGGCTTCGACGCCTTCGACGCCAAGGCCGAAGCGATGGCGCTCCTCGCCGCCGCCGGCGCCCGCGTCGAGAACCTCCAGGCGCTGAGCCCCGCCGGCACTGTCTACCATCCCGGCCGCTCGGCCCGGCTGTGCCTGGGCCCCAAGAACGTGCTGGCCGAATGCGGCGAACTCCACCCGGCGATCCTCAAGGCCTTCGATCTCTCCGGCCCCGTCGTCGCGGCGGAAATCTACCTCGACGCGATCCCGGCGAAACGCGCCACCGCCCGCACCCGCGACGCCTACGCCCCGCCCGCGCTCCAGGCGGTTAAGCGGGATTTCGCTTTCCTCGTGCCGGAGGCGCTGCAGGCCGACGCCCTGCTCCGCGCCGTCCGCGGCGCCGACAAGCAGGCGATCGTGGGGGTGAGCCTGTTCGACCTCTTCACCGGCCCCGGCGTCCCGGAAGGCGAGAAGTCCCTCGCTTTGGAGGTCACGCTCCAGCCCGGCGACAAGAGCTTCACCGACGAGGATCTGAAGGCGGTGTCGGCCAAGGTGGTGGCGGCGGCCGCAAAGGTCGGCGCAAGACTGCGTGACTGACAGGCAGGGGGCACGTTGCTCTCAAGCATCCGCCTTTCCGTCATGCTGAACTTGTTTCAGCATCCAGGGTGGAGGCGGCAGGG
>Ga0070659_100003763_pt1 | contig 10822 bp, 10 predicted proteins | sample KBSC23metaG_FD_64666 | JGI IMG/M metagenome (GOLD analysis project Ga0070659, IMG submission 64666) | Corn rhizosphere microbial communities from Kellogg Biological Station, Michigan, USA - KBS C2-3 metaG | ecosystem: Host-associated > Plants > Roots > Rhizosphere > Soil ...
TCCCCTTACGCCGGCACAACCGCAAGCAGAGCCAGTCGGGGAAGATCGAGAGGCGGGCGCCGTTAAAAACAGGATGTTGACGAGCTGCATCGAGGGTGAGCAACTCAATGGCACAGCACTTTTCTTTATGCTGGAAAATGGCTTTTCTGGAGACATCAGGCGTTTGACGAAGGAGATAACCAAGCGTCCCGAGGCAGAACAGCTCCAGTTACTGAAGGCCGAAAGTGCCGATGGAGTTCCCGGACTTCACGTGGCTTTGCAAGAGGGGCAGGCCGATGCCATCGTGGCATTTGGTCAGATCTTGAAGGAATTGAAGGTGCCGCTTGATAGGCTCGTCGGATTGTTAGCAGCCAAAAGAGCCGATGGAGTTCCCGGACTTTACATGGCTTTGCAATACGGGCATGCCGATGCGATCATGGCATTTGGTAAGGTCTTGAAGGATTTGCAGGTGCCGCTTGATAAGTGCATCGATCTGCTTGCAGCCAAAAAAGCCAATGGAGTTCCCGGACTTTACATGGCTTTGCAAGAAGGGCATGCCGATGCCATCACGGCATTTGGTCAGGTTTTGAAGGAATTGAAGGTGCCGCCTGCAGAGTGCGTCGATCTGCTGGAGGAAAATGATGAGCTTCCCCTGGGATTTCACCTTCCAACAGATGGTATGAACCACTGATTGGAAGGAATGGAAATGCTGAAGTTACCAAAACAAGGTCTCATTGCATAACTCAAAACACCATTTAAATATATGGTGTTTTTTGAAATTCATGAGACTTTGTTTGTGTGGTTTTTGTTAAGAAGCAGATTTTTTGCCGCGGCGACGCGCTGCAGAAAAAAGCGCAAAACCTGCACCCAACAGCGTGATAGTGGACGGTTCCGGCACAGAATGAACAACCAGCTTCCACTCTTCGGTTTCACCCTGGTAGTAATGACCTACTGGAGCCAGCAGCTCGTCATAGTGTTGCGTGAATTGCGGGTCCCACTGCATATTCCAATCCGCGCCATAGGCAGTATTCACGAGAATGGAGTGCGAGCAAGTAACCAGAGCTCGCAACCAGAGTTCGCCTACATTTGCCTGGGTCAACTGGTATTTCTGAGAGAAGTATTCCAGATCTGGCGTGGCTGGTGTTTGTCCTGACCCCAGTACTGGCTCGGTAGACAGCAGATGCTCTGCATAAAAAATCTTTTCGGTGCTATTGAAGGTGCCGTCCTGCCCCCAGTCAACCCACGCCTTGATGAGGTCCGCATAATGCGTTCCTACATTGTCTTTGTGCATATTGAATTTAAACTGCACCGTCTGGCCGACATACAGATCCTCGTGTCCCCAGGTCAGGCCGTTGTTCACGCTCCATGACACGCCATATTGATCCCCTGCGGGTACATTCGCGAGCTCCTGCCAATCTGTAGTGTCGTGAGTGGTCTGACCATAAGACACCGGAATAGCCTGACTATCGGTAGCCCATCCGGCAGCTACAAACGCTACGCTTAATACCCCCAATAAATGCTTCATTACATATCCCTATTTTTAATTGTCAAGGCGGCTAGTATATACGACAACATGAGAGGTGCATTTATAACAATAAATAGGGGGGATGATAGAAATAAATTGAGGAAAATTGAGGTTGTTTCAGAATCCGGCAACCGGGAACGGGTACGGCCTGAATAGGAGATACTTCCATAGTTGTCTTGCCTCGGACCCTGAACAGGTTCCAAGGCAGGAAGAGCGAGGACAAGAAGTTGGCGAGGGCGCCAAGAGCAACGGGGGCTTCCTGGCCCGCCAGGTGCACAGCCCCTAATCCTCGATTTTTATTTCATGTAATTGCTCATCTCGCCGCTATGCTGTGTGCGGCAGGTATCAAACCATTCCTGTTGCCTTGGCGTTGTATTCCCGTTCCAGCTTGGTAATGTGGCGCTGTATTGCCGTCAGCGTGGATTTGGGCAGGTCGATGAACATGAGCCCGATGCGGCGCACAGCCTTTCCGTTGGGGAGGGTCTGATCGAGGGAATTCCTGACTTCCAGCGAGGTGACGATCGGTTTGCTGTCGGGGATGTCAATCCTGCAGTTTTTGTACACGAGGCCGATGGTGTTATCCAGCAGCTTCTTTTCATCGATCACGGCAATGCCGCCGGCGCTGATGTTGACCAGTACGGCAAATACCGTGTTGAGGCTTTGATCTTCTTTGTTCAGCATCGGGATTGCACAACGCCATGGATTGGCAACAGGCGTCGATACGCGATAGTGTTCGCGGCGTTGCAGCCGGATCAGGTTTTGCGGGATGGGCGTGCATAGTGCGGGCGCGTCTTCATACATGCACTCCTGCATTTGCTCGGCGAAAAACAGAATGCGAATGCTGTCGAGCGTCGTTTCGATGGTAATGCGATTGCTGTCGATGAGGCGCTGGTTGGTCAACCTGCTTGGCGCGCGGTCGATGACGATCAGGTCGTTGGCCTCGTTGACTTCTAGGATCGAGGTAACGACATTTTCGACGCCGTTCGCGCGCATGTTGACAAGATGACTGCGCTCCTTCATGGCGTGCAGCAGGTTGATAATCTCGCGGCGCGAGTACACCCTGTATTTGGCAAGATCTTCGAAGATGTTCGACATCTGTTTGTTCGTGTGAAACGGTTGGGGCCTCGTCTATGGTACTTCTTTACGCGGCTGCCGCGTAGCCTCGATCTTGTAAAGCCACGCAAGCAGCTCTGCGACTGCCCGGTACAGCGCGGGCGGGATGTGCTTATCCAGGTCAACCTGCATCAATAGTGCCACCAGTTCTTTCGATTCATGGACATGGACGCCGTGTTCGCGCGCCCTGGCGATGATTTGTTCGGCGATGAGGCCGCGTCCCTTCGCCACCACCTTGGGTGCCAGTTCGCCGGTCTGATAGGCCAGCGCGACCGCGTTTTGCGTGGGGTTAGGGCGCGTCATGCCGTTTGACCAGGAAAGAGTCCATCGGAGAGCCGGCAGCAGACAAGGCATCGGCCAGTGTCGTGCTTTGGGCGCGCAGCGTATCGGCGATGGCGTCATTGGACGTGTCGATCTGTACCTGCACGCGATCGCCGGTCAGGCGCACCACGGCCGAGATTTCTCCCAGCGTCGGCAGGCTGAAACGCATCTTGCTCGACCAGGACGATTGCGGCGCTTCGCGGGAGCGGCGTTGCTGCTTGTCTTCCGTGATTTCCCATTCCATGCGCTGGCCCGGCCAGAGTTCGCCCGTCCATTGCACTTGCTGATGTTCGAGGGCGTTCAACTGCTGGTGGATGATCTGCGCTGCTTCCGGGGCGATCTCCGGCAGGGGGTGTTGCGGCTGGCCGATGACGGCGGCATCGACCGCCGGTGCGTTCGCGCCCTGGATGTGCGCTTCGCGGATCAATGTCATCAGCGCGTTGGGGCCATCGCCCGCTTCCTTCATGCCGGTCGCCAGCTTCGTCCAATCGATACGGGGCGGTTCTTGCGGCGGTAGTGTCGACGAGGCGGGGAGATGCGCTTGCGGCTCGCGCTGCAGCGCTGCCAGCGGCCTGCTGCCGCTGATCCATTCATGCATGTGCGATTCGTAGAACAAGCCGCTGAATTCCACCGACTCGTGCAATGCCGTGGCGATCGTTTCCGGTTGCATCATGGCCGGCGAGAGCAGTACCGGCGTGCGCGACTGAACGGCCGTCGGGGTGCCTTCGCTTTGGGCTTGCCGTGCCAACCGGTCGGCGAGGCGACCGGCGATGCTCAGGGAGGCGGACACGCTGCCGCCTTCCGTGAGCAGGAAAGTAGGGCGGGGTTCCTTGGCGATGAACACCATCGACAGATGGTCGCCGACCTTGGTGCCGGCCGGCAGCACCATGCGCGCTGCTGTGTCGGCCACGCGGACGAGGAAGGCGCCGTCTTCGAAAACGGAGAGGACTTCGGCATGCAACTGCTGGCCGATGGCAATCCGGGTTAAGCGATCGAGGACTTCTTGGCGGGCGTTTGCGCCCGGAGCAACGGGTGCGGGCGCCTCGATGGTGGCCGGGGCGCGCGTGGTAGTAAGGTCCGCCCGCGGCAGCATCGCCGTTATCCTGTCTGGTTAATGCCGTAAGCCTGGGACAGTTTGCGTTCAGTGCTTGTGCTGTCTATCAGGGCGGTCAGGCGTTCCATCCACGGCTCGGTGATGGCGCGGATCTCGCGGTCGTCGGCGAGTATTTTCTTGATGATGGTGATTTTTCTTTCACGCGCGGAATCGGATAATGCCTCCGGCGGCTCTTCGTTCTTGCGGATTAAATCGACCTGGCTCACACAGCGCGCTTCCAGCGAGGCAAGCTTTTCCCAATCGCCTGTGCGGGCGGCTGCCACCATTTGCTCGGTGATGCCTGCGATCGATTCGTACACCGTGATGATCTCTTGGCTATCCATCTGATCAGGCTTTCACGAGACTGGAGGGCTGAAGGGCCGCATGATAGCCGTTTATCGGCGGCACGGTTTCCGGCATGATATCGACCGGCTTGTTGCCGATGGTCTCCCACGCGCTTTTCAATCCCTTGAGAAGTTGATGGACTTCTTCCAGCACCTGAACCTGATTCTTCAAGTTGGCGATCAACAGGCGTCGGCTCATGTATTCGTACAAGGCGTCGAGATTCAGGGCGAGGCCGCCGCCGGCTTCCTTGTTCAGGCTGGCACGCAGTCCGGCCTCGATGATCATGATGGCTTTCGAAATGGCAGCCCCTTTTTTCTCGATCTCGCCAGCCTGCATGTGCTGAATCGCGGACGAGATGGCGACCATGGCACCTTCGTACAGCATGACGACCAGGCTATGCGGGTCTGCTGCAGCCACGCCGGTTTCCATTCCGACTTTTGCGTAGGCATTTGCGCCCTTGTGCGGTGAGCCGAACATGTAGATTCCTCCCTTTTAGCTATTCTGCCCCGGCTTGCTGAATTTTCGTGTCAAGAAAGAGCCGGTGTTTATCATGCTGCTCATCAATTTGTCGCGGACGGTAAACTGCTCGCGATCATTACAGTTTGCTTAGCTGCTGTGCCAGATAAGAGCTGGTCGTTGACATGCTGCCCATCAATGTGTCCAGGGCGGTGAACTGCGTACGATAACGCTGCTCGACGAGGCTGAGCCGGTCGTTCAGATTTTGCTCCTGATCCTGCAAACGCTTGACGCTGGCGTTCAATTCATCCGTGTGTGTGGTAAGCGCACCATCGTCGTCCAGCAGATTGCTGATGAAATTGTCGATCTGTTTGGCGTAGCCCTTTGAAAAATCGACCGTGCCGCGTGCGCCGAGCGCACCGCCGCTGATCTTTATCTTCAGTCCTTCGGAGGCGTCTCCGGTAGCGCCCGTCAGGTTTTGGCCGGAGCCCGTGGCCGCCACGCCGTTGATCGTGCCTTGCACGTCGATGCCGGCAGTCGCCACCGCACCGGCACCGACAAGATTGGCCATGCCGTTGCCGCCGGTGATGTTGACGCTGGATGCCGAACCGTAAGTATTGGAGGTGATGGCAAGCGTGCCGCCATTGGCGCTGACGGTGACGGAGGAACCGACCGAGGAAAATTCATTTGCGCCGTTGATCTTGGATTGCACTTGCGTGGCCAAATCATCCAAGCTGGCATAGGTTCCCGCGTCCAGCGTAATCGTTGCCGCCGTGCCATTGACGGTCACATTCAGTGTGTTGTTGCTGCCGTCTATCGTCAGTGATGCAGGCGTTCCGCCCTGACCGACGAGCTGGCCTTGAGTGGCAAGACTGGTGACGGTGACCGCGTAGTTGCCGGCTGCGGTCGCCGTGCCCGATGAGACATAGCTGACCAGGCTGTCGCTTGGCTTCGCCGAGGCCGCGAACAGGCTCGCAATACTGGAGAAGTTGTTGTTGACCGCATCGTCCAGCTTGCTGCTGTTTACTTGCAACGTGCCGTCTTTTTGCTTGCTCACGCCGATTTGGGAGAGCTGGGTGAACAGATTCGTGGACGAGGTAATCGGCGCGGCCAGCATGGAGTCGAGCTGGAACTGGAGGTTGCGTACTGTTGCATCTCCAGTCAGAGGCGACGCCTTCTTGTTGGTGGCGTCGTAAGCGGTGAGACTTGAGATCTTGCCGCGCAGGTCATTGTATGACTTGACGAAATTGTTGATGGCCGACTTGACCGAGTCGGTGTCGTAATTCACGTTCAGCGTGGTCGGGCTGCCGCTATTGGTTTTCTTGAGATTGAGCGTCACGCCCGCGATGGCGTCGGTGACAGTGTTGCTGGCTTTGGAGAACGAGATGCCATCGAGCTTGAAGTCCGCGTTTTGCGCGGTCACCGTTTCCTGGAGCGACTGTCCGTTGTCGTCAGACGGGTCGTGCTGCAGCAAGTCTTGCAGGCTCCCGGGATCGCTCACCGTGATCTTCATGCTGCTTTCCTTGCCGGAGGTATTGTCCGTCAGGACAAGGCGATACGGCGAATTGGAACCGTCGTTGACGATGGTCGCCGTCACGCCGATTTTCGCGGAATTGATGGCATCGCGAATCCCCGCCAAGGTGTTGTTGCTGCTGTCGATGGTCACGGTCTTCGTGCCGGAACCGCTGCTGGTGAAACTTGCGCCGGTGTATTTGCCCGTGGTGGAGTCGAAGGCGCCGCCGCTGATCGTGCCGAAGTCGAAGGAGATGGTGCCGGTGCTGAACGTGTTCGCCGTGCTTGTCTGGCCGGTGGCGATGAGCTTTTGCGCCTGCGCGAGCTTGGTCACTTCCAGCGAATAGCTCCCCGCAACCGCGCCGGTGCCGCCCGAGCCCGTAGCGATGGTGGTATCGTCGGCCGTGACCGTCGCTTTCTGGAAGGCGCTGCTGCTCGACAAGGCCTGAACCGATGTTTGGAAAGAGCTCAGCGAGCTCTTGAGGGTGCCCAGCGCCGATACTTTGGTCTGGATGGTGCTTTCCTGCTGCTTCAGTTGATCCAGGGGCTGCTGCTCGACGGACATCAGTTTGTCGATAATGCCGTTGACGTCCAGGTTCGAGCCGATGCCAGGCGAAGCCAGGCTGGCGGCTGTCGAAGTGGTGGAGGAAACGGTAGCCATGGCGACGGTCCTTTCCTGTATGTCGTATTTCTATAGGGCGTTATGAGCTGGTCCAAGGGACTGCCCGGAGGTGTGGGGCAAGAAGAACGCATGACGGCATTACCGCGCTTGCACGGCACTCCATCTCGTTCGAACGAGGCCCTTAAAGCAGTTCATAACACCCTTGCTTTAAGCTTTTTCGCGAACGAGCAATCCTTGCAGCCGGTTCAGTTCCTTGGCGATTTCGACAGCTTCCTTGGACGGAATCTGCCGGATCACGGTCTTGGTCTGCGTATCGATGATCTTGACCAGCGTTTTACCCGTGTCTGCATCCTGTGCGAATTCAATGTTACCGTTCGCCGGAGTGATGAAACGGTTGATCTCATCCAGCGCCTGCTTGACTTCCGTGTCGCTGACCGTTGTCTTTTTTGCCGATTCCGGTGCGGTAACGCGTACGCCGTCAGCGGGCGCTGCAGGCGCAGCGGCAGCCTGGGCCTGTGGCACATCCGGTTTTCCTTTTGGAGTGCTCATGCCGGCCAATTCGTGGCTTCGCATCAGTGTCTGACTGATCTCCATTTTTCACCCCTTCACAGTGAGAAAACGGAAAGCGGGTTCCCGCCTTCCGTCCCGTTCATGACTGCTCTAATTCAGGCATTTTCTTTCCTTGCCAGGCCTGAGTCTTAGCTACGGAGCAGCGACAGTACGTTGTTCGGTATCGAGTTCGCTTGCGCCAACATCGCCGTGCCGGCCTGTTGCAGGATCTGGCCGCGGGTCAGGCTGGCGGTTTCCGCTGCGAAGTCCGTGTCGATGATACGGCTGCGGGAAGCGGACTGCGATTCCACCGAGACTTGCAGATTGCTGATGACGGACTCGAAACGGTTTTGCGTCGCACCCATCGTCGCGCGGTTGGTGTTGATCGTCTTCAGTGCCGTATCGATGTTGTCAATGACGGTGCCGATGGTGGCTGCGTTTGCCGTATTGTCGATCACGGCACGGCCCGTGCCTTGGTTATCCGTGCCGGCGACGGTGGTGATGGTCGCATCGGCGGTCAAGTCGTTCGTGGTGACCGTGATCGTGTCATTGCTCGATGTGCCTGAACCTACCTGGAAGCTCAGGGCGCCTGCATTGGCACCGAGGATATTCGAGCCGTTGAAGTTCGTGCCGCCGAGCACGCGCTGAATTTCCTTGGCGAGTTCGCCGAATTCCTGGTCCAGCGCATCCTTGTCGTCGCTGCTGTTGGTGGCGTTACGCGCTTGCACGGCCAATTCACGCATGCGTTGCAAATTGTCGTCCACCTTGCCAATCGCGCCTTCAGCCGTTTGCGCCATCGAAATGCCATCGTTGGCGTTGCGGATTGCGACGGTGTTGCCGCGGATTTGCGAATTCATGCGGTCGGCAATCGCCAGACCTGCCGCATCGTCCTTGGAACTGTTGATGCGCAAGCCTGAAGACAGGCGCTGCAAAGACAGTTGCAATGCATTTTGCGACGTGGACAGGTTGCGCTGTGCATTGAGTGAAGCAATGTTGGTGTTGATATAGGCAGCCATGTTACTTCTCCTTTGGTTTCGGGTCAGTTACCCAGCACTGGGGCCGTGTACTTCGGTTCGCCTCGCTGTTGAGAGAAGTGAACCTCTGTTGCTTGGTTTATCGGACGTTCCCGGAAAAAGTTAAGGGCTTTTTGCAATTTTTGATTCCGAGGCCTGAATTCGGTCCGTGTCCAACCCTGATGTCGGCTGCAACTCGTATTTACTTTAGCAAGCTGCAGTGAATTCAAAACAAGGCATAGAAGCATTTTTCGCTTTTTCTTTTCTCATAGGACTTACGCAAAACCGCCCCAGCGGCGTTGCGCCGCCTTGCCGTACAACTCGTACTGTCTGCGTCGGCGCGCCTTGCTGGGACAATTTTGCGTAAGTCGTATCTCAGTGATCGTAGCCCTTGCGAAATGCAGGATGCCAATCCGGCAAGTCTGGATTGAGGATTTAAATTTTTTAGAAAATTGCCGCCATGTAACTCCATAGGCGGGCCTGGTGCTGGAGAAGGCCTTTCCTATGGTTTGATCTTTTTTTGAGTGTTGCCCTAAAGAATCATTGTTCTTTGCCGTTAAGAATTCCGAGGCGGTTCACATCGCCTGCCTGGTATTTGGACAACGGCATGAAAAAGTTTTTAGGGATTGTCGAGCATGGAAGGGAGGAAGAAGAAAAACGGGGAGGCGAAGCGGTGTGAAAGGGAGGAAGCACATCGTATTCGCTTGAGTAAGTAGTCAAACTGCAAAAAAGATAAGGGACAGCATGAGCTCAATCGTCACCGGCATGACCACGGCGCAAATCGCAGCCTTTAGCACTTCTCAGATTGCATCTCTCACAACGGCGGATATCGCCGCGTTAAATACGGATCAGGTCGCCAACGGCCTGACGACAAATCAGGTTGTGGCTTTGACCACGGCGCAGGTGGCCGTGCTGTCAACTGCGCAAATCATCGTCTTCACCACCACGCAGGTGGCGGCGCTGGAGACACGCGATCTGGCAGTGCTGAAAACCACGCAGATCCAGGGACTGAACACGGATCAGATCGCCAATGGCCTGACTACGACGCAGATCCAGGCGTTGACGACGGCGCAAGTAGGGGCGATGACGACAGACCAGGTGGTCAACGGCTTGACGACGGCGCAAATCGTTGCCTTGACTTCGACGCAGGTCGGGGGATTCTCGACGGCTGCGATGCAGGCGCTGACAACAACCCAGGTCGCCGCTTTGGAGACGACCGATGTTGCAGCGTTGAAGACAACGCAGATCTCGGTACTGACTACCGATCAAGTCGCCAACGGTCTGACCACTGCACAGGTCGTGGCATTGACCTCGGCGCAAGCGGCAGCCTTGACGACGGCAGAGGTGCAGGCCCTGACGACCACGCAAGTGGGCGCGCTGGAAACGACTGACTTGGCCGGCTTGAAGACCACGCAGATCCAGGCACTGACCACGGATCAGATCGCCAACGGCTTGAAGACCACGCAGATTCAGGCACTGACCACGGCGCAAGTGGCTGCGCTGACGACAGACCAGGCTGCCAATGGCCTGAACACGGCACAAATCGTTGCCCTGACCTCGACGCAGGTCGGCGGCTTGTCGACAAATGCAGTGCAGGCATTGACGACGGCGCAAGTGGCTGCCTTGGAGACGACCGATCTGGCTGAGCTGAAGACCGCCCAGATCAAGGTATTGACGACCGATCAAGTCGCTAACGGCTTGACCACGGCGCAAGTTGTTGCATTGACCACCGCACAGGCCGGCGCATTGACTACCGCTCAGGTGCAAGCGCTGACGACAACGCAAGTTAACGCACTAGAGACCAGGGACCTTGCATCGATGAATACAACGCAAATCGCGGCACTGACCACGGATCAGATCGCCAACGGTCTGAGCACGACGCAAATAGCCGCGTTTACGACTGCCCAGATCGCTGCATTCAACACCGATCAGCTTGTCAACGGCTTTACCACCGCGCAGATCGTGGCGCTGACCACGACACAGGCAGGTGCGTTGACCACCGCGCAAACCCAGGCATTGACCACCACCCAGGTCGCTGCCATGGAGACAACCGATGTGGCCGCACTGAAGACGACACAGATTGCAGCGCTGACGACGGATCAGATCGCCAACGGCCTGACCACCGCGCAGATCGTCGCCCTGACTTCAACACAAGTTGGCGGTTTGACGACGGCGGGTGTGCAGGCGCTGACGACCACGCAAGTGGGTGCTTTGGAAACGACGGATCTGGCCGGTCTGAAGACCACGCAGATCCAGGCGCTGACCACGGACCAGATCGCCAACGGCTTGAAGAC
>Ga0070659_100003764_pt1 | contig 10822 bp, 6 predicted proteins | sample KBSC23metaG_FD_64666 | JGI IMG/M metagenome (GOLD analysis project Ga0070659, IMG submission 64666) | Corn rhizosphere microbial communities from Kellogg Biological Station, Michigan, USA - KBS C2-3 metaG | ecosystem: Host-associated > Plants > Roots > Rhizosphere > Soil ...
CATGCTGCACGGCATGGGCATCGAGACCGGCATCGACCTCGACCTGCTGATCGCCACCGGCGCCTGGCTGGCCGCACAGTTGCACAAGGAGACCGCCAGCCGGGTCACCCGGGCGCGCACCGCCGCAGTCTGAAGTCTCCGCAACTCATGCTGCCACTGAGAGATCGAAGAAGATCGTGTAGCCCCGCACTGATCACTCTCACACCCTGGCTGTATACCCGGTGTGCCATTGGAGTGCTGCCGCAGACAAGCGAGGCCGAGGCAAGCGTGCCAAGGCCGACCTTCAGGCTCATACTGAGAAACCAAGGATGCTTGGCACATACTAGTGTCCGCCTGGCCCGAGTTTGCCAGACAGGGGATGCCTCCTGACCAGCCACGCAGCCATCGAGGCCGGCAACGCATGATCACAACGGAAGCCCATACACGCACGGAGCTGATCGACCGGCAACTAGCCCTGTCCGGCTGGAATGTCAAGGACCCCACCCAGGTTGCCGAAGAATTCGACATCCTAGTGAACCCTCCCGAGGGCGTGGCCGAGCCACGCACACCCTACGAGGGCCACCAATTCAGCGACTACGTGTTGCTGAGCAAGGATGGCAGGCCGCTGGCCGTGATCGAAGCCAAGAAGGCCAGCCGCGATGCCGCGCTGGGGCGCGAGCAGGCCAAGCAATACTGCGAGAACATCCAGCGCCATCGTGGTGGCGAGTTGCCGTTCTGCTTCTATACCAACGGCCGCGATCTCTGGTTCTGGGATCTCGGTCATGCGCCACCACGCAAGATCGTTGGCTATCCCACGCGCGACGATCTGGAGCGCCTCGCCTACATCCGTCGCAACCGCAAACCGTTGACCGGCGAGTTCATCAACACCTCGATCGCCGGGCGCGACTACCAGATCCGCGCGATCCGCGCGGTGCTCGAAGGCATCGAAGCCAGCAAGCGCGCGTTTCTGCTGGTGATGGCCACCGGCACCGGCAAGACCCGCACCTGCATTGCCCTGATCGACGCCCTGATGCGCGCTGGTCACGCCGAGAAGGTGTTGTTCCTGGTTGATCGCATCGCCCTGCGTGAGCAAGCACTGGCTGCCTTCAAGGAGCACCTGCCCAACGAGCCGCGCTGGCCCAACGTGGGCGAGAAGCTGATCGCCACGGATCGACGCATCTACGTGGCCACCTACCCCACCATGCTCAACCTCGTCCGCGACGAAACGCAGTCGCTGTCACCGCACTTCTTCGATTTCATCGTGGTCGACGAGAGTCACCGCTCCATCTACAACACCTACGGCGAAGTGCTGGACTACTTCAAGACATTTACCCTGGGCCTCACCGCCACGCCCACCGGCCTGGTCGACCACAACACCTTCGCGCTATTTGACTGCGAAGACGGCCTGCCCAGTTTCGCCTACACTTTCGAAGAAGCGATCAATCACGCTCCACCCTACCTCAGCACGTTCCGGGTCATGAAAATCCAGACCCGCTTCCAGATGGAAGGCATCTCCAAGCGCACCATCTCGCTGGAAGACCAGAAAAAGCTGATCCTCGAAGGCAAGGAAGTCGAGGAAATCAATTTCGACGGCACCCAGCTGGAAAAGCAGGTCATCAACGCCGGTACCAACGCGCTGATCGTGCGCGAATTCATGGAAGAGTCCATCAAGGACACCAATGGCGTACTGCCCGGCAAGACCATCTTCTTTTGCACCACCAAGGCGCACGCCCGTCGTATCGAGGAAACCTTCGACAAGCTCTACCCGCACCACCACGGCGAATTGGCCAAAGTGCTGGTTTCCGACGACTCACGCGTGTACGGCAAAGGTGGCCTGCTCGACCAGTTTGCCAACCATGATATGCCCCGGGTTGCGATCAGCGTGGACATGCTCGACACCGGCATCGACGTGCGCGAAATCGTCAACCTGGTGTTCGCCAAGCCGGTGTATTCCTACACCAAGTTCTGGCAGATGATCGGCCGCGGCACGCGCCTGCTGGAATCGGCCAAGATCAAACCGTGGTGCGTGGAAAAGGATCATTTCCTGATCCTCGATTGCTGGGACAACTTCGAGTACTTCAAACTTGAGCCCAAGGGCAAGGAGCCCGCGCCACAACTGCCGCTGCCGGTGAATCTGGCGGGGCTGCGCATCGACAAGATCGAACAGGCCACGGCCCGTGGCCGCGCCGACACCGCCATGCGCGAGATCGCCAAGTTTCGCCGACAGATCGCCGCCTTGCCAGCCACTTCGGTCGTCATCAAGGAAGCCGCCGCCGCACTGGCCCGGCTGGGTGAGGAGAATTTCTGGATCACGCTGGACAAGGCCCGGCTCGATTTCCTCCGTCACGAAATCAAACCGCTGTTCCGCACTGTATCCAACGCGGATTTCAAAGCCATGCGCTTCGAGCGCGACTTGGTCGAGTACGCGCTGGCCAAATTGTTCGACGACAAGGAACACCAACTGCAAGCCGCCACCATCCGCGTCGCCATCGTCGAGCAGATCGCCGAACTGCCGCTCGCCGTGCCATTCGTCAAGCAGCAGGAAGCTTTGATCCGTAGCGCGCAGCGACCCGACTACTGGGCCAATGCCGGTGAAGACCAGTTCGACAAACTGATCGAGAAGCTTGCGCCACTGATGAAATTTCGCGATGGCGGCGGCGAAACCGCCAAACCGGTGCACCTCAACCTGCAGGACGCCCTGCACCGCAAGGAATGGGTGGAGTTCGGCCCGCAGCACGAATCGGTGGGCATCGCCCGCTACCGCGAGATGGTCGAGGCGCTGATCGCCGAACTCACTGCCACCAACCCCGTGCTGCAAAAGCTCAAGCACGGCGAGCCGGTCAGCGAGGCCGAAGCCGCCGAACTGGCCGACTACCTGCACCAGAAGCACCCGCACATCACCGAAGACCTGCTGCGTCAGGTCTATCGGAACCGCAAGGCGCGCTTCATCCAGTTCATCCGTCACATCCTCGGGCTGGAGCCGCTCAAAAGCTTCCCCGAAGAAGTCGGCGCCGCTTTCGACCAGTTCATCCGCGCCCACAGCACACTGAACAGCCGCCAGTTGGAGTTTCTCACCCTGCTGCGCAACGTGCTCATCGAGCGCGAAAAAGTGGAGAAGCAAGACCTGATCGCCGCACCCTTCACCGTCATCCACCCTCAAGGCATCCGCGGCGTGTTCAGTGCAGCAGAGATCCACGACATCCTGCACCTGACCACGCGACTGGCCGCCTGAGGCCGCACACGGAGAACACACGCATGGAACCGACCACCATCCAGATGCTCAAGCAGCGTTTCGACACGCTGAGCCAGCGCACGTCCGAGGAAGGCGTGGAGTTCTGGTTCGCCCGTGAACTGATGGAACCGCTGGGCTACGCCCGCTGGGAGAACTTCCAGAGCGCCATCGCCCGCGCCATCATTTCTTGTGGAACAACCGGTTACAACCCTGACGATCATTTTCGCGGCGTCACGAAATTGATCGATACCGGCAAGGGTGCGAAGCGCCCGGTCGACGACTTCATGCTCACCCGCTACGCCTGCTACCTCATCGCGCAGAACGGCGATCCGCGCAAGGAGCCCATTGCCTTTGCGCAAAGCTACTTTGCCATACAGACACGCAAGCAGGAGCTGATCGAGGAACGCATGCGCCTGCAGGCCCGGCTGGATGCGCGCGAGCGCCTGCGCGAGTCGGAAAAATCCCTGTCGCAGAACATCTACGAGCGCGGCGTGGACGATGCCGGGTTCGGCCGCATCCGCTCCAAGGGCGATGCCGCCCTGTTCGGTGGCCATACCACGCAAGCCATGAGAGACCGCTACGGCATCACCCAGACCCGTCCGCTGGCCGACTTCCTGCCCACGCTCACTATCGCCGCCAAGAACCTCGCCACCGAGATGACCAACCACAACGTGAACCAGGACAACCTGCACGGCGAGCCGGCCATCACCCGCGAGCATGTGCAGAACAACCAAAGCGTGCGGGCCATGCTCGGTCAGCGCGGCATTCAGCCCGAGCGCCTGCCGCCCGAAGAAGACATCAAGAAGCTGGAGCGCCGCGTCAAGACCGAGGAAAAGAAACTGGTCAAGGCCAGCGGCAAGCTGCCCGCCCCCAAGCACCATGACTGAAAGAACCACGCCCATGCTGCAGAACAATCAAGAACTCAAGAACAAGATCAACCAGCTCTGGAACAAGTTCTGGGCCGGCGGCATCTCCAACCCGCTCACTGCCATCGAGCAGATCACCTATCTGCTGTTCATGAAGCGCATGGACGAACTGGACGCCAAGCGCGCCGCCGACGCCGAATGGCTGGGCAAGACCTACGCGTCGCGTTTCGAGGGCACGTGGATACCACCCGAATACCGCAGCCACGACAAGCCCGAGCAATACGCCATCGACCGCCGCACGTTGCGCTGGAGCGAATGGGAGCACATGCAGGCCGAGGACATGCTGGCCCACGTGCAAACCCGCGTGTTCCCGTTCCTGAAAGACCTGAACGGTGCCGAGAGCCGCTTCACCCACCACATGAAGAACGCGGTGTTCATCATCCCCAAGCCCAGCCTGCTGGTGGAGGCGGTGAAGACCATCGACGAGATTTTCGCGGTGATGGAGAAGGACTCGCAGGACAACGGGCAGGCCTTCCAGGACATCCAGGGCGACGTCTACGAAATGCTGCTGGCCGAAATCGCCACCGCCGGCAAGAACGGCCAGTTCCGCACCCCGCGCCACATCATCAAATTGATGGCCGAACTGGTGCAGCCGCAGCTGGGCCACCGCATCGCCGACCCCGCCTGCGGTACCGGTGGCTTTCTGCTGGGCGCTTACCAGTACATCGTCACCCAGCTGGCGTTGCGCGCCGGCACCAAAGGCCTGACGCCCGACGAAGACGGCTTCATCCGCACCTCGGTCGCCGCCACCCTCACCGAGCAGGCGCAAACCATCCTGCAGCAAAGCCTGTACGGCTATGACATCGACGCCACCATGGTGCGCCTGGGTTTGATGAACCTGATGATGCACGGCATCGACGAGCCCAACATCGACTACACCGACACCTTGAGCAAAAGCTACAACGAGGAAGCCACCTACGACCTGGTGCTGGCCAACCCGCCGTTCACCGGCAGCATCGACAAGGGCGACATCAACGAGGCCCTGCACTTAAAGACCACCAAGACCGAACTCCTGTTCGTCGAGAACATCTATCGCCTGCTGAAGAAAGGCGGCAGCGCCTGCGTGATCGTGCCGCAAGGCGTGCTGTTCGGCTCCGCCGGGGCGTTCAAGGAGCTGCGCCAGTTGCTGGTGGAACGCTGCGACCTGAAAGCCGTCATCACCCTGCCCAGCGGCGTGTTCAAACCCTATGCCGGCGTCTCCACTGCCATCCTGTTGTTCACCAAGGTCTGGGGCCGCTACGACAAAGTGAGCAAGCCGGCCACCGAGCACGTGTGGTTCTACGAGATGCAGGCTGACGGCTATTCGCTGGACGACAAGCGCAGCAAACTCGACGGCTGCGGCGACCTGCAAGACATCGTGACGCGCTACCACGCCCGGAGTGCAAAACAAGACAGCGACCGCGCCGCGCAATGCTTCATGGTGTCGTACCAGGACATCAAGACCGAAGACTTCGACCTGTCGCTGTCGCGCTACAAGCAGGAGCTGTTCGAGGAAATCGAGTACGAAACGCCCGGCGTGATTCTGGATCGGCTGATCCACGACGAGGTGGGCAAGCTGGATGCGGAGGAACTCGCCAAGCTGCAAGGCGGCATCGTGGGGGAATTGCTGAAGCTGAAGAGGATGGTGGGATGACAGGTTCCACACCCTCAACACTCGGCTCAGCCATTTCGATCACCAAGGGCAAAAAACACGAGGTATCGGCCTCGCCATCGAGCAAGGCAGTGCGTCTGATCGGAATTGATGATCTTCGAAACGATGATTCGATCCGCTACACCGACGACCCAGTCGGCGTGGAAGCAGTACCTGAAGATATTCTGATCGCGTGGGATGGAGCCAACGCTGGAACGATTGGTTTTAGCAAGAGCGGCTACATCGGCAGCACGATTGCGCGTCTTCGAGTCAGACATGGCGCTCAACTATTCACACCGTTTATTGGGGCATATCTGAAGTCGAAGTTCGAATATCTTCGCCAGACGTCAACAGGAGCAACGATCCCCCACATCAATAGGAATGCGCTCGAGAGCATCCCGCTTCCGGCTGTCACCTACAACGACCAAATCCGCATCGCTCACTTGCTGAGCAAGGTGGAAGGTCTGATCGCCCGACGCAAGCAACAGCTTGCGCAACTCGACGCGATGCTCAAGGGCGTGTTTCTGGAGATGTTCGGCGACCCGGTGCGGAATGAGAAAGGCTGGGACAAGGCACCACTCGAACAATTCGGCTCCATCAACCGTGGCATATCAAAGCACCGCCCGCGAAATGACCCTCAACTTTTGGGCGGCAGACACCCGCTCATCCAGACAGGCGAGGTGTCGAACGCAGGCACCTACATCACGGCATACACGCAAACGTATTCCGACATCGGCTTTGCCCAGAGCAAGCCGTGGCCCGCTGGAACGCTTTGCATCACCATCGCGGCCAACATTGCGCAAACCGGCATCCTGACGTTCGACGCATGCTTCCCGGACAGCGTGGTCGGGTTCACCGCCGACAAGGCGCAGTCCAACACCCTGTATGTCCTTGGCCTTTTTTGGTTTTTCCAGGCCATCCTTGAGAAGAACGCACCGGCTGCGGCACAGAAAAACATCAACCTCGAAATCCTTCGAAGACTCGAAGTTCCCAAGCCGCCCGTCGAGCTTCAAAACAAGTTTGCCGATGCTGTCGAGAAAATCGAAGCCCTCAAATCCCGCTACCAACAAACCCTCACCGACCTCGAAACCCTCTATGCGGCGCTCAGCCAGTCCGCCTTCAAGGGCGAACTGGATCTGTCGCGCATCCCGCTGCCGACCGTCACTATCAGTGGACATACTGTGGAAACCAACACCTCTGTCACTGGCTCCGTCAGAGTGACCGCTTTTGCCTTTCCCGATCTCGGCCTGCCAGCCTCGACGCTTGCCGACGAAGCGCCACGACTGCAGTTGTTGACCACGTGGCTGGGAGTATGGCAAGCACACTTCGGTGCGCAGCCCTTCGTGTTGCAGGATTTTCTGAATGCCGCTGAAGCGCGCCTGGCCGAGCTGTACCCGGAAGACGACCTGGAGCTGGGCATGGCTGCCTATGAGCAGATCAAGACTTGGGTCTTCGCCGCTCTGGACGCAGGCCAACTGGTGCAGGAGCTGGAGCCCGCCAGCAAGCGCATCGCGCTGAAGCACGCCCACGCATGAAACTGTTGCGGCTCAGGATCACCGACCCGGACGGCTTTCGCAGCCTGCCGAGCGGCTTCGAACATGACTTCCGCACCGACTGGAGCCTGCAGAACGAGCACGAGCGTGGCGATGGCTTTGCACCATTCGTTTGCGCCGGCCCCAACGGCAGCGGCAAATCCAACCTGCTGGAAGTGCTGGCGGCAATCTTCTACCAGTTGGAGCTACAGCGCGTACGCCGCAGCTTTCTGCCGGATGTTTTTGAATACGATCCGGTGGATAACCCGGATGGCATTCAGGAACACGAAGGCAGTCCCAACGCGTACGAACTGGAGTACCTGATCCAGGTGCCGCAAGCCTATTGCCAGCCTGACGGGCCAAGCCACGCGCACGTCCAGGTAATCAAGGAGCCCGACAGATCGCCGTGGCTCGCATGGATCAATAACGAAGCCTTCATCACTGATGGGTCCAGTACGTTGACCTACGAGGAACGCGACTTCCTGTTACCCGACTTCGTGCTGGGTTACTCGTCAGGCGAAAACGAAGTGCTCAGCTTGCCGTTTTTCAAGATGCGCTTCATCCAGTTCGACGAATACTGGTCGGCGCTGCGTGATGGAAATCCATATCCCGGCCATCCGGAAACACGGCTGACCTATCTGGATAGCAGCTTCAGTCAGGCCATCTTGCTGTGCAACCTGCTTTTTGCCGATGACGACGAAGCGCAGCCTTTCACCGAAGGCACCGGCATCGAATCGCTCACGCAATTCCGCATCATCCTGCGCCGCAGTCTGCCGCTGAGCGAGGCGCAGGCCTACCCGTTCACCAGGCCGGAAGTCGGTGCCAGCACGAAACAGCCTCGGGTTACTTTCGACGCCGATCGCAACAGCTACCAGTTGGACGTGCTGCACCTGCTGCAAGGGACACGAGGCAAGGAAGCCACCGAAACTTCCTCACTGGCCATAGATGCCTTGCGCCGCTGCGCCACGCTGGAATACGTGGACAACACCAGCGACAGCCTGGTGCTGGATTACCGCATGGACGCGGCCACCCGCGACGCCTTCAAAGCCAATTTCGACAAACCGCGCACCTTGTTCCAGGCGTTTCAAGTCTTGCTGACGCTGAACCTCTACAGCGTCAGCGACGCCCTCAAGGCTGACTTGTATCGCTCCGGTAGCGACTACGTGCGCGAAACCGTGCCCACTTTGGCCTCGGATGAACGGGTGATGCGCTTCAAGCATGTGGCCTTCCGCAAACAGGGCGTGGCCGAGCCGCTTAGCCTCAAGAGCCTGTCCGACGGCGAGCACCAGTTGCTGCACAGTCTGGGCCTGTGCCGTCTGTTTGCCGGCACCCGTAGCCTGTTCCTTCTGGACGAGCCGGAAACCCACTTCAATCCGTCCTGGCGCGCCAGCTTCATCACCCGGCTGGGCCAGTGCCTGGGCGAGGGAGGCAAGCACGCAGAAATGCTGCTCACCACCCATTCCCCCTTCCCCATCTCCGATAGCACCCCGGACAAAGTGCTGTTGTTCGACCGCGACGAAGCCAGCGGTGCGGTGCACGTTCGCCACCCCGACTACAACACGCTTGGCGCCTCAATCAACAAGATAACCATGCTCAGCTTCGGCAAGCGCGAAACCGTAGGCGGCCGTGCCGAAGACGTGATGCAGGACATCCGCGCGCGTTTTCAAAATGGCGAACGCGCCGACGACCTGATCGACACGTTGGATCGCACCCTCGGCGACTCGGTGGAAAAGGTGCTGCTGGTCAACGCCTTGCTGGACGGCAGCAAGTGCGAAGGCGCGGAGCCGACCTGATGCTGTTTCCCTATACCTACGTACCGCATTCGATTGAGAAGATGCAGGACTTCGTCGATTTCATCTTTTTCGCGGTTTGGAGCAAGGCCCGTAGCCGAGGCGCCTATGGGCTTCATCTTTTCGCGGCGAACGCCAAACTGTACGAGGTGATGAAGTCATTCCACTACTCCGACAGCAAGGGCGCCGCCTTCTTCAACACCAACGTCGAATCCATCTACAAGACGTTCCAGGATCTTCCCGCGGGCGCGATTCGGAAACTTCGTCGTTGGTACAAGGGCAACAACAATCTGGAGGGAGTTTGCGCAAATGACGCCCGGGTGCCACTCATACGCTATACGGAACTGAAGGCCGCGTACCCCAAGCTGGCCGAACAACTGGAAACCTTCTTCAAGGGACTGTACGAGCGGCTAGGTCTGGCCGCCCTCCGGAACAAGATCGGTGATATCGATGACCACTATCAGGCCTTCATGAAGGCCAATGCCACTGGCAAATGCCCGTTCTGTGGCCTGAGCGACCTGCTCGGCGAATATCACAGCAAGCGCGAAGCCTACGACCACTACCTGCCGAAGGCGTTCTACCCGTTCAACGCGATCAACTTCCACAACCTGGTACCCGCCTGCCACCACTGCAACAGCAGCTACAAGGGCGGCAAGGATTCGGCCTACACCCCCAAAGACCCATGCAACAAGCAGGTGCGGCGCAAATTGTTCTACCCGTTCGCTACCCAGCCTTGGCATGTCCAAGTGCAGGTGAGTCTGCAACCCGGCGCGCACGAGAGCTTGCAGCCGAACGACATCACACTGGATTTCGGCCCACCCGAGCTCGCCGAGCAGATCGAGACTTGGAAGGATGTGTACCGCATCGACGAACGCTATCGCGCGAAGCTATGCGGTGCCGAAGCCAAGGCCTGGTTGCAGGAAGTACAAGATGAATGGCGTTGGCACGATGAATCCGCTGGCGCGGAAGGCAAAGAGCCAAAAGACTACCTGCGCGATCTCGGACGTCACGCAGCTCGCTCACCGTATGCCAACGCCAACTTCCTGAAACACGGTTTTCTGCAGGCTTGCGCGGCCGCCGGCGTATTTTAAGCAGCAGTCAGATCACCTGAACGCGCCTTCGGCTAAGCTCGCCATTTGCGATTCGATTTGACTCGTTATGATCGAAAACCTGGTCCACGAAGGAAACGTAACGATGCACGCCCGCCCAATGATCCACTGGATGGCAGTGCTCCTGCTGCTCCTGCTGTGTGCCCTGCCCGTGACCGCAACCACGCCGAAAGGCGACTGGCTGCTGCTTCCCGAGCGCGTGTGGACGGCCGAGGGCGATGCCGCGCACACGGGCTGGGCGGTGCTGGTGCACGACAGCGCGATTGCGGCGGTGGGTCCCGCTGCATCGATCCAGGCACCGCCCGGCGCGCAGCGCATCGAGCTGCCCGGCGCCACGCTCACCCCCGGCCTGATCGACCTGCACTCGCACCTGTTCCTGCATCCGTACAACGAGACGCTGTGGAACGACCAGGTGCTGACCGAGCCGCAGGACTACCGCACGCTGCTCGCCGCGAAGCACGCGCGCGACACCCTGCTCGCCGGCTTCACCACCTTGCGCGACCTCGGCACCGAGGGCGCCGGCTACGCCGATGTGTCGGTGCAGCGGGCGATCGACGAAGGGCTGATCCCCGGCCCGCGGCTGTTCGTGGCCACCCGCGCGATCGTCGCCACCGCCAGCTACGG